>Ga0255344_1000967_pt1 | contig 41467 bp, 47 predicted proteins | sample wastewater_treat_5_FD_192414 | JGI IMG/M metagenome (GOLD analysis project Ga0255344, IMG submission 192414) | Wastewater microbial communities from Lulu Island WWTP, Vancouver, Canada - plant18 | ecosystem: Engineered > WWTP > Wastewater > Unclassified | place: Canada: Vancouver, British...
CTTAAACATGCTATTAATTCTCCGATTGTATTGATTTTATTGGTGTTTTGCAATTCCAACATAATCAACGCATTTGAGAATTAATAGCATTTTTCTTGTTTTCTTATGATTCTATGGGACAGCAGTGGAGATTGTTGTGAGATAATAAATAGCTTAATAGTCAAATAATTAATTCTGCATAAATTACTTAAACGGAAAGGAAGGCTCTGATGAAGAAAACTACTTTTCAAGAAATCGGTGAAAAATTGTCGGTAGATGATATTGGGAAAGTTGAATTAAAGTTGGGAAAAGTATTACCTGAAGAAATTAAAAATCATTATATGGAATATAACGGTGGTGTTCCGAATAGAAAATACTTTATTAAGGAAAACGGTGTAACGATTGAAATAAAGAAATTTCTCCAAATGAAAGGATCTATAGATTTTAGAATGACGGTTGAAGACAGTTTTCTTCAGGGACAAAGTAAGGACTATCTTCCAAGTGAATTGATACCTTTTGCAATAGATCATGGCGGTAATTACTTTGTTATTGATGTAAACGATGGTAAGATATTTTTCTATGCGATAGATGCATGGGATGATGAATTAACTAATGACCAAAATAAACTTAAGGCTAAGAAGCACCTATGTGATTCTCTAAGTAAATTTCTCGAAAATCTCTCAAGCAGGAAAGGTCGATTCTAATTAATCGGTTAAATGATGAATAATCAGGTCAATCGAATGAAGATATAATAATAAAAAATTTCAGCAAACACGAGACATCTTCTGTACATAAAATTCATGTTGAGTTTTTTCGGAAGATGGTTTATATTTTTCCAACTGGAGAGTTCATGAAGTTTGTCAGATTAGTATCAATAACTGTTATTCTTGTATCGCATGGTATCTTCGCTGATCAGGCGAAAGATATTCTGAAAAAGGCTGATTCTTTCAAGGATAAGAAAGATTATGTTTCTGCAGAGAAGATGTACCTTCAGGCAGAAGAATCGGATCCGAAAAGCGGTTTTGTTACCGCGCGCAAGGCTCAGTTTTTTCTTTTGACGCTTAAAGATTATACTAGAGCAGCTGTCGCGTATGAATCTGCCTATAACAAAGGCTTCAGGGAATCATGGCTTTTTATTCAGGCAGGCAATTCGTGGCGTTATCTTAAAAACTCTGCTGCTTCCGAGAAGTGGTTCCGTCTTGGAATTGCTGAATATAATCAAAGAATTGATTCTGCGGAAAAAGCCGGCAAACCTCTTCAGCAGTTAAATGACGGAATTGTTTCAATCTATGCGCAGTTTTGTTCAGCGATGATTGACTTAAAAGATTTTAATAGTGCGGATACCGTTGCATCGGAATGCCTCAAACGGTTTCCGGATACGAGGAACAGTACGTTTCTCAATTATGCTGCAAGAAGCTGTTATTGGCGTTCAGTAGAACTTTTCGGCGCAGGTGATTTTAAAGGCGCGGCGGAGTATGCCGAAAAAGCCCGCAGCCTGGCCGTTCGAGCCGGCAAGGATTCATCAGCTCTTGCCGATGAGTTTGCGACGCTCCTCAAGGTTATTAAATACGGCGATAAAAACAAAACGGTAAAACCGCTCTATGTTCACCGTATTAAAATAATCATTATTCCCGAGACCGACGCGGAAGATGAAGAAAAAACCGTACACATAAAAAGCTCCGTGACTGACGAAGATGTTTTTATGACCGATCTTTCGGCAAAATTCGTGAAGCGGTTTGTCGAGGCGTCGACCGGCGGCAGACTCGGCATGGATATTGTTGTCGATAAACCCGCGATTAAACTTACGCGCATAAAAGATAATTCCGATATGGAAACTGAAAACAGAAAAAACCGGACCCCCGATCTCGATTATTTTATTTCGCAGAATGAAGATTATGTCAAAAAATCCATTAATGAATATGATACTTTTGTGCTCATATGGAGCGCAAAGGAATTCAATGTCGCAAACGGAGGACAGCGCCGGTATAAATTTCCTTCCGCAAATGTTTCCGTTACGCGCGGATATAATCAGATTACGGCGGAAAGAATTTCTCATAACGGTCCCGATCTTCTGCTTCATGAATTTTTTCATACAATTGAAAAGCTCGGCCGTGTTCCGGTACAGCATGGATACTATAAAGAAAACAGGCGCAACTATCCCGCATGGAAAGGCGCAAACGGAAACGATTACTATTTCTGGCAGCTTTCCGAAAATATCCCGAAAGATCTCAAAGATAAATTCAGTGAAGATTATTCATCGTTCGGTTTTATCAAAAAATATCCGGCTGATTTTACGCGTCCGGTACGTGCAAGAGTCCGTCCGGAACTTCCGGTATTCAGCAAGACTGACCGCCTCGCAGCCGATGAGCGTTCCGCTGTTTACCGTACCGGAATTATTGATCCTTTAGCCGAAAAAGCTCCGGAAGATTACGCCGCGTTGATGTTTGCAAAGCCGGATGATGCCGCAGTAAAAGCCTTCGTGAAAGCTCTTTTTGCCGGCATTGACGATCCTTTCAGAAAGGCGAAAATTATTCATGACTGGATAACACTGAATATCGCCTATGATTCCGATCTATTGATCCGTCTGCGTAGTGACGCGGATTCCGACGGCGGAAAAGACGCGTTGAGCGCACTCAAATACCGCCGAACTAACTGTGCCGGATTAGCCGGTCTTTACAAGATGCTCGGCCAATATGCGGGGCTTGATGTGCGCTATGTTACCGGAAGCATTAAAACCGGCGGAACTCCGGACGGCGGGCTTATGAGTCACGCGTGGAATATCGTGAAGATTGAAGGCAAAGAATATATTGTAGACTGCAGTCCCGACAGCAGAATGTATTATACCGGAAAAAAGACGGGTGCTCTGGCTGACTATGATTCGCGCTGTGATCATCTGTTCATTCATCCCGAGGCAAAGCGGATTGCTTATCTCGCTTCAAATCCGGAGGATCAGATTGCTTTTCCGCCTCTTGAGTTTAATCAATTCAGCGGACTTCCGCGCTTTGCCGTTGCGTCATACAAGTACGGCATCAAATTCAGAAAGCACACGAATGCCGCGTATTCGGTTATCCGCAAAACGAAACCGGGCGGAGGCATTGAAGTGTCGGATCTTTATACGCTTGAAAATCAGCCGCTTGAGATTGAATGTGAAGCGCCGGAAGATTCTTTCGCCGACATAACTCTTCTGGATGAAGCGGGTAAAAAAATAAATAATCATACCTCGTCACAGCGAAACGGCGGAAGTTTTATATTCCGTGTTTCCGTTCCGCGCGCGGGAATGTTCACGGCAGTGATTAACGCCCGGTCATTATCACGGCCCGAGCGCGTAAATGAGATATACCGCTTCGCGATTAATTCAACTATTGCCATGAAATCATGTGCGCTTGCTGTTCAGCGCGGGCATTACGCGGATATTCTTGGGGTCAAAATTGTTTCCGTGAATAGAACTGCCGACAGTAAGCGTATTGAAATAGAAATCGATCACCCTTTGCAGACCGTGATTGTTTCTTTGGTTCGTGACGCACAGGACAAAAAGCAGACAGGCAGTGCTAAAAGAAGAACGACTGAGACGGGAACGGTATTCACGTATGATATTTCTCCCGACAGCAAAGATATAATCGTGATATCGGGCCGCCGCACCGATGATACATCGGGAAGAGGGAATCAGAGATTACTTACCGTAAGTTCGGAGAATGTTAAATAGATAAAATGATTTTGCGGTTAAAGAATAAAAGTTTATTTGATTTAATAATTAATGCGGGGAATGTGCGAAAATAAATTATTTGACCGGTGCTAATAATATTTCAATGAAGTGATATAGTTTAATAATCGCGGTATAATTGACGGAGCATGTATGAAAATTCCAAAACGCATCGATACAATAAAAAGGCATATTATAAAATTCGAAAAGTATCTTCAGTACGAAAAAAGAACGTTCGGCTGTTATGACGATGGCGGCGGAATACGCTATATCATTGGTTCGTATTATATGCTTGCAGGAGACATCGAAGGCGCGCTTAAGCATTTCAAGTGGTTTCAGAGAGTTTTTCCTGATGACTGCGGTTCTCCAGAACAGTATCTATCGTGGACGCTCGCGCTTTATAAATCAGGTGATTTAAAGAAGGCATACACCAAATTTCTTCAGACTCTTTTGATGAACCCTTTCGTTATCGCAAGAGTTATAGGCGTTGATTACATAATGCCGTTTGAGCCTGGTTCAAATATTCCGACAAAGGAATGGGCTGACTGGATTGCCGATGAAATTTATAATCTGTGGGATGAAGATGCCGCAGCATGGGCGAAAGAATCTTTCTGTGATGAAAAGTCGCAGAAGATACTCTTCAGATATTATGAGATTGAAAAACAGCTTGTGACGGAACCCGTCGGTGAGAAAAGAAGTGAGCTTGTTAAAGAAATGTTCGCGATGATGGACAATCCTCAGAAATTCATATAGAATTGAAGTATTCAGATTAAATTTAAGTTCTCAAAGATTCGAATAAAAAATGATTGCTTTCAAGTCATCATTCGTAGAATCGAATTTTATTCCTTCATATTGATAAGGAGACCGCTTTGAAAAGAGAACCGAAAATAAACCTGAAACTGATTCCGCTTGCATGGCCTATTTGTATTGAGGGCATTACCGGTTCTCTGGTCAATTTTGCCGATACGTTTTTTCTCAGCAGAATTTCCGACGAGGTCGCTTCATCCGTAGGCATGCTTGGAGCGGTTCTTTTAATCGGCTACTGGGTTCTTCCTTCATTTACATCCGCCGGGACGAGTGTCGCCGCCCAGTATATCGGGGCGGGAAAGAAAGATGATGTAAAGCCGACTTATCTCGCAAATCTTCTCATCAGTGTGATGTCGGGAATTCTTCTGTCGCTGTTCTTTTTTCTCGCTTCAGGAAGAATCGGACTCTGGCTCGGCATGAGTGAAATTCAGAATTCCTATGCGCAGGCTTATATGGAAGTCATCGCCGTAAATTTTATTTTCGTTGGATTGCGGTTTTCATATGCTTCCATTCTGGCTTCAAAAACCCTTACAAGATATAATATGGCGGCGACTGTAGTTACCAATCTTCTCAATGTTTTTCTTAACTGGGCGTTTCTGTACGGTTTCTGGATTTTCCCTCAAATGGGAATTCACGGAATAGCCTTGGCTACGGTTATTTCTTATGCGGCAGGTTTTCTGATTCTTCTTCCGATAGTTCATTTGAGATTGCGGATAAATTTTTACGCCAGGAAATCGTGGCTGAAGCTGAAAAAGGTTGTTCTTCCTATCTTGAAAATAGGAATTCCATCCGCACTGGAGCCCTTCAGCTATACTTTTCAGAATATGATTGTTTCGTTTTTAGTTATCAAATTCGGTGTTGAGGCCATGAGTGCCAACACGTATGTTTTAAGACTCATTCAGCTGGATCTGACGGTTTCGTGGTCGCTTGCAACAGCCGGTCAGATAATCATGAGCCACTATCTGGGGGCGGGAAACTGGAAGGAAGTGGACCGCAGTTACTGGAAGGCCGCAAGATATTCAATGATCTTCGCCGCCATTAATCTTGCCGTCTATACGTCGTTTCATGGAATCTTTCTCGGTGTTTTTACAACTGATCCCGCGGTAATTTCCGCAGGGTTTTGGATACTTCTGATTTGTGTTTTTATGGAACCTATCCGTTCCATAAACATTATCAGCGGTCTTGCGCTGAAAACGGTGGGAGACGGAAAATTTTCCGTCGCTATCAGTTTCATATTCATGTGGGGACTTATTCCCGTAATTCTTTTGGCTTCAAAATTCGGCTTCGGAATAATCGGACTATGGGTATGTCTTATGCTGGATGAAACAGTCCGTGCCTTTATCAATATCCGCAGATGGCGTGGAGAAAGGTGGAGAAACAAGTCGGTTATATTTGAAGAGAAATCTTCGGAGGCGACGGAGTATTGCTAACAATTTCTGTTACTTTCTTTTTGCAAAAAAAGAAAGTAACCAAAGAAAAAATGATAGAAAGCCCTCTCCTTTCAGGAGAGGGCGCGCGGAGCGGGGAGAGGCTTATCTTATTAATATTGACACAAGAATTAATGATATATAGAAAGATTTCGAGTCTGTACTCTGAAATTCGTATGAAATGAATGCAGGTAATCACGTTTAGACGCTGCATTATTTTAAGAATTGATGAAAGACAGTGTAACTCGATTGATAAACGGAATTTTGTAATAAAAGAATTAAGTATCGAAAGATGTCTCAAAGAGGACGAAGTATTCCATGTCAGCGCGGGTGAAAAATAATGGGAAAGATAACCGTACAGGGCACTGAAATAAATATATTATCAGTGAATGAGGAAGATTTTATCTCTCTTACGGATATGCTGAAAGCTAAAGATGGAGATTTTTTTATTTCAGATTGGCTTAGAAACAGGAACACCGTAGAGTTTTTGGGTATCTGGGAAAAAATACATAATCCTGATTTTAATTATGGCGAATTCGCCCTAATTAGAAATCAAGCGGGATTAAACAGTTATAAAATAAGCGTAAAAGAATGGGTCGAAAAAACTGGAGCCATAGGTTTAAAGGCAACAGCCGGCAGATATGGAGGAACATACGCTCATAAAGATATTGCTTTTGAATTCGGTATGTGGATTAGCGCTGAATTTAAAATATATCTTATCAAAGAATTTCAGCGTTTAAAAGATGAAGAACGTAAACAGCTTGGCTGGGATATCCGTCGTAATCTTACAAAAATAAACTATCGTATTCATACCGACGCAATCAAAGAAAATCTTATACCGCCTGAACTGTCAAAAGCAAAAATTAATCTGGTGTATGCCACAGAAGCAGACTTACTCAATATGGCGCTTTTCGGCATAACCGCAAAAGACTGGCGTGATAACAACCCTGGCAAAAAAGGTAATATCCGCGATTATGCTGATATTTCTCAGCTCGTGTGTCTTTCGAATCTTGAAAATCTCAATGCGCATTTCATCTCAGAAGGCGTTAGTCAATCGGAAAGGCTTGAGAGATTGAACAAAATTGCCATTCATCAGATGAAATTACTAACGGTAGAATCCAGTGTTAAAAAACTGGAAAGCGGTAAATAACGGCATTTCAAAAATCGTTTTCAACTTTGCCACATGAATAGTTAAATCCGGAATAACGGCGGTTTAATGCGGATGAAACGCTTCGATCAGCTGTTTTATTAATATTGACACAAGAATTAATGATATATAGAAAGATTTCGAGTCTGTACTCTGAAATTCGTATGAAATGGATGTGTTTGTGATTCCGCACGGAGACTTATTAGTTTTATCAGATACGGCAGTAAATTTTAAGAAGATAATGTAACAGCGGGAATATAAAGCAAAAGCGTAATGAAGAAAAGTGAAAAACAGGTTAAATCGAAAAAGAGAGTTGCTGATCACGGAGAAGTTTATACTGCAGAACGTGAAGTCAATGCAATGCTTGATCTCGTTAAGCATGAAACCGAAAGAATTGAATCAAGATTTCTTGAACCCGCCTGCGGTTCAGGTAACTTTCTGGCTGAAGTATTAGAAAGAAAGTTAAATATTGTAAAATCAAGATACGCCAAGAGCCAGATAGAGTACGAGCGGTACGCTGTATTAGCCGTTTCAAGCATCTACGGCATTGATATTCTGCAGGATAATGTCGATGAATGCCGAAGCAGACTATTTGAAATTTTCAATTCGCATTACTCATTGCTGTTCAAAGACAAATGCAGGGATGATTGCCGCGGCAGTGTAGAATATCTGCTCGCCAGAAATATTCAGCTGGGCGACGCGCTTGATTATACGAACCCTGTTACAAAACAGCCGATCATTTTCTCGGAATGGAGTGCTGTAAACGGATGTATGCTTAAGAGAAGAGATTACATGTTCAGGTTTCTGGTTGAAGAATCCCATCAATTTGTGCTGTTTAATGATGAGGGCAACGCGGCCGCAATCGATGAGCCCGTGAAGGATTTTCCGCTGATTAATTTTTTGAGGCTTGCTGATGCAGAACAATAATATGAACTATAATCCCGATGTATTGTCGTGTCTCGCGAATCTGAGCAATGACGAGGTGTTTACACCGCCGAATCTGGTGAATGATATTCTGAATCTATTGCCTGAAGAATTATGGAAAAACCCCGATGCCAAGTTTCTGGACCCGGTTTCGAAGAGCGGTGTGTTTCTTAGAGAGATCGCCAAGCGGCTTGAGAAAGGATTAACAAAGAAAATACCCGATAAACAGAAGAGAATCAATCACATCTTTTCAAACCAGCTTTACGGCATTGCCATTACAGAGTTGACTTCACTGCTTTCGCGCAGAAGCGTTTATTGCTCAAAAACCGCCAACGGCAAATATTCCGTGTGTGATACTTTTGAGAATGAACAGGGCAATATTTATTATAAAAGATTAAAACATACATGGCATGACGGAAAATGCACTTATTGCGGAGCTAATCAGGAAGTATATGACCGCGATGAAGCCCTTGAAACCTATGCTTATAATTTTATTCACACAGACAAGCCGGAGGCGATATTTAATATGAAGTTCGATGTGATAATCGGCAACCCGCCGTATCAGTTAAGTGACGGAGGGTTCGGCAAGAGTGCAGCTCCTCTTTATCATAAATTTGTTCAACAGGCTAAAAAATTAAATCCAAAGTATTTATCAATGATTATCCCTTCAAGATGGTTTGCTGGAGGAAAAGGACTGGATGAATTCAGAAATGAAATGTTAAATGATAGACATATTAAAAAACTTATCGATTATTGGGATTCAACTGATTGTTTTCCTGGTGTTGATATTGCTGGCGGTATATGTTATTTCTTATGGCAAAATGACTATAAAGGTGATTGTGAAGTAATTAATATTCATCGAGAAAAAATGTCAAAATCGTTTAGACCATTAAATGAATTTGAAACGCTCGTCAGATTTGGAATAGCAGTAGATATAATTAAAAAAGTTAAATCAAAAAATGAAGCTAATATGTCAACACAAGTATCTAGTAGAAAGCCGTTTGGTTTGCCTACTAATGAAAGACCAACAAAAAAAGGTGACTTGATACTAGTCTGGAATGGAGGTGAAGGACCTTACGAATCATCAAAAATTGAAGTTGGGAATGAACTTATTGATAAATGGAAGACGATTACTTCAAAAGTTTCATATGACCACGGAGGGCAGCCCGATAAAGAAGGAAAGCGAAGAGTTTTGTCTAAGATTGAAATATTACCTCCTAAAACTATTTGCACCGAAACGTATATTATAGCAGGTGCATTCAATACTAAAAATGAGTGTGAAAATCTTGTTGAGTATCTTAAAACTAAATTTGTTAGGTTTCTTGTATCGCAACTATCATTTTCTCAAGATATTACTAAAGACAGATTTTCATTTGTACCAATTCAAGATTATACCATAAAATGGACTGATGAGATACTCTATGATAAATATGGATTAACTAAAGAAGAGGTTAATTTCATTGAAAGCATGATACGCCCTATGGACTTATCGCAAAATGAAGACCCCGAAAAAGAAGTGTCTGATGAGTAAAAAAGAAGCCGTTCAACCGATGTCAAAACCGATTCCTTTGTTCAAAGAAATCAAAGAACTGATTGAGCAAAGCCGGCAGCATGTGGCACTCACCGTTAATTCTGCCATGACAATGCTCTATTGGCAGATCGGCAAAAGATTAAACGAAGAAGTTTTACAAAATCAAAGGGCAGAATATGGAGAGCAAATTGTGCAATCACTGTCTGGACAATTGAGCTTGTCGCATCTAAAAGAAATGATTTATCTTGACGACCCGCTCAAACGGAACTTCTGCATCGATAGGCTGGCATCAAATGACTAAAAAAGAAGCCGTTCAAATATTTGAAGATAAGAAAGTGCGGACTATTTGGGATTCGGATCAGGAAAAATGGTATTTTTCTATTATTGATGTAATTGCCGTACTAACTGAAAGCGTCGATCCTAATGCTTATTGGAGAAAGCTGAAACAGAGACTGAAGAAAGAGGGCAATGAAACCGTGACAAATTGTCACGGTTTGAATATGCTCGCTAAAGTCGCGAGAAAAGAATTGGAAGCCAAAACAGGAAAAAAAGTTGTAAGTCCCGTAAGTGCAAAAAAAATGATAGGGATTGAAAACAATAAGGATAAAGCAGATGACTAAAAAACAATTCTTTCCGCCCCGTCCGGACACAAATCCGACAATTTATGCATACGAATTAGTTGACGTTTCTACCCATAAAGGACTGCTGAAAATCGGCTATACCGACCGTGACGCGCAGACGCGCATCAAAGAACAGTTGCAGACCGCGAATATACGGTATAAAATCGTCTTTGAAGAATCCGCTATGAAGCGCGACGGAAGTTCTTTTACCGATCATGATGTTCACAGGCAGTTAAGAAAAAACGGTTTCGCGAATCCTGACGGAGAATGGTTCAAATGCTCGCTGAATGATCTGCGCAGGGCAATATGGGAAGTCAAAACCGGCGAATGCGCTGAAGAAAACCGTGTTCTTTCTTTCGGTATGCGCCCCGAACAGCAGGAAGCCGTAAGCAAAGCAATTGCCTATTTCAAAAGCTTTAAGAAAGAAAATCCCGATAAAACGCCTCACTTTCTCTGGAACGCAAAAATGCGCTTCGGCAAAACCTTCGCGAGTTATCAGTTGGCAAGAAAGCTGGGCTGGAAAAGAATTTTGATACTGACGTTTAAACCGGCTGTCCAAAGCGCGTGGGATGAAGATTTGAAAACTCATGTTGATTTTAAAGGCTGGCAGTTTATCTCAAGAGACGGTTTGACCTATGATGAAGCCGATAAGAAAAAGCCGATTGTCTGCTTTGGTTCGTTTCAGGATTATCTGGGAAAAAATACCAGCACCGGCGGAATAAAAACAAAGAACGAATGGGTTCATGCAACACATTGGGATTGTGTAATGTTTGATGAATACCATTACGGTGCATGGCGCGATAACGCGAAAGAGCTGTTCGAAGCCGAAGGAAAAAAAGAACTCGAATTCGGAGAAGGTGAAGGCATTGAGTATTTCGATGAAGATACTATGCCTATTACGACAGATCATTATTTATACCTGTCCGGTACGCCTTTCAGAGCTATTTCTTCGGGAGAATTTATAGAAGAACAGATATTCAACTGGACGTATTCAGACGAACAAAAGGCAAAAGAAAACTGGAGGGGCGATAATAATCCCTACGCTTCGCTTCCCCGGATGGTTCTGCTGACTTATCAGCTTCCTGAATCAATCAGACAAATCGCAATGCAGGGTGAATATGACGGTTTTGATCTGAACATATTTTTTTCAGCCGAAGGCGAAGGAAAAAATGTCCGTTTTAAATACGAAGACGAAGTTCAGAAGTGGCTTGATCTGATACGGGGAGATTTTAAGGAAACTACTGTAGACAATCTTAAGATGGGCGCGAAAAAACCTCCATTGCCTTTTTCTCACGCTCCATTGCTGAAAGTTCTTAATCATACTTTCTGGTTTCTTCCGACTGTCGCATCATGTCACGCTATGGCTAAACTGCTCAAGCAAAGACAGAATGTTTTTTATCATGAATATGATGTTGTTATTGCCGCAGGTACTCATGCCGGTATCGGCGTTGAAGCGATGCCTCCGGTGTTGGAAGCAATGACTGACAATCCTTTGGAATCAAAAACCATAACTCTTTCATGCGGAAAACTCACAACAGGTGTATCTGTTAAACCATGGACAGGAATTTTCATGCTCCGCAACTGTTCGAGTCCGGAAACATACTTTCAGTCGGCATTCAGAGTGCAGACCCCTTGGGTTATCCGCAACCCTGACAGCAAATCGCCGAACAAAGAAGAAATTCTAAAGCGGGAATGTTATGTTTTTGATTTTGCACCCGACAGAGCATTGCGTCAGATAGCCGATTACAGCTGCCGTTTGAACGTCAATGAATCAAACCCTGAGGCAAAGGTTGCGGAATTTATAAACTTTCTTCCGGTACTGGCTTATGACGGAAGTTCGATGAAACAGGTTGATGCCGCGGGTGTTCTTGATATGGCAATGAGCGGAACTACCGCAACACTGCTTGCCAGAAGATGGGAAAGCGCGCTGCTCGTTAATGTCGATAACAATACTCTTGCGCGGCTAATGGCAAATGAAAAAGCCATGAACGCATTGATGAGCATTGAAGGTTTTAGAAATCTGAATCAGGATATTGAAACCATAATCAATAAATCAGAAAGTGTTAAAAAGGCAAAGAAGAAAGCCAATGATAAGCCGGTGTCGGCAAAAGAAGCTAAGAAAATTTCTGAGGAAGAAAAAGAATATCAGACTTTGCGTAAACAGATTCAGGAGAAGCTGATAAAATTCGCCACACGGATACCCGTGTTTCTGTACTTAACTGATTTCCGTGAAAGAAGTCTGAAGGATGTAATTACTAAACTTGAGCCCGGTCTTTTTAAAAAAGTTACCGGTCTTGCAATAAAAGATTTTGAATTATTGGTAAGTCTCGGGCTTTTTAATTCGGCTTTAATGAATGACGCTGTTTATAAATTCAAGAGATATGAAGATTCAAGTTTATATTATACCGGTATCTATAAGCACCCGGGCGAGGATGTCGGTTTATATGACACGGTTATTTCTTCAAAGGATTATCAAAACAATTTCGAGAATATTGCAGAGAGTTGAGTTCTGATATTTGAATATTTTCTCGTAGAAGGTTTGCTCAGGTGATACATGTATAGGCGCTTTTGAAAGTTTGCGCTTATGCATACTGCGGCTTCGAAATCGAACTAAAAAGTCTTTGACAAAAAATTAAATAAAATAAAATAGTAAACAATACCCGTCATATTAAACCGATCACAATGTAATAGCAAACGAACTATTTCCTGCATGGCTTCTTCTTCGAAGAACGGATAATTTATATGATTTATTCTTCGAATCAAATAGAGAAGCGCGCATGGAGAAATTATAGAAAGAGCCTATGAACCATTGATTATCTGCTGACTTTTTTTGTGAACAAAAAACAGGAGGAATAAAAATGGCAAAGAAAATTCAGGCAATTAACAAGTATTGTCCAAAGGTAAAGCTCGGAAAGACGGTACAGATGAAAGAGCTGGTTGAGTACATCTCTGACCGCACAGGCTTGAACAAGGGAGACATACAGATGGCGCTGAGCGAGATGTCATCGGCGGTGAAGTTCTTCAACAAAAGAGGAGAGGGAGTAAAGCTTGAAGGACTCGGCATTTATCAGCCGACAATAGACCTTGAAGGAAACATCTCGGTAAGACACAGACTTGATATGGACGTAGAAAGCGCATTGAACGCGAAAGGCGCATATACGGGAGAAATTGAGAATAGAGACAACATCGGCAAAACTTCGGAACAACTGGTAGAGTTGTGGAATAAGGAAAATCCGCAGGATTTGGTCTCATAAAGAGGCTGGAGTCGATAGAAACGGCTTAAATATGAACATCAATACAGTTTGCTCAGAGGAATGCCCCGGTTTGCAGTGAGGAAAAAGTAATTTGCTCTGAGCAAAAAAAATTTTGCTCAGAGCAAACGGAGTGATTGCAGTGAGCAAACTGTATTAAAATAAGAATTGTTTTGCGGATAACGGCTTGCGGCCGGAAATGCGAAGGATCACTCACGGATTATACGGAGGATCTATGACGGATGAGACCATAGAATTATATTTTGATACATTAGCTGAAAAATACGGAAACGAAGTGAGGTTAGCCGCCCCCGATAGTAATGAAGCGATATTGGAGCGTATTCCCGCGGCATTGGGTAATCTTTATCGGTATACATCGAAGGTAAATCTTCCATTCGGAGAGATATATCCGGTAGAAAAGGCGGTAAGGCAGTCCGAAAAAAATCCTTTTAGCCCCGATTGGTTTGTTTTTGGCAAGGATAAATACTTTTCATTCTGGCTATGTTCATATTCTCCGAATGAAGAGGGTTCAAGTTTTACATATTGGGATCATGAATCCGGAAATGAAATAGAAGAGGCTTTATGGAGTGATCTTGTATCATTTCTGACGGAAATGGACGACGAATACGGAAGATAATATGTACTTGAGGCTTTCCGAGTCTATGTATTGTTTAAAGCTTGCGGAGCATACATGGCTTCGCCCGGGCACCGCGCGGAACAAAGTGAGCATGGAGGGGAAGCGTTAACTTTCTATTATGTGACGTTTGAAAAAGTTATTGATTAAATAAATATAACTATTATAATAAGTTATAATTATTCATTGTGAGAGAGAATAATGCTTCTGTGTGTCGATGGATATCATGTTAATAGCATAAGTAAAACTGATATATTTATAAATTCTGATAGTTTAATCGAATCCTATGATACTGACTGGCTTGGAAATGGGATGTATTTCTGGGATAATATGTCAAATGCCCGATATTGGGCGAATGAGAAAAAAAGAAAAGATGGAGTAAATTGTTTACGTTTAGTTAAGGGAATAATAATACTTGATTCAATATTGGACTTGACCGATAATGATATAGTTACGATGGTTGACGAAATTTGGGCAACTTACGTCAAAAAAAGAAGTTTATGTCCCAACAAACCTTCTGGGTCTAAACTAAATTGGATTTTTTCTTTTTTTGATGGTTTTTCCGACAAATACAAGGTAATTAAAGCCCATGGTTCATATAAAAATGCAAAATTAGCGCATTTTTTTGTTGAGAAAACTTGTTATTTGGATTCACGTATTAAAACAATATATTGTGTTAGATGTAAGTCTAAAGTAGTTGAAAGAGAAGTTGTAGAGGTAATAAATTATGAATAAAATTAAATCATTACAATATCTCGAAGAATGTTTGTTAAAAATAAGACAAATGTCGAGTGATGAAATTTGTCTCCAGGAAGAAAGAACTGGAGCGAATATCGTTTTGTCTTCTGAATCAATTGATAAATATGATTTTGATGTATTGTTTTCTTCAACATATAGTTCATATGATATGAATTTTATCGGCGGGCAATATTCAAAAGACACGAAAGATAATGATGACAAGCCAATGCCGAATTCAATTCTTAATACAATTTATTATGCAGCATGATTTGGTAAAAGTAATAAATGAAAGAAAGTAATTTTCAATTAAAAGAACAAAGGCTATTGTCTATAAAGTATGATTTTAACGAATCGTTTGAATCTGATTCTATACAATTAGATATTTCGTCTAATATAGAAATTGCTAAGAATGAAGAGAAGCAAATAGCATTTGTAAAACTTACAATGAACGTCTTTAGTACTAAAGAAATAAAAGATGTTCCCTTTAAGATTTCAGTTACAAATAGAGGAGTTTTTTCTTGGAAAGACTATGATGAAAAAGCACTAGAAACATTATTGAATTATAATGCACCTGCAATTCTATTGTCGTATCAACGTTCAGTTGTTTCTCAAATAACAGCATTTTCTTCGATTACCCCTCTGATCTTGCCTTTATTTGATTTTACAAAGAACTAATTTTTTAAATGTCATCTGACTCTCATTAAAGTATTTTGGACAGTCAATCGCAAGAGAAGTCAATAGAAAATCATTTTAAGTTTATAATACTTCTTAAGTTGAATGAAGCCGAACCTCAAACATGCTTGCAGGTAATTATCAGCAGTTAATTGATTCATGTTATGATGCTGAATAAACATATTTATGAGTTGGTTTTCGCAGGCGCTGCTAATTCCATTTTATATTGTTTTTCCAATACTTATCATTCTTAAAATATGATATTGCTATTTTTTTCAGCTCTGCAATAGTTTTCGGCGGATTTACAATCACATATTGCTTTTTATTTTCCTGATAAAGAGCTGAGAGTCCGTCTGTCGGATCAAGACTTCCGCTAACTTCCATATAATCTTTATTTTCTTTTTCTATTATTACCTGATAAAAATTATTCCAATCTAACGAATCTATTAATTCAATAATCATTTTTTCGGTGGATTCATTCGATATAATTTTTTCTGAAGATCCATAGTCTGATAATAATATTAACTTCATCCCGTTACTTTCCTTTTTATCGGAACTGGCTGAATTACCGGAAAATAACAATAAAATTAAAGAAAAAATAGTAATGAGACTTGTTCTATTCATAATTAAACCTTTGTAAATTTCACCGGTGTGCTGAAAATCAGAGACTCCGTGATCACCAAAATCTTTATGAATAATCTTTCTAAGAATGTCAAATCCAAAAAAAACGCCTACCGCAGGGAAAATTATATGTGCCCTCTCCCAGAATGAAGCACAAATTGGCAAAGCCAAAAAAGCTTTTCTTGGGAGAGGGCTTTCTGGCATGATTAACTGCTCCAGAAAAAGACGAATGAACAAAAAAACCTGAAAACGTCGTGCCCGGCGCGACACATTTTTCGCGCAGACTATCGCAGTCATTACAAAGTAATGCGCGATAGTTCTGTCGCGACAAAGAGCGGGAGGGGGTTGCAAAGGGGCGAGGGTCGGCGATTGAGACCTTCGCCCCTTTGATCTTCTGCATGACACCATGCGAAAACCGGGTAAAGGGCGTGGAACGCCCTTTGAAATTATTGCATGATCCATGCGAAATCGGATTACAAAGGCGTCAGCCTCAAATTCTATTTATAAACATCACCGCGGAAATCGATTGAGTCTATGAAAATATAATTATTCTCAAGATCAAGTTTGAAGATAATGCGTACTTTTCCTTTTCTTAACCTGCTGTATCCTTTCCATTTCCCTGTAAGATTCTTGATGCTAATACTGACAGTTTCGCCCTTTTGCTTTCTTATGATTTTTTTAATTTCTAAAACGATTCCGGGTTCTATTTTGGGGTTTTTCTCTAGAAATTTATCAGCCTCTTTAGAGAAAACTATTCGAAAGATCATATTGTTATGGTTTCAACTCTTCCGGCACGTTTTTTGCGCGGTGATTTTCCGTAGAGGTTCTCGATGTCATTCATCTCTTCATCGGAAACTTCCGGAAACTGCTTCAAAAAGTTTTTGGTTTTATTTTCGTTTTCTTCGCGGATAGCCTCATGAACAGCATCTTTCACGATGGAGAAAATTTCTTTTTTAGTCAGAGTTGTTTGCATTGTGATAATCCCTCTTGATTTAAGATGATAATATTAAATAATTATAAGGCAAGCATTTATTTGACGCTTAATAGAAACAATTTCGCCGGAAATCTTTTTTATAAAGGCAGAGAGGGCGTCTTTTATTTGGTCTGTGAGCTGTGGATTTTTTTTAAGCCTGAATTTCTAAATGAATGATATTAAAAAATTCCAAAGTGCACACAGTACTTCGGAAAAATGAATGAGAGACAGATCCCGAAAACGTCGTGCCCGGCGCGACACATTTTTCGCGCAGACTATCGCAGTCATTACAAAGTAATGCGCGATAGTTCTGTCGCGACAAAGAGCGGGAGGGGGTTGCAAAGGGGCGAGGGTCGGCGATTGAGACCTTCGCCCCTTTGATCTTCTGCATGACACCATGCGAAAACCGGGTAAAGGGCGTGGAACGCCCTTTGAAGTATGCCCAACTCATGGGCCGAAGGCGAAAGAATCACAAAGGCGCCAGACTTTGACAACAAGTCCGATGCCCGGACTAAAATTTATCTTGACCCTCAACCTCCCCATGAAAATCTCATATAATGACAGAATTCATGAAAGAAATCAGCATCGATGACATTTTCTCTGAAGACGGTGTGCTGTCTGCTGAGGTCGATGGTTTTGAGCCGCGCGAACAGCAGCTTAAGCTCGCGCGTTTCATGGATGATTTTTTCGCCGAAGGCGGAAGCGCTTTGGCGGAAGCCGGCACCGGCACAGGCAAGACTCTTGCTTATCTCATTCCTCTTGCGAAATACTGCATTGAAAACGGAGAGCGCGCGGCGGTTTCTACCGAAACGAAATCTCTTCAGCTGCAATTGATCGATAAAGAAATTCCTCTAATAAAAAAAATATTCCGCGATAAGTTCGGTGCCGAGCTGAAGGTTTCGCTTTGTCTCGGTTCGTCAAATTATCTCTGCAAGCGCAGATACGCCGAGATGATTAATTCGGGTCTTGTTCCTCTTACAGCTTCCGAAAAAGATCTTCAGACGATTGAGTCATTCGCTAAAAAGAACCGCGTAACTACAATGTTCGATGCGGATGTGTCAAAGGATCTTTGGAGCAGCGTATGCCGCAAAAGTGAATTCTGCTTTGCCGCCAAGTGCTCAAGATTTTCTTCGTGCGCGTTTACTCTTGCGCGCGAAGAATGGAAAGAAGCGCATATTCTAATAATGAATCATTATCTTTATTTTTCAAATATAGCACTCGGCAAAAATTATCTTCCGAAGTTTGAAGTTTCGGTGCTTGACGAGGCTCATTCAGCCGAACAGATCGCGAGCGAACAACTCGGTTTCGGCTTTTCGGTCAACACACTTTCATCAGCCGTTTATTTTATGCACTCGAAAGAACGCAAGCAGGTTCTTGGTGTAATCGGCGACTCCGCTAAAAGAAAAAATCTTGAAGAAAGTTTCAACGAACTTGATGTTGAAAACAGAAAGTTTTTCATGAGTCTTGCTCAGAAGGATATGTTTGCCGGAAGACGCACTTTCAGCCTGAAAGAAAATCTCGACTGCGGTGATGATCTGATCGAAGCGATGACCCGCGTGCTCAAGGCTTACGAAGAATGCAAGGATTCGGCAAACACGGAAGCCCAGGAGTACATGATTCTTTCATCCGCGAAGAACGCGGTGTTTGAAGCGAAGCAGTCTTTGATGATGCTCTGCGTCCGTTTTGAAAATGACTGGGGATACTGGGCGGAACTCGATGACCGCAAGGAAATCAGCCTGTACGGTATTCCTCTTGATGTTTCATCATATATGCGAAGCGAAATCTACGAGGCGTCTCATGCCACAGCTTTCGTCTCGGCGACGTTAAGCGTCAACGGCGATTTTTCCTTTATCAAGCATTCGCTCGGTGCGCAGGATTCTTCCGAAATTGCTCTGGGTTCGCCTTTTGATTATTCGAGCAACATGGGAATTTTCATTCCTGAATCATTCCCTCAAAGCGGAAGCCGAGAGATCGCGGAAAACACAGCGAAGATCATTCACGAAATCGCGGAGCTTACAGATGGAAATACGATGGCTCTTTTTACTTCATACGACTCTTTGAATATGGTTTGCGAAGAGCTTGAAGAAATCACCGACCGCAAAGTTTATTCGCAGGCAGACCTTGACGCTTTCCGCGCGGCGAAATATTATATTGAAAACCCGGGTTCGATTTTGCTCGGCACGCATTCTTTCTGGCAGGGCATAGATCTCAAGGGCGATCTTCTCAAGTCGCTTGTTATAACCAAGCTTCCGTTTCTTCCGCCCGAAAGGCCGGACGTAGAAGCGAAATCAAAGTATATCGAAAAGTGCGGCGGAAATTCTTTTTCAGGTTATCAGCTTCCAGCAGCTGTCATTAAGTTCAAGCAGGGGATCGGAAGGCTCATCAGAAGCAGCGGCGACTGCGGCATACTCGCTCTTCTTGATACAAGAATCGTTACGAAAAGTTACGGGAGAGTTTTCCTTTCATCACTTCCGCATAAAAAAATCAAAACGAAGCTTTCGCTATTCGAGAATTTTGCCGAGAGATCTTTCCGCAAGTCCGATAATATGGAAGAAGTCTAAAATGTTATTGACTGCTCTGTCGAACGCGTTCTAATAAAATACACGATTATTTCAGGGGGATCTCAGATGAGAAAAAGCTGTTTATTTCTTGTTCCGCTATTATTTTTCGCGGTATCCTGCGGTTTTGAACTTCCCCTGAATGAAATGTCATCCGCTAAGGTTTCTCTTTCCAAGGCTAAATCAGTTGATGCTGAAAAATTCGCTTCAGACGAATACTCTGCTGCGTCTGATTTTCTGATGAAATCTCATGAAGCAATAAGAGATGAAAAGGCTGAAGACGCAAAAGCTAATGCTGTAAAGGCAAAAACTTCTGCGGATCAGGCCTATGAAAAAGCTCTTCCTCTATGGTCGGAAAGTTATCTTGCCGAAGCAAAAAAGAGCGTTGATGAAATGAAATCCTCGGGATCGGAGAAATTCGCGCCTCAGGAACATGATTCAGTTATCAAGCTTTTAGAGGATGCCGAAAAGGATTATTCTGATAAAAAATATTTTGAGTCAAAAGATAAAAGCGTTCAGGTGAAGGCTCTTGCCGATAAAACAAAATTCGGCGTGCTTTCCGTTATAAATTCCAAAAGAGGTTCGTTGAAAGACCGTCTTAATTCTCTTAAGACTTCTCTATCTGATCTCGAGTATGACGGAGCATCAAGACTGTTTCCTGAAAAGACCGAATCAGCTAATGCAAAATTAACTTCCGCAGACACTAATATAAATGAAACAAAATTCGATGATGCCGATAAGGATCTTTCTGAAGCGGAAGCCGTAGTTAATGAACTTAAGATTTCTCTCGGCGGCAAAAAAAAGAATGCATCAGATAAAATAGCTGCAGTTGAAAACGAACTTGCGGAACTGAAGAAATCAGCGGATAAGGATGTTGCTAAACCTGAATCGCTTCTAGCGGATGCGAAAAAGTTCAATGACGAAAAGGATTATGATTCGGTTATCGTTAAATGCGACGAAGCTCTTGCGGAAATTGACAGATTGAAAACTGAAACTGCAAAAGTTGAAGTTGAAGAAAAAGCGGTAGAAGAAGCCGTAGCAGAAAAAGTCAAGGACGACGACGGATTTCCGAAAGAATATGTAGTTAAATATGATAGAAAGAAAAGAGACTGTCTGTGGAGAATTGCCGGAAATTATTATGACAAGCAGTACGACATGTGGCCTTTGATTTACATGGCGAACAGGGACAAGATAAAAGATCCGGATCTTATTTTTCCCGGCCAGAAACTGATAATTCCTTCGCCGAGTCTTTATTATAAAAAGAAGGCTGATGAAGTTTCATCAGATACCGAAAATAAAAATTCTTCCGGTGTTGAAAGCAAAGACTCCGGAACGGTTGAAAATAAGGATTCTGCCGGAACTGAATCTGTAACAGATGAGTCGGGTGAAATTGATAAAACTAAAACTGACGAACAGAAAAAGAATCCGGATTCATCAAAGAGCGGATCCGTAGAATCGGAAAAAAATGCTTCTACTTCAAATGAAACTGATCTCAATGGTTCTGACGGTAAAAAAAAAGCAGATAAGTCCGAAGTAAGCGCGAAATCATCAAAGACTGATAAAGTAAAAGCTGATTCGGCAAAAGAAAAGACTGCTGTAAAAGAAAATGCTACTGTAAAAAATAAAACTGAAAATAAAGATTCAAAAAGCGCCGCATCGAAAAATAAAAAGTCCGGACAGACAGAAAACGTTTCAAGTCAGAATAAAAAAGCTTCCTCTGACTTGAAGAAAGAAGACAAAGCTTCTAAAACTGAAAAGGTGAATATTGCATCCGGTGATTCAGCAAAAGATAAAAAGAAAACCGTTTCGGCTTCCAGTGATAAAAAAATATCTGAAAAGAATAATGCCGCTTTTGCTGACGCGAAAAGTGCGGATAAAAGTGCTGAAACGAAATCTGTAAGCGATGATTCTGATGAAGCGCTTTTTAACGCGATAAATAAATACGAAAAAGATCCGGTTGAAAAAGACAAAACAGCTAAAAAAAAAGAAATGTCTTCTATTGAAGATAAACAGCTGAAGAAGCCTGACAGTACTTTTGATATCATTACAGAGCATTCCGGAAAATGAGATTTCTTTTATCGTGCCTCTTACTATTTTCGTTTATCTCCGCGCGGGAAATTAATCCCGACAGCATTTATTTCAGACAGAACTCCAAGTCCTTTCTGACTCTGACAAATGCCAAGCTCGATCTCTATAGATTTGCAGGTGCTTTTGAAGCGGACAGCGGCGTTGCATTCTTCGGCTGGCTTTCGCCTTCAAAATTATTTTATGTAAAGGAATCCGATAATCCTCTATATTTTGTTTGTGTTGAGTATGATGTTTCAAAGCGTTCTAAAAGAGAGCTTTTCCGCTATAACGGAATCGTTCAGTCGGCAAAGGCTTCGCAGGACGGAAGATTTATTGCCGTTAAGCGGATGATCCGCGAAGGCTACCGCAAGTTTTCAACTGAAATTATTATAAGAGATATTAAGACTAATGTTTCTGATATTCTATATCCGAAGAATCCTTTTAGTGAGTTTTCATTCGATAATTCATCAAATCTCATTTATGAAAAAAATGGAATAACCGAATATAATCCTTTTATGCGCAAAGAACGGATTATCCTTAAGGAAGAAAAATATTCCTCAGTGCAAAACGGGAGTGTTTCGGCATATCTTTCTCCTTCAGCTTCCTTTCTCTTTCTTCTTGCCGGCGGTGGAGGAAGTTACAAGGCGTCCATCTATAAGAACGGATCACTTTATGCTGAAGTTGACGGAGTAACTTCTGCATCAGAAGCGGGGTGGCTAAATGAGAATGAAGTTTTTTTCAGAAGAGGCGGAATAGGAAATTATTCTCTATGCGCGTTTTCGCATTCATCAAAGACTTACAGAAATATTTCTCCGTCATCGTATAATACCGCATCAGTTTTTTCGCGTGAGCGTGTTTCTTTTTCTGTTAACGGTTCGGCAGGATATTTTGATTCGTTAAGTTCGGCTGTGCGCATGCTTCCTTTTGACGGCGAGGAGCTTTCTTTTTCGCATGATAAAAACAGATTCGGAGTTCTTTTTGCCAAACGTCTTTTTATCGCGGAAATCTCCGATGTTTCAACTTCGGAATACCGCCTCAAAAAAATGATGATGGAAATTTCGGGCATTTATAAAAAAACGCTTGAGGCGGAAAGCGACTGGGAAAATTCTTACGCTTCTGATTACATAAAGAGAAAAATTGAAATTTATAATACATACAACCGGGAAAACAAATGAACAGCTTAGTCGAATTATTTCATAAATATTCATCGGAACCTGCGGTGGTTTTTGCAGTCGGCGCATTATCAGCACTGCTTCTTCTTTTAATAATCACGAAAGTAAAAAAGTATTTTGCCTTTATATTGACTGTTGTAATTGTCATTGCTCTTGCATATTATCTCAGCGGGCGGAAGTTTTCTGAAATCAAAAACATCGGAAAAGAAGATGTTAAAAAAATAGGTGAAGAAGCAAAAACAAAGGTAAAAGAGGATTTTTCCAAAGGTCTTCCCGGGCTTGCCAAGTGATAAAGACAAAAAACATTCTCATCGACGGTTTTAATCTCATCTACAAGTTTCCTCATCTTGAAGAAATGATGTATGAAAAAAACCTGATCGGTGCGATGCATGGTCTTGTTGATTTGATCGCCGAGTATTCCGTGAAGGCGAAAAAGAAGCCCGTTATTATTTTTGACGGAAAAAGAAAAGAAGGCGATAATACAGAAAAGGAAAAAGTCAAAGGTGTTCAGCTGATTTATTCTCATGACCTGTCGGCTGATTATCTGATTATGCAGTCGATCAAGTATGACAAACAGCCTAAAATGACTACTGTCATTACGTCCGACAAAGCGATAATCGGATATCTTAGAAAGTTTGGAACACCTGTAGTTAAAAGCGAGGATTTTGCTCCCCTGGTGACAAAAGTTCTGGATGAAACGGAAAAAGCAGAAGAGAAACCGTCAGACGTAAGTCTGAGTGAAGAAGAACTTTCTTTCTGGGAAAAACTTTTTAGTTCCAGAAAATGATTTCAGGTATAACATTTTTTTTACAAGATGACAAATGGCCGTAATTTTAGTATATTATCTCAGGGTGGAGAATGAAAATTATTAAATTTTGCCTTTGCACCCTTATGTTCTGTTATTCGATAAATGCAGATCCTTATAGGATTTTAGGAATTGAAAAAGGCAGGAACGACATTCAGGTCAGTTATTTTGTACATCAGATAGGTTTTCTTACTTTTCCGGTTTTAGGGGATAATATTGAGTTTGAAAGAACGCCATCCTATAAAAGGTTTTTCATAGAGCCTCAGATCGGACTTTTCGGTTTTTCGAGGCTGAATCCAGTTTTTGATGCATCTTATAAAAAGATTATTTATAGAGAAGAGAAGAGGAAATCTCTTGTGCTTGGCGGATCTGTTGAATTCTTTAAAAAACCGCTGGGTATTCCACTGGTTCCGTATTACAGATATGTGAACACTTTTAGGGAATATAAGTCTCATGAAGCAGGATTGATGATGACGATTCCTTTTAGTGTGATTGGGAAATAGTGCTAAAGTTTATTAAAGGCTGTACCGATAATATTTTGCGCAGGATTTCGGATTAATCCGAAGGAGGAAATATGGAAGGTGTTAACTCGGTTGTTTCCGGCATAGCAGATATGGGAAGTCTTTTGAAAGACATTACCTCAAAATCAATGGGTCTTGAGGAAAAGATGATGCAGCAGAATGTCATTGAAAAGGTTTCTAACTCGAGTATCGGTCAGAATATTGACATTACCGCCTAACTGATAAATACTCTCGGAACTCTTTTCGATATATTGCAAGTTATTTCGTAAGGAATAGTGTTTATTGAATTGGCAAGAGTCTGAGCTGTTATTGTTTCTTTTCCGAACAGGATGACTTCTTCGCCCGTATCGTAAACGTCATCGAAAGTGTTGATTAAAATTTGATCCATACAGACTCTTCCTGCAACAGGGTAGAGCCTGTTTTTTATTATTACATGAGCATTGTTTGAAAGAAGTCTGTTGTATCCGTCTCCATAACCGATTGCAACAGTTGCAATGTTTGAGTCTTTATCCGGAGCGTAAGTCAGTCCGTATGAAAGCCCGGTTCCCTTTGTTACTCTTTTTGAAAAAATAATTCTGCTTTTTAAAGTCATCACAGGAATAAATTGATCATCAGTTTCTACAGGCGGATAACCGTAGCAGACGATTCCCGCTCTAACCATGTCGAGATGCGTTTCTTTAAATTTTAATATTGCACCGCTGTTTGCCATATGCTTTATGAGTCTGGTGCCGCTGATGTTTTCGGCGAGTGAAGCCGCAGATTTGAATTTTTGTATCTGAGTTTCGTTGAAAATGCCGTCGTCGGAATCAGACACCGGCATATGGGTAAATATTCCTTCAAGTTTTATATTCTTTGAGGATATTAACAGCTTTGTAAGTTCTTCTATTTCGTCAAATGAACAACCGATTCTGCCCATCCCGGTATCCGTTTTTATATGAACGCGTATAGTCTTATTGATCTTGTTGGACAAATCTGAAAGCATGCGGGCAAAAGGGATGTCTGCAACTGATATGATTAGTGAATTATCGATGGCTTCCATGATGCAATTCGTATCATGAAGTATTAAACCAAGGATAAGAATATCGGACTTGATTCCTGCATTTCTCAGTTCGCGTCCTTCTTCTATTGAAGCTATTCCGAAGGCCTCAGCCAGATTTTCACCTTCGCAGAATTTTGAAATATCTATTGCGCCGTGACCATATGCGTCGGCTTTTACCGCCATGAGAATTTTTGAATTTCCGCAATGCTTTCTTAATATGCCAAGATTGTGTTTTATTGCTTTTAAATCTATTTCAGCGAATGTTCCGCGGCAGTTCATTTTGTTTCCTGTGGAGAAAATTGATTTCTTAAGTAAAAGTCCGAATGAAATCTGTGGTAAGAATGATTTTTGTTTGATTTTATGCAAGAAAAAAAGAAATTAAATGACAATCATTGTTTTTAACGCTATTTAATGAATGTGTAATGCTGATTAAGCTTCGGGAATATTTCTTGACTCATGCGTTGGCTGGAAATGAATTGTAAGTATTCATAATGAAAATGATGTCTTTAATATATGAGGTGATATGAAAAATCTTAAATTGGCTGCACTCGGCGCCGACAAAAAAAGAACAGTTGTGCAGGTAGGCAATGTCAAAATAGGCGAGGATTTTGTTGTAATGGCCGGTCCATGCGGAGTAGAAAGCGAAGAGCAGATGATTAACACGGCTATTGGTGTCAAAGAAGCCGGCGCGCACATTATCAGAGGCGGCGCGTTCAAACCCAGAACTTCTCCTTATGCATTTCAGGGTCTTGGTCTGAAGGGTCTTAAAATTCTTGCGAAGGCAAGTGAAATAACAGGTCTTCCGGTTATTACAGAAGTTGTCGATCCGCGTGACGTTTCGTGGGTATGCGAATATGTCGACATTCTTCAGATCGGTGCGAGAAACATGCAGAACTTTACGCTTCTGCGCGAAGTCGGTAAATCAAATAAACCGGTTCTTTTGAAGCGCGGAATGTACTCAACTCTTGCCGAGTGGCTTAACTGCGCAGAGTATATTCTTGCTGAAGGTAATCCGGATGTCATTCTATGCGAGCGCGGAATCAGAACTTTCGAAACATATACAAGAAACACTCTTGATCTAAGCATAATTCCAGCTGTAAAAGAATGCACTCATTTGCCGATAATCGTTGATCCAAGTCACGGTACAGGAAAAAAATCACTGATCGAACAGATGTCAATCGCATCTGTTGCTGCCGGAGCTGACGGACTCGAAATAGAAGTTCATTGTGATCCTGCAAGCGCGAAGAGTGATTCTGATCAGCAGTTGACTATTGATGAATTTAAACCGTTGATGGCAAAGCTCAATAAGACTGCAGAATTCATGAAATCGGTGATGTAGTTTGGATTCCGTAAAAGTATCATCAAAAAGGGTTAACCGTTCCGTTATTCATGTGGGAGGCGGTTTCGCATCCCTTTCTTCTATGATTGATTTAAAAAATACTATAATCATAACTGAGACGGAAGTTTTCAGACTTTATGGAGATAAGTTTCCGTCTGCACCGCTTATTGTTGCAGAACGGGGTGAAGCAGGCAAGACTATTGATTCGATCATGAATATTTGCGAAAAGCTTCTGTCAATGAATGCCGACCGTAAGAAGTTTATTCTTGCAATAGGCGGCGGGGCGCTGACTGACGCGGTTGGTTTTGTTTCTTCAATATTTCTGCGCGGTGTGCGTTTCGGTTTCGTACCGACTACTCTTCTTTCTCAGGTTGACGCGAGCGTCGGCGGAAAGAACGGTATCAACTTCGGCGGTTACAAGAATATGATCGGAACGATTAATCAGCCGGAATTTGTTCTTTGCGATCCTTCATTTTTCAAAACTCTTTCTGATGAAGAATATCTTTCGGGTCTTGCTGAAGTCATCAAACATTCCGTGATAAAAGATAAAAAATATTTTGAGAAAATAAAAAATAATAAAGAACTGATTTTGAGCCGCGATGAAAAATTTATGTCTGAGATAGTTCTCCGCTCTGTTGAAATAAAAGCCGGTGTCGTAAGCCGCGATGAGACGGAGCAGGGTGAAAGAAAACTTCTCAATTTCGGGCATACTCTTGGTCATGCAGTTGAAGTTCTTGAAAAGCTTCCTCATGGAATTGCGGTCGGGACCGGAATGAATCTCGCTGCTGAAATATCAAGGCGATTGGGTTTTCTTTCTGATGAAGATTGTGCTCAAATACGATCTCTTCTGGATTCATTCGTATATCCTTCTTCTACGGTTTCTTCTGCAGATGAGATTAAGCGTCTGGTTATGAAGGACAAGAAGCGTGAAGGAGAAGGCGTTAATTTCGTTCTTCTGAAAGGAATCGGAAAAAGTTTTTACAAAATGATAGATGTAAAAAAACTCGAGGTAATTATAGATGATATGTGTCGCCCTGTCTGACAAGAATTCGCTTGAAGATATCAATAAATTCAAATTAGCCGAGCTTCGTCTTGATATGCTTAAACTTGATGATGGCGAGATCTCGGAAGTATTTTCAAAGAATAAGAATCTGATAGCGACATGCCGTGAAACTTATTACAGCAGGGAAGAACGCCTGTATATACTGAAAAATGCGGTATCATCAGGTGCTGCATATGTCGATGTTGAAATTGAAGCTGATGCTGAATTTAAAAAAGAAATTATACCGCTTGCCAAAAACAAAAACTGCAAGGTGATTATTTCTTATCATAATTTTGACAATACACCTTCTAAAGATGATCTCGAGAATATTATCATAGAATCGCTTAAAGACGGTGCGGATGTTGTTAAGATTACCACCTTCGCAAATTCTACCGAAGACGCGGCACGAGTCCTTTCTCTTTACTGCGTTAACCGTCCGCGTCCGCTTACAGCTTTCTGTATGGGAGATGCGGGAAGAATAACGCGCGTTGCATGCGTCAGACTTGGCGCTCCATTTACCTATGCTTCATATTCGCAGGCGACTCAGACTGCAAACGGTCAGATATATTACGAAGACATGAGGTATATCTTTGACCGCATTTAAATTATACGCTGTATGCGGTAATCCGGTACTTCACAGCAAATCGCCTGATATTTACAATATGCTTTTTGAAAAACACGGTATCGACGCACGCTATATCCGCGTACGTCCCGAAAACGCTTCCGAAGCGCTTTCAATATATGATTCACTCGGATTTTCCGGAATGAACGTAACAGCACCTTTCAAGGAAGATTTGTGTTCTATCCTTTCAAACAAAAATGAAGACGTAATTCTAACCGGTGCACTAAACACAATTTCCGGAAAAGACAAGTCTGCTTTTAATACTGATATTTACGGAGTCGAATCGACTCTCAGAATGAAATCAGCTGTTCAGGGAATGAAAGCCGTTGTGCTCGGTGCCGGGGGGGCTGCGAAAGCCGCTGTATGCGCATTGAAAAATATCGGTGCTGATATTACAATAATCAACCGCACAGAGGAAAAGGCAAAGCTTATTGCTGAGAAGTATTCACTTAAGCACGCTCCTTTTTCAGAATTAAAAAATGAAATCGAATCATGCAATATTTTAGTTTCGACTCTTCCGGCATCGGCTTCTGCAGATATTGCAGAATATATACATCCGGGTATGATTGTTCTGGATGCTATATATAAGGATTCGTTTCTTGAAGCAATGGCTGTAAACCGGGGTGCAAAATTTGCAAAGGGCATTGACTGGCTTATAAATCAAGGCATAAAGTCTTTTGAAATATATACAGGCAAAAGCGCTTCGTATGAAGAAACTGCTTCTTTTTTTAATCCCGAAAATGTACTCGGCAGAAAAGAAAGAATTGCATTAATCGGATTCATGGGTTCAGGTAAATCAACTGTTGGTAAAATTCTTGCGGAAAAAACCGGAAGGGATTTTTATGATATTGACGGGCTTATTGAAAAAAAAGCCGGAATGAGCATAAATGAAATATTTTCAATATCCGGTGCCGATTATTTCAGAAGTCTCGAAAGCGAAGTGCTGGCTGAAGTTCTGAATTATAAAAATTCAGTAATTTCGTGCGGCGGAGGAATTATTCTGCGTAAAGAAAATGTTTCCTTGCTCAAGGAATCGGCTGTAACGGTCTGGATCCATGCTTCGATTGATGCATCAGTAAAAAGAGTGGATTCTTCGCGTCCTCTTCTTAATGTCGAAGATCCGGTGAAGCGCGCCATGGAACTTTTTTCAGAAAGAAAGAAGCTTTATGCTGCGGCATGTGATCTATTGGTTTCAAACGAAAATAAAACTGCTGAAAAATGTGCGGAAATAATATATGAAGAAATACGTTAAGATATCATCTGTAAAAGGCTCAATGCGCATATCTGCTTCCAAAAGTGCCGCCCAAAGAGCTGTGGCCTGTGCGCTTCTTGCAAAAGGCGATTCGGTTATAAAAAATATTGATCTATGCGACGACATTGAAGCTGCCGTAAGAGCTGCAACTGCTTTGGGTGCAGCATTTAACTGGAACGGTTCGTCACTGGAAGTAACGGGTGGACTGAAAAAAACCGATGCTTCGATAGACTGCGGTGAAGCGGGTCTTTCAATGAGAATGTTCGCCCCTATTGCGTCTTTACTTTCTGATGAAATAACATTATGCGCAAAAGGTTCTCTGACGCGCCGTCCTCTCGATATGATTGCCGCGCCGCTCAAGGAGCTCGGAGCTGATATTGAACTTATCGGAGAAAACGTTAAACACGGTGCTCCGGTAAAAATCCGGGGGCCATTGAAGGGCGGAACAGTTCATGTTGACGGTTCTGTCAGTTCTCAGTTTTTGACAGGTCTTTTAATTGCACTCACTCAGACAGAATCTGATTCGGAAGTGATTGTTGATAATCTAAAAAGCAAACCATATGTTGCGATGACACTTGATATGGTCAAACAGTTCGGCGGCAAAATCATCAATCACGATTTCAAGCGTTTTGAAGTTAAGCATTCTCCGTTTACATCCGGAGCTATAGATGTTGAAGGCGACTGGAGTTCGGCTTCTTTTATAATATGCACGGCAGCTCTTGCCGGAGATGTTGTTATAAAAAATCTCTTAAAAAATTCGCTTCAAGCGGATATTGCCGTTCTTAAAGCGATTGAAAAAGCCGGAGTGAATTTTTCATTTGTAGGTGATTCGCTTCTCGTCAACAAATCAAAAGTTGAGTCTTTTGATTTTGACGCTTCCGACTGCCCTGATCTTTTTCCTCCGCTTGCCGCTCTTGCTGCGCGCGCTGAAGGAATCAGCAGAATCCGCGGAGTATCAAGGCTGACTCATAAAGAAAGCAACCGTGCGGCAGCTATTGCAGAAGAGTTTGCGCGCGCCGGTATTGAGATTGAAATTGATTATCCTGATGATATTATGATAATTAACGGCGGAGAAGTTAAATCATGCGAGATGGATTCGAGAAACGATCATCGTATGGCAATGTGTCCTGCTGTACTTTTCGCCGGCAGCGGAAAGAAAGTTCTCATAAATAATGCTGATGCCGTTGCAAAAAGTTATCCTCTTTTTTTCAATGATTTGAAAACAATAGGCGCGGAGGTCGGTGATGAATAGTTTCGGAAGAATATTCCGCGTTTCAATTTTCGGAGAATCTCACGGAAAATCCGTAGGAGTTGTAATCGACGGAGTCCGTCCGGGCATTTCTATTTCCAAAGAAGATTTTGAAGCCGATCTTTCAAGAAGAAGAGGCGGTTCGGTGCGCGGAAGTACAACAAGAAGCGAAAGCGATATTCCTGAGTTTTTCAGCGGAGTATGTGACGGAAAAACCACCGGCGCACCTCTTGCCGTAATTTTTGCGAACAATAATACAATGTCTAAGGATTATTCTGAATTCAAATCTCATCCGCGGCCGGGGCATTCTGATTTTGCCGCGATGAAAAAATATAACGGTTTCAATGATATCCGCGGCGGCGGTCACTTCTCAGCGCGTTTGACGGCGGGTCTTGTAGCGGCGGGAGTCATAGCAAAGAAGATGCTTGACGGTGTTACATTCAATGCAGAGCTGATTTCTGCAGGCGGAAGGAAAGATGTTAGCGAAGCAGTCGAAGAAGCTCTGAAGGCTTCCGACAGCATCGGAGGATTGATTGAATGCAGAATTAACGGAGTCAGATGCGGAATCGGTGAGCCTTTTTTCGGTTCTGTCGAATCCGAAATCGCACGCATTCTCTTTTCTATTCCTGCGGTGAAGGGTGTGGAGTTCGGCGCCGGAATGAAATCTTCAGAAATGAAGGGGAGTGAGTTTAATGATAAATTCATTGATTCGACCGGAAAAACTTCATCCAATAACAGTGGTGGAATTAATGGCGGAATAGCTAATGGAAATGAAATCATTTTCCGCGCAGCGTTCCGTCCGACTCCGAGCATCTTTTCGGCTCAGAATACGTTTAATTTTGCTTCAGGAAAAATGGAAGAGCTTGTGATAAAGGGCAGGCATGATTCATGCGTTGCTCTCCGCGCGCCGGTCATTGTTGAAGCGGCAGCTGCAATTGCTCTTTGTGATTTATATTTGTCTGCTCAGAGATAATTACGGAGGAATATATGGATTTGAAAAAAATCAGAGAAGAAATCGATCTAAAGGATTCACTTATAGTAAAGCTTCTCAACGACCGTATGGAACTTGCGATTCTTTCGACAAAGCTCAAAACAAAAATTGAAGACGGAGACAGGGAAAACCAGGTCATTGAAAACATAAAATTAAACGCGCGCGGTCTAATCGATCCGGAATTCTGCGCGAATCTATATAAGCAGATTATGACTGAGAGCAAAAGACTCCAGAGTAAAAATTATTCGGTGATAGGTTTTGCCGGTGAGCACGGAGCTTATGCCGAGCATGCCGCGCGCGAATGGAATGATGTTCTGGTTCCGGTGCCGTGCCTGGATGCATCATCTGTATTTGAAGGAGTTATTGACGGGGTATTCGAGTACGGTATTGTTCCTGTTGAGAATACTTTCGGTGGTGTGGTCGATGAAACCAACAGTCTTCTCATTAAATCAGATGTGAATGTGGTTGGTGCAGTGGATCTTCCCTTTCATCATTGCCTTCTTACTCTTCCCGGTACTGACTACCGTGATATCAGAGCGGTTTATTCTAATCAGCTGCCGCTAACCCAGTGCAGAAATTTTATTGCTAGAAATCATCTTGAACCTATATCGTACGGCAACGCACCTTCTGCTGCGAAACTATTTTCCGAGAAACGTCCTAAAGCGGCCGCGCTTATTGCAAGCAAGGCTTCAGCTGAATTATATAATCTCGAAATAATAAAAGAGAACATTGAAGACTACAATGTATGCCGTACACGTTTTCTGATTATTTCAAAAGAAAGAAATACGGAAGGCGGAAATAAATGTTCCGTTCAGTTTTCGACAGAACATAAAGCGGGAACTCTTTTTAAAATTCTTGAGTCTTTCGCTAAAGAGGATATAAACCTTACAAGAATTGAATCCGTTCCTGAAGATTCGGGGAGTTTTGTTTTCTTTCTTGATTTCGTCGGATCTCTTGATGATGCAAAAATAAAAAGCATTATCGGAAAGATGAATGATCTTACCGGCGAATTGAGAATTCTCGGATGTTATAATGAAAAGGTGGTAAAATGAAAGTTGCGGTACTCGGATTTGGAAGAATGGGCGGATGGTTTGCGGATAATCTTAAAAATGACTGCGAGGTTGCGGTTTTAGATTCGGATTCTGCAAAAACTAAAAATGCGAAGGGAGTAAAAGTCCTTTCAAAATATGAAGAGCTTTCCGCGTTCGCGCCTGATGTTTTGATAAATGCGGTAAATCATAATTCAACATTTGAGGCGTTTGATGAAGCAATAAAATATGTTTCAGACAAATGCATAATCGGAGATGTCGCTGCGGTAAAAGACGGTTTGAATGAATATTATTCATTGAAAAATAGAAAGTTTTTTTCGCTTCATCCGATGTTCCGCCCGGCGGAGAACCATGATTATTCAAGCGAGTTTGCGGTTATAATCAATGAATCTGATTCATCGATGAAAGATTATTTTACCAAGTATTTCAATTCCTTTAAAATCAAAATATATCAATACAGCTTCGAACAGCATGATGAAATGACGGCGTCAGCACTTGCAGTTCCTTTTATTTCATCGATGGTTTTTGCTTCATGTACCAAAATTGAAAATGCTCCCGGAAACACATACAAAAAGCATATGGATATAACAAGAAGTCTTATGAGCGAAGACGATTATGTGTTAGCTGAGATTCTTTTTAATCCGAAAGCTTTAGCCGAAATTGAAAAGATAAATTCTAAACTCTCATATCTTACTCATATTATCAAGGCAGAAGACTTTGATGAGGTTCATAAATTCTTTGAAAATCTCCGTTCAAATATAAAGTGAGGTTATGATGAATCAGAGTCAGGTTAAGGAACTTCTGCTTAGACTTGAAGGTGACGTTGAAGATTTTATGGTGACGTTTACCGGAAAGAAGAGCAATAAAGTCGACGGCTTGTATTATGCAGAACGCCGCGAAATTCTCATTCATAACACGAATGTTCAGAGTGAAAACGAGATTATATATACTGCAATTCACGAATTTGCTCATCACATCCAGTTTACGAAATCTGCTCAGCCTGTTACAGCGCGTTCGCACAGCACATCATTCTGGAATATTTTTCATAAGCTTCTTTTTAAAGCAGAAGATATGAACATATACAAGAATCCCTTCAAGACTCACCCTGATTTTGTGAAACTGACTGAGCGCATCAAAAATGATTATCTCCGTGAAAGCGGTGAGAAAATGAAAGAATTCGGCGCATGTCTGATTGAAGCAATGCGTCTTTGTGAAATGCATAAAACCAGCTTTGAAGATTATGTCGACCGCGAATTGGGCCTTCACCGTTTTGCGGCAAAGACCATGATGAAAAGTTATGCGTATAATGTGAATCCTGCAATCGGCGCCGAAAACATGCGTTCTGTTGCGCGTATTGCCGACAGTGATCTCCGTAAAGATGTTGAAAACGCATATTTGTCTAGAATGAGTCCCGATATGGTTAAAGCGGAATTTTCACCGCGACTTGCCGAAACAAAGGATATGACGCGACTTCAGTTTCTTAAAAATGAAAAGGAGCGCTTGATCGAATCGCTTGAAAGGCTTAATCAAAAGCTTGTCGGACTTAACAGTCAGATCAGATCGCTTGAAACTGAAATTAAATCCAAAGAAGAACGTATCGCAAGAGCTGAAAAAGAAGAAGAGGAAGAAACAAATGAATAACAGCATAACCGGAAATGTGAAAGACGACCGTTTCGCAAAATACGTCGGAATAGAACTTGTCGAAATCCGCGAGGGATATGCAGTTGCGGAACTCATCGTTCGAGATGATCACTTGAACGGAGTGAACTCGGTTCAGGGCGGAGCGATTTTTACTCTTGCGGATTATGCTTTCGCGGCGGCATCTAATTCATACGGTTTCGTTACAGTCGGTATTAATGTCAATATCAGTTACTTCAAGGCTCCTTCAGGAAAGAAAATCCGGGCGGTGGCCAAAGAGGTCAGCACGCAGAACAGAATTTGCGGATATGATGTAGATCTATTAGATGAAGACGGCACTATTTTTGCGAGATTCAACGGGCTTGGTTATATCAAAAGAAAATAATTATCCGTAAAAAGAACTCCATTTCGCATAGCACTCGGAGAAACTTCCCTCATCAAGGGATTTCTGTATATCGAGTATAAACTTCCTCATAAAATAAAGATTATGATAAGTGTTGTAAACTGCAGATGTTATTTCCTGCATTTTGAAAATATGACGCAGATACGCGCGGGTATAATTTCTGCAAACAAAGCAGTCGCATCCCGGATCGAGCGGCGAAAAATCCTTTTCGAACTGGGCATTTTTTAAATTGAGTCTGCCCTGGGTTGTGTACATCGTTCCGTTGCGGGCAATGCGCGTCGGCATAACGCAGTCAAACATGTCCACACCGTGGGCTATCGAATCTAATATTTCCATCGGTGATCCGACTCCCATCATGTAGCGGGGTCTGTCATCAGGCAGTATTTCAGTAACAATTGCCGAAATGTCGCGGTACATTTCCTTAGGTTCTCCGACTGAAAGTCCGCCTATCGCGTAACCGGGAAAATCAAGATCAAGAAGTTCTTTCGCGCATTCTTTTCTGAGGTCGTGATGAGTGCCGCCCTGAACAATCGCGAAACAAGCCTGCTTTTCCTTATCAAAATGCTTTTCATAATGTTCGCGCGATTCCTTCGCCCATCTGATTGTCCTGTCCATTCCTGCGCGGACCCGGGATTTTTCAGCGGGGTACTCGACACATTGATCGAGAATCATCATGATGTCTGAACCGATAACTTTCTGTACATCAAGAACCATAGAAGGTGTAAAGAGATGCTTCGACCCGTCAATATGTGAAGAAAATTCAACGCCGTGTTCTTTGACTTTGCAGAGATTTGAAAGAGAGAAAACCTGAAAACCGCCGGAATCCGTCAGAAGAGGCCGGTGGTGATTCATGAAATTGTTGAGACCTCCTGCAAGGTTCAGTACGTCAAGTCCCGGACGAAGATACAAATGATATGTGTTTGCAAGAAAAATTTCGAAATCCATATCTTCTACGTACTGCATCGGCAGAGAGCGCATGGCGCCTTTTGTTGCGACAGGCATGAATACCGGAGTTCTTACAACGCCCCGGTGAAGATGGAGCTCGCCGCGGCGCGCTTTTGTTTTGGAGTCTCTTTTGATAATTTTGAATTTCATAAGCTCACACGGGGTTTAAAGATATTGCCAAAGAAGCTTTGAGCCGTCAAATACAGGACCATCGACGCAGGCTCTTTTTTTGCCGTCAATTGTATCAACACTGCACCCGGAACAGATTCCGATTCCGCAGCCGAAATAGTTTTCGAGTGATACTTCAAGAGGAATATTTTCTTTGATAAGAATTTCTGCGCATGATTTCATCATAACAGTAGGACCGCAGATATAGGCTCTTGAGAACTTTGTTTTTCCTAAAACTGCTTTCAGTTTGTCTGCCGCAAACCCTTTATCGCCGAATGAACCGTCGTCTGTAACGTAGCAGATTTCATTTGATTCAGTACAGAATCTGTCACCGCAGTAGATGAATTCCTGCGAGCGGGCTGCATAGATGAAGGATATATTGTTATTTTTTGTTTTTAATACTTTGCTCAAATAGTGCAGCGGTGCGTTCCCGACGCCGCCTCCGATAAGAAGTACATTTTCGTTTTCAGTTATGGTAAATCCGCGTCCGTACGGACCTGATACGTCAACATCGGAAAAATCCGTCATGTTTTTCAGCATCGAAGTGACCCGGCCGTTTTCCTTGAAAACAACTTCTATGGCATTTCCGTTTTTGTTGAAAATCGAAAAGGGACGCCTGATCAGAGGGTCGGTGAAGCGCCCGAGTTTAAAGGATACAAACTGACCGGGAAGGCAGTCTTCGGGGCACTCGATATGAAGGAGATAATGTCCCTTGCAGAGTTTTTCAGGTGTTGAAATAATTTTCACTCTATTATCCTTGGTACTACAAAATGTCCGTTTTCAAAAGCCGGAGCCATTTTTTCGATTTCTTCAAGTGATACAGCCGGCTTAAGCGCGGCATCTTCGCGGAAGACATTTTTGATGTCGGCAATGTGATCGGTTGCTTCTACGGAAGAAGTATCAAGTTCGCTGATCTTGTCTACATAAGAAATTATGTCCGTCAGCTGTTTCGCGAATAGTTCTTTCTCTTCATCAGAAAGTTTAAGGCTAGCCAGCTTTGCTGTTTTTTCGACAATTTTTGCATCAATTACTGCCATATGACCTCATTTTGTCCTATATTCTGTTTGGGTGTATTCGAAATCAACGATTTTTTCGCCTTTTGTAAGCGGCATTTTTACAGAGACTGTAATTTTTCCTGGTTTGATATAAGAAGGGAGTTTGAGATAAAAAACAGCATAATCATCCGGAAGAATGAAATTGAAATTATATTTAATGAAAAGAGGCTTGTTTTCGCTATTAGGCTGATATTCTTCGGGAATTCTGAAATTCTGAATCAGTTCAAAAGGTATTTTCTCGTTTGCTGTACCTCTTGTATGTTTGATTGAAAAAGAAGGGAAGTCGAGCAGGTTTTCGGAAGCGTTTCGAACTATTGCCAGAAACGCCGGATTTGCAGTATTGTCTCCGAATGTATCTTTTAATGCGTTTTTTTCATCTATATAATATACTGATGCATCAAAACTAAGAGTCTTTATGGTTAAACCTGTGCTTGATGAAAGTGCATAGTTGTTTTTTATCGGAACGATTTTCTGGTGTATTGTAGATGAGCATGAAATGAAGGCTATTTGTAAGAGCAGAAATAATTTCTTCATAAAGTAACCGGACACGGCACAATTTCCGTGTCAAGATAATATACTATGAAAGTGAAAAGAGAAACGCGCGGCCGTGCTTTGTAAGGCGTACTGATACTTCATTGTCCGTTGAAATATATTCGAGGAGCCCGAAACGTATGAGAAGTGTTATGACGGAAAAATCAACGAATGATGAGAACAGAAGAAAATTCTGATATTTCAATCCTGTAAGCATGCAGTAATCACGCGATAGGCGGTCAACGGAGAAAACTTCATCATAAGAAAGAATAAGTTCAAGTAGAGCCGTTTTGTTTTTCTGCATCGAATCCGCAAATTCGGGTACAGACGGAAACAATGAGTTCCACGGATTATAATTCCAAAATGCGCTGAAGAGATTGCCGAATGTCACCTTTTTTCTATCAGCAAAAATTTTCTCGTCTTTTGAGTAAATTGCTCCGCATTCTCTAAGTATCATTGATGTCTGTTTCAAAAATATAAGAAGGCTTCCGCTGTCTGCATTTTCCATTGTATAGAATAATCTGCTTGCGCAGTTAGTGTAAAAACGCGGAGGAAGAAAACAGTCTTCGCCGACCATCATGTTTTTTCTCAGGATTTCTTCGATGATAATATCTGATGCGGCTATAATGTCGCAGTCATTGTTTGAAGGAACGGAAAAGGTATTTGTTCTAACGAATTCGCGGACATATGTTTTTTTGAAAAGAAGGGGGTTTTCCCTGGAAGTATTTCCGGATAGCGCCTTAGTTTTTTGAATCATTATCCGCTCCATTAATCGGCAAAAGCACCCGCTCGGGATGCTTTTTTAAGATGTTTGATTATGTCATATATATTAAAATTAATTTGCCGTCAATTAGAAAATTGCTTAGATTAATGAAAAATAGTCTAATTAATCGTTTTTTTTCTTTTTTTCCTTACAATGAAGAAAATGAGAGCCGATAATACGCAAATGACTATTACAACGGCGCCTGTTATGAAAGAAGCTTTTCTAATTAGAGGAATGATTGAGTTTCCGAGAAAGTATCCTCCGTAAGTGAGAATTCCATTCCAGACAAATGATGAAATCAGGCAGAAAATAAATACTTTAATCTTGCTGAGGTTTAATATTCCAGCTGTTACCGAGATTACGGATCTTACACCCGGCAGAAATCTGTTAATGAGAACAATGTAACAGCCGGATGATGCGAATCTTTTTTCTGCGGCCAAAATATATTCCTTTTTGAAAAAGGGAATTTTTCCGCTTAAGAAAAAGTTTCTTCCGTGTTTATGTGCGAAGAAGAAAAGAAAATAGAATCCGGCGGAACCGCCCAAAGCTGTTGAAATGTGCACGCTAAACGGTGAAAGATAACCTCTTGAAGACAGAATTGCGCCGAAAAGAACTACGCTGTCTCCCGGTACAGGAGGTATCAGGTTTTCCAGTATTGATGCGGCTGTCAGAAAGGAGTAGGCAAGAAATTGATTTTCCTTGACAGCATCGAGAATAGATAAGAAAAATTGTTCCATTGTTACCCTTTTATATGCTTATATGTTTTAGCGTTTTATATTTCGTTGCAATAAAAAAACGGAGAAGGAAATGAAGAAAATTCTGCTAATTGCCGCAGCTTTGATTATCGGTTGTGCGGCTCCACAAAAAAAAGACGATTCTACAAAGAAGAACTGGCGCGAGGATGCGTTTCTAACTGAAAGTCCGAGAAGCAAGGATGAGGTGTTCCGTGTTTTGATGACTGCGGATGATTATATCGTTGCTCAGAAATCATTTAATGATTCCATATCCCGCACACAGGATGATTCGGGTGATAAGTATTTTGTTTCTGAAATGATGAAGTTCAACAAAATAGATGAAGTCTGTGAAGGTATTATTTCCGTGTGGCTTTTTCCGGATTCCGGAAGGCTTATGCAGGTGAGATTTGTCAGATCAACATTTATTCGCGAACTCGATACAATGATTATGGATGATATCCAGAGATGGAATTTTGCGTTTCAGAATAAACGTATAACACCGATCAAGTTTAATGTGCGCTATAAAATTGTTCTCGAAAAAAGACTTTCTGATGAAGAAATTATCAATGATATGCGTCAGAATCTGAAAGAAAGAACCGGTCAGTAAAAGACGGGCTATGCCCGTCTACATGTTTCTGCTGATACTTGCGTATGCTGAATGATTGTGTATTGATTCCATATTTTCGCTTTCTACTGAAAATCCGAGAATGTGTTCCATCGCTGATAGTTTTTCAGCTGCGCTTCTTACCATGTCTTCTACAAACATAGGATTATCATAGGATTTTTCGGTAATAAACTTTTCATCTTCTCTTTTTAAAATTGAGTAGATGTCGCTTGATGCCGATGATTCCGCGATTAGGATAATATCTTCAATCCATATTATTTCGGATGCCTTGATTTTTATCGTTATGATGGATCTCTGATTGTGAGCGCCGTATGAACTGATTTCTTTTGAGCACGGGCATAGTGAAAGAACAGGAACCCTGACTTCGACCATGTAGTAATCAGCAGAAGAATCTCCGAAAATTTTACACATGTATTCCATTTTTCCGGTAGAACCTGATACCGGAGCGGCTTTTCTTATGAAAAATGGAAACTCGATTTCGAAGTAAGCTTTTTCCGCATCGAGTTTTTCCTTCATGTCGGATAGAATTTTTTTGATTCCGGCTGTTGAAATTCCGTTCATGTGAAGATTCAGAATTTCAATGAACCGGCTCATGTGAGTTCCCCTGAAATTGTGGGGGAGCTCAACGAACATATTGATATTGCCGACTGTATGCTGTTTTCCTTTTTCGCGCTCAAGAACGATTACAGGATACTTGATTCCCTTTACTCCGACCTGATCGATCGGCATATTTCTGTTGTCGGGCTGTGATTGAATATCTGCTAGACTCATTTTGCGTTGAATTTTCCTTTTTCATCAAATGACAGTTTAAGAGGATCTTTTTTTATTTTTTCCGGAAGCTTGATGAAGGTCGAACCGGTAAATGCAAAATCTCCTTTCTGGTTTTCGAAAAAACGCAGCATTGATTTGCCGAGGCTTTTTGAACTGAATTTGTTTGAAACCTTTATAATAGAAGTATTTCCCTGCATTTTTATGTCTTTGGTTGTTCCCTTGACCAGTTTTTCGTTATTAACCAGAAAATCATAGTTTATGCTGTTGAAAGCAAGTTTATGAGCGGTTTCATTTTTTAGAAGAATGTCAAAATCAACTGTTATCGGAAGATCAAGACTTGAGGGATCAATAATCTGATCAGCTTTTTTGCCGCTCAGTATATCTGAAAACATTCCTGCTACCTGCTCTGCCGAAGCCTGTTTTTTCTTTTTTGCAAGTTCTGCGGCGATTTCGGCAGTTGAAGGTTTTTTAACTTTAAAATTGGCAATGCTGATTGTCGGTTTGATTGCCGGAATCTGGGTATTTACTGAATAATCGAATCTGATATTTTCAGGAAGCCCGGATATATCAGGAAGAGGAATGAGTATTGCCATGTCGATTTTACAGTTGAGATAATCTTTTTTGGAATATGCTTTTACTATCTTGATGATATCTTCGTATTTTACATTTACACGGAACTGATTAATTTTTTTACCTTTTGCGGCTATCTTGAGTCCCTTGGATGTTGTAGTTTTGAAAAACTGATTGTTTTCGACAAAAAATGTAAATTCAACTCCATCAAGTTTCAAACCTACAGGGTACGGATTCTTAATTTCAACATCGAAAAGGAAATTAATATCCCGAAGGGATATGGATTCAATATCGAAACCCTTAAAGTCGGCAGTCGGCTTAGGGAGAGATTTTGGAAGGCTGAAGGCAGAAAGTGCCGCTGAAAAGATAATAAGTGATAGAATTGCAATTTTTTTCATTTGTCCCCCGTCAGATAACTACCATTAAAATACCGGTATAGTTTTTCAAACACAAAAAAACCGTATTTCGTGGTGAAATACGGTAAAATAATTCATGAACATTTAATATAATCTGTTTCGAAAAGAAATCCGAAAC
>Ga0255344_1000970_pt1 | contig 41433 bp, 41 predicted proteins | sample wastewater_treat_5_FD_192414 | JGI IMG/M metagenome (GOLD analysis project Ga0255344, IMG submission 192414) | Wastewater microbial communities from Lulu Island WWTP, Vancouver, Canada - plant18 | ecosystem: Engineered > WWTP > Wastewater > Unclassified | place: Canada: Vancouver, British...
TTGAGTTAAACACGGCTATACAATCGAAGCTCAAAAAAATTACCAGGCTTCGGTAACATCTTTTGTGAGGCAACGTTCTAAATACTCACTCTTTCCTCGGTAACATTTATTAATGAGGCAACAGGAGGAAAACGCGGCGCATCGTTGACAAAACCATATTTTTGTATTATGGTTTACCTGAAACTTCTGATGGCAAATGTTTGTCCTTTTCTTAACTTAAATTATAAAACCCGTTTAATGGCCAAGTAAATCACATTTACAGAGGGTGCCATGGCTGATGAAGAAAAGAAGAGCCCTTCGACCGATCCTTCCGTCTTCGATTGGCTCAAAAAAGCCGCTGATATCTGGCTGGGCGGTATCGCACAGGCAATGCCGTCGAGCTCCGAGGCGATGCTAAAAACTCAATCGTCCGTCCAGAACCGTTTCACCGAGCAGTTGCAGACTAATCTGAGCCTTCTGAAATCCTTTTCCCGGATGATGTCAGAGCCGGAATCCGCCTCAGCCGCCGTCAATTCTGTAAGCGCCCTGCCGGATATTCTGATGAAAATAGCCTTCTCCGGTTTTGAGGCCGCGATGCGGACACAAATGCACCTGATGGAAAAGGCAAACAGAATCGGCAAGCAGGCCGAGGCATACAATTTCGATAACCTCGACCAGCAGGTTTTCAAGGCGCTCACCGACATCTATGAGCAGGAACTCAGGCAATATCTGAAAATTCCGCCCCTGGGACTCACCAGATTCTACCAGGAGCGCTTCAATGACATGCTCGACAAGCACAACATTTTCCAGACAACGCTTGCCGAGTTCCTCTCCATCCTTTATCTGCCCATGGAGAAGTCGTTCCAGGTACTCCAGGACAAGCTGCGGGAGATGGCCGAACAGGGTCATTTGCCGGGTAACGCCCAGGAAACCTACGGAATGTGGCTGAAAATTCTGGAAGGCCACTTCATGAACCTTTTTCAATCCAGCGAGTATCTCGACGCGCTGCACCGGACACTCAATAACCTGGAGGATTTTCTCATTGCCAGGGAAAGTGCAATGCTCGACTTTCTCCAGACAATGCCGGTGGTCACACAAAAAGACATGGACGATCTGTACAAGGAGTTCCACCTCCTCAAAAAGAGAGTAAGGGAGCTGGAAAAGGAAGCCGGTATTACCCCTAACAATCTTTCCGCCGTAAAATAGACAAATTGTTTTTTACGGCATACTCTTTAAGGAGTGGATCGCATGAACTCGACAAAAATACCTATCGACCTGATCCTGGAAAGACTCGCGGAAGACGCGGATAAAGTCCAAAAACGGGTTTCCAGGGCCTCCGATGTACTTCTGGGGGAACTCAATTACGAACTCGGCTCCACCCCCTATGAAATTGTTTATCAGGAGGACCGCGTCCGTCTGAAACATTATTCACGAAATGAATCGGCCGACAAACTGGGCACACCTCTTTTGGTGGTTTACGCTCTGATTAACCGCGAAACGATGCTGGACCTACAGCCGGACCGCAGCGTGGTCAAAACATTTCTGGAAGGCGGCATCGACCTGTATATGGTGGATTGGGGATACCCCAAACGCAAAGACCGCTTCCTCACCATCGACGACCATGTCAACGGCTACATGGACAATATCGTCGATTTCATCCGTGAAAAGCACAATATCCCTAAAATAAATCTGATGGGTATCTGCATGGGCGGGACTTTTTGTGTCATGTACGCCGCTTTGCACCCGGATAAAATTAAAAATCTGGTCACCACCGTCACCCCGTCGAATTTCGATACGAAACAGGGTCTTTTACATATCTGGATGAAGGATGTGGACACGGACAGAATGATCCGCACCTTCGGCAACATCCCTGGCGACTTGATGAACTTCGGTTTTCTTCTGCTCAACCCCGCCCGCCTGATGATCGATAAGTATGTCGGGTTCGCCCAAAACATGGACAACCGCGATTTCGTGGAAAACTTCGTCCGAATGGAGCGCTGGATTTTCGACAGTCCCGACGTGCCGGGCGAAACATTCCGCCAGTTCATCGATGACTGCTACAAGAACAACCTGCTTATCCAGAGCAAAATGTTTCTGGGCGGGAAAAGAGTCGATTTGAAAAACCTGACCATGCCCCTTTTAAATTTTTACGGAGAGTACGACCATCTGGTCCCGCCCGAGGCCTGTAATCAGCTCACCGGCGCCGTCGGAAGCCGTGATGTGGAAGATGTCTGTCTGGAAACGGGACACATCGGTATTTATGTCAGCTCCAAATTTCAGCGGCTGTTCGCACCTAAAATCGTGCGCTGGCTCAAAGAGCGCGACGCCGTTGAGGTACCCGGACAAAAGACAAAACTCCGGCTTGTTTCCGCGCCAAAGACGGTTAAGACCGTCAAATCTGAAGATAAAAAAGTGTCAACCGCAGGCAAACCGCCTTTAGTAAAAAAAGTGCGGCAGACAAAACCGCCAAAAAAAGTGAAAACAAAACCGCGCTCAGCGCGCACTGCACGCAAAATGTCGCTTGTCGACAAAATCAATGAAGCCATTTAGGGGGAAATTAAAACATGCCAGCCAAAACAAATTATTTTCAAGCCTTGAGCAAACTAAGTAAAGACATGGCCAAAACCAAAGACCATCTCAAAATCGGCCACCTGATTATTTCGACCGCAGTGAAAATACTCAAGGTCAAGGCAGCCGTTATTTATTTAAGGGATGAAAGCGATGAGCAGGCGGATCATACCACCCTGGCCGTCCAGATCGGCCTGTCCGATAAATACGTTCACGCGGCTCCCGAGCAGGCGGTAAAAATAAGGCCGCAGTTGATGAAAGAGGGTTACATCTATTACCGTGATGCCACGACGGACAAGCGCCTTACCAACCACAAGGCAAAAAAGGCGGAGGGTATCGGCTCAATTTTGGCGATGCCGATAATCGACCGGGGGGAAATGCTTGGAGTTTTGAGCGTCTATACAAAAGAAATACGTAAATTCTCCCCGGACGAACTGGATTTTCTTTCCATTCTGGCCGAGCGGGGCGGAGCGGAAATCGCCAATCTCTTCCTTGTACAAAAATTGCGACGGCAATCCAAAACCTTCCTCGACCTTGCCGCCGGTATCTCGGATAGCCTTGACATCAAATCCATTTTGCAAACCATGACTCAGGACATGGTCAAAGCCCTTAAACTGAAGGCGGTTGCCGTCCAGCTTCTGGACGAGGACAAGCGTACACTGAAGCGTGTTGCCAGCTTCGGCCTGAGCGAAAAATATATGAATAAAGGGCCGGTGCGGGCGGACAAAAATATGGCGGCCGCATTGAAGGGAGAAACAATCTTCATCAAGGATGTTCTGACGGACGAAGGCACACAGTACAAAAAAGAAAAAAAGGAAGAAGGCATCACTTCGATGCTTTACGTGCCGATTAAGTCAAGGGAGGAAACCATCGGCGTTTTAGTCATCTACAGCAGTCGTAAACGAAAATTCAGCGAGGATGAGATTTCACTGGTCACGGCGCTTGCCTACCAGGGAGGGCTGGCCATCAACAATGCCTGCATTTACCTTGATATGGAGGACAATGTCAGGGATCTGAAGGAAAACATCTGGAGCCACAAGTGCTGGTTCTGATACCGGACGGCCAAATAACGCTTAATGTTTGGGAAACTTAAAAAAAACAAAAAGGACTGCTTATGCTGGGAAAAACAATTGATCAATTGAAAGTCGGCGAGTCGGCCGAATTCGCCAAAACCGTGTCCGAATCTGACATCTACCTGTACGCAGGTATCACCGGCGATTTCAATCCCGCACATGTGAACGAGGCCTACGCACAAAATACCTTCTTCAAAACACGTATTGCGCACGGAATGCTCACGGCCGGCTTTATTTCCGCGATCATCGCCAACAAATTGCCGGGTCCAGGGACAATTTACATGAAGCAGGAGCTGAGCTTTCTGGCGCCGGTGCACATCGGAGACACCATCACCGGCCGCGTCGAGGTCCTCGAACTCAACGTGGAAAAAAACCGGGCAAGGCTTAAAACCATCTGTACAAATCAGGATGGTGTAGTGGTGCTGGAAGGAGAGGGGCTGGTCAGCCCGCCGAAGGTGAAAAAAGCGTAGGCGGCCTGACGTCACGCGCTAAGAAACCGGCCGGCTGTCGAAAGGGTGCGAATTTACAAAAATTTATAAAAAAACCGCCGTAAATAATTGCGGCGGTTTTTTAATTGATGTTTAATCTTTTTACTTGGATGCGAAAAATGCTTCCACTTTCTTGAAGTTCTCGTCGGCGGCCGCCTTGAATTCCTCGCGGCCCTTTTTGTAGGTCTTGATCCAGTCATTGACGAGCTTTTTGCCCTCTTCAGGGAAAAGCGCCGACTGTTCCATCAGGTTGACAACCATTTTCTCCGTCTGCTCCTGAATCACGGACATGGCCTCAAAAGAGCTGTCAAAGGCTTTCTTGTTAAAATCAATCATCTGTTTGGCGATCTGTTTGGGTTCCATTTTTTCCTCCTTAGGTTTTTCTGAAATTGATTAATGTTTTATTTCTTCTGCTATCTGACCGGCAACTGACCCGGTGTTGTACCGGCCTCTTTCCCTGCCGACTCGACAAAAAAGCAGGCAAAAGCCCGGATTGTTGCCGTCGTTAGGCTCATTATAGCTATCTAAACCGCTTTGTCAATGGGAAAATGTTGCAATGCAAAAAAATATTAAAAATTTTAAAAGCTCCTCAATTATCCTAATATATAAGTTATTACTGTTAGTTACATAGATATATAGTCCATTTCACATAAAAGCACCATTATTTTATGTTGCAGTATTAACGGAAATTGTCTATACAGGGCAAAAGGATGAAACATGGAATTTAAGCCTCTTAAACTGAAGAAATACACCAACCGCCGCCTCTACGACACGGAAAAAAGCACTTATGTGACCATGGAATATGTCACCGAGGTCATTCGCAAGGGGCGCCAGATACAGGTCGCCGACGCAAAAACAGGCGAAGATGTCACCCTGTCGATTCTCACCCAAATTGTTCTGGAAGAGGCCCGCAAGAAGAAATATCTCCTGCCCCCTCCTCTTTTGTACCTGGTCATTCAGTACGGGGAAAACGTCCTGACAGAGTTTTTCGAAAAGCATCTTGAGCAGACCATCCGTAACTATCTCCTGTTTCGTAACATGGCCGACGATCAGTTTAAAAAATGGCAGGAATATGCCGAGAACTACTCAAGGGCCAATCCGCAGGCAATTGCGGGGCTTAGCCCTTTCCAGTCTCTGTTTGACCTGTTTAAACCTGCCCGGGACGGGGAAAAAACAAAAAAGGAAACTGATTAAAACCAAAAAACTCTGGCAGTCTGGCAACTGATCGACTCATATTGCGGCCGCGCGAGGGGAAGCCCCGGTGAAAAGCTGGAAGTTCTATTTTTTCCGTTGTTTTTTTCATGGATAACAAGCCCGAATCGCGAATCGCCATGCACCCGGCACGGCACCCGGATTTTTTACCGGGGCCGCCAACTTTGCCTTGACATTACAGAGACCATCTCTTAACATGCCGCGAACTTGAACGTTTTTCATTTTTTGGGCCTATGTATTCAAAAAAAATCGTTATCCGCTACACGCCGGACATCGTCCAGCAGCCGGTTATTTACCAGCTGTCGCAAAAACACAATCTGGTCTTTAATATTCTCAAGGCGAGAATCTTCCCCAAACGCGAGGGAGTCATCGTCCTCGAACTTACCGGAGAAAAAGATGATTTCGACCGGGGCATACGCTTTCTGAAAGACATGGGGCTGACCGTCGAGCCTCTTTCCAAAAGCGTCTTTCAGAATACGGAAAAATGTGTTCATTGCGGAGCCTGCACCGGCTTTTGCCCCACGGGCGCCCTGTTTTTCGAAAAAGAGACCCAGAAAGTTCTTTTCGACCCGGAAAAATGCAATGGCTGTGAACTATGCGTGTCCGCCTGCCCCGTACGGGCGATGGAAATCAATTTAATCTAACCTGCAAACCAAACTGCATTTCCTCACCCTTCGACCCGCGTCGGCGTGGCGGTTTTTGTTTAGCCGGCCGATTTTCCTTTGGATAAATTACATCATTTGAGGTATGGAATGTACCCGTGATTCATTAATGCGCCGTATGCGCCCGGACAAAGCAGATCGCCCTCCTGATTAACAATTAATGCTTTGGTAAAAGTCGAAAAAATTACGAATTTTAACGGCTTTGTAAAAAGCATGACGGTTCGGGCATATTTTTTCACGACCTCGTGTCAATTCATACTAAAAAGGTATCCGGCTTCGCCATGGACTTGAATAAAAGCTGTTTTGATAATGAAAAGTACATCTCCGAACAGACGACGGAAATTCTGAAGCGCCTTGGAGATTTCAACAACAAGCTCTATCTGGAATTCGGCGGCAAGCTCTTGTATGACTACCACGCAGCCCGCGTCCTTCCCGGTTACGACCCCAACGTCAAAATGCGCCTCATCAAAGAGCTCAAAGACCGCGCCAATGTTCTTTTGTGCATTTATGCCGGCGACATCGAACGGAAAAAAATACGCGCGGATTTCGGCATCACCTACGACACGGATGCCATGAAGCTCATCGACGATTTGCGCGAATGGAATATCAGTGTGACAGGGGTCGTCATCACGCGCTTTGACGGTCAGCCCTCTGCTGTACAGTTCAAAAATAAGCTCGAGAGGCGGGATATCCGTGTCTTCACCCATAGCTTCACCAAGGGCTATCCCACCGACGTCGATCTAATTGTCAGCGATGAAGGATACGGCGTAAACGACCACATTCCCACGGACAAGCCTCTGGTCATTGTCACCGGCCCGGGGCCGGGAAGCGGCAAACTGGCGACCTGTCTTTCGCAGCTCTACCACGACTACAAAAAAGGCGTCAAATCAGGCTATGCCAAATTTGAAACCTTCCCGGTCTGGAATCTGCCGCTCAAGCACCCTGTCAATGTCGCCTATGAAGCGGCAACCGCCGATCTGCGTGATTTCAACCAGATCGACCCGTTTCATCTGGAAGCTTACGGCGAGGCATGCGTCAACTACAACCGGGATGTGGAAGTATTCCCCATTCTGAGAAGGATTCTGGAAAAGATTACCGGCGAGCCGTCTTTATATAAGTCTCCCACAGATATGAGCGTCAACCGGGCGGGCTTTGCCATCACGGACGACCAAATCGCCCGCGAAGCAGCCCAGCAGGAAATGATCCGGCGCTACTTCCGCTACCGCTGCGAATATGCAATGGGCTTTTCAGACAAAGAGACCGTTCAGCGTGCCGAGCTGATTCTGAACGATTTTAATTTAAAGCCGGAAAACAGAAGGGTTGTGCTGCCCGCCCGCCGTGCCGCTCAGGAAGCTGTGGAACTCAAGCGCGGCAGCGAGGGGATTTTTTGCGGAGCGGCGCTGGAGCTCCCGGACGGTCTCATCATCACCGGAAGCAATTCCCCTCTGATGCACGCCGCCTCCAGCGTCGTCATCCACGCGATCAAGCATCTGGCGGGGATTCCGGACAAGATCAAACTTTTGCCGGCCACCATCACCGGTTCAATCGGCAGATTGAAAACAGAAATACTGAACGAAAAAAACGTCAGTCTCGACCTGGAAGAGGCGCTCATCGCGCTGGCCATCAGCGCCACAACCAATCCGGCGGCGGAACTGGCCCTGGGCAAGCTCGAAGAGTTGAGAAACTGCGAGGTTCACATGACGCACATACCGACGCCCGGCGATGAGGCAGGTTTGAGGCGCATGGGCGCCAACCTCACCAGTGACCCGAATTTTTCAACAAATGATCTTTTTATGACTTGAGGGAGTTTTATTTCTTTTTAAATTCTTTTTCCGCGTCCTCGTCGGCGGATTTCAGCATCTTGTTCAAATCTCCCGGCACTTTGGAGATTTTCCCCCCCAAACTCTTGGTGTCTTCAAAAAGACTGCTGAATGTTTCTCCGATCTGATCCTTACCGGCCTTCAGTGTTTGCGTGGCGTGCCTGATTTTGCCCGACATTGAACCGGGATCCTTGAAAAGATACCCCCCCCCGACCAGCAGAACCACAAAAATGATCACTAAGGCAACCTTGATGAGCTTCTTTAAGATGAAAAACAAGATCATGATAACAACCAAAACAGCAAGAACCGTGAAAACGGCCGGATTGGCCGACAAAAAAGAAGATATTGAATCCATATTTCACCTCCCGGAAATAACACCTGCAAAAATTTAACTTATTTTAAAAATAAAATCTATTTTTTGTTTGTCTTGACAAGGTATGATTTGCCCCCTAAACAAAAGCCTATGACAAATGATGAGAAAACAAACATCACCCCTCTGCCTCAAAAAGAGGAAATCAGCACTGTCAGCGTGGTCACTTTGGGCTGCAAGGTGAACCAATGCGACGAAGCTTCGATGATCGTGGAGCTGAAACGCGCGGGCTTCAGGCCGCTTCCCTTCCCCTCCCATGCAGATACTTACATTATCAACACCTGCACGGTAACGGCATTTGCCGATTTTCAGTCGCGCCAGCTCGTCAGACGCGCCCTGCGCATAAACCCTCAGGCCCGCGTGATTGTGACCGGCTGCCTCGCTCAGACACAACCGGGGATGCCCGCCGCGATCGAGGGCGTTACGGTGGTGGCCGGAAATGATCACAAGCATCAGATCGCCGATCTGCTTTCTCGTCCCGCCGATGATTTTCCCCTTGTTCTGGCCGGCGACATTTTCCGGCAGAAAAACTTCCCGCCCCTGCCCGTGGCCGGACTTACGGGGCGCACGCGCGCTTTTTTTAAAATTCAGGACGGATGCGATGCCTTCTGCACCTACTGCATTGTCCCCTATGCCAGAGGCAGGAGCCGCAGTCTCCCGGTGGCGGGCGTTCATGACGGGGTCCACCGATTTGCCGGTGAGGCTTTCAGGGAAATTGTCCTTACCGGCATTCATCTGGGCAGCTACGGACAGGATTTAGAGCCGCCCACGGATCTTGCCGGTCTAGTCGAAGGCCTGCTTCCTCAATACAGAGATGTAAGATTCCGCCTCAGCTCCATTGAACCACTCGAAATAACAGATGACCTTCTGGCACTGTTCGGCCGTCACGAAAATCTCTGCCCGCACCTGCACATTCCTCTGCAAAGCGGTGATGACACCATTTTGGAAAAAATGAAGCGCGGTTACGACCGGGCCTTTTTCCGGTCTCTGACAGGCCGTGTGGTACAAAGCGTGCCGGACATCGCCATCGGCGCCGACGTGATGGTCGGATTTCCGGGTGAGGGCGAAAAAGAATTCACCAAAACTTTAAGCCTGCTGGAAGAACTCCCTCTGGCCTATCTGCACGTCTTTCCATATTCGGAAAGACCCGGCACCGCGGCAATGGAGATGCCCGGGCATGTACCGGATAAAATAAAAAAAGACAGGGCGAAAATATTGAGGACGCTCGGGGCAAAAAAACGGGAGGCTTTCTCCCGGAAGTTTCTGGGCCGGACCGTGCCGGTGCTGGTCGAAGGCTCACCCGATAAAAACACCGGCTTGTCAAAAGGTTTTTCTCACAATTATCTTCCCGTATTAATCGGAGGAGGCAAAGCCTGCCGGGCAAACACTCTTGTCCATGTAAAAATCGGTGATTATCGCCGCGGCCGGCTCACAGGCGAGGTGGTCTATGGATGAGAGCAGATCAAAACAGCTTCTGGAGTTGCAAAAAAAGATGAAATACACTTTTCGCAATCCCGAACTGCTTGTAACATCGTTGACGCACAAGTCCTATATCAATGAAAATCCGCTATCAGGTGCGTCGGACAACGAAAGGATGGAGTTTCTGGGTGATGCGGTGCTGGGCCTTTGCATAAGTGACCTTTTGATGAAAAAATACACCGATCTTGACGAAGGAGCTCTTTCACAAATCCGTGCCTGGCTGGTCAGGGAAAAACCGCTGGCGGATCTGGCCCTCCGGCTGGGCCTGGGCGAGTGCCTGCTTCTGGGGCGCGGCGAGGAAAACTCCGGCGGGCGCCAGAAAGAATCGCTGCTGGCCAACGCCCTGGAGGCGCTCATTGCCGCGGTTTATCTGGATTCGAGCTTCACGAGGGCCAAATCCTTCATCAAAAGACTCATGGCTCCGCTCATCGATGATGAAATCCTGCTCATACAATGTGCGGACTACAAAACAATGCTGCAGGAGATCTGCCATAAAAAATTCAAATCCGCCCCCGTCTATACACTGCTTTCTGAAAGCGGCCCCGATCATGACAAGATGTTTGAGGTGGAAGTGAGAATCGGCGATTTCATGCGGCAGACCGGATGGGGCAAAAGCAAAAAAGAGGCGCAAAAACAGGCAGCGCAAAAAGCGTGGAGATATCTGCAAAGTGAAAACAGCCCCTGAAAACGGCCAACCCGAAACACCGCTTGTCATACCTGTTTTCATCATGAACGGGGGATGCCCGAATCAGTGCATCTTCTGTAACGAAAGAATCGCCGCAGGCGATTTCTCCCCGCAGATCACGAAAAGTTTTTTCGACTCGCGGGTGGAGTCGTATCTGCGCTGGAGCAAGGACAAGCCAAGGCGCGTGGAAATCGCCTTTTACGGAGGAAACTTCACGGGACTGCCTGTGGGCATGCAGACTCTTCTTCTGTCCTGGGCCGGCAACTACATTCGCGCAGGCGCGGTTCACACCATCAGGATCTCCACCAGACCTGATTATATAGATGCCGGGGTGCTCGATTTTTTGCAGGCTCATTCGGTCGCGACAGTGGAAATCGGAGCCCAGTCATTCAATGATGAAGTGCTTCGCCTCGCCCGCCGCGGCCACAACGCCGCGTGCATACGGCAGGCGCTCATACTGCTCAAAAACAAGGGATTTACGACCGGCATCCACCTGATGGCCGGACTGCCGGGAGACACAAAAGAAAGCTTTGTGCAATCGCTTGAAATCACCGCCTCTCTCAAGCCGGATACGGCGCGTATTCACCCGGTGCTGGTGTTCAAGGACACACCACTGGCCCGCCAGTGGCAGGACGGCCTTTATCACCCGCTTGGTCTGGATGAGGCGATCCACTGGTGTGCTCTGGCCTGGGAAACACTCGCACCGGCAGGTATCCGCATCATACGCCTCGGCCTTCAGATCACGCCGGAGATGGCCGCCGATGGGGCGTTGCCGGCCGGCCCCGTGCATCCGTCGCTGGGCAGTCTCGTTCAGGCGGCTGTTTTTCATTCGGCCACGCTGAAACTACTCAAGGACGTGCCTCATCAAACAAAGCGTCTGGAGTTTTCTCTTCATCCGCGGGACATATCCCGTTTCCGCGGTTTTCGTAACAAAAACACCCGTGCGATAAAAAAGCTTTACCCCGGCGCACAAATCGTTATAGATTCCGGCCCCACCGCGATTTGTGGACGCATCACGGTCAACACGGAAACGACCGGTCCTTTCTCGGTGGACGTTGCCGGATTTCATTGATTCATGGGAGAAGATACGTGTTCAGATCGGGGTTCATTGCCATCATCGGCAGACCCAATGTGGGTAAATCAACATTTTTCAACGCGATTATCGGCGACAAAATATCGATTGTCACCGCCAAACCGCAAACTACGCGCAACCGCATCACGGGAATAAAAAACCTCCCCGATGCCCAGATGATCTTTCTGGACACACCCGGCATGCACCGGGCAAAAACCCCGCTTAACCGTGCGATGGTACAGGCGGCCCGGGAAACCATGGGGGATGCGGATTTGCTTCTGGTCATAGTGGACTGTACGGGGCGCTCCGATGAGGAGGAGCGCTTTGTTCAGGAAACAATCGCGGGTGCGGGCTCGCCGGTTTTTCTGGCCATCAACAAAATCGACCGTCTCGAAAAGCCCTTGCTTCTTCCGATGATTGACCGCCTGAGCAGGATGCACGACTTTGCCGGAATTTTCCCCATCTCGGCACTAAAAAAAGAGGGGCTGGACACTTTGGTCACTTCTCTGAAAGAGGCCCTGCCGGAGGGGCCCCGGCTGTTTCCGGACGACATGGCGACGGACGCCACCGAACGCTTCATCGCGGAAGAATTCATCCGCGAGAGAATCACTGTTTTGACATCGCAGGAAATTCCCTATGTCACGGCAGTAAGCGTGGATTCCTTCCGTGAGGATGAGGCGAAAAACCTGATTCATATCAGTGCGGTCATCTCGGTGGAAAAGGAATCACAAAAGGCGATTCTCATCGGCAGGAAAGGCGCGATGCTCAAAAAAATCGGTACCGAGGCCAGAGAAGCGATGGAGAGGCTCTTCGGGGCAAAAGTATTTCTGGAGTTATTTGTACGCGTGAGCCGTGACTGGACCACCTCCGACAAAAAGCTGCGCGAATTCGGCCTGATAAAATAGGAGATACCATGGAGGGAAAACCGCTCATCGCGATCGTCGGCCGTCCCAATGTGGGAAAATCCACGCTTTTCAACCGAATCACGGGAAAGCAAAAAGCGATCGTCATTGACGAGCCAGGCGCGACACGCGACCGTAACTACGCAGACTGCCGATGGGGAGGCAAAACCTTTACGCTCATCGACACCGGCGGGTTTGAACCGGCAGCCAATGAGCTCATTCTGACACAAATGCGCGAGCAGACCAATCTGGCCATCGAAGAGGCGGATGCCATCATTTTTTTAATGGACGGACGCGAAGGGCTTACTCCGTCTGATATGGAAATAGCCCGCCAGCTGCGCGTCAGGGGGAAAAGCGTCTTTTATGCAGCCAACAAGGTTGACGGGGCACGCCACGAAGATCTGCTCACGGAGTTCTACCGCCTGGGCATCGACAAGCTCTATCCCATCTCAGCCCAGCACGGTCCCGGCGTTGACGAACTCATGGACGAGCTTACAGAAACTTTTCCCGTACAAGAAGGCGGCACCGAAGAACAACAGCCAACGATTGCCGTCGCCATCGTCGGTAAACCCAATGTCGGCAAGTCATCGCTGGTCAACCTGATTTCCCGAAGCCCCAGAAGCATTGCCAATCCCACGCCCGGCACCACCCGCGATGCGGTGGACACCAGCGTTAAAGTGCGCGGCAGGCACTATCTTCTCATTGACACGGCGGGAATCCGCAGAAAAAGTAAAATCAGCCTGACCCTGGAAAAATACAGTGTCGTCCAGGCCCTGAAAGCGATCAGCCGCTGTGACATCGCCCTGGTGCTCATCGATGCCGCTGAGGGCATGACCGAGCAGGATGCCAAGATCGCGGGACTGGCCATCGAACGGGGGAAGGCCTGCATCATCGTGGTCAACAAGTGGGATATAATAGAAAAGGACAACACCACCATCGGCAGATACGTCGCCGACATCAAAGAAAAAATAAAATTCATGGACTTCGCCCCCATAATTTTCGTCTCGGCTGTGAGCGGTCAACGGGTCCCGAAAATATTTGAACTCATCGACTCAGTTTACAGCCAATACACCAAAAGGGTTGACACCTCACCTCTTAACAATCTGGTGGAAAGGGCGCTTTTAAAAAACCCGATGGGGCGCTACCATAACAGGTCCATGAGCGTCTCCTACGCAACGCAGACCGGCATCAAGCCACCATCTTTTGTCCTTTTCGTCCCCTCGCCCGAAGGCGTCCACTTTTCTCACGAACGGTATCTGGCCAATTGCATCCGCGAAGAATTCGGCTTCGACAAGGTTCCGCTGAAATTGATCTTCCGTAAAAAGCGATAACAGTGCCGCGGGAAAATGCCCGGAAGCGAAAACTGTTGACATAAAAGCTGCATCTCATATATCGTACGGGACACGAGCGGCATGAGAATTCACAGCATGATGCCCAGGCGGTGATAAAGCGGGCCGCACGGAAAATCTGCCCGGAGCTTTTCGGAAAATTTAATTGAACAAATACAATAAAAGCAGCTTTAAGGAGGTTTAAAATGAGTGTTTTTACTGCCGGGGAAATAATAGATTTTGCTGAAAGGATTCATGAAAACGGCGCTAATTTTTATCAATACGCCATTCAGCTTGTGCAGAATCAGGACACCAAGGTGCTGTTCGGCGAACTCGCCGATGAGGAGCGGTCGCATAAAAAAGAGATCGCCAGAATCTTTGCCGGGATAGAAAAAAGCATCCCCCCGGAAACTTACGAAGGAGAGTATGCCCAGTACCTGCGCAACTACATCGACAACAATGTGACTTTCACAAAAGAGGCAATGGACAAAGGCCTCGCCCAGATATCAGACGCCTGCTCGGCCATTGACTTCGCCCTTCAAATGAAGCAGGACTCCATAAACTACTACCAGAGTGTCAAGGACCTGGTCCCGAAGATGCAACATGATTTGATCGACAAGCTCATCGTCGAGGAAAGAAACCATTTTGTGAAACTCGCCAATCTGCGAAAATGCGTCATTTAAGGGGGAAAGCTGATGAAACCGATCGGGCCGCTTATGTGGGAGCACAGGCTGATTGAAAAAATGCTTCGCCTTTTTGAAGGCGAGATCAAAAAGATCAGCGAACTGAATCGCCTCGATACAGTATTCATCGACACGGCGGTGGATTTTATCCGTACTTACGCCGACAGGACCCACCACGGCAAGGAAGAAGACATTCTATTTCGCGAACTGGCCAAAAAGAAACTCTTCCCGGAGCATGCCGCAATAATGGATGAGCTGATGGAGGAGCACCGCCACGCCCGGCAGATGGTCGAAAAACTGGTGAGCGCCAGGGATAGATATCTTGAAGGGGAGGATACTCTCAAGGAAGTAATGGAGCTGCTCGGAGAACTGGCCCGGTTTTATCCTGTGCATATCGAAAAAGAGGATAAGCGCTTCTTTTTCCCCTGCCTGGATTACTTTACCGACCAGGAGCAGCAAGAAATGCTGGCGGAGTTCAACGAGTTTGACCGCGGCATGATTCATGAAAAGTACAACAAAGTGGTCAGCCTCTTGACAAAATAAACCGCTTCCATCTGTTTGACGAAAAAAGAAGTTAGAAAAGTAAAACCGCCCCGTGAGGGGCGGGACTCACTTATGGCAACGGCCGGCAGCAAAGCTTACTAAAGAGTGCCGGCCGTTTATTTATTTTCCTATGATCCGTCTGTTCAGCCAGGTGCCTCTTCGGTAGTACAGCCAGTTCAAGATAACTGCCAGTGCGCTGCTGGTCACCATAGCGATCCAGATGCCATCCTGCCTGAGACCGCCCGGCCCCGCCAAAACGTACGCCAGCGGAATGCGGATTACAAACATCGCCAGAAAAGACAAGACCAGAAGCGCCATCGTGTCACCGGCGCTGCGCAGCACCCCCTGTATGGAAAAGACCACCGCGTAACAAGGAAAGATAAAAGCCATCCAGTGGTAGTAGCCGCGCACATAATCGAGCACCTGCGCGCTTTGCGACGATTCTTTTAGAAAAATCGATCCGATCTCGCGGGAAAAGAAAAACAAAACCACCGCGCAGGCACTGCCTATGACCAGGCCGAAAAAAATGGACGTGCGCAGTGTTTTAAAGACCCGATCCAGCTTTTGTCCTCCCAGGTTCTGGCCGGCAATCGTCGTCGCCGCCATACCGATGGACATAAACGGGATGGTCGCCAGCATATCGATCTGCATACCGATGCCGAAAGCCGCCGTCACGGCTGTTCCGTAGCCGTTAACCAGCGTCACGATGATCACGGCTGCAAGAGAGACGACGATCATCTGCAATGACGCCGGCACCCCGATGACAAAAACCTGTTTGATGATCCCCCAGTCGATACTGTAGTCCCAGTTGCGCATATTGATGTAGGGATTGAATCGAACCATGTAGAGGTAGCCGATGATACCGGTAGCCACAGCGGCCAGCGTCGAGCCCCAGGCCGCACCTGCCACCCCCAATGGAGGGACAGGGCCAACCCCTGTGATGCAAAGAGGAACGAAGGTCACATTGAACAGGGCCAGGATGATAAGTATTTTCACCACGGTGGTCGCATCGCCCAGGCCCCGCAGCATGCCGTTCATCCAGTTGATGAAAAACTGGAAAACAAGCGAGGCCATCATGACCGTAAGATACGACAGGGCCATTTCCCGGATCTCGACCGGCACCCTCACCCAGCCCAGCACCTCATGGCGGAATGACAGAGCGACCAGAGAAATCAAAAGACAAAACAATATCGATGCAAAAAAGGAATTGGAAAGAATCCTTTTCAACATGGCCGTGTCGCCACGCCCGAAGGCCTGCGCGATGAGCACATTGGTGGCCATCCCCAGACCGATCAGAAACGCGGGCATCAGCATGATGATCGGCAGCGAGGCGGCCACCGCCGCCACTGCATCCGGCCCCAGCAGTCTCCCCACCCAGATCATATTGATGATGCCGTAAACCGACATCAGCACATTGCCCAGCATGATCGGCAGGGTAAAATCAATAAACTGTCTGGCAATGTTGCCTTGGGTGAAGTTCTGCATGAAGCTCTTTCTTACTTTTTGTTTCCGGGCGGGGGGTAAACGGGCGGGCGGTTTTCAAAAACACTCCCGTCCGGCATCACTTCCACCGCTTTGCCGTCCATCCAGAGGATTTTTGTCAGTGTGGACGGGGCAAGTCTGTTTTTTGCAAACGAGATGGTTTCCTCGACCGTTCGGAAGCCGGTGAGCTCTTCGAGCGTGGCTATCTGGGGCAGGACCATGCCGATCCTGCCCTCCTCATAATCTTTCAATGCGTCCACGGGCGTAAGCCAGCTATGCGCGGTGAGCTCTACCCCGTCACTTGCGGCGTTTTGCCCCTCCGGGAGGTGCGTCACAAAAAAACGCACATCATAGCGCTTGGGCATCAGCTCCGGTGTGATCCAGCGAGAATAGTAGTGCATGGTGTCCGCGGCCAGGACAAGGTCCTCCGCCTCCAGAATCTGTGAAAATTTTATCTTTCCTGATCGCAGTTCGTCACGGTAGGCGGCAAAGCGTGCCTGCTCCCCACCTGCGGCAAATGTGAGAGGCGTACCGTCGCGCTTGCGGGCAATCAAAATCCCCGCCTCCTCAAATGTTTCGCGGATACCCGCCATCCAGGCGCCGATTGATTTGGCGGCATCGGCCATATCCGGAAAAAGGTGCGCCGCCCGCCCGCGATCAATGCCGTATATGAAACGCTCCACTCCCGGCTCGTAATCCTCCGGATCCACAACTCCTCCGGGGAAAACGTAATAACCCGGCACAAAACTGCTTTTGCGGTTGCGCCTCAAAAGCAGCACTTCGATGCCGGGCATCCGGCCGCATGATGACGGCCTCAACAGCATCACAGTCGCAGCGTCAACAGGCGATACGCTCATCTTTACACCTCATCGTCTCAAACCCGCCTGCCTTTTTTCAATCGAGCCAGTGCACAATTTCATCAAGCTCCGCCCTTGTTCTTTCAAATTTGTTCACGGGGGCCGAAGTATCGGGATATCCCAGGACAATGCCTGCTACAATTTTCCATTCATCGGAGATGGAGGCTATCTTCCGGGCCTCGGCGGGATAGCGTGCCGCCGACGCCAAAAGGCAGGTTCCCAACCCTTTGCTGCAGGCGGACAAACAGATAGTCTGGGCAATCAGCCCGATATCCAGCATCTGGTATTCCACAAGGTTGTCGCGGGCGATACAGGCGAGAATCAGACAGGGAGCGTCAAACATCATGACCATCTCCCGGTAGTATTTTTCCCGCCCGGCCTTGTCCTCGCGCTTAATGTCCTGAGAACTTAAAATAGTCTTGCCAACTTCGTTGTAGCGGTTCTTCATTGCATCAGGCCATTTTTCCAGCATCGGGACATCCGGTGTGATGGGAGCTCCCGCCATCGTCCGGTCCAGACTCATTTGCTTGAATTTTCCGAGCGTCTTTCCCGTCAGAACATACAGACTCCATGGCTGGGTGTTTCCCCAGGAAGGGGCCCAGCGGGCCTCGTCCATTATTTCCATAATGACGTTTTTTGGCACTTCCTGATTTGTGAACTTGCGGATGCTCCTTCTTCCTCTGATCGCTTCAGTCACTTCCATACGAACCTCCCATACAGGATCGAATCCTTTATTTCGCCTTGTCTTTTATTTGCAAAAACCGGAAAGTCTTAAGGGGGGACAGCCAAAAAAGATCATCTCCCGGCCAGCATATAGCGTTGTCTGATCCTCTTTCTGAGCACCAGGCGAATCGCTATATAAGGGAAGAAGAAAAAAACGAATGCGCAAATCTTCAGAAAGGCCATGCCATAATACGTGAAAAGTGTGTAGTCATACTCATCTATGTCAAACCACTGCGAACTCAGGTAATAGCCGTAATCTCCGGCCAGCATAAAAAAGACAAACCACAAAAGCACGAACACTACAGTCAGGATAAAACACCTGATCAGGATTCCGGCCAGGGCATCCAGAAAAACGAATTGCTCCCGTGCATTCATGCGGTTCTCCTTTGAGCTTTCTGCAACCTGACGCCTGCTTTTGTGATTTTAGTCGGCGTGCAATTTTTTTTGAATATCCGCCGCTTCCCTTTTGGCCTCACGGTAGGCCAGGAAACTGCGCCAGAACCATCCGGCGGCGAAACCGGCGGCCAGAATAATAAAAATAAGCAGCGCAATCGAAAGAGAAACCTGCCAGAAAAAAATGTTCACGGTTACCGCCGCCACATTCTGGATGATGAAAATGACGGCCAGGCAGGAAATGATGCCAAACAGTATGACTTTTAAATTCATTTTTTTCTCTCCACCGGCAAAACCAACGACTGACGGGCTGCGCACGGATTGTAAAAACCGCGTCGGAAAAAATTACTCCATGTCAACGGTGAAAGCAACATATATTTCGCCATGCGGGACTCGCCCGTATTCAGCGGGGCCACAGATAAAGGCCCGGCCGGCAGGGTGACGGATCATTTCCCGGCCGGAAACCTGTTTATGGAGCGGGGCTTTTTCCGCTCATCTGGCGATGCCAGGATACGCAATAGCGTCCCCCGGCCGCAAGCAGTTCTTCATGGCTGCCCGATTCAATGATGCGGCCGCGCTCCATCACATGAATTATGTCCGCCTGCATCGCCGTGGTAAAACGATGCGTGATCATGAGCACCGTGCGACCGGACGCCAGATTGCGAAAACGTGCCAGCCAATCCGCCTCCGCCCATGAATCCATAAAGCTCGTCGGTTCGTCGAGAATTATAAATTCCGCCTCGCGATAAAAAGCGCGCGCCAGCGCCAGGCGCTGCCACTGGCCGGAGCTCAGCTCCGAGCCGCCGAACCACTTACCCAGAGTGCTCTGATAGGCCTGGGGCAGGCGTGAAATCAGACCGTCGGCGCCGGCGGCTTCGGCGGCGGCGATAATTTTTTCCTGCCGGGCCGGCGGGGCAACGTCACCGAAGGCGATATTGTTGAACACGGTATCATGGAAGCGCACCGGCTCCTGAAAAAGAACGGTGATGCGGCCGCGCCACTGCTCAGGGGAGAGCTCGCGTATATCCGTCTGATCGAGCAAAATGCGCCCCGCATCTGGATCATAAAAGCGGCACAGCAATTTTATGAGTGTCGTTTTTCCCGCGCCGTTTTCGCCGACCAGCGCGGTGATACGGCCGGCTGGTATGTTCAGGCTGAAATTATCCAGCGCCTTTGTCTGGCTTCCGTAATAACGAAAGGTGACCCCCTGCAACTCAATGCCGTGGCGCAGCCCGGGAAAATCCACCGCTTGGGACGGCACGCGGATATTCGGCTTGAGGTCCAGAAACTCGAAGAGATTTTCCAAAAACATGACGTTGCGGTGAATTTCGCCCGCATTGCCCAGAAGAGAGCGCATCATGCGTTGCCCCTGGAAAAAAGCCTGCACGAATAAAGCCAGACTTCCCAGGCTTAAAAACCCGCCTGCGGCACGATACCCCATCCAGACCAGCGCCGCCGCCATACTGGCCAGACCCATCAAGGCCGCACCAGCCGTGGCGATCGCCTCGTCGCGGGCCAGTTGCACCCTTTCTTTGCGCAGCCTGGCGCGCAGGCCGGTAAATAAATTCCTGAAATGGGGGCCCAGATTGAACAGGCGCATCTCTGCTGCGGCATCGCGCCAGGTCAGCATCATGTCGTAGTAGTTTATTTTGCGCATGGCCGTCGTGTTGCTCACGCGCCAGTGGTGAAACCGTATCGTGTGTTTTAGCACCACCCACAAGGCCGGCAGCGTGCTGGCCAAAAGCAACAGGGGAAGCCAGATGCCGAAAGTAAGTAAAACCCCCGCCATCGCCACCAGCGTCACAAAACTCTGCAGCAGGGCGCCGGCATTGGCCACCAGCGCCGCCGGCCGCGAAAGGGCGTCAATCCGGGCCCGGTGCAGCTGGTCATAGTAGCCGGGATTGTCATAGAAAGACATATCCAGACTCATTGCCTGCTCATGTATGAGCGCATGAACACTGTCCTGAATCTTTTCCGACTGCGCCGTCTGGAGCGAGCGGCTGGCGCTTTGCAGCACTTCCATCGCCACCAGAACAAAGGCCATCGCGACACCGGCGGGAACCAAAACAACCAGCCCCTGCCAGCCGCTCCCGTCATTAATGGCCCGGGCCACTCCGTCCACCAGCACCTTGGTCAGATAAACCATGGCTACCGGAAGTAATCCCTGCAAAAGAAGCAGGGCGAGCCAGGCAATCATCAGCCAGCCGGCCGCCCTGTACACCAGGGAAAATGCCCGCGGCAGGTAGGGAAGCTGTGCCTTGAATTCCTGTAGCAGTGCCTTTATCTGTCTCACCATGGCAGTCGTCTGTGAATCTCTAGGAAAAGGTCGAAACCACTGTAAAGCGTTGATGGCCGCCTGCACCGGTCAGTATGAGCCCGCCGCAGCGTAACCAGGCATGCGCCGCCATTTTTTCCGGCTTCGTCTCATCTTTCATCACGCCCAGATAAACGGTGGCCGGGATTCTGCGCCTTTTGAGCATCCACTTGGCAGCCACCGCCTGCGGCAGACAGGCGCTCTCCCAGGGTGTCCAGGCCGCCGCGGAGCGGACCGTACGGCCGACCATACGGGCTGTCTCGACCGCTTTCGGCGCCAGAGGAGTTTGATCATCTTTCATGTGATTGCCCAATGTTTTTACCAGCCACTTCATCGGGAAAAGCAACACGCACGACCTTGCCGCCCCGAGCAATATAAAAGCCTCCAGAAGGAGACTCCTCTCCACAGGGCTTCGCCTCAACCACTTTGCGCCAACAGCCTTCATCGAACTCAGGCGTGATGTCCTGCCTGTGTCACCCATAAATCAAATATCTTTCCATATGCCGCCCCTCAAAACTTTGCCTCCAGCACATCGGCCAGTTCATCGAGGAGGAAGTTTTCACGGGGACGTAATACACGATAAACGCTGGTTTGAGCCGCTACCCTGGCGCACTGACGGAAATACTCCCTTTTACCCCCGAGGCCATCGAGAAAACCAGGACGGTAAGTGTTGGCCATCAGCGGGTCCAGTTTGGCGCCACCTCTCAATAAAGAGATTTCAATGTGCTCTGTGTCCGCCGCCTCCAGCGAAAAAACATTTTTCAGACGAACGGGCCGGTCATCCTCGTGCACCACCGGCATGAAATATTTTTCCAGATTTTTGATCCAGACGACTTTTTTCAATCCGTCCTTGTCTTTTCCCAGTTTCTCGAGTGCATCCTCCAACAGCTTCAGACGCGGGAAACCGGGAATAACCGCCGGGAATCCGTCGTCAAAACCTATGGCACATACATCGTCGGCCAGAAAAGCCAGGCCACGCTGATGAAAGGCGGCCGCCAGCGTGGATTTACCCGCTCCGGAGGGCCCCAGAAAAATGGCGGAAGAATTGTTTTTTGTCACAGCGCCCGCATGCAGGACAAGCACGTTACGCTGGTGCAAAAGCGCCCCCATGGCCGAGCCCATCAAAAATATCAGAATTTTTTCTTTTTCCACGCCCGGCCCGGCTGTGATGACAATCCTGCCGCCTCCCTGCACATAATAACGCGCGATCGACTCTGCGCGCAGCAAAAATTCACCGGGCGCCGCCTCATACCAGGCTGTCTTTTTCTGGGGGCGTGCAAGTTGCGGCGGAACTTCACCGTACTCGATTACCACATCCGGCTCCGATGGTTGTTGCAGGACTCGGGCCTCCGGTGCGGGCAAATCTATTTCGGAGCGGATACTCAAACCGAAGATGCTGTATGTTTTACTCATGAAAAACCCGGCTGCTTTTTTGTCCTGCACGTCTTCATAGCGAAAAAACCATTCCCTGTCAAAGCATCGCCGGGGCGGGGCAATAAATTGGAAAATGAAAGTGTCCCGACACATAAAAGCCGGACTCAGTCGTCGCGCCTTGCCGGCGCCGGCCTTTGCCCATCCGGCACAAAGCAGCCGTCCAGGCACTCTTTTGTGCAATGGCCGTCGCATGGTTCGATGTGGACGGTCGTCGCCGACAGAGGGAATTTGCTTCTCATCAGGCGTTTGAGCTCATGCGCTATAAGGTGTGATGTTTCCACAGTCATTTGCGGATCGACCTTGATGTGAAATTCAATGAAGCGGAAGTTTCCCGCCTTGCGGGTTTTCAGCTGGTGGTAACCGCACAGTTTATCGCCCAGCGAGGCAATCGTGCTGCGAATCCACTGTTCTTCATCATGGGGAAGTTTTATGTCCATCAGGTCGCCCACGGCGCGAACGGTCAGATTCCAGGCTGCTTTCAAAATGATCGCGGCCACAATCACGGCCGCCGCCGGGTCGAGCCACTGCAGAGACACGCCAGGGAAAAAATATCCGCCGCCCCAGATAACAGCCAGGCTGGCCATGACGCCGGCGGATGTGTAAACATCGGTTCGTAAATGCCAGGCATCCGCCTGCAGGGCGAGGGAATCAGTTTCTTCTCCCACGGCGAATAACCTTCTGGAAACAAATATATTAACAACGGCACTGCCCAGCATGACCGCCACACCCCAGCCCGGCTGCTCCACTTCGCCTGCAGCGCTGAATTTTTTAAACGCCTCGAAAAAAATCCAGATGGCGGCAACAAAAATAAGAGCGGCCTCCGCCAGCCCCGAGATGCTCTCGAGCTTGCCGTGGCCGAAGGGGTGCTGCACATCAGCCGGAGCGTGAGATTTCCGGACGGCAAAAAATGCAATGACCGCGGCGAGCAGGTCCATCCCCGAATGAATCGCTTCGGATATGATGGAAACAGAGCCGACAAGCGCGCCTGTGATGGCCTTGAAAATAACCAGGACGGCATTGGAGGCGACCGACAGCATCGCCACCCGTTCTTTTTTCTTCTGCGCAGCTTCCAATTAGCTATCTCCTGAGTTTGGGCATCCGGCCTTTATGTATCATGACCGGCAGGTAATTTCCCGTTTTTTAATCCCCGCCTTTGTGGATTTGCTTTGCACGGACAGGAAACTGTGATACTCGGCAGGGCAAATGGAAAAAACGATGAAACACAGATCGCCCTCTGAGATACGGTGCGCCGCCGGCTCCCTGTGGCGTGACTGGCGCTGGCAGTTAAAAAACCGCCTCACCTCTCCGGCTGCACTCGCCTTTTACCGGGGGACGGCCGTAAAAAACCCCGATGAGCTAAAACAGGTGCTTGACGCCTATCCGATGCTGGTGACTCCCTACTACCTCTCCCTTATCGGCGATAGCGTGGAAAACGATCCGATTGCAATGCAGTGCCTTCCTGATTTTCGTGAAATAACCTGCCGGCCTGATTACCCCCGGGACCCGCTGGAGGAGGACACTCTGATGCCCGTGCCGAAGCTTATTCACCGCTATCCGGACCGCGCTCTGGCCATGGTTACCGGAGGCTGCGCCATTTACTGCCGTCACTGTAACCGCAAACGCTTCTGGAGAGAGCAGGGAAGCGGTACTTTGAAACAGCGTGTCGGGAAAATGGCCCGCTACATCGCGGATAATCCACAGATCCGCGAAGTGATTATTTCCGGTGGTGACCCGCTCACCTTGACCGATGAGGCGCTCAAATACATCCTGGACAGTTTTTCCTCCATTGGCCACGTCGAGGTGCTGCGCATCGGCAGCCGTGTCCCCGCGGTCCTGCCGATGAGAATCACCCGGGAGCTGTGCCGTCTTCTGAAGCGCTACCGGCCTGTCTGGTTCAACACACAGTTCAACCATCCAGCGGAAATCACCAAAGAGGCGGCCCGCGCCTGCAACATGCTGGTGGAGGCGGGCATACCGGTATCCAACCAGTCTGTTCTGCTGAAAGGCATCAATGACTCGCCCGCCACCATGCAGAAGCTTGTCACGGGGCTCGAGAAAATCTCCGTGCGCCCCTATTATCTGTTTCATTGCGAGCCGGTGCGCGGGACTGCGCATTTCCGCACTGATGCCGCCTCCGGGGTCAGACTGATGGAAGAACTTGCCAGGAACTGTTCGGGACTCGCCCTGCCCCGCTACGTGGCGGATCTCCCCGGAGAGGCGGGCAAAGTCCCCCTTTTGGCCCTGTCGGAGCAGCTGAAAAAGCATTTGGATAAGCATCAAGAATTTTTTGACTTTTTCAAATAATTGGATTAGGGGAAGTCGTCAAATAAAACCGCACCACCCGATGAGGAGAGATACTTTTTATGTACACTGCAAGCGACCTGAGAAAAGGGCTGCGCCTGAAAATCGACGGCGACCCTTATGTTGTCGTTGAATTCAACTTTGTGAAACCAGGCAAGGGACAGGCCCTGTATCGCACAAAACTGAAAAACATGATCAACGGCAACCAGTTTGAACGGACTTTTCGCTCCGTGGATGTTTTTGAGCCCGCCGACCTGCGCGAAAAAAAGATGCAGTACCTCTACAAGGAAGGCGACAAGTTCTGTTTTATGGACAATGAAACCTATGAACAGGTTTTTCTCACCGAGGATCAGGTCGATGACGCGGCCAACTTCATGACCGACAATATTGAGGTGGAGATCCTGCTGTTTGAAGACAAACCCATCGGGCTCAGTCTCCCCAACTTTGTCGAACTGGTGGTGACCGAAGCCGAACCGTGGGCCAAGGGTGACACTGTTTCCGGGGCGACCAAACCGGTCAAGGTACAGACAGGCTATACAATTTTAGTTCCGACGTTCATCTCGGAGGGCGAAAAAATCCGCATCGACACGCGAACCGGAGAATATCTGACGAGGGTCAAAGGCTAGCCGGCTTCTCCATAGATCAATGAAGCATCTTTTCCTCCGCAGCCGCCCTCAATCGGCTGCGGAGGTTCATAAAAAATCCCACGCACTTTTTGCCACTCCTTTCAGCCCTGCATCCGCTCGAGGTTCTATCTTCATCAAAAAACTCAGGCGGGTCATGTTTGAGTGCGGTTTTATTTAATATGCCGGAAACATTGTCCGGGACATACACGGAGCCGTAAGCATGGAAACATTCTTTCAAGACGATGGCTTTTATCTGGCGCGCAAACAAAAAGCTCTGCACCTGCGTGCCGGCCTGCATTCATCGGTCCGACGTTTTTTTAACGACAGGGGCTTTCTTGAGGTGGACACACCGGTGCGCGTGCCCTCACCGGCACCGGAGGAGCATATCGAGGCAGTTGCCTCCGGCGCATGGTTTTTGCAGACCTCACCTGAACTTTGCATGAAGAGGCTTGTGGCGGCGGGATATCCCAAAGTTTTTCAAATCTGCAAATGCTTCCGCGCCGATGAACGCGGGGGACGTCATCTGCCTGAATTCACCATGCTGGAGTGGTACGAGGCGGGCATCGATTATCTTGAGCTGATGACGCAATGTGAGCAACTGCTCCGCACGGTTTTTAAAGATGCAGGGTACGAGACTTCTCTTCCCCGCAAAGAGCGGCTCATCGGGCTTGAGGGCGACTGGCCGCGCATGACCGTGGGGGAGGCTTTTTCCCGTCATGCACCGGAAAGCGCCCGGAAGGCTCTGGACGGAAACAGATTCGAGGAAGTCCTCACCGAATATGTGGAGCCCCATCTGGGAGTGGACAAACCTGTTTTCCTCTATGACTACCCCGCTCCTCTTGCCGCTCTGGCCCGCCTAAAACAAAATGACCCGTCCGTGGCGGAGCGTTTCGAGCTGTATATCGACGGCATGGAACTGGCCAACGGTTTTTCAGAGCTTATCTGCCCGCACGAGCAGCGGCGGCGTTTTGATGAGGCGCAAAAGGCGCGCGCCGAAAAAAACTTATCCGGCTACATTATGCCCGAGCGGTTTCTGGCCGCCGTGGAAAACATGCCGCCCACCGCCGGCATTGCTCTGGGCATGGACAGAGTGGTGATGTTGCTGGCCGACACAAACCTCATCGATGACGTGGTGGCCTTCCCTCCCGAATCACTTTGAGCCTCAGGGGAAAAGATTTATTGACAAGCATTTTTTTTTACTCTACGTTACACGTCAAAATTCAAACATGGAGATTATAAAGTGAAAAATATCGGGGCTTTGGACATTGGAGGAAATTTTCACGGCTCTGTTTTGGGCATGGTGCTGGAAGCGGGCCTGGTGGTTAAGTTCGCCCTTCTGATTCTGCTTGTTCTCTCGATTGTTTCCTGGACAATCATCTTCATCAAATTCCGTTATTACAAAAAAATCAGAAAAGAAAATGAGCTTTTCGACTCCGATTACCACCGCAGCGGCAAACTGGCCGATGTTTTGCCCGCGTCAAAAAAATATTCATTTTCCACAACGGCCGAAGTTTTTCGTTCCGGCTATGCGGAGCTCACCAGAATGAACCGGGCCCAGAGGGAAACGTCGCGCGGTGATGAAATCAACCTCTCCTCGCTCGACAATGTCCAGCGGGCACTCAACCGTTCGTCAAGCACGGAGGCGACCAAGCTGGAATCGGCTCTGGGCTTTCTGGCGACAACCGCGTCGGTCAGCCCCTTTATCGGCCTGTTCGGCACAGTCTGGGGAATTATGGAAACTTTCCAGTCCATCGGAGCACGCGGCTCCGCGACGCTGGCGGTTGTCGCGCCGGGTATTTCAGAGGCCCTGATTGCTACGGCGGCCGGTCTGGCCGCGGCCATTCCCGCAGTCATTTTTTACAACTATTTTTTAAACAAAGCCAGGACCATGGTCCAGGAAATGGATAACTTCGCCGATGAGTTTCTCAATATCGTGGAACGCTACCTGATCGGTAAGTGATTAGTTCATACGAGGCGCCATGATGCAGACAAGAAGAAAAAGACGACACGAAAAAATCTCCATGTCGGAAATCAACGTCGTACCGCTGGTCGATGTGATGCTGGTGCTGCTCATCATATTCATGGTGACTGCGCCGATGCTGTCGATGGGCATCGATGTCAATCTGCCGCGTGTGAAGTCCAAAAGCATCGATATCGCCGAAGAAAAGCTGGTACTGACCATCAGTGAAAACAAGGAAATATTTCTCAATAAAACCGGCGTGCCCCTTTCCGACCTGAAATCAAAACTCACCGCGATTTATGCCCAGCGGGTGGACCGGGAAATATTTCTGCGGGCCGACAAAAATGTTTCATACGGCTTCGTCGTAGAAGTGATGTCCGAGATCCGCAAAGCGGGAATCGATAAACTGGGCATGATCACGGAGCCGCCCGAGGCAATCAAATGACCGTCCGGGAGTCACTAAAGATTTCCTCCGGCAGCACCGGCTCCCACTGCAATATGCTTTTTGCGTCCCTGGCCCTTCACTTGGCCGTTTTTGCCGCAGTCGCCATTACCATCCCCGGCACATCCAGGCAGGCGACCTTCATCACCCCCTATTCCGTGGCTCTGGTCGGGCCGGAGATACTGCGCCCGCAAGGCGAAACAGGCCTGACGCAAAAAGGCCAAACCGCAACATCGGGCGCTCCCGTCATTTTGAAACGAAGCACCGTGGTTGGAAGCGATAAAATGCAGCCGCTAAAAAAGCAGGAGACAGACAGGTCACAAATTGAAAAGGCGATTCAGGCCATCCGTGAAAAAGAGCAATCAAGGGATCAGGCGGAGGGCCAAGCCGGCTCTCCCGCAGGGGATATGTCGAAGATAGATGAGTACAGCCGTTTTGTCTGGCTGAAAATCAAACAGAACTGGACACTGCCCGCCTCTCTGATGCCGGCAGAAAGTATCACCACCGTCATCGAGGCGCGCATCGGGCCAAGCGGCGTTCTGGAATATGCCGGCTTTGAAAAAAGGTCGGGAAACCGCTATTTTGACGACTCCGCGCTGCGGGCTGTGCAGAAATCATCCCCCTTCCCGCCTCTTAAGGGATGGACCGACAGGCGCTCCATTGAAATCGGCATCCGCTTTCATTCCGACGAGCTGCGCTGACCAATGAGAAAGGATTGTCTTCACCGTTGAATTCCAGATTGATTCTCACAACTGCGTTTCTCTTTTTATTTGTCCTGGCTGCCGGGCAGCAGACAGCCCGGGCTAAGCTGTACATCGACATCGACGAGCCGGGCTTCAGGCAATTTCCGATCGCTGTTTGCGATTTTCAAATCACCGCCGGGCCGATCACTCCCGGCACCATAGAAAGTACAAAACTGGCCGAAGACGTAAAATTCTATCTCGGCCTTACCGGTCTGTTTGAGCTTCTGGATAAAAGCAGCTTCCTTGACGGAGTAGAGCCGGGCTTGCCGGAGGTGATCCGCTTTGCCGACTGGTCGCTTATCGGGGCGGACTTTCTTCTGCGCGGAGACCTAGCCATGGAAGGAGGCCGCCTCACGGCAGAAGCGCGCCTGTACGATATCGCACGCGGCCGCGTCATTTTACGAAGAAAATACGTTGAAGGCGCAGGCGGCACAAGGGAAACGGCCCGGTCTATCGTATCAGACATACTGCTTACCCTCACCGGCGATGAGGGGGACTTCACGACGAAAATAGCGCTGGTGGTAAAAAACAAAGACGCCTCCGATATATTCAGTATCAACTATGACGCAACGGATCTGAAGCCGATAACCTCCCATCAAAGCATTGTCATCGCGCCGCGCTGGTCTCCCGACGGACGCCTGTTGGCCTTCACCTCATACAAAAACGGCCGCCCGGTTGTATATCTGCGCAACCTTCTAACCGGCAAAGAAAGAGAAGTGGCGGCCTTCCCCGGCCTGAATATGTGCGGCTCTTTTTCCCCGGACAGCAAAAAGCTTCTTTTGACGTTGAGCAAGGACGGCAATGAGGAAATTTATTCGTTAAATGTGGAGACGATGAAACTTACCCGCCTGACCAATAACTACGCCATTGATGTATCGCCTGCCTGGTCACCTGACGGGAATAAAATTGTTTTTGTTTCCAACCGCTCGGGTACGCCCCAGATATTTATTATGGATGCAAACGGCCAGAACGTAAACAGAGTCACCTTCAAAGGAAACTACAACACATCGCCGTCGTGGTCCCCCCGTGGAGACAAAATCGCCTATGAGGGCCTCATCGACCGGAAATATCAGATTTTTACCGTGGATACGGAAGGAAACAACCCGGTGCAATTGACCTTTGACGAGGCGAACAACGAATACCCCTCCTGGTCACCGTCCGGCCTGCAGATAGTTTTCAGCTCCCGGCGCGGCCAGAAAACCCGCATCTGCATCATGAACGCCAACGGCCAGAACATGCGCGTCCTGCTGGACGATAAAAACGGTCAGGCCATGCCGTCATGGTCTCCCCGGTTTGGCAAATAGATAAAAGTTGCCTCATGCTAAATGAAGCCCGCTGACGGAAGTTCCGCAAAAAAGCATGAATTATCACCCGGATGAGCACTTTTCGTTTTGACCGGCGCCGCACCTTGTTTATTTTTCACTCAAGTGAACGATACAGGCGGCTCCATTTGGGGAAAGCCTCGTCTACAAGCTCCGGCCAGACATGACAACAATCCGTATTCACTTGTATTTTACATATTTATGTTGACGCTGTCGGGTAATTTGTGCTTAGTTGCAACGAGTGTTTTAAACAAACTGTTCAACAAAGAAAGGAGAAGGTCATGAGAAAGTATTTCGCACCATTAGGAATCGTCGTGGTGATGGCACTTGGTCTGATAATTTTTGGCGGCTGCGCGGAAAAACAGGCGGTGGTCAAAGACGAATCGGTCCAGCAGCCGGCCCAAACGGCGACGCCCGCCCCGGCCCCGGCTCCGGCTCCTGCCCCGGCAACCGACGATGAGGCAGCCCGCAAGGCGCAGGCGGCCAGAGAGGCGGCAGCGAAAAGAAACGCAGCGGCGCTCGCGGCACTAAACATTCAGAATATTTATTTTGACTTCGATAAATCAAATATCCGCCCCGACGCCCGCGAAATCCTGAAAGCCAACAGTGAAATCTTCCTGAAAAACAGCGACTCCAAAATCGTAATCGAAGGTCATTGCGACGAGCGCGGCACAGCCGAATACAATATGGCCCTGGGTGAAAGACGCGCCCAGGAAGCCAAACAGTATCTGATCAACCTCGGTATCGATGCCTCACGCATGCAGACCATCAGCTATGGCAAGGAAAAACCTCTCGATACGCGCAGCACCGAGGAGGCCTGGTCGATTAACAGGCGCGCGCAATTCGTTCTCGAATAAACCGGCAAGGACAGGGTTTTGCAAACATCATTGAAACTTATTTTTTTGGCGGCGGTTTTGGCAATTTGCGGCTGCGCGACCTCGTCGGATATCCGGGGGTTGCGTGCTGAGCTCAATCAGCGCATGGATGAAAAAGTGGCCGCAGTGGATGCCCGTATGGAGGCGCGGGCCGCCAAACTACTCGAGGAGCATAAGGAAAGCGCTGCGGAGCTTGCGGCCATCCGCAAGAGCCATGCCAACACCAGCGCTGACTTTACCGAGATCCGCGACCAGCTCCAGCAACTGCGGGGCCAGATAGAAACACTCAAAAAGGAAACTGCCGCAGGCGCGCCGAAGGATGATGAGCTGAAGGCGAGAATCGAGGCTCTGGCGATGAAGATCAATTTCATCGAAAATTTTCTGGAAATCGGAAAAAAGGAAACCTCCAATGATGCCAACGAGTCAGCGACCGCGAGAGATCAGGGAAAATCGGATAAAGCCGGAGCTTATGCAGCCGCCTATCAGACCTTTAAAAACGGCAATTACGCCAAAGCCAGAGAGGCGTTTCAGGAATTTCTGACCACCTACCCTTCCGGTGAATATGCGGACAATGCCCAATACTGGATCGGCGAGTGCTACTTCTTCGAAAAACAATTCGAAAAAGCCATTCTGGAGTACGAAAAGGTCACCAGAAAATTCCCCAGCAGCAACAAGGTGCCCTATGCTCTTGTAAAGCAGGCTCTTTCTTTCCAGAACCTGGGTGATAAGGCCAGTGCCAAACTGCTGCTGCAGCAGGTCATCAAGGAATATCCCGATACCAGCCAGGCAAGGGTCGCCCGTTCCAAGCTTCAGGAACTGCGCTGAATCACAACATTTAAAAAAAGGGCTTCATCCGAAGCCCTTTTTTGTTTCTCCCCTTTCCATCAGACCCAGAATTATCTTGACAAAAAAACTTTCCTGCATCTAAAGTTCGGTGCGTTTCGTGAGGCCTCTCTCATGAACCGCACTCACCCTTTTACAAAGAATATGCGCTGCCAATGGCTTTTTGCCTGCCCGGGTAAAAAGCGTTCGTGCATTCATTACAGGTAGAGAAAGGAGAATGTTACTTTGGAATTCAAAATGTTTGAAGGAAAAATCGTGCTGGTTACCGGAGCGACAGCGGGTATGGGAAGAGCAACTGCGATCGCTTTTGCCCGGGAGGGGGCGAAAGTGGTCATGGCGGCCAGACGCGCCGAGCGCGGGCGGGAAGTTGTGGATCAAATCGCCGGTTTCGGCGGCGAATCCATCTTTGTCCAAACGGATGTCCGCAATCCCCTAGATGTCGATAACCTATTTAAAACCATTATGGACAAATACGGCCGCCTGGACTTCGCCTTTAACAATGCGGGCGTTTCCTCTCCCCATAATCCGATCGTCACCAAATATGAGGATGATGAATGGGACCGGATCATGGAAACCAATCTGCGCGGCGTCTGGCTGTGCATGAAGCATGAAATCGACATCATGAAAAAACAGGGGGGCGGGGTAATTGTCAATACCGCCTCCATTCTCGGTGTCGTGGGTGACTGGGGACTGAGTCACTACTCTGCATCGAAGCACGGAAGCCTGGGACTGGCCAAAACGGCCGCACTGGAGTATTGCAAAGACAATATCCGTATCAACACAATCTGCCCCGGCCCTATCCTTACGGAAATGCTGGAATTTGCGCTGCCGTTCATGCCCAAAATGCTCGACGTGATGGCCAGCAAAACAGCCCTGCGCCGCATCGGCCAACCGGAAGAAATCGCCGGCGCAGCTATGTGGCTTTGCACTGATGAGGCGGCATTCATGATGGGCAAGGAAATCGCCATCGACGGCGGGTACATCACCTATTAAACGACACGAGGAGAGATAAATTGAATACGAAAAGATATCAGGACAAAGTTGTAGTGATCACCGGCGGTAATTCCGGCATCGGCAGGGCAACCGCTCTTGCCTTCGCCCGGGAAGGCGCCGAGGTGATTATCGCCGCCCGCCGTGAAAAGGAAGGAAACGAGGTGGTACAGGAAATAAAATCCATGGGCGGCAGCGCCCTGTTTGTCAAAACGGACCTGCGCGAGCCGGATCAAATCGAAGCCCTGTTCGCCCGGATCAGGGAAAAATACGGCAGGCTCGATTGCGCCTTCAACAATGCGGGTGTGTGGCCGGCCATGAAATGGACCGCGAATTATAGGCTCGAAGAATTTGATGAGGTCATGAATATCAACGTCAAGGCTGTGTGGCGCTGCATGAAGCATGAAATTCCCCTGATGATTGAAACGGGCGGCGGCTCTATCGTCAACACATCATCGATCTCCGGCTGGGGAGGCTGGGAAGGCACTTCTCTATACACATCGAGCAAACATGCGGTAATCGGCCTCACCCGGGCGGCAGCGGTGGAATTCGGCCGCAAGAACGTGCGCATCAATGCCATCTGTCCCGGCATCACCGAAACACCGATGCTGGAGCGACAACTGGCCGAAGGCGGCGAGGCGATGAAAAAGGCGTTGCTCGATATCACGCCCCTGGGGCGCTTCGGCAAACCTGAAGAAATCGCTGGTGCGGTACTGTTTCTGTGCTCTCAGGCCGCCTCTTACATTACCGCCAAAAGCATCGTTGTAGCCGGCGGCCAGGGAATCAGAACATGAAATAAAAGAAATACCCTGCAAGTTATGCCCGCAGCGCCCCTGCGTACGGAAAATCCCTCACGCCGGGGCGTTGCAGGCACACCTGATCAAGCGACACCTCTCCCACCGGATCGCCCCGTTTAATATTCACAGAAAATAGTTTTAATTTGCCCCGTTGAAGGTTACGGCGGTAACGGGCGGCCGCGTTTCAATCGCGACACAGGACAAATGCGGGGTTTTACGTCTTCAGGTCTTCAGGTGCAAAACCGGCAATCCCAGATGGCGCCTGGCTGTTTCACCTTTGAAGCGTGTCTGCTCCCTGGCAGTGGGGAGCCCCCTTCTCCCCCTGCCCATCTTGTCCATCAGATGAGTTGAGCCCAGATGCAGCGTGTGCTTGCCGAATTTCTCCGCCAGCTCGTCTGCCGCTGCATAAACATCCCTGATTTTTTCCACCTGCACGGGATCGTCGAAAAGGCTGTACTGGATGCAGGCATCCGGCACCAGGTTCTGTAAAATAACGCCCGTGGCGCGGTACAGCTCGCCCGGCCGGTAACAGTCGTCAAACAAAGCGCGCACCACAGGGCTGAATTCCATAGGGCAGGCGCAGGGTCGCGAAAGGGCCGCCTCGCGGCCGACCGCATCGAAGTTCTGTTTTTTCAGATACACCAGGATTTTCCCCGGCGCCAGACTGTAGCGCCTCGCTTTAATACAGGCGGACTCCGCATTACGCATAAGCTGGGCGAAAAGATAGGCCTCATCCGTAGTCGGAGGCGTAAATGTCTTTGTTTTGCTGATTGAGGCGTAAACGCTTTTTTCTTCGGAAACCACCGGGTAAACCGACTCGCCGCGCAGCTCCCGCCAGATTTCCACGCCGGGCTTGGTCAATCTCCGCCGCACCGTATCTTCGGACATTCGTGCAAAGCCCAGCGCGGTGCGCACGCCGAACTTGGCCAGATAATTGGTGGTGGCAGGACCTATCCCCCAGACTTTTTCCACCGGCAGATCGTTCAAATAGCACGCAATCTGCCTGCCCGGTATCACCGTCAGTCCCGAGGGCTTTTGATGCTTGGAGGCAACCTTGGCCAATACCTTGGTGATGCTAAGCCCCACTGAGACGCCGATGGCCAGCTCCCTTTCGATCTCTGTTTTCATTCTGAGGGCGATTTCTTCATAGGAAGCCTTCAGGGCGCGGCGCATCCCGGTGATGTCGGCAAAGGCCTCATCAATGGAGTACTCCTCCACATCGGGCGTAAAGCGCCGCATTACGGCAAACAGCCGGCGGGAAAACAGGCTGTAGGTTTCATAGTCCGACGGCAGGACAATGAGCCCCGGACAGATCCTGCGTGCCTCATGCAGGGGGACACCGCGCTGGACGCCCAGCCTCTTGGCCGTATAACTGGCGCAGGAGACAATCCCGCGCTCGCCGCCTGTGACCAGCGGCTTTCCCTTTAGTTCCGGGTGAATCGCCTCTTCGCAGGAGGTAAAAAACGCGTCCCCGTCGATATGCACGATGGCCCGCGGCCAGGAACGAAGAGAAAAAATCAGATCAGACATAAAACAGCCCCCCGGCTATGAGCAGAGCTACAATTAAGCACATTCACCACAAGCCACAAGATTTTTCACCCGTTCGTGCTGAGTTTTTGTTACCGTTCATGCTGAGCCTTAATAACCGTTCGTGGTGAGCCTGTCGAACCACGAACGGCTAATCATATTCCCGCTCCCCCCTTCGACAGGCTCAGGGCAGGCTTCGACAGGCTCAGGGTACGCGGTTAAAGTGGATTAAAGAAAATATGTCCATCACCTGGCCGCCAGCTTCCACCCCCGGCCCGCTAAAGCAGGCCTCCCCCGCCGGCGGTGGACACAAAGTGGTAAACTTCACGTTTTATTGATTCATGCTGAGCCTTAATAACCGTTCGTTGTGAGCTTTCAAATGCCCGTTCATGCTGAGCCTGTCGAAGCATCCTTTGCCTTTAGCCTCTGGCTTTTATCCTTTAGCCTTTAGCCTTTATCCTTTATTCACGAACCACGAGCCATGAGCCAATCGCTAGTCACCATTCATCTAGCCCTCTAACCCTCCAATCCTCTAACCTTCTAATCTTCTAATCCCCTTCCGGACCTCTTCACACCGCCACTGGCTTTGGCCTTATTTATGATACTTTCTCACCAGCGCGGTGACGACCCCCGCAATACGCAGCTCCTCTTGTGGAACAATCGGCGGATATTTCGGGTTGGCCGCCTCCAGCGTGATCGCCTTTCCCTTCCGGCGAAAGTACTTCATCGTCCAGTTGCCGTCCACCTCCGCCAGAATGATATCACCGTTTTTCGGCTGGCGTCCCCGCTGCACGATCACCAGATCATTTTCCATGATCCCCGCGCCGCTCATGGAATCACCGGTCACCGACAGCAGAAAAGAGGTTTCCGGATTCCCCACCAGGTACTCGTCAAAGGAAATAATATCGCGCAGCTCTTCTTCCGCCGGCGACGGAAACCCGGCGCAGACCTTACCGCTCACCTGCATCTCCACCACACGGTAAAAAGGCCTCAAGGCCTCTGGAATCAGGCGTTTCCCCTCCTGTGTGCCACTGGTGCCGATCTTCTGCGGGGACACGGCCGGCTCTTCCTTATCCGGCCGGAAATACGCCAAAGGCAGGCGCACCGCCTGTATGCTGTTTTCTTTTTCCATGCCTTCACCTTATAGAACACACGTTCTAATGTCAAGGCCGTTTCTTACTTTACCCGGGTCTGCAGATTAAAAAAGCATCCCGGCAGTTATAAGGCACTTATATTTTGGTTTAAGAATGGTTAATGGGGGAGTCATAAAGACACCTGCAGAAGGCAGGGTCGGCAGGTTTTTTACGGGCTTTTGCGGGATCTTGTCAGCCAGCGAGTCAAGTGGCGGATAAACGGATAAATTATTTTCTAACCGGGCTTCCCGGGTGCCTGGCATTCATGCGGCTTATCTACGGTGAAGGGGATGTTTTTAAATCATGCAGAATGCATTAAATGATTAAAAATCATCCCTGTACCCGGGGCAATCCTCCTATACACCGCACATGAAGCGCCATTGGCGGAACTTCTCTTCACGTTCCCCGTCCGTCCAGGCCGGTTTGAATATTCTTTGTGCCTTGCGCAGATCCGCCAGCTCTTTGTCCTGATGCCACAGGCCAACCGCTTCGCCGGCGAGCAGGGCGGCTCCGTAGGCGGTCGATTCGAGATGGGGCATGCATTGGACATCGGAGCCCAAAATATTCGCCTGGAGCTGCATCAGAACATCATTGGCGGCTGCTCCGCCGTCACATCTGAAACAAAGGGGGCGGGGAAGCGCCACGGTTTCGTAAACCAGATCGATAAGCTGGCGAACTTGAAAGCACACCCCTTCCATCGCTGCGCGTATTATATGGGCCTTTGTCGCACCGAGCGTCAGACCGGAGATTACGCCGTTTCTGCTGACCCCTGTCTCTGTGGGCTGGCCTCCCTGCAGGGACGGCAGGAAAAATACACCGTTACTGTCCGGGACACCGCCGGCAAGCCCCGCCAGCTCAGAGACGTCTTTAACCAGATTCAAGCCCCTCTCCAGCCACGCAAAAACAGCACCTCCGGTATGAACCATACCTTCAAGGCAATAAGTCATCATTCCCTGTCTGCGCCACAGCACCAGGGGGTAGATCCCTTTGTCCAGCGCACTTAAAATGATCTCATCGCCGGTATTGATGTTCAAGGTCACCGAAGTTCCGAAAGTGATTTTGCATTCCCCCGCCTTCAGGCACCCTTGAGCGTATGCCGAGCTTTGCTGGTCTCCTATTATTGCCGTAATGGGAACTTCCCGCCCGAAGACGTGCTTGTCCGTGTTTCCTACATGACCGGAGGTATCCACTATTTGAGGAAAAAATTTGATGTCTATTTTCTGGAAATCCAGCAATGCAGGATTCCAGGTGTTATTCATCGGATCATAATAGCCCGTCGTGCAGGCATTCGAACAGTCGGTGGCATGGACTTTTCCGCCGCTTAGCCTCCAGAGAGCGAAACTATCCACATTCCCCCAGGCAAGCTCGCCGCGTGCCATCCGCCGGCGGCCATCGGGAATGGCGTCGAGCACTGACTCCAGCTTGGACGCAGCCGACACGGCATTCACCAGAAATCCCTGCGCCAGAAGTTCCAGCGCTCTTGGGCCTCCCCGCTGGTCCTGCCAGCTAACCCCCGGAGCAACCGAGCGGCCGCTGGCCCTGTCCCAGACGATAATTGAAGATCTCTGGCCGGTCACACCGACGGCGACCAAATCATCCACAGAGATACGGGCTTCATCCATGGCATTCTTCCGCGTTTGTTCAACGCAATGCCACATCCATTCAGGATCGAATTCAACAAGGCCCGGCGCGGGATAGTCAAGCTTTTGGCCCATCACATCCCAACCGATCACCCGGCCGTCATCCCCGACAACCATCGAGCGCACATTTGTGGTGCCCATGTCAATTGCAAGTACGGCTTTAGTCATTGATAAGCACCCCCGGGTTCATGAAGTTTGCAGGGTCGAGCGATTTTTTGATAGACTTCAACAAAGACAGGCCGCCATCTCCGAGCTCCTCGGGAAGCCACCGGCTGCGCACTCTGCCAATGCCGTGATGGTGTGATATAGTTCCCCCTCCTTCGATGGTACATCTCATCGCCCGGGACCAGCATTCATTATAGATATACGCCATTCGTTCTTTATTTTCCGGCCTTGCCGCAAAAGTGAAATAAATATTAATCCCTGAACGATAGCAATGAGAGCTATGCCCTGAAGAAACAGCAACTTCATCCACTTCTTTCATGGCTCTCACCACATTATGGTAAATCGGTGCAATCCGATCCCAGGTTGCCGAAATTTCTATGGTATCCGCCACAATGCCGGCTCCTGCCAGATCGTCAAAATTGGTGACGTTATTTCTTTCCTCGAACCAGTGTTTCGCGGCCGCCTCGGGGGCTTCCAGACAACCCTGTGGAGTTGCAACAGCCGCGCAGGCTGCCGATTCGGCATCTGCGTATGAGGCCGGGCCTTCATGAACCAGAAGAATAAGCGCGTCGTCCCCGCGAACAAAATCGGCAAACAGGCGGGCCACTTCGCTCGCATCGTACTGGCGCATGACGGCAGGTTGCCAGCCGGACTGAATTATGAAACGCTGAAAGTCAAACCCCGCTTCCATGGTCGGAGCATAGTATGCTTTCATGATTGTTTTTTCCGCCTTCCAGCGAAGCCCGAACGTCACAGCGGTAATCACACCCAATGTGCCTTCGCTTCCGATTAAGAGCTGCTTCAGGTCCGGTCCGGTAGATGCACGCGGTACCAGGCGGGTATTTATGATCGAACCGTCGGGCAACACCGCCTCCAGTCCCAGGACGACATTTTCGACGTTCCCGTACCCGGTGGAAAATTGACCGGAAGACCGAGTGGCGACCCATCCGCCTACCGAGCTCACATCGATTGATTGCGGGTAGTGACCGATTGTCATGCCGCGCTTGGCCACGGCTGCCTCCGCATCCGCGCCGCGCACCCCTGCTTCGAAGGTGACTAATAGATTGTCAATATCAAATAGCCTGGTCTGAGTCATGGAACTCATGTCCAGCAGTACCGAGTTACCGGTCGCCCTGATTCCGCCGCAAACACCTGATCCCAGGCCGAATGTAATAAGCGGTGTGGCGTTTTCACGGCATAAATTGACAACCTCGACCACATCTTTCGTTTCCTGGGGCTTTACCACGCAGGCCGGGTTCGGGACTCTGCGTCCCTGCAAGTCATCCAGGGCGCTCATCATCCAAAAATCTCTGCGTCGATCCTTTAGAGTGAACTCGTCCGTAAACACTTTTTCCGGACCCAGTGTTTTGAGTATTTTGTCGGCACAGTTTTTATTGCTCATCGACGTTCTCCTTTTTTGTCTTGACTACTCCCATTTCATTTGCGAGTGCATCACGGCACGATTTAATTTCGATTTTCTTTCTGTCTTCGGACCAGCCGAGAAGCTCACCCATAAGGTCGGCCGCCTTTTCCATTGACGATTCCGCGCCCGGCTCTCCAAAATGCGCCCTGGCGCTTCGTCTTACCCAGTAATCTTCCAGAGTCAGCGCGCCTTCCGCTAAAACCGCGTGGCGAACTTCAGGAGCAATACCTTTTTCTTCCGTGAATAAAGTCAGCGCCTCACTGCCGTAGAGGAAGGCGGCGCGCTGTGCCTGGGCGGGCGAAAGACCCAGGGCGGCTATACGTGCGCCAAGCTCTTGAACCGTACCGGCAAAATCCCCTCCCACAAGCGGCTCTTCATCAGTAAGAGCACGCACATGTTTGCGCTTCAGGATAAGCTCACATTGGTCGATGGTTTGTTCCGCCATGGCCCGATAACTGGTCAATTTTCCGCCGGCAACTGATAAAAGGCCTCCCGGCCCTGTCATGATTTCATCGCGCCTCGATATTTCCGAAGGTTTTTTCCCTTCCTCACCCAGAAGCGGCCTCAGCCCGGCCCACAAAGCGATAATGTCGTCATCTTTGAAAGGGGCGACATCGAGATAGGCCAGGGTTGTTTCCAGTAAATAATTAATATCTTCACGTGTTATTTCAGGCCAGTAATCATGGCGGGGATAAAACGTGTCGGTGGTCCCGATATAAACATGGTTTCCTCTGGGTACGGCGAAAAGGCCGCGCTTGTCGGGAGCGCGCATGATGATCGTGCGCGTAACGGGCAGGCGATCACGGGACACTACAACGTGAATGCCTTTGGTGAGCTGCAGCCTTCTTCCGGCCTTCGGGTCCTCCATCAGTCTTATATCGTCAACCCAGGGACCGGCTGCATTGATCACAATATGAGCTCTCACTGCCGCAGCGCTGTCATCTCCCGGCAAAGTGCTTTTAATCTCGGCGCCCGCAACGCGTGACCCGTCGAATATAATAGCCCGGGCGGCAGCGTATGTAGCCACGACTGCACCGTTGGCGTAGGCGCAACGGGCATTGGCCAATGTCAGGCGGGCATCGTCGGTAAGATACTCCGGAAAAACCAAAGCGCCGTTTTGATTGACAGATCTTCGCATGAGCGGTTCTTCTTTCTGCAGGTGTTGTTTGGACCACATCTGGTGCAATTCATGTTTTTCGACATTGCCGAGTTTTTCATAGGTCCATATAAACCCTTTGAGCAATTGTTTTTCGACAATTGACTTGGCGGGTATGACCATGGGATTGGTAATGGACAGATGAGGTGCAATCCGCCTCAGACATTTCCTTTCATTGGCCGCCATGCGCACAACCGTCACATCGCCCTGTGCCACGTAGCGGCTTCCACCGTGAATCAGTTTCGATGAACGGCTGGATGTGCCGGCGGAAATATCTGCGGCATCAACCAGGGCCACGGTTAATCCTCTCATTGTCGCATCTCTGGCGAGCCCTGCGCCGGTGATACCCGCCCCGATGATGAGGATGTCAAATGTCCGGCTGTCCAGATCCGTGAATATTTTACGCCGATTTCGAAAATCCATTTTTGTGTCTTTCATATTGTAATTTCCATGCTCTTTGTAGAACTGTTTTGTTTATGACGGTTTATTAAAAAATACTGCCGCTATAACTTCCGTATCATTGTTCCGGCACCGGCCTGAGGACCGAAGGGCCGCCTTCCCGAGCCTGGCCCCGTCTCCCTCTGAAGTCATTGAGCCTTGCCCGGCCGCAGATCTTTGTGCGCCAATTGAATGCTGTTTCGATTTTTTCCTCTGCCTTTCGACTGTTTTTCTCAAAGAGCACTGTTTCATCAAGGTTTGTGACCATCCCCTTCCCGGCCATTTCGTTACAATAAAGCCGGGAGAGGGGATGGTCGTTATACTTCTGTGATTGTTACAACGCTCATATCATCCTGCGATTAAATCAGCTCCATCCCGAACTCAATCGCACAAGCGTCCAGTGGCTTTGTCCACTCAATAAACCTCTCTGTAGAGTGCGGCAACTTCCGCCGGGTCGTTCACCGGTCTGGCGTTAAACAGCGACGACGAGTCGCATACCGCATGAAATGCAGCCATATCAATGTCCATGTCTTTTACGCCGACTTCCTGTAATTTCAGAGGATGACCGGTATCCTTCATTAATTTTTCAACCGCCGCAGCTGCCTCAAGGCCGGCATCACGGGTGCTCTTAGCGGCGATGTTTACTCCCATCGCCTGGGCGGCCATGGCCAGCTTGTCGGCGGCGTAATCAATGTTGTATCTCATGACTGCCGGCAGAATAATGCCGCAACCGGCGCCGTGGGGCACATTATGTAAAATACCCACCGTATGGCTCATGGCGTGAACAAGGCCGGTCTGTGTGACCATGAAAGCCCAGCCTGCCATGGTGGCAGCGATCTGCAAATTGTTCCTCGCTGTAAGATCCCGGGGATTTGCTACAACGAGCGGCAGATTCTGGTGGATGAGCCGTATCGCCTGGAGAGCCTGCCCGTCACAAATCGGCTGGGCCAGTATGCTCGTCAGAGCTTCCATGGCGTGCGTCATA
>Ga0255344_1000980_pt1 | contig 41136 bp, 37 predicted proteins | sample wastewater_treat_5_FD_192414 | JGI IMG/M metagenome (GOLD analysis project Ga0255344, IMG submission 192414) | Wastewater microbial communities from Lulu Island WWTP, Vancouver, Canada - plant18 | ecosystem: Engineered > WWTP > Wastewater > Unclassified | place: Canada: Vancouver, British...
GTATAAATGCAAAATGTCAAAGTAAGTGAATGGACGAAAAAAGTGATTAAGCCCGATGAGATCGAAAAGTATCTCATAGAAGGCAAGGATTTTATTGATGAAACCGTCATTACATCTCAACTTAAATTTGCTGCCAATCCGGATAAATCTCGCGTTCGTGAGATCTTAGCGAAATCTTTAGAGATTGAACGACTCGAACCGGAAGAGACGGCAACATTGCTGAATGTTACTGACGACGATCTCTGGGAAGAAATGTACTTAGCCGGTCTGGCAGTTAAGCGGAAAGTTTACGATAATCGTATCGTATTCTTCGCCCCGCTGTACTGCAGTAATCTTTGCGTCAATAATTGTGCTTATTGCGGTTTCCGCTACGAAAATAAAGAGGAGAAACGTCGAATTTTAACTATGGAAAAAATTCGCAAAGAAACCGAAGCCGTAATTAACGAAGGCCATAAGCGTATGATCGTAGTTTTCGGCGAGCACCCGCGCTCGGCTGTGGATTACATTGCCGAAACCATTCGCACGATTTACGACGTCAAAGTTCCGGTTAAAACCGGCTTTAGTGCGATTCGGCGCGTCAACGTCAATGCCGCTCCGATGAGTATCGCCGATCTGAAGAAGCTCTGGGAAGTAGGAATCGGTACATTCCAGGTTTTTCAGGAAACCTACCACAAACCGACTTATGCGAATCTGCATCCGCTCAATACTATCAAAGGTAACTATCGCTGGCGTTTGTATTCTTTACATCGAGCAATGGAGGCTGGAATAGACGACGTAGCCATCGGGGCGCTTTTCGGATTGTATGATTGGCGCTTCGAAGTTATGGGCTTGCTGTATCATACGATTGATCTCGAGCGGCATTTCGGCATCGGACCGCATACGATTTCATTTCCGCGCTTGACGCCTGCCAGCGGTTCCTGGTTCAGTCGCAATTCGCAATGGCGGGTTAGTGACGCCGATTTTAAGAAACTGGTTACTGTTTTACGCTTATCCGTGCCTTATACCGGATTAATTGTCACCGCGCGCGAAAGTGCTGAAATGCGTCGCCAAGTCATTGGGGTCGGTTGTACCCAGACGGATGCTTCCACGCGAATTGACATCGGTGGCTATACTTCCGCTTTGCAAGCCCTGGCAAAAAAAGAAAAGGCTGACCAACAGATTGATGAACAACAATTTACTCTCGGCGATACACGCAGTCTCGATGAAGTCGTCCGTGAATTGGCGGAACAAGGTCTGATCACTTCTTTCTGTACCGCTGGCTATCGTTGTGGCCGCACTGGTGGCAAAATTATGAATTTGTTAAAAGGTTGTGTCGAGGGAAAATTCTGTAAGGCGAATGCCGTCTTGACTTTCCGTGAATACCTTGACGATTACGCCTCGCCTGAAACTAAAACGGTTGGCGAACGATTGATTCAAAAAGAAATCGAGGAAATTAAAGCGATGCCGTTTTTCCAGAAAGGGCGAATGCTGGAAACTTTCGAACGACTATATCAGCAAGTTGCCAGCGGCGAACGTGATGTCTATATCTAAAGAAATTTTACAATCAGCCGCGAGCCAGACTAACCTACCGGATAAACTAAACGCAATTGCCAGAAAACTGGAAGAAGAATATGGTCTGCAAGTCAACTTTTGTAAAATTTATGGCAAGCGCTGGTCGTATGTAGCCGGTGACCGGAACCTTGAATTTGCTCCTCAGCGCCACCAATTGTCTTCGCGATATGGAATTTTCTATAAACAAAATGACCAAATTAATCCTGACAAAATGAACGAGATTTTTACAGCACTAACCCAAATCCTGACGGAAATCGAAAATGACTGCAGAACACAGTAGTCCAAAATGTTATTTAATTTCCAAAGTCTGGCGAAATTGAAAATATGCAAAGCACACCTAAAAGCAATCGTCTCCAAATCGGAATTTTCGGTCGTCGCAATGTCGGTAAGTCGTCTTTGATGAATGCGCTGACAAGTCAATATGTTTCAATTGTCTCCGATGTGGCTGGAACTACCACCGATCCAGTCGAAAAGCCAATGGAATTACCACCGCTTGGTCCGGTGCTTTTTATTGATACTGCTGGAGTGGACGATGAAGGTTCCCTCGGCGGACAGCGTATTGAGCGCACGCGGAAAATATTGGAACGAGTAGATCTCGGGATTATCGTTGCCGAAGGGAAAAATTGGAATAAATATGAGGATGATTTGCTGAAGGAATTGCAAAATCGGCAAATTCCGACCGTAGTTGCTTTCAATAAATCTGATCTATCACAGCCTTCTGAAAATCTGCAGGCATATTTAAAACAGCAAAATATTCCGTACATCAATACCATCGCAACTGATGGTTTCGGCGTGCTGGATTTGCATAAAATTTTGATTGATACTACTCCGGCTGATTACTTTAATTCCATCGGGATTATTGGGGATTTGGTTAAGCCCGGTGAAATGGCTGTGTTAGTTGTGCCGATTGATCAGGAAGCGCCCAAAGGGCGTTTAATTTTACCACAGGTTCAGACAATTCGTGACCTTTTGGATAATAATGCTGGTTGCATTGTCATCAAAGAAAATGAATTAACCTCAGTATTAAATAATTTAAAGCAACCACCGGCGATTGTGGTGACCGATTCGCAAGCTTTTCTGAAAGTTGCCGCCGAAACACCAGCAGATATACCATTAACATCTTTTTCAATTTTATTCGCCCGTTACAAAGGCGATTTGGCAGAATATATTGCTGGAACTCGAACGATTGACAAACTCAAACCCGGCGATAAAATTTTAATTGCTGAAGCCTGTACGCATCATCCCATAACCGACGATATTGGTCGCGTAAAAATTCCCCGCTGGTTAAATCAGTATGTCGGTGGACAATTGAACTTTACTCACTACCAGGGACACGATTTCCCAGAGGATTTAAGTAAATATAAGCTAGTGATTCAATGTGGTAGTTGTATGCTGAATAGGAGGGAAGTCCTGTCGCGCATCTGGTATTGTAAACAAGCGGGGGTTCCGGTTACGAATTATGGATTGACGATCGCCTATACGCTCGGCATATTCGAAAGGGCGACAGCATTATTTAATATTGAGACCTAAAAACGCTAAAAGCGCGAGTTGTACCAATTTTTTTGGACAAATACTTTTCCTATATTTTTTATTAATTTGATTTTATAAAATCTATGCAACCAATTCCGCAATTGATTATCAAAATAACAAAAAATGGAGATAAAATGAAAAATAAATGGATGTCAGTAATTTGGATTCTACTTTTAGCTTCCAGCCTATTTTCGGCAGGGAAAGAATGGTATAGTTTTAACGAGGGTATTGCTCTGGCTAAAAAAGAGAATAAACACATCGTACTCGACTTCTACACTGACTGGTGTGGCTGGTGCAAAGTTATGGATCAAAAGACTTTCTCGGTGCCGACCGTAAATAAATATTTATTTGATAATTTTGTTCCAATTCGGATCAACGCCGAAAATGACAAGGAAAAGTTGGTTTTCCAAGGTAAAACTTATACCCCCCGTCAATTGACCAGAGCATTTCAAGTGACCGGTTTTCCGTCAATTGCTTTTATTACCCCAGAAATGGAAGTTATCGAAGTAATTCCCGGCTATATTGAACAAGACCTTTTCCTTAATCTATTGAAATTTGTCCATCAGGAATGTTATAAAACTGGAATCAGTTTCGATGAATTCGTCAAAAACGGATGCCAGGGTTCCAAATAGTCCCCATCAAACTAAAATCGCAAATATCTTTCAAAAGATCTCTCTGAAAAAACTTAGATTTACCTCTAAAATATGTTTATCAGAACTATTTCTTGGCAGGTAAAATCCTTAATATCTAAATTTGATTGTTTATGAATTTGGCTGAAAAATAGGAAGTATAAGTCGGTGATAAAGTCACTACCTGGAAGAGTAAAAACTTCAAAATCGAAAAAAGCCAATTTATGTGCTGTTCGCCTTCAAGTGACCGGCAAAATCATAAAATCAGGAATAATAAATCCAAGTCTATCTCTTTTTGATTCCCATCTATTTATTCGCATTAATCAAACAAATTGTAAGCCAATAACCGAGAATACCTATGAAAGATTCAATTCAGAAAAATATCGCTAACCAAATTAATAACAGAGTAATTCCAAGATGGGAATGGCGCACTTTCGGATCGGAATTCCCCAAAGCGGAAAAAATTTTGAGTTCACTCCCATACGATACTATCAAGGAGAGTGATGAAATTTACATTTTATCAAAAAATTCCAATGAGAATTGCAAAATCCGCAATTCGTTGATGGATATTAAGATTATCGAACAAACCAATCCCGATGGATTGGAATTATGGAAACCAGTTCTAAAGGCTTCATTTCCACTTAGTTTTGAAATCGTACGTCTCATACTGCGCACTTTACATGTTCGTAAGCCGCTGGCTATGCGCGATCATTATACTCATCATCAATTTTTAAATGAAATCGTCGCATCCAATCCGAAACTAAGTTTGGTAGATGTTAAAAAGAAGCGAAGGTGTTACACTCTCGAAGGGGCTGAAGTCGAATTATCCGAATTGCAGGTTGGCAATCAATCAGTTAAGACCATTGCCATTGAAAGCGAAAAACTGCAAAATGTGCAAAAAGTACTAAAATTGCTCGAATTGGATAACCTGCCCAATACCAATTACATCAAAGCTTTGAAAAAAATGAACAGGCACTAATATGGGAATAGAAATTGAAAGAAAATTTCTGGTAATTGCCAATGATTATCGTACTTCTGGCAACGGTGTCCGTTATCGTCAGGGTTATCTCAGCACAGCCAAAGAGCGAGTGGTACGGGTTCGAACAGTCGGTCAACAGGCATTTTTGACAATTAAGGGCATAAACGTCGGAGCCGTGCGACCAGAGTTTGAATACGAAATTCCTAGGCAAGATGCTGAACAAATTCTCGAAAATATCTGCGAAAAGCCCATTTTAGACAAAATCCGGTATCGAGTTAAGCATAGCGGATTTATCTGGGAAGTGGATGAATTTCTGGGAGATAATGCTGGATTAGTAATAGCCGAGATTGAACTCGCCGACGAAAACCAATCATTTATTAAGCCGGACTGGGTGGGAGCTGAGGTGACCGGTGATCCGCGTTACTTCAATTCCAATTTGATAAAAAATCCCTACAAGTCATGGAATATTAAATAATCCCAAAATAAAGTATCTTTTTAATTATTGTTAAGTTAGTTGGTAAAATAAGTGTTACCTATCTGAAAATATTTTGAGGAAACTTCGCTAAAAATATTAAATTAACGCCGCTATTTGGAGAGGTGGCAGAGTGGTTGAATGCGGCGGTCTTGAAAACCGTTTCTCGACTTATCGGGACGGGGGTTCAAATCCCTCCCTCTCCGCAAATGAACGTGGTTGAATGCGGCATTCTTGAGAACCGTTTACCGACATCTCGGGACGGGGGTTCTTCCGTAGGAACTCCGCTGGAGAAATCCCTCCCTCTCCGCAAATGAACGTGGTTGAATGCGGCATTCTTGAGAACCGTTTACCGACATCTCGGGACAGGGGTTCTTCCGTAGGAACTCCGCTGGAGAAATCCCTCCCTCTCCGCCAAGGATACTTTGACTAATACCAAAAGATTATTTATGATGGAAAGTATAAATTTTCCTTTTTTGATTGCCGCGTTCAGATGAGGCGATGATTTTTATGCCATCTTTTTTGAAATTATTATAATTTCAATTTAACTGATTTTGCGCGCAAAATCATCAAAGTTGTCAAACCAGTAGCGTTTGTAAGGATCTCCTATAGACGTTAAACCTCCTTGCGCTGGCTTAAGTAATAATTTTACTCTGATATTAAATTTTTCTTTGATACCATATCTATCGGAGGGAAAAATTTTATTTTCTTTTGTCCCTTCTACTTCAAATATTTTTGAAAAATAATCTATTTTTTTATTTATATCTGAATAAGCAGTCCCATGTGGGTCAACAAATAATATTAAATAATCGTTTCCTTTTTGTAGCCAAAAAATAAAGTCGGGATGATAATTATCCATTCTGCTTTCCTTATGATTATAGTATGGTATAAATACTTCATCCAGAGTTTGGTCAAGTTTTGAAAACATCCACCAGTCAAATTTCGTAAATACATTATTGGGGTTAGCAAGATAGTCTTCCAATTGCTCAATAAATTTTACTTCGCTGTCAACATTAATAATGTGATTAAGGTAGTCAATTATTTCGGTTTCTGAAACTATCACCGGAAGATAGTAATGATTAGCTAAATACTTGATTTTGATTTTCTTTGAATTGTATTCATATTCTATTTCTTTAACATAATTTTTCTCCAAATTCTGAACCTCTATAGTGTATTTATCAAGATTCTTATGCTTATCAAATTCTAATTTTAGTTGTTGGAGACGTTTTTCTTTTTCTGGGTAACTTTTCACCTGCTGTATTTTTGCAGATATTTGATTAAACCCTTCGCCACTAAATCTAACTTCTTCAAAATGCACGATTTCTTTTTCTAACTTCTTAAACTTATCAAACTCTTTGCTCTTTACTCCGAGATAATCAAAAATCCGGTCAAGAATTAACTCCGGCTCATAGAGCGAGTTTCTTTCGCTAAAATCGTAATATCGCTCTTTTTCAGCAAAACTTTCCTTTGCTTTCTTCAAAACCTTCACTTCGCAGTCATACTTAGCCAAAGCAACTTTATCGCCTAAAAATTCATAAAATTGTGATGTTATATCTAAATCTTCGGGGCTGACAGGATATTTTTGCGGGTTTTCTTCTTCAGCAAAAATTCTCTCGGCGGTTTTATAAACCGGTATTAAAAGAAGATGTCCTTGCACTTCGGGATTCAAAATAAACGCTTCGCCCAGGTTTTTGTCTTGTTTTTCTGCTTTCAGCGTTGCAATTATTTCTTTCAAATTCTCCGCATTTGTCCCAAAGACAAACAAACTTTCAATCGGCAAGATCAAATCTTTCACGTCCTCAAACAACTGATCTTTTACAACTCCGGCATTATATAAGTTCTGGAGCCTTTTCCTTTGGTATTTTTGTGGCTCTATTCTTACGCCTCTACCCACCGATTGCAGAACGAATTTCTTGGCGTCGCTTCCAACCCCGATATTCACAAATAAAAGCAAATTTGGTCTATTAGAGTCCCAACCTTCATAAAAAGAGCGCGAACCCATTAAAATATTTATATCCGAATCATCGCGATTGATCTGTCTGAAATAACTTTCGTTTTCAAAACTTTCGTTTATTTCGTATCCCTCGAGTTTATCTTTCAGCCAGCCGGAAATATCGCCAATCTTGATTAGGGCAAATGGCTTTTCGGCAGTCATTAATCGAAAAATTAATTCTTGCCGATTACCGGGGATTTTCAAAACTTCAATCTTGCCCGGCGTGTTTGCGTTCAAAACATATTTTAAAATATCCTTGTAATCCAATTTTGAAACCAAATCAGCGTCTATTACACACTTCAATTCCTCAAATACGAACTTGGCATTATCGCAAAATTCCTGGACAAGTTCCTGTTTTGCTTTATCGAGCAAGTCTACCCTAATTTCGTTCTTTGCTATTTTTTCCAATTCTCTAAAAAACAACTCCAAATCAGCATCTTCTACATTTACAGAATTAACCAGGGTCAGAAGAAGCGGACGGTGGTATAAGGAATCGTCAACCTGTCTGATCTTTTCAAAATACTTATTGACATAAGTCAAAAGCAAAAGTGTTTTCAAAACGATTTTCTGTTTCTCAATCGACGAAAAATCATTCTCATCTCGAAAAGCGCTTATATCTCCAGCCGAAACATAAATATGTTTACCATACCCTTCTTCTACAAACTTTGAAAGATTGAAGTTAAAAACGCAGGTTGCAAAATCCCTCGGGTCGGTAAAGGTGGCGGAGAAATTAAATAAAAATCCGTTTCTTGAAAGTATAGAGTACAAAATCTGCCGCTTGCTGTCTTCTTTGTCGCCTTTGTGAGCTTCGTCTAACAGTACATACCATTTTCCATTATTATCATAATTTCTGAAATTGACGATTTTTTCTTTGTGTTCATCTGAAATTAAATCAGAGCGGTAATAAAAAACCGTAATCTCGTTTTTAGCAAATGGCAGGGTATTTTCCCGCTTGACGCTTTCGTAATCTCTCAAATTTTTGAGATTTATCTTTGTGTCAAAATTAAAACTGTTAAACTCCTCAACATGATTTTTGAATTGGTCCAAAAGGTCGTCGCGGTGCGCCAAAAATAAAATATCCCTTGCAGGTAATTCTTTTTCGGCAATGAGTTTCCCCAAAAGCTCAATCAGTTTAACGATGATCAGCGTCTTGCCCGAACCGGTTGCCATCCAGAAACTCATCCGGTTGATAAAATGGGCAAAAGAAATTTTTGAATCTACGGCAGGATAATCTTGGTCATATTCTAAAAGATATTTTATCGTCTTACCTTCGGCTTTTTTCTTTAAATCGTAATCAAAATTCTCTTTAAATTCATTGTTTTGATAAAGTTTAAATAAATCTTGTTTATTTGCATTTTTGTCTTTGAAATAAAGCCATAATCCTATGATCGCATTTTTCAGCGCATCTTGTTGAAAATCAAAAAGTGTTTTGTCTTTTGAAAACGTTACCAAATCAAACCCCTGCCACTTTGTCGGCAGATTTTCAAAAGGGATATTTTTTACAATATTTTGTAAATATTGTTTAATTTGTTTTGATTCTTTTTTCATCTTAATTAGAATAATTCTTCTATTATATCTTCAATTAATCTCAAATACTTATTTAGATAAAAATAATCTGGTTCGCTTTTAATCGCCCTTGTTAATATTTCAAATTCTGGCCTTTCTTTATTGGTTCTATCAAAAATTATTAAACCAATACCAAATTTAAGACAGAGCGATTCTACTCTTTTGATGTCAACTTCACGCGCGTCTTTTGGAATAACTAAATAAACTTTATGGCTAAAAAGTTTATAAGAACAAGCTTGACCAAAGGATGTAATCAATTGATTGATATCTGTTTTTATTTCAGCGCTTATAACTTCAATCGGCGGCTGAATATGACCAATCCCTAAAATTCTGTAAGTTCCAATAACGTCTGGCGTACCCCACCTATCTTGAAATCTATTACCACCTAATGGCACTGCTTTTGTGCATTCTTCTAATTCATTTACTAAATAATCAGCAAATAATTTATAAAAATCTTCTTCCTTAACTTCTTTTATTTCTTCACTTTCCCTGTATTCAACATCTCCATATTCTCTTTCTTTCAAATATTTCTGTAAAATATATAAACCCTTTTCTGGTCTAGCAACATCTTTAACCTCTCCTTTATCAATTCCTTGCTTAAATTCCCAAATAGTTCCGTGAATGGTATTAATTTTCACATCTGGTAGTGCTTCACTGATACCTCTTATTAAATCAGCATATCGAATTCCTTTTGGTGAATTTTCTAAAATTTCTCGTGCTTGTTTTATTATTTTTTCTCGTTGGGTAGACATAATTACTCCCACCAAATTAATGGTTTAATCAATTTATAATCCAAATCTTTTGTGTTGATTTTCAGCCCATCTTCAAACTCTACCTCGCCATCGCTGATTTTTTTAATCCATTTACCGGTAAGATTAGATAATGTTTCGGCAATGTCTATGTTTGAGTAGAGTTTATCTAAATCAACTTTGACTTTATTGTTTTCATAATCAATTTCCAGCGCTTTAAGCATCTTTTCGTCTTTTAGAAAGACATATTCCTGATAGGGAGTTTTCGAAGGCGAATTAAATAAATCGCTATCCTCATACTTGCAATTTGCCAGCGCTTCTTCGTATTGCTCAAGCTCGTAGTATTTGAAAAAACCGCCGCCTTGATACTCTTTTAATTCCTTTGAAATTCCTGATTTATCATAAGCCAAAACCTTCTTCATTCGTGGTAAAACTACTGTGTAAAAATGCTCCCCCATCTCCACGCCAAGCCATTTCCTGCCAAGTTTATGAGATACTGCGGTTGTAGTGCCTGAGCCTAAAAAATAATCCATAACTAAATCGCCTTCGTTGGATGTAGATTCTATAACACGTTTAAGGAGAATTTCAGAGTTTTTGGTTGAAAAGTTTGGATCTTGTTCATAACCAGGTATATCTGTCCAATTATCATTTATTTGGTTATATAAACTGTATATTTCTCCATCAAAATCTGTCTTACCACACTGAAGACATGCTTTATCATGTAATTGCTTTTCATTTGTGATAATAGCTCCACAATTTTTACAGCGTAATCTACCTACCCCTTTAATAATTGCTATATTCAAATTTTCTTGTGAAAATGCCCAGTGTCTTCCTTTCGGTGGATAAAGTTGAATTCCAAAAATTTCTCTTGAAATATTCGATTTCTGCTCTCCAGGCATACTCAAAAATGGCATCCAAAGGTATTCATTAATTTTGTTTCGGCATTCTTCGTAAATATTACTGTTTACGAATCTTTTTAGCACTTTCAGGGTTTCATTAAAGCACCTTACATGCTCTTTTTCACGTTCTAGTATATTTAAGCCCCCTTTTTCCAAATTTTTAAAATAAAACAAAAGAGAATCTGTCTTATTCAATAATCTTTTTTCTGCCTTTCTTGTTTGCATACCACGTTGCAATATCATCTCATTCCTAAAATTCTCTTCCCCAAAAATCTCATCCATCAAACATCGCACGATCCAATTTCCATTGTAGTCGCATCTTACAAAAATGCTTCCTCTTTCATTCAGCCAATCTTTAGCAATCTTCAATCGGTTTTCTAAAAGTGTAGCCCAGTTGGCATTTTTATAATTTGTTCGGTATAAAAATTGATCAGATGAATCCAAATTAAACGGCGGATCAATATAAATTGTCTGCACTTTTTCTTTGAATTTTGGCAGGATTGTGTTTAATGCCTGATAGTTTTCGCTTTTTATCAGCCAGCCGTCCAGAGATTTGTCTAAATCTTCAAACTGACTCAAAATCTCAAGCTCTAAATCCTTAAAATACTTGGTATCAATCGGCAAATGTTGATATTTTTCTGATAAATGCTTGCCCATTAAATCGGATGTAAAAATATCGCTTACTTTGAAGTTTTCATCTACAATACCAAGTTCTTGCCACTCTTTAATTTGCTCATCTATATTTTTATGCTTTAAAATTTTTTCTACTAATGCTATATCTTTAATTCTATCCAGTGTAATCACATAGTTTGAATTTTTCACAAACTTCGGTTTGTTCCAGATTTTTACCAGCTCATCTTCAAACTGCGAAATAAAATCAATAATCTTAAAAGCAATGTCTTTTAGGATTTGCAACTCGTTGACTCTATCGGCACTCCACTCTTTAGCTCCCTCCCAAAAATACTGATAACTCCAGAGTTTAAACTGCTCCTGTAAAAATGCTTTAGCGTTTTTGTTAATAAAGAAATCAACCTCACTTTGCTTTTCAAAAACCCTGAAAGCCCTTTCCAATTGTTCTTCGGTAATAGCAATACCTTTTTTCTTTATTGCTTTTAGTATCTCGTCTTGTTTTGTTTTTGTCCCTTTTTCAGAGTACAAAACAGTAAAAACAATTGTTCTATCTTCTTTAATTTCTTTTAATTCATAAATCAAACCTCGTTTTTCATTGGCTTTTTTGTTTTCTATTCTTGAAGCGTCAAAGTAAAATTTAAACCCGTCCCTGCCCGCCGAAGCTTCAGCGAAGGCGGGAAACTCCACCGGCAAACTTCTGAAAATCCGGTCGGTTTTGACATAATAAAGCATCTGCGTTTTCCAGAAGAGGATAACATCTTTTTCATCGGTATAGACTTTTTCGTAAATGTTGTTGTGAAAAGGCGTTGAATTGAAATAGATTGAGCCGCTTTCGGTAAAATAGCGACTGAAAAATGAGTAGAGCTTGTCAAAAAGTTCATCCCTGAATTTGGGATAACTTTTCAAAGCCGTCTCAATATCTTTTTTAAGAATATCTTCAATTTTGCGGTAGTAATTTGATTTTATCTTCATCAAATTAACAAAACCACCTTGGCCTTCAATTTTGGCGCCAATGAAAACATCCTGTAATGCTTTATAAAATTTTTGTTCTTTGGTCATATATAGAACCTTATTTAATATTACTTTAATAAATTTTCAACTGAAACATTAAGAACTTAGGCTAATTTTTGAAGTGTGCCAATGGAAGGGTAGGTGATACCGCCCGATTCCAGCTTTATGACCGTGTTATAGGAAATATCAGCCAATTTAGAAAGCCGGTCTTGTGCCAAGTCCTTTTGTTTCCTTAACTTTTTGATACTTTTGCTTATTGGTGAAATCTCTCTTGACATTGTAGTATTAAAATAAATAGTATTTATCTATAGAATAACCTCAATCTATAATTATGATACAAAATTATTTTGATAATGTAAAGAGAATTTTGGGAGTTGAATTTCAAATGCACGCGCACGAGAAGGGCGGGGCAAGGGTATTTATTTTTTCTTTTCTAAAAAACATCGGCTTGCCCGCCAAATGGGCAATGCAGGCGGGTTAAAAGTTATCTTCCGGGTTTTTCCAAAAAATATTTGGATTTCGACCAAAAAATACTGCCAAGATATTTTGATTTGCACTAAAAGATTAGAAAGCTTAAGTATCAGTTATTGATATTTTATCCCAAATCACCAATTAATTTGAAATCGCCGCAATCCGCTGTAATTCTTTAATGTTCCTTAACACCTATTTTAAGTTTAGTAAACATAAAAATTCTTGATTATTTCACTAAGACTTTCTAATAATTGCCTCTGAAATCACAAATGCGTAGCTTACCATCAGATTATTTAAAAAATAGGTTATTAGGAATGGTTCATAGAACAGAACAAGGTCTTTAAAGAATGAATGTTACTAAAAGATTTTTACGTGATGAAGAACTGGCGGTTTATTTACAGCAGTTAGATATCAAGTTAGAAAAAGTTGACGACAATTATAGAGCGGAAGCTCTCATCCTCCATCAAAACGATCCCGAAAAAGGTTATCCCAAGCTCATTAAAAATATGCAGATTTATAGTCAGGTAGCGGTAACGGAATTAATCGTAAAAACGATTCCAGTACATGTGATGCTGAATAAAACTCGTCGGCCGAGTCTGGTCTCCAGTTCATTTGGCGAAAACACAGATACAATCAAAAAAACTTGTGAACTATGTAAACTCGATCGGGGACAGCGTGGGATAATAATTAAAGTTGGCAATGAACAAGAATTTATTATCCTAACTAATCCTGGAATCACTTATCCCGGTGATTTAACCATAGCCGCCCTAAAGCATGATAGGCAGTTGATAACGGGGCGATTTAATGATATGATTCAAATTTCCCGCGCTCTGTATCATTTTTCGATTTACTTTAATGGAATATTAGCCGGTGCATCGAGCCCCCACTTCCATTTTCAAGCCGGTTATAAAGATAAACTAATTGGCGAAATCCAGATCCAGAAATTATTAGCCGGTCAATCGGTTGGTCAAGCACGTCTCAAAAGAATTCTAAAATCTGGTGATCTGGAGGTATTTTATATTGAAAACTTTCTGCGACCGGTCCATATTGTAGTCACGAAAAATGCTGAGGCTCTACTTAAATTTTTCGAGCATTATTTAATACTTTTAAAGGACGTCAGCCAAAACATCAAAGGAATTAAAAACGTCCCGGATTACGGCAGTCTGATACCGGCACTCGGAATGAGGGAAAATGAGCCGCGTTTGAACATTATGCTAAAATATTTCCCCGAATATGGCGGTTTTATTCTGGCGCTTTTTCCGAAAAGATATAATCGTCCATCGTGTTATTTTCGGGGAGGTAACAGCCAAATTTTAATCGGTATGGGCATTAAGGAAGCACTGGGAAATATAATAACTGGACGAGAAATGGATTATAAGCGTTTAAGAAATAATCCGGCTCTGATATCTCAAATCTATACGGAAACCTCAATTTCACCGGAATCGGTTGAAATTTTGAACCAGAACCTGAAAAAAATTAATATTTTGCCAAGAAATAGATAAATCATGAGAGAGTGGCGCCGAATTATTTATAACGAATTCAGAAACTATTATTGATTAGATACAGCATTATTATTTCCCCGTTGACTTTATTGTAGCTTGCAAAATATCGTCTATAAATATAACTTTACCCGCTTTTTGAGCCCTCGTAGTTCAAATGGATAGAATAGAGGATTCCTAATCCTTTGATCTGGGTTCAATTCCCGGCGAGGGTACAGGAAAAATTACAACAGGAGTAAATAGATGTTAAAACCTAAAAAGAAGATAACCCGGAAAGAATTGAAAAAAGACCCGGTCTTAGAAAAAATCTCACAAATTGAAAATCTGGTCCGCAAACAGCGCAAATTAGTATCGTACATATTACTGGGAGTGGTGGTCGTCGTCTTGCTGACTATTTTACTGGTAAATTCCAAGAAAAAAGCCAACACGGCGGCAATGGGAGAACTGGGACTGGCCGAAATGTCATTTGCCCGCAATGATTACGATGACGCCATTCTCCGACTCGAAAATTTGATTGAAAAGTATTCTCGGACACGTAGTTCTGGCATGGCAACTATTCTCCTAGCACGCTGTTATTTAGCTAAAGATGATTATGAAAATGCCCGAGTAAATTTTGAAAAGTACATTGATGATTATAAAGATGACAAATTTTTAACAGCTGGAGCTTATTCTGGTTTGGCAATTTGTGCCGAACAAGATTCCAACTTTGCATTAGCCGCCGAGTATTTTGAAAAAGGAGGGAAAATCTCGCCGCACAAGTTTCATAAGCACGAATTACTCCTGAATTCAGCGCGTAATTACTTAAAAGTAAACAATCTTGAGAAGGCGGAAGAAATCGTAAACATAATTCTTAACGACGAACCCGAATCCGTTAATAAGAATTCAGCTGAGCTTTTATTAGCCCAAATCACCACTCGCAAGGGGTTGGCACTAAAATAAGTTGCAATAATAAGCCTAAATTACCTAAATTTGCCGCATAGTAAGTGGGTTTGAAAGCCCACTTTTAGTTTGAAAGAAGTGTAGCATGGAATTAGAGACTACCAAGAACGCGGCAAGAGCAATTGTAGATAAGATCGTAGAACGATTCGATGCTTATGTTGTTGGCTTTAAAGTTAATCGTCAGGGCTATCGTACTTTTGTTAAGGTTTTAATTACTACTGATCACGGAATTGCCCTCGATCAGATTGCCGAAATAAGTCGCGCGGTGCGAGACGATGTAGCATTTAACGAACTCTTTCCCGATAATTTTCAGCTGGAAGTTAGTTCGCCGGGAATTGATTTTCCATTGAGAAATTTCCGTGATTTTCATCGTAATCTTGGGCGCGAAATGAACGTATTTCATCATAGTGAGAATCTAAAGTCACCGCTAAAAGGAAAACTGGAATCGGTTGATGAAGACCAACTTGTTATAGCGAATGCTGAAGGTACTCATACCCTAAAAATGGGCGAAATTGATTTCGCCAAAGTAATAATTCAATGGTAAAACATATAGGAGACTTCCAAAATTGGTAAACCGTGAAATCATCGAAGCTTTTTCTCAGATCGCTCGTGAAAAAAACGTTGATCGGAATGAACTCGGTGACATAATTGAAAAAGTATTTCTGACCTTAATAGAGAAGAAATATGGCTCGACCGAAAATTTTGATGTCATCGTCAATATGGATAAAGGTGAAATTGAAATTTATCACCAGATGACGATCGTAGATAATCCCACTGGTTCGCCGCACGAAATTACTTTAGAAAATGCCCGAAAAACGGAACCGGATCTGCAAGTAGGGGAGCCGTTTATTGAGGTGATAGACCCGATGAGCTTTGGACGGCGCTTAATATCACATGCTAAACAGATTCTTAATCAGCAGATTGTCCGAGTGGAGAAAAACCAGATTTACGAAGAATACGCCAAAAAAATTGGACAAATTGTAATTGGTGATGTTCATCAAATTAGACGCGATGCGATTTTTATCTTAATTGGTAAAGCCGAACTAAAAATGCCGCGTGAAGAACAAATACCGAATGAACGCTATCGCCGCGGCGAGAATATTAAAGCCATTATCAAGGAAGCCATAATGGGACCAAGCGGTCCGGAAATTATTGTTTCGCGTGCCGATAAATCTTTTCTGGTGAAGCTGTTCGAGAATGAAGTTCCGGAAATTTATGATAAGACGATAGAAATCAAAAAAGTTGCTCGCCATGCCGGTGATCGCAGTAAGGTTATCGTTGAATCCAATGACCGACGAATTGATGCGGTGGGAGCCTGCGTTGGTATTAAAGGTAGTCGCATTCAGGCGATTGTTCGCGAATTAAACAATGAAAAAATAGATATTATAAATTACAGTAGCGAACCTGAAATTCTGATTACGCGCGCACTTTCGCCTGCCAAACCGCTCGAACTGGAAATCGATGAGGAAAAGAAAACAGTTTTGGCTATTTTCGCCGATGATGAAATTTCCGTAGCTATCGGCAAAATGGGACAAAATATACGATTGGCATCCGAAGTTACCGGCTATACGATTGACGCTATCAAAAAATCCGACTACGAATTAACGGAATCCGAGACTCTTTATCTGGAAGATATTGAAGGAATTACTGAGCATAACTGGAAATTGTTATATAGCTATGGTATCGAAACTGCCGAAGAATTTTTAGATACTCCTCGTGAAGAGTTATTGAGTATCAAAGGATTAGGCGAGAAAACCCTCGATAAACTTGAACCGATAATCATCGAAGCTCAGGAAAAGCGGAAAGCCGAAGTCGCTGCAATCCATGAAGCCGCCAAGGCTCAGCGCGAAGCCGCCCTGCAAGAGGCACAAGAAAATAAAGAAAAACAAACCGTTGAGGAAGAGACAGACTTATCCGACGAAGACATTATTGACGATTTCGGTCAGGAAGAGAAATAAGTAAATGAGTATTGAACCAAAAGATAAACCCAAACGGATTTTCGAGATTGCGAAGGAATTAAATATCTCTCATAATGATATCATAAAATATCTTGAGAAAGAAGGAATTCCCTGTAAAAGCATAATGACGCCGGTTGACGAATCTTCTTATATGAAAATTCTGGGCGAATTTGCTAAAGAAAAAGATATTGTCGAAAGATTACGTTTGGAGCGAGCCCGCCGCGAAGCTGAGAATAGACGTAAAGCGGAAGAAGACGCGCGTCGTACGGCTGAGATGGAGAGGCGTAAACTCGAAGAAGAAGTCTATAAATCAGCCTTGCTGTTTTTTAATAGTGCTATTAAGAATGTATTTGAATATAGTTTAAACGTTCAAAGTCAGCTAATTGAATCTGTCTGGGAAACAGCCGCGGTTACCGATAGACTTCCCGAAATACCAAAAGGACCGGAAATCACTGAAATCGCAGAACCCAGTATTGAAAAAACTACTACCGCGCCTCCGCTAGAATCTCCTAAGAAAAAAGGTAAGAAAAAACTGCGTCGGATAAAAATTGATGAACTCGAAACACGTCTGGATCTAAAACATGGCAAACACAAACCGACGGAAACAGGAGATGAAGTAAGCCATCGTCGCAAAAAACCAGGTACTGAGTGGGTAGCTAACGATCGCGTAGTAGATGCCCAGATTCGCAAAACAATGGCTAAAATGGATGAAAAGTCAACCAAAAGAAGACATAAAAAAACTGACACTGTTACCGAAGAAGCTGAGGTTAGCAAAAAAATTCGTATAAGTGATTTTGCCACAGTTGATCTCCTCGCCTCCTTGATGGGGATAGATGCCGCTGATATAATCCAAAAATGTATAGAACTGGGGACGTTTGTAACGGTAAACCAACGTCTTGATTTCGATACGATCTCGGTTCTATGTGACGAGTTCGGTTTTGAAGTTGAAAAAATGGAACACTATGGCGAAGATCAAATGAAGATTGAAGATACTAAGGAAGACCTCAGAAATGCCACCCCCCGTCCGCCAGTTGTCGTAATAATGGGACATGTTGATCACGGGAAGACCTCTCTCCTCGATTATATCCGCCGTTCGAATGTAGTCGCAGGTGAATCGGGTGGAATTACTCAGCATATTGGCGCGTATAAAGTTGAATTGCCTAATAAGAAATTTATTACCTTTCTCGATACTCCGGGACATGAAGCCTTTACCGCAATGCGCGCCCGCGGTGCTCAGGTCACCGATATAGTAGTTCTGGTAGTTGCCGCCGACGACGGCGTTATGCCGCAAACAATCGAGGCAATCAATCACGCAAAAGCCGCCAATGTACCAATCGTGGTAGCCATCAATAAAATTGATAAACCAGAAGCCGATGTCGAACGAGTCAAACGTGATCTTGCCAATTATGGCGTTTTGGTAGAAAACTGGGGCGGGAAAGTCCAGACAGCCGAAATATCAGCTAAAACGGGAAAGGGAATAGACCACTTATTAGAATTAATTCTGTTAGAAGCTGAGATGCTGGAACTCAAAGCCAATTACCAGACATTGGCTAAAGGCATTGTAATCGAATCCAGCATTGATAAACGCCGTGGCCCTATGGCAACTGTAATAATAAAAAAGGGAACATTAAAAATCGGTGACCCATTCGTTTGTGGAGCCGCCTTTGGAAAAGTACGAACAATCTTAGATGAACGTAGCCAGAAATTGACCAAAGCCGAACCTTCTGATCCGGTTGTGATTTCTGGTTTTGATTTTCCCCCTAAACCGGCTGATATATTTGCAGTGGTTCAGGATGAACGTGAAGCACGAAAAATTGCTACCGAAAGGCAAAAAATTGAACATGAACACCAGAAACGCCAAGTAAAAGAGTGGTCATTAGACACTATTTCCGCTCAGATTGCTGAGGGAAAAATAAAACAGCTTAATGTGATTCTAAAAGGTGATTTCGATGGTACAGTAGAGGCGATAGGCCAAACTTTGCAGGATCTTGGGAATGAAGAGGTTGCCGTGAACATTATTCATAAAGCCGCTGGTAATATTACTGAATCGGACGTACTGCTTGCCAAAACTTCCCAGGCTATCGTAATTGGATTTAATGTAAGCGCGAATCCAAAAGTCAATGATTTAGCTAAGAAAGAAAATGTCGAAATTCGCCATTATTCGATTATTTATGAATTGACTGATGATATCAAAGCCGCGCTGGAAGGCTTATTGACTCCCGAAAAAATTGAAGAACATCTCGGTGAAGCCGAGGTGCGCGAAATATTTAAAATACCGCGGGTTGGAGAGGTAGCCGGTTCTTATGTAATCGAGGGAAAGGTTACCCGCAACGCTACCGCCCGTTTAAAACGCAACGGAGAGGTTATTTTCGAAGGTGCTGTCGAATCGTTGAAACGATTTAAAGACGATGTCAGAGAAGTCGCAGAAGGTTTCGAATGTGGCATTTCACTGCAAGGAGCACCCGAATTTAAGGTCGGCGATCGCATAGAATTTTTTGAAGTTAAATCGGTCAAAAGGACGCTGGCTTAAATGGGCGTAAATTGTTATGACGATTGGATTGTTACAAATAGAACTGCGCCTGAAAAATACCCATTCTTTAAAGGATAGACGTTCAATTATCAATCGCATTAAAAACCAAGTTAGATCAAAGTTCAATGTCTCCATTGCGGAAATTGAACCAAATGATCAATATGGTCACTGTCTGCTCGGAATAACAACCATCAGTAATGATCAAAAGATAGTGCATCAAACTTTAAACTCTGTCGAATATCTGGTTGAGAATTTTGCCGAGATCCAGATCATTGGCAGGGAAATGGAGATGTTCTAATGACTGGTTATCGCATAAAACGGGTTGAGGATGAAATTAAACGCATCGTGGCTGAGATTTTCATTCGGGATATTCGGCTCGATAATGTTGGCTTAATAACCGTAACGAAAGTTGTTTGCTCCTCTGATCTAAGAGAAGCCAAAATCTATATGAGCATTTACAATAACCAAAAATACTCGATTGCAGAAGCGATGAAAATTATTAAGAGCCATACTTCTTTCGTGCGTGGCTTATTGGGAAATCGAATAGCAATGCGTTTTGTGCCACGCATTACCTTCTATTATGACGATACTCAGGAATATGCCGAGAATATCGAAAAGTTATTCCAAAAAATACATCAACCGAAAGAGGATAATCAAAACGGACTGGAATAATAAAATTTTAAACGTTTATAAACCGGCTGGTATCTCTTCCTATCAGGTAGTACGTCGTGTTAAAAACCTTCTTAAAATAAAAAAAGTCGGTCATAGCGGGACACTCGATCCGTTCGCGGAAGGAGTGCTCCTAATTTTAATTGGCGGGGCAACCAAAAAAATGAATGATTTATTAAAATTGCCCAAGTCTTACGAGGCGATTTTACGTTTGGGTGAAATGACTGCCTCTGGTGACAATACTGCTCCGATTATTAAGACCGCCCCGGTTCCGTCAATAACACCGGAAAAATTGGCTGAAATCGCCAAAATTTTTATCGGCGTAGTCGAACAAATTCCACCAATTTATTCCGCCAAGAAAATCAATGGCCGTCCGTCTTATAAATATGCCCGAAAAGGACAGGAAATTAAACTGCGACCCACTCAAGTAAATATTTATGAATTGGATTTGAGGCTATTAGATTATAATACGATTTTTATTGAAGTTACTTGTTCGAGTGGAACCTATATTCGTAAACTAGGTGAAGATCTTGCAGAGGCGCTCGGCACGGTGGGTCATTTGACCAACCTGAAGCGCACCCGGATCGGCAATTATGACTGGAAAGAAGCCGTGCCCTATTCGGAATTAAATGAATACTTGCTGGAAAATACCGCGGTATGAATATTTATTACGGCATTGAAAATATTCCTACCGATTATAAAGGCGCTTGTGTAACGCTGGGAGTGTTTGACGGTTTGCACCTGGCACATCGCCAGATTATTCAGAAGGTTATCGACCTTGCCACTGAGCAAAATAGTAAATCTATGTTAATTACATTTGAACCCCATCCACGTCGGGTACTTAGTCAACCGTCGGCTAATCATCTACCGATATTGACAACTGTGGATGAAAAAATAGAATTACTTGAAAAAATTGGAATAGAAGAAGTCCTTTTTATTAAAGCCGATCAAACTTTTCTAAATACTGAAGAATCGGTATTTGTGCAAGAAATTTTAGTTAAAAAGTTAAAGGTGAGCGCTGTCGTTGTGGGGTATGATTATCATTATGGTCGGGATCGAAAGGGCAATCCCCAGACTTTAACTGCGGCGGGCAAAAGGTTCGGTTTTAAGGTGGTAGTTATACCCCCGTTTGCAAAGAACGAGATTTTGGTGCGTTCATCGTTAATCCGAGAACTATTATCCGAAGGGAAAATCCTTACTGCCAATCAAATGCTCGGCTGGCGATATAGTTTTAAAGGAAAGGTTATTAGAGGAACGGGGCGTGGTCACAAACTCGGTTTTCCAACCGCTAATCTTGTTGTAAATCCACCGGATAAATTAATCCCAGGTGATGGAGTCTATTTTGTTAAAGCTTGCCTTTCGAATTTTGAATATTTTGGAATTTTGAATATTGGGATCCGTAAGACTTTCAATGAATCTGAGCGGGTAATTGAATTATTTATAATAAATTTTAAGGGTGAAGATTTGTACGATCGCGAAATTAAAGTTATTTTTATCGAAAGACTCCGCGATGAATTAAAATTTGAAACGAGTGAGGCACTAAAAAAACAGATGCAAGCTGATTTGGAAATATGTTTAGCGAAAATTAATAAATTAGAAAATAAAACGGAGGTATGTTTTAAATGACATTGACTAAAGAAATCAAAAGTGAATTAGTATCCAAGTACGGAAAAAACAGCCATGATACTGGAGCGATTACAGCCCAGATTGCTATGCTAACCGAAAGGATCAAAGATTTAAGCCAGCATTTTGCTGCCCATCCTAAAGATCATAGTTCGCGGCGCGGCCTGATGAAAATGGTTAGCCGTCGGAAGCATCTTTTGGAATATTTGCGTCGTAAAGACAATGCGGCTTATAAAGAACTAATCGAAAAACTTGAATTAAGAAAATAAATAATTAGGAGTAAATAATTGTACCAAAAAAAGATGACCCTTGGAGGTCGTGAATTAAGTATTGAGACCGGCCGAATGGCTAAACAGGCTTCGGGAGCCGTGGTTGTTCGTTATGCCGATACGATGATTTTAGTGACAGCGGTAGCCAATTTTGATGCCGTTACCGAACAAGATTTCTTCCCTCTACAGGTAGAATATCGGGAGCGAGCCTATGCCGCTGGTAAAATTCCTGGTGGTTTTTTCAAACGCGAAGGACGTCCATCGGAAAAGGAAATTCTGGGGTCACGGTTGATAGACCGACCGATTCGACCTCTCTTTCCGGAAGATTTTCACTGTGATACTCAGATAATTGCGAACGTTATCTCAAGCGATCAGGAAAATCCCGCTGATGTACTCGGTATTATTGGAGCTTCGACAGCTTTGATGATTTCAGAAATTCCATTTTCCGGTCCAATTGCCGGAGTACGAGTTGGTCGGGTGAATGGAGAATTTATTCTCAATCCCACTATCAAGCAGATGGAAGAAGGTGAACTCGATATCGTTGTGGCTGGTACCGAAGATTCGGTTGTAATGGTCGAAGGTGAATGTAAAATAATTTCCGAAGATTTATTAATTGAAGCTATTGAGTTCGGACATTCCGCCGTTCGGGAACTTATTCAGTTTCAGAAAGATATAGTCGCCGAATTAAAGCCAGTCAAACGGCCGATTGAACCGGTTGAAGAACCGCTGGAACTAAAAAACGCGGTTAGCGCTCAAACGGAAACAATGCTAGCCGAATGGCGTCAATTAGCACAGGTTTCCAAAAAATCCTGGAATGATGCCATTCGAACTTTCGTCAATAAATTGACAGAAGAATATGCCGAACAATATCCGGAGAAAGGCAATTACATCACCCAGGTAGTTGATGAAATCGTTAAGAAAGATATGCGGCGGCTGATAATCGAGACCGGCAAAAGACTCGACGGTCGCGCACTGGATCAAATTCGACCGATTACTTGTGAAATAGGAATTTTGCCTCGAGCTCACGGCTCAGCCCTTTTTACTCGCGGTGAAACTCAAAGTCTGGGTTCGGTAACTCTCGGAACGAAATTGGATGAGCAAATCATTGACGATATTGACCGCGAAGAATTCACTAAGAAATTTATGCTTCATTACAATTTTCCGCCATTTAGCGTTGGTGAAGTCAAACCAATGAGAGGCACAGGCCGACGGGAAATTGGACACGGTAATTTGGCTGAGAGAGCTCTAAAAACTCAAATTCCAAGCGAGGAGGAATTTCCCTACACAATTCGGATCGTTTCCGATATTCTGGAATCGAATGGCTCGTCTTCAATGGCGACGGTTTGTGCCGGTTCGCTAGCTATGATGGATGCCGGAATTCCGGTTAAAGAAACGGTAGCTGGTATTGCGATGGGATTAATCAAAGAAGATGATAAACTCATCGTATTGTCGGATATCATTGGCGCGGAAGACCATTACGGCGATATGGATTTCAAAATAACCGGTACTCGTACCGGCATTACCGCGATTCAGATGGATCTGAAAATTCAGGGAATTGCGGCTTCGACTATGCGTGGCGCCCTCGAACAAGCTCGTGTCGGTCGCATGCAAATTATTGATATTATGGAACAGACAATAAGCAAACCGCGGGGAAAAATATCCGATTTCGCACCGCGTATGTTGACCTTAAAAGTTGATAATGATTTAATAGGCGAAATAATCGGTCCCGGCGGTAAGAATATTCGAGCTTTGCAAACTGAAAGTAATTCGAAAATTGAGATCGATGATAACGGTATGGTTTTCATTTCAGCCGCAGATTTTGCATCGGCTGAAAAAGCACGCCAGTTGATTATTGATATGATCGCTAAACCGGAAGAAGGCAAGGTTTATCATGACTGTCCGGTAAAAAGGCTGGAAAGTTACGGTGCCTTTGTTGAATTTTTACCCGGTAAAGAAGGTCTGTTGCATGTTTCTGAAATTGCCTGGCGTCGAACCGAGGATATTAATAGCGTCTTGAAAGTCGGCGATAAGGTAGATGTTCTATTGAAAAAAATCGCCGCCCCCGGACGTTTTGAACTTTCGATGAAAGAATTGGTTGAAAAGCCGGAAGGTTATCAAGAAACGCCACGTAATTCTCACCAACCAAGGCAAAGCCATAGTGATCGTTCAAAAGGTGATCATCATTCATCCCATCGGACCCATTCCCGCTAATAAGCGATGATTTCCGAAAATATCCAACGTACAATTCTTCCTAACGGAATCCGAATTTTATCGGAATATGTTGATTCGGTTTATTCGGTTTCGTTAGGATTCTGGATACAAGCTGGTTCTCAAGACGAAGAAGACAATGAAAACGGCATTGCGCATTTGCTTGAACATATGGTTTTTAAGGGAACGCATAAACGTTCAGCTTTTGCTATTGCGCATGAAATTGAATCGCTTGGTGGAATCATCAATGCCTTTACCAGCCGGAATGTGACTTGCTTTAATGTACAGTTGTTACATGAAAATCTTGCTAAAGGTGTTGAGGTGTTATTTGACCTTATTTTGCATGGTCGGCTTGATCCCCACGAACTGGAGAAGGAAAAAAGAGTTATTTGCGAAGAAATCCGCGAAATCGAGGACTCTCCACATGACTTAATCCACGATTTATTTATTCAGCAGCTTTTCCCGAATCAAGCAATAGGGCGTCCGATCCAGGGAACAGTCGAAAGTGTCAATGCCATTCAGGTGTCTGATTTAAAACGTTTCCTTAAGCATCATTATACGACCGGTCGTTTAGTTATATCAGCCGCCGGTAGAGTCAATCATGAACAATTAGTAAAACTGGTTGAGAAATATTGTCAAGATATGGGAAATGGCACCGATTATCAAGAAAAAGATTCCTGTAATACTCAATCAGAAACTCAGAAAATTTATCCCAAACCGATAATGCAGAGCCAAGTCATTTTGGGACGCCGGATTTTCGGACAAGGCGATTCGCGACGATTCCAGCTCGGTTTACTCAATATGATTTTGAGTGGCGGAATGACATCGCGTTTATTTCATAACATTCGTGAAAGATATGGTTATGTTTACGAGGTTTACTCATTTTCAGACCTTTTTTTGAAAGATGGCTTATTCGGAGTATATGCTGGTTCTGATAAAAACCGATTAGAAATGGTTATTGATAAAATTTATAATGAAATGACCGTGCTCCATCATAAACCAATTCCCGTTCGTGAATATAAAAAAGCCAAACAGCAAGTCAAGGGTGGGCTGGTACTGGCGATGGAGAATATGAACGCTCGAATGAGTAATTTAGCTAAGACAGAAATTTACGAAAAACAGATTATTACGATTGCCGAATTATTGGAAATTATTGATAAAATCAGCGTTGAGGATTTACAGGAATTGGCACGCTACTTATTCGACCGGAACGCCTTTATTGAAACCATTATTCAGCCGATAGAACCCTGATTACGTTAAATGGCAAAAAGTCATAAAAGAGAAAATTATATGAATCAGAAAATCATTCCAGCAAGGCGGACCGAAAAAGTCACTTATGCGATCCGTGACATAGCTGTGAAAGCCAAGCACTTAGAAGACCAGGGCAGAAAAATTATATACTTAAATATTGGCGATCCTCCGGTTTATGACTTTGAAACTCCCTTTGAACTGCGCCAGATTGTAAGTGAAAAAATTTTACAATCGAGTGCCAATTCCCAATTGAATGTCTCGGTCTATGGCGATTCGATGGGTTTAATCGAAGCCAGAGAAGCAGTTGCTCGCTATGCTACTGAAAAAAAAGGAATAAAGGGGGTAACAGCCAATGATGTCTTTATGGCTAATGGAGCTTCGGAAGCCATTACGCTGGCGATAGCGGCTTTAATTAATCCCGGCGACAATATCATGACGCCCTCACCTGGCTATCCACTTTATAGCGGCCAAATCCCGGTTTATCATGGTAACTTAAATCCATATTTATTAAATGAATCGACCGGCTGGCAGATAGATTTTGACGAGTTAGAAAAGCGGGTCAACAAGCGCACAAAAGCGATCGTTGTCATTAATCCTAACAATCCGACTGGTGCGAATTATAATCACAAAAGTTTATTAAATGTCATCAATTTTGCCCGTCGCCATAACTTAGTGATTTTCGCTGACGAAATTTATGATAAATTGCTTCTTGACGGTCAAATTCACACATCGATTGCCTCATTAGCTGATGATGTACCCGTAGTTACCTTTGGTGGATTGAGTAAGAATTATATCATGCCTGGTTGGCGGGTTGGTTGGGCAATATTTTCTGATCCTACCGCTGTGATGGCAGATTACCGCGAAGCCATTAATAAACTCTTGCGGGCAAGACTTTGTGCGGTACATCCGCAACAATATATGGTGGCTCCAGCCCTGAATGGTAATGACTCTCATTTACCCCAAGTCATTCAAAAACTGACGATTCGCCGTGATATTACAGACAAAATGTTAAATGAAATTCCTGGCATTTCTTGCGTTAAACCCGAGGCGGCTTTTTACGCTTTTCCCCGAATTCAATTGCCGCCCGGCGTTACTGATGAACAATTTGTCCTCGAATTGCTCAATGATACCGGAGTACTAGTAGTTTACGGTAGCGGTTTCGGTCAGCAACGAGGGACTAATCATTTTCGGGTAGTTTTTCTACCAGATGAAAATATTCTGCGTCATTCTTATACGCTAATCGGCGAATTTACCGCAAAATTCTACCGCAAATATAATTTCAAACCGGAGTAGTCAAAGGGTGGAGCCATAGACGAGTTTGTTCCCATAAAGAATCGAGTCCTTGTCTATCATAAAATTGATTGGCGTTCGGAAATCGGCGCGAGTTGTATTAAACCAGAAAAATTTCAAAAACATATCGAGCTTTTGCTTAATCGTGGTTATGAATTTGCCACTCTTAGCAATCTTCAAGCAAATAAAAATAAACCTAATCTGATCGCTCTGACCTTCGACGATGGCTATCAGGATATTTATTTATATGCCTTTCCGATATTAAAAAGTCTGGGTATCCCGGCAACTATTTTTATAATCACCGATTACTTAGATCGGCCAAATACCTGGGACATTAATCTAGGTGGAATCCATTTTAACCATCTGACATATGATAACATCGCAGAATTAATCCAAAATGGGTGGGAAATCGGCTCGCATGGCTTATCACATCATCTATTAGTCGGAATGCCGACTTTAGAAATGCAAGCCGAAATACACGACTCAAAGAAGTTACTTGAAGAACGATTCAATTGCGAAGTTAGATTCTTTTGTGCTCCTTTCGGGAAATTGAACCCAAAAATTATTTCTGAAGCCAAATCTGCTGGTTATCAAGGTATTTGCGGATTCTTCCCATTTAGATACTATCATCAAAAACCTCCTGATTTTTTCATTCCACGTCTGGCAGTTTATTCATTTGATTCATTAAATGCTGTGGCAAGGAAGCTGGCTACCAATTGGCAATTGCGCCGTGAAATTATCAAACAAAACGTCGTAAACTTCTGCGCCAACGGTACTATTATCGTCCAGAAATTGCGATAAATAAAAAAATAACTTGACATAACCCTTTAAACTGATTATACTATTAAAGTAATGGTTTAAATAATAGTGATAACAGGTGTGATATGGAAAAGCCAATTAAAAAATTATATTACTCAATTGGAGAAGTCAGCGAAATTACCGGGCTAAAGCAATATGTTCTCCGATACTGGGAGAAAGAATTTCCATCATTGACACCGACTAAAAACCGGGCGGGCAACCGCGCTTATCGTGAGAAAGACATCCAATTAATTCAATATATCAAACACCTATTGTATGATAAACGTTTTACTATAGAAGGCGCTAAACAGAAACTGAAAGAAATGAAACCAGAAGATTGGCAAAAAGCTATTGATACTGAGAATAGGAACGAATTGGATGAAACAGTAGGGGAGAGAACCGATACCGCTATGGTATTATCGGAAATTAAAAAGGGGCTCAACGAATTACTGGAAATGCTTAATAACTGGTAATCCAATTTTTCGTAGATAAATAAATTCCTATCAATTAAATTACTGACGTTTTTGACAATCGGAGCGTAGCGCAGTCCGGATTAGCGCACCTGAATGGGGTTCAGGGGGTCGGTGGTTCAAATCCACTCGCTCCGACAAATTTCGATTGAATTAAATAAATTTTTCACGAAATTCAGATTAAAATGCCAATGTTTATCAAATATTATCCCAATAAATACAACCGTCAGCAACTGATTGAAGACTTAAAGGTTATCCGTGATAAAGGATATAATGGCGTGTTTTATTGTATAAACAAGCCTTATGAAACCGGTGATTTGACGATTAAATATTTTCCGGTAGCAAGGATGATCGAACTAACTAAACAGGCGGGCTTAAAAGCTGGAATTATTTTGGATTGTTTCCAAAATCCATTTTTGTGGCAAATGGATATTTTTTCTCCACCGGTTAATTATCTCGGGACTGCCTATGCCCCCCAGAAAGGATATTATCCGGTTTGTCCCAACAATCCCCTTGGACATGATTTTTATCATTTATTGCTTCAAAAGACTTATCGTCTGGGGCAAATTGATTACTGTATGTTTGAAAATCTAAGATTCCCCTTTTTCTGGCAGGAAGAAAATCTGGATATACAGCATCGCGTACCACCCTATTGTTATTGCCCGTTCTGCGTTACGGAGTTCTCATCAATAGTTGGTGAAGTGGTATCTTTTACCAGCCAAATCGTCGAGATGCTTCCGGATTGGTTAGAATGGCGTTCGGGAATAATTGCTAATCTAGTTTTTGATGCCTGTGATGCATTAATCAAGAGAACTAAAATAATTATTAGTACGCCACCGCTGGCGCTTATAGATTTACCGTTTGCTACCGGGCAGTTGCCTCTGGCTTATGTGGATAATGGATGTTTGATTTCACCAGCATTATATCACCCCAGTAAAATGGGTAATGAACTGTGGATAGAGGATGTTTTAGATCAATATCGTATTGAATTCAAAATGAACAAACTTTTCCCGACTTTTAAAGTTCAAAGCGAAAGTGATCTTAAGCAATATTTAGCGATTGACTCGACTGAAAATTTTGCCGGTCTTCTGTTTGATAACTGGCAATCATTAAAATACGAAAATTAATTCTTCTTACGAATGAAATCCGGAGCAAATTTAGTAAACCTCTTGTGAAGCCTAATAAACAATTACTGATTGCCCATTATACCTTACCACCGGCTATAGGAGGGGTTGAGAGTATCCTGAAGCCGTTCGCCGAAGTATTTGCGCGCAATGGCTATTTAGTAACAATCCTAAGTGGAGCCGGTTCAATCGAAGGCCAGAATATCAAGACCAGTCTATTGCCGGATTTGAACCCGAATAGTCCGCATGTTCGTGAAATTCAGCGGGTTTTAAAATTCGGTTCACTACCTGAATTTTACGAATATCAAATGCAAAACCTCCAGCGGCGAATCGAAGCCGAAATCGGTAATATAGATACCATTATTATTCACAATATAATGACTATGCCTTTTAATCTGATGGCTACCGAAGCTTTTTGGAATTACATCTTAAAATATCCAAATAAAAAGTATTACATCTGGACTCATGATCTGGCATGGTTGATTGATGAGTACAAACCTAATTTATACGACCGACGGCCGTGGTCACTACTGCGAACCGAAATACCCAATGTTACTTACGTTACTGTTTCTGAATACCGTAAACGGCAAATAGCCGAGTTGTTAAATATTCCACGTCGAAAAATTCATGTAGTTCCTAATACGATTAAATACCAGGATTTCTTCAAATTTGAACCAGCAACTAACATAATCGTTGAAGCACTCAAGATTTTTAGTTTTTATCCAATCATTTTGGTCCCAGCCAGAATAATTCCAAGGAAGAATCTTGAACGCAGTATTAAAGTAATTGCGGCACTGCGGAATACCTGGCCTAATCTTGTCGGTATCATTACCGGAATGCCTAAGAGGGAGAATGGCGCTTTGACAGAATACGCCGCCAGTCTTTATAATTTGGTTCAAGAAAACAACCTGTCCAATAACCTGTTTTTTCTCGGCGATCTTTTCGAGAGATTAAATGTCCCGGCAGAAAAGAATCGAGCTGTGGTCCGTGACCTTTATTTTATCAGTAATTTAGTGCTTTATTTAAGCATGGATGAAGGTTTCGGTTTACCAATTCTTGAAGCAGGTATCGCCAGAACTCCATTGGCACTCAGTCAAATACCGGTATTTAGAGAAGTAGCGAAAGAAGGTGCTCTATACTTGCCGCTGGATGAGAGTCCGGAATATAATGCTAACCGCATAGTAAAATATTTGACAGATAATCAACCGCGGAGCGATGTATTATATAAATCTATCATTCAAAAAAATAATTGGGATGATCTCTGGGAGAGCCATCTAAATTCCATCTTTAACGAAAATATGAGTGGAGGCGGGGGGAATTGAACCCCCGTCCGAAAAAGAGAACTGCAGAATCGCTACGTGTGTAGTCCGTTGCTGAATCTCGCTTTTACCGTGCCAGCGGACAAACTTGGTAAAAGCCAGTTTGCTGTTTTTAATTCCGTTTACGCAAACCGATAAACGGAACGAGCCTGCTTTGACGACGCTCTGAACCAGCCTGCAGGCAAGACCGGCCCAGAACGGTCACTTACTTAAGCGTAAGCGACAGTGCCAAAAGAATTGGCATTTTCGATTCTCAGGTTTATTAACGTGGCCCTCCTGAAAACCACGACACGCTATTCGGCAGATCTTCAATCCCGTCGAATCCATTCGCCCCCGTCAAAAAGCATGAAAATTTACGCAATTTCCTCCTTATAAACAAACTATCAAACGTTAGGATTTACCTAAAATATTTAAGGTATAATTGAAATAATTTGATTAAATTTTCTCGATTTTTTGACTTTTAGAGCCTGATTAGAGTAGGAGCAAAATTAAAATGAAATTGAAGACGTTCAAGAAGGGCGTTCATCCAGCAGAGTTTAAAAGTTTAAGTAATTATAAAAGCATAGAAAAACCGCCTTTACCGACGGAAGTGTTTATTCCGCTTCAACAACATGTTGGAGCCGCATGTGTACCGGTAGTCGAAAAAGGTATGGAAGTTAAAACCGGTCAATTGATTGGCAAAAGCGGTGGATTTATATCGAGCAATATCCACGCCTCAATCTCAGGAAAAGTAAAAACGATTGAAAAATTACCGCACCCTTTGGGAAATAATTCACTGATGATAAACATCGTCGGCGATGGTCACGACGAATGGGTAGAATTACCTGATTCGATTAGCGATTGGGAAAATCTTACTCCCGAACAAATCAATAAAATTATATTAGACGCCGGAATTGTTGGCTTGGGCGGAGCGGCTTTTCCAACGCAAGTGAAATTAAATCCGCCCAAAAATAAAACCATTGATACTTTTATCCTTAACGGTTGTGAATGTGAACCTTATTTGACAGCCGATCACCGCATTATGGTCGAACATTCGGAAGAGGTAGTCCTGGGACTTCGCATTATGATGAAAGCGCTCGGAGTCAGTCGGGCAATAATAGGTATCGAAGCCAATAAACCGGATGCTATTGCGGCGCTAACCAAAGCAACCGAAAAATTCTGGGGTATTATTGTCCAGCCTCTGAAGGTAAAATATCCCCAAGGTGCCGAGAAGATGTTAATAGATGCCGTTTTAAACCGCAAGGTACCCGCCGGCGGATTACCGATGGACGTGGGCGTTGTTGTTAATAATGTCGGCACGGCTCTGGCTGTGGCTGAAGCCGTTACAAAACGCAAACCGCTGATTGAAAGAGTCGTTACGGTTACCGGTCAGGGAGTGCGCGAACCAAAAAATATATTAGCCAGAATCGGCACTCCATTTCAGAATTTAATTGACTTCTGTGGCGGACTGACCGACGATACGGTCAAGGTAGTGATGGGCGGTCCAATGATGGGCGTAGCTCAGGCTTCTTTATCTGTGCCCGTTATAAAAGCTACCAGTGGAATTGTCTGTTTAACGAATAAAATCGCTGTCGAAAGGAAAGAATATCCCTGTATCAAATGTGGGGCTTGCCTCCATGTCTGTCCAATGAATCTAATCCCAACCAGGCTGGCGCGCTTATCTCAGTTTGCCAAGTGGGATGAAGCCGAACAATATGGTATAGCTAATTGTATCGAATGTGGTTCTTGCGCTTTTATTTGCCCAGCATCAATTCCTTTAGTTCATCATATCCGAACTGGGAAAACGCGGGTAGCCGAAATTCAGCGTCAAAAGAGAACTGAAAAAAAAGCCGTAAGCGTATGAAATATCGTTCAATATCGAATATTTAATAAGGAAATTTATCATAATGGCAGAACAGCAGAATATAGTTAAAGATGGAGCCGGAAAAGAGCCGAAAGTAAAACCGACTCCAAATCCTGTTGACAAGTCAGTTGAGAAACGACTTTTTATTCTTTCATCTTCGCCCCATATTAAAGCCTCTACTGATGTTTCTTCAATTATGTGGCTGGTTGTGGCTACTTTACTGCCAACGGTTATATTCAGTATTTATAACTTCGGATGGCGTTGTCTGACAGTTATAGCCACTTCTATGATTACGGCTATGATTGCCGAGGAATTATTTAATCTAATTAGACGTCGTAAAATGACAATTTATGATGGGAGTGCCGCCTTGACCGGCTTATTGCTGGCCTTGACCTTGCCACCGGGTTTACCGCTTAGTATGGTAATAATCGGGGCGGCTTTCGCCATCGTCGTTGGGAAACAAATTTTTGGAGGCTTAGGGCACAATGTTTTCAATCCGGCGCTGTTAGGGCGAGCATTTTTACAAACCAGTTTCCCGATAGCGATGACTACCTGGACTATTCCGCAAACGATTGATGCGATTACTACGGCAACCCCGCTTGGTTCTTATAAATTTGAAAAAACACTGACGCCTTATCTTGACCTTTTCATTGGCAAAGTCGGCGGCTGTATCGGTGAAACGAGTGCTTTGGCTATTCTGATCGGTGGATTGATATTAATAATTCTGCATATATCCAATTGGCGCATTCCGGTGAGCTATCTTGGCACAGTTGTAGTTTTCAGTGGGATTCTTTGGCTCATTAATCCGGCACAGTATCCCGATCCGATCTTTCATCTCTTTTCCGGCGGATTAATGTTAGGCGCCTTTTTCATGGCGACAGATATGGTGACTTCGCCGATAACCAATTTAGGGACCTGGATTTTCGGAATTGGAGCGGGAATTTTGGTTGTTCTAATTCGCCAATTTGGAGGATTGCCGGAAGGCGTTATGTATTCAATTTTATTAATGAATGGATTTGTTCCGTTGATTAATCGTTATACTCGACCGAAATATTTTGGGGAGGTAAAATCGTGAATAAGTCACTCAAACTGGTAGTTGTTTTAACCCTGACGGCTTTATTATCGGGATTAATATTGGCTGTGTTAAATACCTACACTGCTCCGCGTATTGAATTGAACGAAAATAAGACCTTATTGGAAGCTATCGAATATGTAATCCCGGGCCAAAAAACCTGTGACGTGAAGGTCATCAAAGATGTTACTTTTTATGTTGGTAAGGATGATAAAGGGCAGGTAATCGGCGTGGCGTTTGTAGCAGAGGGTGATGGATTTCAGAGCCGTTTACGCATTCTGGTCGGTATGGATCCAGAAATGACTAAAATTGTACAAATGAAAATATTATCCCAAGCCGAAACTCCCGGACTCGGGACAAAAATTGAAAACGATCCAACGAACAAAACGGATGCGTTCTGGTTTTTAAAGCAATTTGTTGATTTGCCGGCCGTAAATCCGATTTCCGTTGTCAAGGGACAAGCCGCAGATAAAAGTAAATCGCAAATTCAAGCCATTACCGGCGCAACCATTTCTTCGAGGGCGGTCGTAGATATTGTTAACGCCGCTATTGAAAAAAACCGCGCCCTTTATTTAGAGAAGGTGAAATAATATGGCGAAATCAAAAATTTCAGTAACACAGGAATTTCTCAAAGGACTCTGGAACGAGAATCCCATCCTGCGTATGGTTTTAGGAACCTGCCCAACTTTAGCCGTTACTACATCAGCTATTAATGGCGTTACGATGGGATTGGCAGTCATTTTTACACTGGTTATGTCCAGCTTTATGATCTCACTCTTAAGAAAATTGATTCCCAATGAAGTCCGGATAGCGACGTTTATCATCATAATTGCGACTTTTGTGACGGTGGCAGACCGAGTTCTGGCGGCTTTTTATCCCGAAATGAGCAAGGCGCTGGGACCTTTTGTTCCCTTAATTGTCGTAAACTGCATCGTATTTGCTCGTCAGGAAGCCTTTGCCTCAAAAAATCCAGTTGGTCGTTCTGTTATTGATGCGCTCGGAATGAGTGTCGGGTTTACTCTGGTATTACTGATAATGGGATCATTTCGCGAACTAATTGGTAATGGTACTATTTTTTCGCATCAAATTATGCCGTTAACCTTTCAACCCTGGATGGCTATAGCTTTGCAACCAGGTGCTTTCTTGACGTTGGGTTTTATGATCGGTTTTGCTAATTGGCTTAATACAAAAGGTAAGAAAAAATGAATCTGATATTAATTTTCATCTCAGCCGCGGTTATCAATAATTATGTCTTGGTGTCATTCCTCGGAATTTGTCCCTTCATCGGAGTCTCGAAAAAACTCGGTTCTGCGGTTAGTATGGGAATGGCAACGACCTTCGTGATGACGATAACGGCCGCAGTTACCTGGTTATTGAATAAGTATATTCTGGTCGGTTTACACCTGGAATTCCTCCAAATTGTATCTTTCATCTTGGTAATTGCCTCGCTGGTACAATTGGTTGAAATGTTTATCAAAAAAGTCAGCCGTCCGCTCTATGATGCGCTCGGTATTTTCCTGCCGCTGATCACGACCAACTGTGCCATTCTGGGGCTGGCACTTTTCCTGGTGATGAAGCAATATAATTTTGTTGAGAGTATCGTATTTGGTTTTGCTTCCGGGGCAGGCTTTACCTTGGCGCTGGTAATTATGGCTGGCATCCGGGAAGAGTTGGAACTGGCGGATGTGCCTGAACCTTTTAAAGGAGCACCGATTACTTTAATCGTCGCCGGTTGTTTAGCCCTAGCATTTATGGGATTTTCTGGATTAATCTAATCTCAAAAGGTATCTGAAATGAATTCCACAACGTTTTTATACAGTTTATTAAGTATGGGCGGAATTGGTTTGTTCTTTTCCATATTAATTGCAGTAGCTAATAAAAAACTACACGTTGAAGAAGACCCGAGAATCAGCTTGATTGCTGAGTGTTTACCGGGTGCCAATTGCGGCAGTTGCGGCTATGCCGGCTGTAATAATTTTGCTGAGGCTTTAGCCGGTGGTAAATCGCAAATCTCAAATTGTCCGGTCTGTAGTCCATCAGCCCGGGAGGAGATAGCCCGGATTTTGGGAGTGAGTGTCGAAATTGGCGAGCGGCAAGTGGCGGTGGTTTTTTGTCAGGGCGGCGACGATGTCGCTACTAAAAAAGCCGAGTATCGCGGCATCAAAACTTGTTCTGCAGCTAATTTGGTTAGTGGCGGTGAACGTGCCTGCAGTTACGGATGTATTGGACTTGGTGATTGCGTGGCGGTTTGTCCATTTGACGCTATTCATATGGATGAAAATAACTTACCGGTCGTAGACCGCGCCAAATGCACCGGTTGTGGCAATTGCGTTACTGCCTGTCCACGGGGCATTATCGAATTGCATCCAATCAGTCATCATGTTTTTGTGCTTTGTAGGAATCGTGACATCGGTAGAATTGCCCGTACGGTTTGTAAGCGTGCCTGTACCGGCTGTCTATTGTGCGAAAAAGCCGTCAACGGCCAAGGCTTCAAAGTCGTGGATAATCTTGCCGTGGTTGATCACGACGTTTATACCAAGGAACTGGTTTTGCCGACCGAAAAATGCCCAACGAAAGCTATTGTAATCCTTGGAACTAAGGATGAACAATAACGACCAATATTTCAAAACTGATGATGAAACGGCGACGGTGATTGATGCTGACCAGCACTGGGTAACGGTCGAACTGGCAGAAAAAGATACCTGCCACTCCTGCGGTGCAAAAATGATCTGTCGCCCCAATTCTACGGGCAAACGCATTCTTAAAATACCTAATACCATTAATGCTAAAGTGGGCGATACGGTTTTAATCGAGCAAATCGGTGCTAATCAGCTAAAATTAACCATAGTTCAATATGGTTTACCTTTATTTGGTTTTCTGTTTGGAGTACTAATCGCTAACCGATTTATTAAGCATAGTATTTTTGGAATTCCAGCGGACATCGTGCAGATGTTTTGTGGAATTATAGTAGTTATCTTGACCGGGTTCGTCATTTATTTTTGGAGTAAACGTAAAGCCAAAAGTGGATTTAATGTCTTTCGTTTGCGTCAGACATTAAATGGCAAGTTTGAATGATTCCGCAGAAGAAGTAATGCTTAATTTCAAAATCCCTATTCCTTACTTTTTATTTTGTGTTTTTCTGTTGACAAGTTGCCAACCTAAAAGCAAGCTGGTCAAGGCTCAATCAACGCGTTTCGCTATGGGAACGGTTATCGAAATAACCGTATTAGATACGACCGAAGCCGAAGCCAATAATGCGCTTGAAGCCGGGTTTGCCGAAATCAACCGCATTTCCACCCAATTCTGGGAAGGCAATCCCGAGGGCCCAATCTATGCTTTCAACCATCGTTCCACTGAAACAGTCACTATGCCGCTTGAAATTTTGGAGTTGATTGCTCGTTGTGAAGCTTATTCTACAAAGCTCGATGGTGCGTTTGACATTACCGTTGGGACGATTTCGCCGCTTTATAATTTCAAGGGTGATTCTCCACGACCGCCGGATCTTGCTATGATTAAAGCACTTCTACCGGCTGTAAATTACCAAAACCTTACCATTGATTTTGCGAAAGCGCAATTGGGTGCTAAAAATCACCAAACCAAAATTGGAATGGGTGCGGTTGCCAAAGGCTACGGTATTGATCAAGCTGTCGCAGTCATTGCAAAGCATAATGTCGCTGGTGCATTAGTCAATGCCGGCGGAGATTTACGAGCGTTGAGGCGTGTAGATGGGCAAAAGTGGAGAATCGGGATTCAGGATCCGCGTCAAGCCGATAATATTCTACTTGTAATTGAATTCGACAGTGGGGCAGTGGCTACTTCCGGAGATTATGAGAAATTTTTTATGTATGAAGGCAAACGCATTCATCATATCATAAATCCACGTACCGGTTTACCGGCTGATTCTTGTCAATCCACAACTGTAATTGCCGCAACTGCTGAGCAAGCCGATGCAATGGCAACTGGATTATTTGTTTTGGGCGCTTTATCCGGACAAAAAGCTCTGGAAAACTTCCCCAATTGCGAAGTGCTTTGGATTTGCGCCGATGGCCAGAAGGTTCAATCTGCCGGTTTTGAGAAATATTTAGCACAGCACTAGTCTAAGTTCTAAAAATTTAAATAACAATATTCGAGCAATTCATAATTGATTTCTGAATATTCATTTACATTCCTTAATGCAATATTAATAATAAATAATCACTGACATACAAAATTAGCGATAGAAGTTTTGCCATTAAAAATTTTTATTGGAATGATAAGTCAATATTTTATAGATTCAGTTATTGGACAGAGTCGATAAAAATAAAGGATGTTTAGATGGAAGATAATAAACCGGTTCAGAACCCTTTACGTGAAATCGTTGATCCGTTTGTTAATTTGATTAAGGCGCCTCGCGCTTTATGGGGAATTAATTTATCGTATTTGTTGGAGGGAATCACCTATTTTGGTATTCTCAGTCTTTTAGCAATGTATTTCAATGATCTCGGACTGAACGATATACAGGCTGGACAAATGGTCGGGATTCAAACTGCCGGGATAACATTGGCAATGTTATTTTTAGGAGCGACGGTAGATTGGATCGGAGTGCGGAAGGCTTTATTGATTTCACTTTCAACGATGTTGGTTGGGCGTGTGCTTCTAACATTAGCACCTCAAACCGGTGCTCCCGGACTTTGGCAAAAAGCTCATATTGTTGCTATGTTGGGAATATTGGGAGTAGTCTTAGGTTATGGCATTTATCAGCCCGCCTGTTATGCCGCGGTCAAGCAATTCACTGACAAAAAAACTTCCGCTATGGGCTATGCGATGCTCTATGCTATTATGAATCTGGGTGGTTTCCTGCCAGGATTAATTTCGCCGCCAATCAGGAAAAATCATGGAATTGTCGGTGTATATTGGGTTTATGTAGCTTTAACGGTAGCTGGGATTTTAGTAGTTGCCTTCATTTTATCGAAGAAGACCGTCGAGATGGCGATTGCCAATGCTCGGGAAGGACAGGACGAACCGGTTTCTGAACCAGAAACGAATGAAACGCAATCAACCAAGGAAAAGATTGTTTATTACTTAAAAAATTTCCCCGTTAAAGACGGCCGATTTATGTTTTTCATTTTCATTCTAATTCCGGTTCAGACTCTATTTGCTCATAATTGGCTGACTCTACCGATGTATTTCGAACGAGCTTTTTCGGGTGTGGTTTCCAACAATTTTGAATTCTTTGTCAATTTTAATCCTATCCTGATTTTTATTCTGGCTCCAATGGTAGCGGCCTTAACCGCCCAAAAAGACACTTATAAAATGATGATTTTAGGCACTACTGTAATGGCTCTACCGACTTTTTTACTGGCAATTGGCCCAAATATCTACTCGGTGTTTGGCTATCTAATCATTATGACAATCGGAGAGGCTATCTGGCAACCGCGTTTTTTGCAGTGGGTAGCTGAAATCGCTCCTAAAAATATGACTGGCATTTATATGGGGATTGGACAGTTTCCCTGGTTTCTGACCAAAGTCATTACCTCGCTTTATTCTGGCTGGTTCCTGACGAAATATTGCCCAGCCGGAGTTACACCGGAACAAACTAATACTGAGACGATGTGGCTGATTTATGGCTTTATCGCAATCATTAGTCCGATTGCTTTATTAATAGCAAGGAAATGGATGGGTAAAGGACTCGAAAAACAAAAAGCCTAAATGCCAATAAAACCCAAAATATTAATCGTTGATGATGAAGCGGTAATTCGTGAAATCTACGGGGATTTCTTGGAACAGAATGGATTTGAAGTGACGACAGCTTTAAATGTCGAAACGGCTTTGGAGTCTATAAAGGCTAAAAAGCCGGATTTAATTCTATTAGATATTGTGATGCCTTTTCGTAATGGCTTTGATCTTTACGACCAAGTAATAGTTGATTACCCTGATATTAAATTTGTCTTTATGACCGGTTATGATGATGATATAAAGATTACTGACCGTTTAAGCAAATCTGGGAAGAAATGGTTTGCTAAACCAATTAAATTAGAAGAAATGTTAGAAGTAATTCGGAATGAGTTATCAGCTTTTTAAACTGATAGATTCCGGCGGATATGTTTTTTAAAATATTTTATCTTTATCGGTAAACAGTGCTCGTTTACTAATTTCTGCACGATTTTGTAGTTATCCATAGTCCGAACGATAACTGTAGCCTCGAAATGAGACGTTGTATTTTTATGGCATTCTACCAGAGAATTCAAGCGATCCAGAAAAGATTCTTCCATAATTGATTGAGTGGTCTCAAAATTAAAACAACGCAATTTTTCGGGTTTTTCGATTATCATGTCCGGAATATAACCTTTCCAATAGGGCGGGTGAGGGCTATAATTATCCAGTAATTTGGAATAGACTTTGTAACCACGTTTTGAATATACTCTAAGTAAATATGAGAGCAAGTTAAATTGATCGTGTTTAAAACGAGTGGGAAGAAGCGAACGTCGTAGTGAATTGAGAACTCGAGCATAGAGAACATTGAGATCAAAAGGCTTGGTAACATAATCGTCAGCACCAGAGACTAGTCCATCGACTTGAAATTCGGTAGATGCTTTTGCGGTTAACATAATCACCGGAATAAAAGCCGTGATTGGATGAGTCTTTAAAGTTTTCAAAATAGAGAGGCCGTCTATATCCGGTAAATTAATATCAAGAATAATTAAATCGGGTTCTTTACTGATAGCTAGATCAAGTACTTGCGCCCCTTCTATACTCGAATAAACTTCAAATCCACGAGCTGAAAAATAGGATGTGATCAATTCTATAATGTTTGGATCATCATCAACTACTAAAATTTTTCTCATTACTCTATAATTTCACTAAACAATCAATTATTATCAATAAAAAAAGTTAGATGAAAAAAGAAAATATATTTTTAAGAGGAATTAAACTCTGAGGAGTTATCTACGAAATATTATAGATTACCCGAAAATTTATTGTAACCAGGTCTAAAATATTTTGTCTAATTAACTGTATTTGCTATTTGAATATTGGCATAAAATTTGTAAATTAAGTCTTGTTATTTGACTTAATGATAATGTCCAAAAGAAGATAGATTTCCCCTCCCCCTCCCCGGATGTGCCGTAATATCCCTCAAAATCCCCCTCTTTTACGTTCGGGGAGGGAAACCTCAAAATCACAGAAACACTATAGATAAGCCGCTTACAAGAGCGGCTTTTTTATTTTACCAAAAATTCATTGTTTATGATCAAAAATTGATAAATTTTTACAATCCTTTGTAGCATCCTTATATCCACATTTTAGAAATAGATTAGATTAACGCGTAATAGTTTTTTGTAATTCACAGGATTGTTGAGCACCTTTAAGCAAGCTTTAGACTATTCGTGTCAACACTCCCGCGTCGAGACTAGGTGGAGTTACTGATAATATTGTTCAACCGCGGCAGGGTTTGGTGTAGTCTTTAGTATTTTTAGACTCAGGATTGAATCCAGAGTTAAACAGGTTCAACTCCCGACGGAGGAGGAGGTTACTCAAGATTTGATTTGCTGGGGTCTTAGTATCACCTAATCCAATTTTGACAGTGGGGGATTGGAATCTTCCCACTTATTATCACCAAAAGTGAATACCATATCTTTAGCTCAGACAAAATCAGTAAAAAAAACTATTGACTTAAATATTTTAATACGCTATATTCTTTTAGTAGTAACTCAGATTAGAACTACAATTGAAAAACGCGACAGAAAATCAAGTCCCAAAAGGCAAATTTTCACTGGCAAGAGGATTGCTTGTCGTCGGAATAGTAGCTGGGATTTG
>Ga0255344_1000996_pt1 | contig 40688 bp, 27 predicted proteins | sample wastewater_treat_5_FD_192414 | JGI IMG/M metagenome (GOLD analysis project Ga0255344, IMG submission 192414) | Wastewater microbial communities from Lulu Island WWTP, Vancouver, Canada - plant18 | ecosystem: Engineered > WWTP > Wastewater > Unclassified | place: Canada: Vancouver, British...
GATCCGATATCCTCTCCATCTCTGAGAGATCTGACGGCACATAGATGTCGGGCTCTATGGTGCGCCCTTCGAAGAGGGAGGCGATGTTGCTTCTGAGCACCGACCAGTACGGAGTCCCCGGCTGGGCGCTGCCCGTGAAGGGCTCTGCATCCGGCTCATAGATAACCAGCATGCTGATCGTGTCCACCCTCGAGTACAGGGCCGGGATATCCAGTACCACGGCATCGGGTATCGGCTCCGACCCATTGTCGCTGTCGCCGGAGCATCCCGCCGGCGAGAACAGGACCATGAAAAGCAGGGGGATAATCGTACCCTTGGAAAGACACCGACCATATTTCATCAGCAATCCTTTATGGAGGAAGTTCTTCGCTTGTCTAGAGAATTGTATAAAGCGAATTCCGGAAAAATCAAAAAAAGGATATCTTTCCGGCATATGGCGGAATATCTCGGATTTATTGCGAGAACAGGGGCATCCAGGAACCGGGGCGCTGTGCGGAAGCGAAAATCCTTGACAGACCGGCGTTTGTCGATCATGTGTTCGACTATTGAGTGCTGCAGAGTAGTGTATGAGCGTGAAGGACAGACTGAAGCGCCTGACAGGGGAAGGGCAACCCGCCGTATCGGGCACTGCGCGGCAGGAGCTCATCAGCGAGCTGCGCCGCAGGGTCGATGCCATCATGGCCCGCAGAGCCGCCTATCCGCAGCGGACTGTGACTCCTGCTTCCGGCCGCCCAACGACAGCCCGCGCCCTTGACGAGGTCATCACCGGCGAGGAGGTGAATACCGGCTGCGGAGCATGTTTCTTCACCCGGAGCATGTTCAGGGCGGAGTCGTATCACGGAAATATCCAGGTCGCCCGGCTCGCGGGTGCGGATATGAAGGCCGCGGCGATGCTGGCAGGCCGCCCCGAGATCGCCCGCATGGACCTTGCCGATGCCGTGTTCCTGGACACAGAGACCACCGGGCTTGCCGGCGGGACCGGCACATTTGCTTTTCTCGTCGGTCTCGGGTGGTTCGAAGGGCGGGACTTCGTCGTGTGTCAGCTCTTTGCCCGGGATTTTCATGAAGAGCCCTCCATGCTGAGCCTGTTACAGGATATGACTGCCGGAAAGCGCTTTCTGGTAACGTTCAACGGCAGGGCCTTCGACGTGAGCCTGCTCTCGGCCCGCTACATTCTCAACCGGCTGGAGGACCCGCTCGCCGGCATGCCGCATCTCGATCTGCTCTTTCCCTCTCGCAAGCTCGCGGGCCACCGGCTCGAAAACTGCAGGCTCGTGACGCTCGAGAATGAGATTCTCGGCTTTACACGCACCGGGGATGTGCCCGGCTGGGAGATTCCATCCCGGTACTTCGACTGGCTCAGGAGCCGCGACGGAACGCTCCTCGAAGACGTATTCCTTCACAACCGGCTGGATATCGTCTCCATGGCCGCCCTTGTTTCTCACTTCACGGATATCGTCACAAGAGGAAACGAGCTGCCGCACTGCCATCCCGGCGATCTCCTGGCGGCCGCCAGGCTTCACCTGCAGCATGGGGACAACCGGATCGCCCGTGCTTTTCTGGAGGCGCTCATGGGATCGCCGGATCCTCTCGTCGTTCGTGACGCAGGCAGGACCCTCTCTCTTTTTTTCAAGAGGCAGGGCCGGTGGGAGGACGCGGTCAGGATATGGCAGGACATGATGGTGCGTGACCCGGGTGATCTCTTTGCTGCGGAAGAGATGGCGAAGTGGCTCGAGCACCGGGCATACGACCACCTCCGGGCCATAGAAATCGTGGAAACGGCCCTCTCGGGATCAGGCACCCTGTCTCTGGCCGACCGGTCATCTCTCGCTCATCGCCTCGCCAGGCTCAAGAGAAAAGCGGCCTCGGCCGGTCGCAGGCCACCGGAATAGAGCCAGTAGAGCCAGGGGTCAGGTCTCAACATGTGACAATCAGCGAATTCTTTTAATTGATCACAGCGTTTGGCTTTGTTTGGTTGTCACATGTTGAGACCTGACCCCTGGTTTGTGATCCTTAGTTCCGGGGGAGGGTGGGCGGCAGATCGGCTATGGCCCGGGCTATTTCCCCGCTCAGCCTGGCGACGAGCTCGCTGTAAGCTGATACGAGGGATGTGTAATCATCTCCGGGCACCGGTTTTGTGAAGCGCGATCTTTGGCTTGTGATCGTCCGCCTGCTTTCGCCTTTCGAGAGCGTCCACCCGGCCTCGAGCACCGCTTCTCCTCCCGGGCCTCCCTCGAAGGCGGCCACCTGAATCCTGAGCGTGTAGTCTGCGGGGCCCGAGCGACCTGCGGGCAGGATATTGACCACTTCCGCACAGGTCAGGGTTTCGAGATTGCGCGAGATCACCCGGGCGATATTCTCATCGAGCGGCTCGGCCCACAGATTGGACTCAGAGATGGCAAGCTCGTTCCTGCCGGTGCGGACCATGATCTGAGGCCTGTCGATATATGACGGGATTCTCACCGGGCGTAAGCCGATGACCATGCAGGGCTGCCCGTCTCCATCCGGGTCCCCGGCAACGAAGGCGGGTTCCAGAAGATAGTATGTGGGCGGCCGTGGGGAGGCGCAGCCTCCGAGCATGAAAGCCAGCGATATGAACAGGATCAGCCGGGCTGAATATTTCATCGATTCCTCCATTAAGGACTTCCCCTGCCGCGGATAAGGGCCTCAGGATGACGTTCGAGATAATCCGCGAGATGACGGATGGATTCCGCAGCGGCAGAGATTTCTTCCAGGGTTTCGCTCAGCTGATAGATCACAGACGATTCGCCCGTCGTGCCGCTCTCTATCGAGCCGAAGACGTTCTCCGCGCGAAACATGGCCGACTGCGCGGCCTTTGCGGTCCGGTCGACGCCGGCCTGCATTTCCGCTATCCGCTTATCGACATTTCCGAGAAGCGTGCGGGCGTCCGCCAGGGTGGACTTGAGCTCCGAGGACACAGGGCCCACCTGACTGTCGATATCCCGTATCAGTGTCCGCATGTCCATAAGGGCGAGATTCAGTGATGCGATGCTTTCCCTGAGCTCTTTGGACTTGGCTGCTTCCTCGATGCCTTCAACCGCAGCTATTAGCTTGTTCGCGAGCTCTTCCAGCGGGAGGTTTTCGATCGTCCTGGTAAACTGCTCGAGACTCGAGGGGACAGTGGGAATCTCCGGATACTTGCTGTCCTTGTCCACGAGCTGAGCAGATTTGTCGGGATAGAAATCCAGGGCGATGACCAGCTGGCCTGTCAGCACATTCTGAAGCTGGAGCTGCGCCTTCAGACCCTTGTCGATGAGCTGCTTGAAGTACTGTTCCTGAGCCTGCCTGCTCTGCGCTCCGGTAATGGTCTGAGGGTCCAGTTGAACCTGGACCGGGATACGGACAGATGCGTCATCGGGGTCGAAGTGCAGGCTGATATTCTTCACAGACCCGATCCGGACCCCTCTGAAGACGACGGGCGCTCCCTCGTACAGACCTTTGACGGAGCCCTCGAAATACATCACGTACTCGGGGCGCTGGGAGAAATATCCCACAGAGCTGAAGAGAATGATCCCTGCCACCGCCAGGGCGAGCGCTCCGATGATGAATGCTCCGATGAGCGTTTTGTTCGCTTTTGCGTTCATGTCTTTTTTCTCTTGTCATTCTGTCTATGGAGCATAGGATTTCAATCCCCCTTATTCCACTTGAGGCGCGATCCTGCCGCGGGTAAGAAATCTGCGGACCCTGATGTCCTGCGAATGCTCGAGAAGGGTCTTGGGGTTCCCCGATGCTATCATGGTCCGCAAGGCGGAGTCGAGAAATATGGAGTTGTCCGCAATCGAGAAAATGCTTTCCAGATCGTGCGTGATGACTATGATCGTGGTCTTCAGATTCTCTTTGAGCTCCAGAATCAGCTCGTCCAGGAGCCGCGCGCTCACGGGATCGAGCCCCGCCGAAGGCTCGTCGAAGAAGAGGATCTCGGGGTCAAGGGCCATAGCGCGGGCCAGGGCCGCCCTCTTCATCATGCCCCCGCTTATTTCTGAAGGATACGAGTTCTCGAAGCCGGACAGCCCTACCAGGGCCAGCTTGAAGGAGACTATGTCACGAATTTCGCCCGGTGTGAGGCCGGTGAACTCCTCCAGGGGGAGGGCCACGTTCTCCGCCAGGGTCATGGAGCTCCACAGAGCGCCGCGCTGATAGAGTATGCCGATCCTGCGGAGAATGTCTTCGCGGAGGTCATCGCCCGCTTCCCAGAAGCTCGTTGTGCCATAGAACACTTGGCCGCCTTCCGGAGGAAGGAGACCCACCATGGTTTTCATGAGGGTGCTCTTGCCGCTTCCGCTTCCTCCCATGACCACGAAGATCTCGCCCCTTTTCACCGAGAAGCTGATGCCGGAAAGCACCCTGGTGCTGTTGTAGGCTACGGATATGTCTCGAACCGAGATGGGGTATTCATGGCTCATGGTTCATATCCCCCGTATTTCCTCATCATATCCACAGTGCGTTAGTAATGACCGCAAAGACGCCGTCAGCCACCACGATGAACACGATCCCTGAGACCACGGACCTGGTCGCAGCCTCGCCCACGGCCGAGGCGCTCCTGCCGCAGCGCATCCCGTAAAAACAGCCGGATACGGCGATGATCATGCCGAACACGACGCTCTTTGCCAGTCCGATCGCAAACTGGGTCAGTGTCACGGCCGACAGCGTCTGCTCGATGTACTGGGATGCGGCGATGTCGAACATGCCCACCCCGATGAACGCGCCGCCCATGATCCCGATGAGATCGGCGTACAGGGTGAGCAGCGGCATCATTACAACCAGAGCGATCATCCGGGGCAGCACGAGGAACTCCATCGGATCGATCCCCCACGTCCTGAGGGCGTCGATCTCTTCGCTTGTCTCCATGGTACCCAGATGCGCGGCAAACGATGCGCCGGTTCTGCCCATCATGATGATCGCGGTCATCATGGGCCCCATCTCCCGGGCCATGGATATGCCCACTACATTCGCTATGTAGAGCTGGGCCTCGAACATCTTGAGCTGGACCGCCCCCACGAATGCCAGGATGATACCCACAAGAGCGCTGATGAGAAAGATGACCGGCAGCGCTTCGGGGCCGCTGGCCTGCAGCACGTGCAGAAGCTCGGCCATTCGGAAGCGGGCCCTGCCGGCGATGAGCCTGATGAGTGAGAGAAAGGCGCTTCCGATGAATTCCAGGAGGTTGAGCACCGCCTGATGGAAGGTGATCGCCCTTTCTCCGGTCCTGGCAAGCAGATTGCCGCGCTCGAGCGGCCGCTCGTCCTGCGCCTCGGCCCTCATTCCGTGTGCTGTGGCCAACCGGAGCAGCCGGCGCAACCCCTGGGGAAGATCTTCTGTCCGGGAAAGAATCCCGAAGCTCTCGCACTCCCGAAGAAACGCCGAAAGAAAGGCCGCGAGAGAGCTGTCCCAGGATACCAGCTCCGATGCATCGAACACAGCATACCGTACGGAGGTGAGGTCACCCGCCCCGGTAAGGACATCACGGGCGCGAGGCATGTGCCCCCCTGTCTCCCAGCTCCCCGCGAGACGGAGCCGGAGCGTGTCCGGGCTCGTTCTGTCCAGCCTCACGATGCCGGATGTGATGGGTGTTTTCTCTGTGCCGCTCATGTGTTGCTGAAGCATAGCGTATTCCTTTCCATGGGTAAACACCCTTTGGTGCTACGGAATATCGGGCTCACCGCTCGTTTTCACTGAATCCGGCCGGGCCGGCGGTTTTTTCAGGGCATCCGCGCCAAGATACGTTCTCCGCTGGCTGATACATGTGGTATTATGATATTACAATAAGGTGTGCCGGTCCCGAAAAGGCTTCCCGGGGTCCGGGGTTTCACCAGACATCCGATGAAAAGGGAGGAACATTCCTTGTCAACATCACAGCGACAGGAGGAGGAAGATGGCAGAAGCCGGGAACAAGGTTATGACGGCAAAGGAGGCGATCAGCAGGTTCGTTCATGACGGAGATCACCTGGTGATCGGAAACTACACGGTCGGCACCTGTGCTGAGCTGGTGTTCGAGACCGTCAGGCAGCGCAAAAAGGGGTTGACGCTGTATTCACAGTCGGGCGTCTTCGATGTCGAGGTGCTGGTGGCGGGCGGTTGCGTGGACAAACTCGTGACCACCTATGTCTACCGGGCGGGCGGAAAGGAGGGAGGCTCGGCGGTGGAGCGAGCCCTGAAGGCCGGGACACTCCAGATGGAAGACTACACTAACTTCCAGTACAACGCCCGGCTGGTGGCCGGTATGCACGGGTTCACCTTCATGCAGGTCCTGGAGGGAGCCATGGTCACCGATCTGTTCAAGAAGCGTACGTTCATGGGCGAGGACAAATACCGGGTCATCACCTGTCCATACACCGGCAAGCAGGTTCTCACCGTCCCAGCCGCAAACCCGGACGTGTGCATCGTACACGTGCAGCGCTCGGACAAATTCGGCAATGCCCAGTACTGGGGGGCCCTGGGCAGTGTCGCGGCAGCGGCCCTTGCCAGCAAGAGGATCATCGTGTCGTGCGAGGAGATAGTCGATCACGACATCATTAAGTCGAGCCCTCACCTGACCCTCATCCCCGCCTACCGGGTCGACGCCGTGGTCGAGGTCCCCTGGGGCGCGCACCCCACCGAGGTTCTGGGGTACTACAATCTCGACCGGATGGCCTATGCGTTCTTTTTCCTCTCCGACATGACGGGAGACGGGCTCAAGGCATGGATGGACGAATGGGTCTACGGATGCTGCGACCGGCAGGCATATATGGACCATTATATGGCCAAGCACGGTTCTCACATGCTCGACATAATCCGCGCCAAGGCCTACTATTCCGCACCAGCGAACTACGGGGCGGCCTACGGATCGTGCTGGGACAACGAGGGCAGGGAGAGAACCATGGGGCTCACCATCGAAGAGATAGAGAAGGTTCTCGAGGAAAGGGGGTTGCTCTATGGCTAAGAAATACACACTGGACGAATTGCTCATCATCACGGCCGCCCGGGAGATCAAGGACGGAGACCGCATCATCCTGGGGGTGGGGCTCCCTACCACGGCCGGGGCAATGGCCAAGGCTCTGCACGCCCCGAACGCAACGCTCATGATGGAATCGGGGATCATCGACTTCGAGCCTCTGGTGCCCCCGAACCACATCGCGGACGCCAATGCCTGCCGCGGGTTCTCGTATGCTACGGACCTGTTTTCGTCGTTCACCATGACCTACCGGGGATACGTGGATGTCTGTTTTTTGGGGGTGGCCCAGATCGACAGATTCGGCAACGTCAACACCACGGTCATCGGCGACTACTACAAACCTGATTTGAGGCTGCCCGGCTCGGGCGGCGCCTGTGATTTCCTGTCCTATGCAAAGCATACGGTGCTCACCATGCGCGGCGGCGAATTCGTCGAAAAGCTCGACTACTTCACCTCGCCGGGATACCTGGACGGAGGCGACAGCAGGGACAAGTCCGGTCTGTTTCCCAAGGGCTCCGGCCCATCCATGCTGCTGACCACCAAGGGGGTGTTCCGCTTCGATGCGGTGACCAAGGAGATGTACCTGGCAAAGCTCCACCCCGGGGTGACCGTGGAGCAGGTGAAAAAGGACGTGCCCTGGGACCTGAAGGTGGCCGACGATCTCTCGACGACCGATGCCCCCACGGATGCCGAGATCGATTTCATCCGGCGTTTCGCGCCGACAGAGTCGGTGGGGAGAAAGCTGATGTACGAGCTCGGCGTCACCAACGCCTTCAAAAAGGCCCAGGAACGGGGAAAATAAAAAGCTTGCTTCCGGTACGCCGGGGCGTGAAGGGCACGGACTTCTCGTTGAAGGCATGATCGCGCGCCTCAGGGCCTGCAGACAATGCCCCGACGAACATGCAGGATGTGCCGTGCATCACGGCCCGGCGGCGCACCGGCCGATTCAGCCCTGCCGGCGGCAGCCGCAGGTCCGGGCGGACCGTGAGACCCGGCCCCGGGTCACGATGCGGCTCGCCGCGAGCGGGGCAGCACAATGCCGGGCTCTCGTCCGTTTCCGCGCACCCTTTGCGGGCGTATGCAGAGAGCGCCGGCTTTCACCGGATCGATCATGCCGTCCCTCCAGAGCTTGACGGCTGCTTCATCCATGCGGTTTCACGAGGGGGCGGCATCCCCCTCGTCATGCTTGGCCGTTCTCAGAAGAGATCCGACTGGATATAGAAATGGAACACGTATTTGTCTTCGAGGCTGCCGCGGTTGGTTATCGGTATGCCGAGGCTCACCCTGCCGGTGAGAAACTTGGACACGTTCACCGCCAGGCCGACGCCCGCGCCCGTGATGTAGTCGCGGTGGGTCATGGATCCTCCGCCCGGCTTGTAGGGGAAAGCCCCGCCGTGGTCAATGAAGGCGATCCCCTTGAGCCTGTTCGCGATGTCCGCCGTGAAGACCCCGTTCTCAGAAGAGGGCAGGGGGAAGGAGAGTTCCACATTGACCAGATATCCCTTGTCGCCGATGAGAAAGCCCTCGGGATACCCCCGGACGGATGATGCTCCGCCGATCTGGAACTGCTCGGACGGCGGGAGGAGCTTTTTTCTCGTGAGCTGAGCTCTTGCCCGGAGCAGTAGGACAACATCCCTGCCCAGGATCTGCTGACGCAGCAGGAGCGGGTTGTACGCGAGAAACTCGACATCGCCTCCCGACACATGGAGCCCCTGCGTGAACCTGTGCCGGGTGTACCAGTAGCCGCCGGCATCGAGAGACAGTGCGTCGATGCCGGCGTTGATCGTCCTCACCCTGGTGCTGGACAGCCTTTCGCCGTCGAAATCGGTGGCGGATTTTTTTGCATGGAAACCCGCCAGGCCGTTCAGTCTGAAGTCCGGTTTCACCAGGAGGGGGTGGCTCAGCTCGAGTCCCAGGTCGGAAGATTCGCCGCTGATGTCGAGAACCTTATACGGTCCGGAAATGACCTCGATCTGATTGTAGTCGTAGGATAGGCCGAGCCGGGTACCAAGGGTGCCCGCCGGAAAACTGTAGGCGGCAGATCCCGCGACCGTGCCCCCTTTTGCCGTGAAGAACGAATTGATCAGCAGGCTGTCCCGGTAGCCCAGGAGGCTTCTGCTCCCCAGCATCAGTCCGAAGCGGTACAGGCCGACTGTATCGTTGCCGGCGTTGTCCGAGAAGAGCGCAGCCTGATAGTTCTCAGGCTCCCTGATCTTGAGGATGCAGTCTGTCGTACCCAGGGCGCCGCCCGGCCTGAGCTCCGCCCGGATGTCGACATCACTGGTGCTGTTGAGAAAAAGGAGGTCCTTCTCCAAAGTGTCCAGTTTTACGATATCGCCTGTTTTCAGTGATGTCCTTTTCGTGAAGAACGAGTCTCTGGTGTATCTGTTGTTCTCCACCGTGATCTCGCCCACCCGACCCTCGATCAGATCGATCCTGACCACGCCCTTTTCCACCTTCTGAGGAGGCAGGACGGCTCGTGCCGCAACGGATTTCCGGGCATAGAGCTCGTTGATCCGACGGACGACATCGAAGAGATCTCTGATGCTGACGTTCTTTCCCTCGTATCCTCCCGTAATGTCCCGTATTTCATCTGCGGAAAGGATCGCGGAAGGGCCGGCTTCGATCCGGCTGATGAAGATTGTTTGCTCCGCAGTCTCCGGTTCAGGCTTCGCCGCCTCTTCCGTCCTGTCCTCTACCCGGCCCTTCTCAGGTATTTTCCGCTCGCGCAGCCTTTCATCGAGGCGGTAATACTCCTGCGTTTCACTCTCGCGCTCCCTTATTGCCCCCGGGTCGACGCTCTGAGCGCGGATGTAGGCGGTCGGAAGGAGAAAGCCCAGCCCCACAAGTATCAGTATGATTTTTCTCACGTTTTTTTCAGCAGCCCTTTCCCGTCTGAACAATGCAGATGCGGCGGATATGTCCTACTCCCATTCGATTGTTCCGTCGTTCTCGTCCACGATGATATCCTCATCCTCGATACCCAGCAGGCTGGAGTCATAAGCGGCGATACCGGCTGCAGGGGCGGTGCGCAGGGATGTCCAGGCCCTGTAAGCCGATTCTTCGTTGTCGCTTTCCTTTTCAGCATCCGCACTGGAAAGAAGCTTCGGCACCAGCCGGGTGATGCTGTTCTCCTGGCTGAACCCGTTGACCATGACGCCGTCCTGGTAGTGAATCACATAGGCGTCCGTCCGGAAGGTCTTGTCCTGGGCAGGGAAATAGAGATAGAACGGCAGATCCTTCGCATACAGCTGCACATCGGCGTCCAGCAATGTCCTGGTCTCATTGTCTACGATCACGCTGTAGCGTTGGTCGGTAAACCGCGCCTTCTGACCGATGAGCGCGCGAGATATGCCGAGATTGCCTGCGGCATCGATCTTTGCTTCGCGGGCGAAGAGTGTATCGAAGAGTACCGAGTGCTCGGATGCGGCTGAGATATCGACCGAATCGGCCATATTCCCGGTCCTGCCGCTCACGCTCAGCTTTAACGGCCTGTCCGTGACGGTGTGGATGGCGCTGAGGTTGACGCGGCCGTCGGCCTGGATGTCGATCCTCCCCGATGCCTCTACGTTGAGGTCTTTGTCCAGCGAAACGACGACGTTGCCTTGTCCGTCATACGCAGCCTCGCCCTTCTCCGCACGCACGAGCAGCATTCTTTCCTCGGGCGTCACGTTTCCGGAGGCGATGTCGGCCTTGTCGATGATTACGGTACCCCCATAGGAGCCGATGTTTGCGTTGCTGATCAGGGTGATGTTCCGGCCCGAGACATTGGCCTCTTCGTCGACCGTGATGTCCCCGGGCAGGGTCAGGATGTTCTTTGCATTGATGAGATCCTCGTCCCGCCACACGCTTTCGGCAAAGGCCGATTCCTCGTCTTCCGTGAGGATATATTCCCAGTCGGGATCATAGGTGCTGTCATAGGTGTCGTCGTTCGGCTCGAACGGCGTCCCGTTGTCTGAAATCCGGTGTTCGGCCTGGTATTCGGTTTTCTTCTGCTGCTTGTAGGCAACGATCGCCTCCTGCACCTTTGCCTCGCTGCCGAGATTCAGATCGCTCTTGGCATCGGCGAGCTGTTCAATGGTATCTTCGTCAGCCTCAGGGAAATTGTGGTCTTCGATCGAACCGTCCGCAATCAGGGTGACGTCTCCATCTGCGCTCGCTACACGGTTCACCCGCATTGTCCCCTTGGTTTCCGTGAGGTAGATGCCGTCTTTTGCCTTGGCTGTGAGGACCCCGTCCAGGGAATCGAGCGTGATGCCGTTGTCTACTGAACCGATCCCGCCGTTTTCCGAGGTAAGGGTAATGTCTTTCGCAATGATGGAAGCATGAGCTCCTTGAAGATCGTAAATGGACCCGTTCGCGGTAATCAGGGCGTTGCCTCGGGTGTTCAGGGACTCGATGACCAGGTCGCCTTCCACCTCTGCGATGTTGATCAGCCCTTCGGCCTCTGCTCTCAGCACACCGCCCATCGTGTCGATGTATACGGCCTGTGTGGCACTGCCCACCTCTCCCTCGGGGGCGGACAGGGTGATGTTCGTTCCCGAGATCCTGGCTGATTCATTGAGGCTAAAGATGCTTCCCCGGCCGCTGCTGATGGACACGTCCCCGTTTCGGTTCACGATGCGGTCGTTGAGAAGGATGTCGGCGGCACCCGTGCCGGTCACGTCTATGCGCGACTGGTCGCTTCCCATGAACTCGATGTCGATCGCGTGATCTCCCTGCTGCCCGAAGAAATCGAGCACGAGCTGTTCCAAGGGATTCAAGTCTCTGCTGTTGGAAATGGCCTGGCCGACACCGAGATCGACGAACCGTGCCCCTTCTTTGGGCTCATATTGTGTCGTTCTGCCATCCACGGTATCTGAGACCATGCTGTTCTCGACCACCACGACCCGACTATTCTCCTCATCCCACCGTATGCGATACTGGAGAATATTGATATCGCCGTCTGCGCCGGTGATCTCTGTGACCAGGGGGTTGCCCTGGTCATCGAGCTTGCCCGTGTCCGTGATCTTGATCATGCCGCTGATCCGGTTGCCTGTGTCGAGCCTGTTGATGACAAGATCCTGCGAGGAGTGGTTGGCCACCTCGATCTCGCCGTATCCGTCGATGACCTTGAGCCTGCCTCCGCCGGTGCTCACGATCTCGCCGGCCAGGGTGATGTTTCCTCCCGTAATCTTCACGCTCACGAGCTGGATGCACTGGTTCTCATCGTCCCAGTATGCCTTGATGTTGCTGTCGCCGGTCGTGGGGATCAGCTTCTTTCCGTCCGCACCCGCCACAAGGGAGGCGGGATCGAATTCCGGGATGGTGATCGTCCGGACAGGGATCCCGCTCTGGATCGTTCCCCTGATGTTGAGGATCTGCCCGCTGATCGAGATGCTCCCTCCGGATATGAGGGGATCCGGTGAATGCCACACACCGGGTGTATAGCTCTGGGCGAACTCGCGGGCCGCGAATATGCTCACCTCATCCCCGGTGATGTCGCCCAGGCTTTCGATGCTGCCGCTTGCGTTGACGATGTCTATCGTCCCCTCCATGTTCGTGATATCGCCTCTCAAGACCATATCCGACCAGACACCTCCATCCGCTCCGGGCGCATCCGGGTCATAGAGGTTCTCGACCATGATCCGCCTGCCGAGGTTGCGGCCTGGATCGATATGCACAGTGCCGTGGGAGGTGATCGTCCGGTTGTTCAGCGTTATATTGCCGCTTAAGTCCTCGGGGATCTCGAGGTCGCCCAGTTCGAGATGGGCGAGCGACTCATTCTGGATCAGGATCATGAAGTCGTTTCCGGGGGATTTCAGGGTGCCGCCACCCTTCAATGTCCCGGTGATGTTGATGTCGCCGGAGCCGACAACCGTATCATCCAGCGAAAAACGGTCGAAGAAACCATACTCCGGGTCAGGGTTGTCGGGATCGCTTCGTCTGTCGATGATTTCCTGAAGCCTCGCCTCGAGCCGGGACCTTTCCTGGGCCAGGATGATTTTCACATTCTCATCTGTCTCTTCGCTATTGATCTGATCGTTCAGCGCATTGATTCTTTGCTGGAGTTCCGCCGCCCCGTCGATATCCGCGTTGAATTCCACCGGGATGTTGCCCGTGACATTCCCGGCAGCGTCGATGTGGAGGGTGCGATGGTGGTTTATTCCGCTTTCGAGAGCGCCTTCGATGGTGACGGAATCGCTGTATTGAAAAACGCTCGCGCGCGAGCCGTTGTTGTACCAGGTAATGGGAATGCCGAAGAGTGCGTATGTCCTCAGCTTCGCCCGCGCGTACCCTTCCGTGTAGGTCAACCCCTTGAAGGCCCCTGCATTGATGTCTCCGCCCGCCTTCAGATCGGCGCCGGAATCGACCAGTATGTCGTTGTAATCGTTCAGATAGGCATAGGCCTCGACACTGCTGAAGGGGATGCCGCCGGCGGAGAATGACCTTGCCTCCGCCCTCGCGCGCAGGTTGTTCTGCATCCCGTCCGAGTCTTTCCCGGCTGCTACGTTGATGTCGCCGTCCGCCCTGATCTTCGCATTGGCACCGATAATCGTGTCGTTATTCGCGGTGAGGTTCACGGTAGCCTTTCCATCTGCAGATGCACCCAGGCCGAAGCCCTCGGTATAGGTCACTGCCTCGACGTTCGCCTTTGTCTGCGAATGCAGGTTGACGTCGTTGCCGGCAAGAATTTGCGTGTTTTCTCCAATCGAGGTTTGGGCGGTATTGGTGCTGATGATGGTGGAATGGACGTCTGCTATGGCGATCGCCCCGCCCGATGACAGGGTTGCCCTGTCATAGGCGGATACATCGTTCGCGGCGGAGAAGGTGAGATCATTGCCCGCTTCTATCCTGCTGTTATCAGCAGCATAGGCCTCTGCCGTATTCGTGATGATCGTGGCACTGTCTCCTGCAGGTCCGCCCAAGAACCCTCCGGAGCCCGCGCTCAGGTTGGCGCCGATAAAGGGCTTTTCAACACGGTTGGTCGCATCCACGAGGATGTCGTTCCCTGCCAGGATGTCCGCGTCCTGCCCGAGGAACGCACGGGCGGTCGAGGCAACCATGTTGCCGGTCCTTGAGCCGTTGCTCCCCACGAACCCGTAGCCGGTGCTGTCTCCTTGGGCGTTGAAGATGACATCGGATGATGCGGTGACCGAGATGTCTTCATCGGCGCTTATCTGTGCCGCCTCATCATCGTTCCCCGCCAGATAGGCGCTCACCGTGTTCGTCACATTCGTGCCGGCGCTGGCCGATGCCCCCGCGATGAGGCCTCCGGAGCCTCCGTAGGTCGTTGCATATGCATCGCTCTTTCCCCGGGCGTTTACGTCTATGGATTCTGCAGAGAGGGAAACGTCTTCGTCTACATGGGCGCTCACGGTGTTGGTAATCGTGGTTGAGGATGCGTTGTTCCCGATGGCTGCCAGGGAGTATGATTTCCCGTTCACGTCCGATACGACCTTTCCGGAATAGCTCTTGGCGAGGATCGTAAGGTCTTCCCCGGCTTCGACCTCGGCGTCCTTCCCGATATACGCATCGACCGTCCAGTTGCTGGTCGCGGTTGCCGACGGACTGACGTAGCTTACGAAAAGGCTCCCTCCGACCGCGTCATTTTCGGCCTTGATGAATCTCGCCAGCTCCATGCCGCTGAGGTCATGGTTCCCGAAGGCCCTGACGGAGATAGTATCCCCGGCCGAGACGGCTGATTCCTCACCGCCCTCGATATACGCCTTCACCACCGGCTTTGCAGAGGCCTCGACCACGCCGGCACCGACCGCAACCGCACCGAAGTTGTCCCCCCAGGTGTATGCCGTGCTGCTCACGTCCGCCTGCGATGTGACGATGAGATCCTGCTCGAGGGCGATCCGGGCGTCCAGGCCGATGGCTGCCGTTACGGTGGGATTGACGCTGGAATCCGCTTCGTTGTATCCGCCTGCAATGATGCCGCCTGCCAGGTGTTTGGAGTCCGTGTCAGCCTTGCCGGTTGCAGAGGCCGAGATGTCGAGGCTGTTCACGGTCCCCTCCTCCGATGTTCCGATCCTGACGCCGTCATCTGCATAGGCCGATGTCGAGCCGTCCGAATCCACCTCGGCATAGGAGACGCCGATGGGCATCAAGCCGGATATCGTTCCTTCCAGACTCTTGGCCTTGTCGTCCGTGCTGGACCGTGCCGACACAGAAACGGTGTCGGCACGGTTGATAGCCACGTTCTTGCCGATATGGGCATCGACCAGATAGTCGTTGTCTATGTAGCTCACCGCTCCCGAGACACTCACAAAGGCGGACAGGCCGCCGGCAAAGGCCTGGTTGAGGGTCTTTTCGTCGAGGCTCGCAGAAATGTCGACGTTGCCTGCTGCATTGATAGAAGAGGTGTGACCGGGGATATCGTCGTCGATGTAGGCCCTGACCTGGCTTCGGACATTCGCTATCCCTACGCCGCCCCCCAGGCTGGCAAGACCGACAGCGGCGCTTCCGGAGGTCATGTCAGCGTCGATGCGCTCCCGGGCATTGATCCGGATGTCCCTGCCGGCTTCGACCACAGCGCTCTTTCCGATGAACGCCGACGTTCCCGCCGGCGCTGCCGCGGGTGCAACGGACACCGCCGATGCGGCCCGGCTCGTCTCGCTCTTGATGGCGTCCATGCCGTAGGTGTCGCTCAGTGCCTCGCCCATGAAGTCGTACCTGGCCTGTTCGTTCGCATACTCCGACGGGTTGGTATACTCCTCGTTGCCCCCTTGTGCGGCGAGGTCTTGCACCGTCTCATCATCCGGCATCTCGCCGATGGTCAGGACCGTGACACCCCCGGCCAGGCCCACGGCGCCCCCTGCCGCGCTCACGGCATAGCCTTCGGCCTCTTTGTTCGAAAGGGCTGTCAGCTCCACGTCCCTGGCTGCTTTGACCTGTGCCTGATCGCCCAGGTAGGCGGAGACATCGTTCTGTATCGTATGAAAACCCAGCCCGCCCGAAAGGCCCACCGCACCGCCCGCGAGGCTGCCCGAGACGGCGAAGCTGCTTACGGTGTTGACCGCGGAAACGTTCACGTCCTGCTCGGCATTGGCGCCGTCATTGTCCTGGTTCACCTTCGCGCCGCTTCCGATGTATGCCGATGTACTCGAGTCGATGGTGCTGACCACTACCGCGCCTGCCACACCGGCAAATCCGCCTGCGCCAGCACCCGTGATCGTGGAGAAGTCCTCGCTGGATTGTGCCTGAACAGACAGTCCCTTCACATCCTTTTTCGTCAGGTTGCCTTGACCATCCATCCCTGAGTAGGTGGATACGGAGCCGGACGAATTACCCCTGGCGTTGACCACGGTGTTGTTCCCGACAAAGGCCGTGGTATCCTTCTCGATGATCGTCACACCGACCGCTCCGCCGATCCCCACGAGGCCGCCGGCCAAGCTGCCGGCGATAATGTCGGTCTCTGTCCGATCGACGGCCGATATGGCGATATTGCCGTCCGCATTGACCATGGTTGCCTGCTGGCCGTCCGCCGTCCCCTCGATATACGCAGACGTCTCGTTGTCGATGGAGATGACCGGCACGGCCCCTGCCAGCCCGACCGCGCCTATGCCCAAAGCGCCTGCACCTGCGATGGACATGATGTCCTGCGTGGATTCGGCAATGACCTCCACGTCCTCTGCCGCATTGACTCGGGCGGATTTGCCGATGAAGGCCCTGGTGTTGTTGTCTACCACTATGACCTCGGCCGCCGGCCCGAGGCCCACCTGACCGCCGATGGCTACGGCCGCGCCGATGCCCAGATGTCGCAAATCCGTTCCGGCAGCCACGAGTACGGACTGGCCGTCGCCGGCAGATGCCTGATCCTCGTTGATCTTTGCGCCCTGATCGATGAATGCCGAGGTATTGTTCCCGATGACAGTGACAGATCCGGCCAGGTTGACCGCAAGAGTCCCGGACCCCCCGCCGCTTGCCGCGATGCCGGACACGTCGTCCTTCGAAAGAGCTGTGACTGCAAGCCCTCTTATTTCCTTTGTTTCGGCTGAAGCGACCTGCGTGGTATCGATGTCGGTATCCATATCCATGTTGAGGTGTGCCATATCCGATGAATCCACGCTGTAGTCATCGCCGGTGTTGTCATCCGTCTGGACGATGAACCTGCCGGTTGCGACCTCGACGGCATCACGGTTTCCGTCGGCCGCCACCGTTGCGTTTTTCCCGACAGAGGCCTCGGTCGTCTTGTCGATGACCGCAACGACCGCAGAGGCCCCGATGCCTGCGGACATGCCGAAGACGCCGCTTCCGGCTATGCCGTCGATCTCGGTTTCATTTGCTGCGGAAATCACGATACTTCCGTCTGCGTGCACGTCCGTGGTCGAGGTGTCGCCCCCGCCAATGTAGGCCTTTGTCTGATTGGTTATGGCATAGACAGAGGCTGCACCGCCGAAGGCCCATTTTAAGCCGACGGCTGCCGTTCCGGTGATGGAATTGATGTCCTCCCTGGACGATGCCTGTATTGTGATGTTCTCCGCCGCATCAACGATACCGTTGTTCCCGATAAAGGCCTGGGTGTTCTTCGAGATCACGCCCACGTCGGCACCCGCGCCGATGCCTCCCTGAAGGCTGCCCATGGCCGTCCCGGCGATGCCGGTGATATCGGTTTCGTCCGATGCGAGGATGTTCACGCTCTGCCCGGCCCCTCCCGGCTCGCCTGCCGTGACTTCAGCCCCTGAGCCGATATAGGCCCTTGTCTTTTCATCGAGCGTATGGACCGCGGCGCTTCCCTGGATGGCAAGCCTCTGGGCCCCTGTGCCGCCTGCTGCGACGCTGAGGATGTCCTCGTGGGAGGTGGCGGTGACGGATACGCCTTCCATGTTCTTCGTGAGCCGGTTGCCGTCGTCGTCCTTTTCCCCGGTGTACACGTCGATCCCGTCGTCTCCCAGCCCCTTGGCCGTCACAATGCTGCCGCTTCCGATATACGACTCCACCGTGTTGTCCGTGATGATGATCGAGGCCGCCCCGCCGAATCCGGCCCCGCCTATGCCCTGGGACCCCTTGGCGATTGCGATGTTCCCGGCCACGGACAGGATGTCCGCATCGTCGTCAGCCGCCAGGGAGACATTCCCGTCCGCAGTGACGCCGCCCAACTTTTTGCCTTCGATATACGCCTTTGTCGTGTTGGTCAGGTCGCTCACCGCTGCCGACCCTGCGATTGCCATGCCGTCCTTGGACGCGCCGAGAGAGGCTGCGACCGTTTTGATCTCGCTCCTCTCATCAGCGGAAACCATGACGTCGCCGCCTGCCGTAATGTCCGAATCCTGTACAGAGGCCGCCGTGTCATTGTCCGTGGTGTTGACCGCCACGGAAGCGCCGATGCCGGCCTTGCCGCCGAAGCTCGCTGAACCGGCGATCGACCAGATGGCCGTGTCGTCTCCGGCCGAAATCTTTGCCTTGCCGCCCGAGTCGATGTCCGACCGGGAGATGAAGGCATGGGTGTCACTGTCGATCTGGTTGACGGACACCGAGCCTGCAAGCCCGTACCCCTTGTCCTTTCTCTCCAGTGAACCGCTTGCTGAGATTGTCCGGACAGTACCTTCCGTCTCGGACGAAACCCCGAGGTCTCCGGAAATATCCAGGAACGAGTCTGTGATGGAGGCGTTCGTCTCGGTATCCAGCTCATTGTACGTGACCGAGCCGGCAAGACCTACGGATGTTCCCTCCGAGCCGGCCATTGCGGCCGCTCCGGCAATGGAGCTGATGGTGCTGTCGCTGCGTGCGGAGAGGTCTACATTCTCTGCCTCGACGAGTTTTAAGCCTGTGATGGCGGCGTGCGTGTTGTCCGTGATCAGGTTGACCGAGACATCGCCGGCCACGGATATGGCCGCCTTGGGCTTTTTCTCGGGCTGCGCGTCTCCCTCGTCCTCGTCCTCGTTGAACAGCCGGGGCAGGGATACGCCGTCGAGCGGGTCGTCGTCGGCTATCTTGTCCGGCACGGGCGAGGTCTCTTCCTTTGTCTCGTCGTCATTCTTGCTGGTAGTAACGGCTGCGGCCAGCGAATAGGAGCTCAAGGACCCCGTGTTCTCGGCCGTGAGACTGACATCGCTCTCCGAGCTTAAGTATCCGTCTTCCCTGACGAGCATGTGCGAAGCGCCCATGTCCGCGGCTGCGGCCAGGTCGATGATCGCGCCTGTTTCCGTATCCATGAGGCTGATCTTCGTTTCGTCCACGACCATAACCTCATAGGTCTTCCCGTTCTCCAGCCCGCTGATGCTTGCGCCGCCGCCGTTCAGGTAGACCACTGTATCGCCCGTTTTATAGCCGTGCTTGTAGCCGAGGTCGATGATGTTGCCTCCGGTGAGGCACGCGGACGGATCGAATGAGGCGTGCCCGATGAGCGCCCGGGTGTCCCGCTCGATCGAGTTGATGGCCACGGAAGCGCCCACGCCCATGTTCTCTCCCTTGATGACGCCGCCGGAAACGTTGAAGAGAAGGGTGTCATCCGTTGCCGATATGTTCACCTCTGAACCGCTGATTTTCGCACCGCTGTCGATGAACGCGAGGGTTTCGTCATGATGGTCGATGTAGGAAAAGGTACCGGCTACCCCGAAGGTCTTTGCCTTGGAGCCGGACTGTGCCAGGGCGATGCTCGTGACATCCGTGCGTGCATCCACGCTCAGGCCGCCCTGTGCACCCGTGAAGACCGATGCCCCGTCCTCTATCCTGGCAGTCGTGGTGTTGTCGAGGAACATGAGCAGAACCGAACCGCCGGCCCCGGTCTTCCCGGTTGCACCCATTTCGACCCAATCCGCGAAGGGGTGCTTCCAGGCCTTCATGTTCGTCAGGGTGGAGACCTGCAAATTGAGGTCGAAGACACCGGACATATCGATCAGGTTCATCTGGGTCGCCGCATTGACGGACACACTCTGGTCCTCGGTGCGGTAATCGCTGTCCTGGTTGATCAGGGCGTTCTTCCCGATGACGGCCTCGGCCGTATTCGTGAAGCTCATGTAATCCACAGCCCCGGAGATGCCGAGGTCGCCCCCTGTCGCGACGCTGCGCGCCCAGGAGTTGAACAGCAGGCTCTGGAGGCCGAGCTTCTGATCGAGAACGGTCCCGAGCTTCGTCGGGCTCTCGAAGTCCTCCTTGGTGAAGGGGAGCAGCGACAGGCCCGGTTCGGTCAGGAAGGGGTAGGTGATGCCCGCATCGACGTCAAGCCGGCGCCCGGCATCCACCTCGGCGTTGCCTGAGATGATCGCTCTGGCGGTATTGTTGTACGAGCCCGCGATGACGGCCGTGCTGACGGCTTTGTCGAGATCTTCGCTCCCCGGATCGGGTTCCTGCTGAGAAATGACGGTCTCTGCAACGGTCTGGACCCTGTCTGTGATCTTTGCCGTGACATTCACGTCCATGCCGGCCTTCAGGACCGCCGTATCGCCTACCTCCGCTTTCACCGTGTTGTCGACATCGGCGTAGGCGAGGCTCCCGGCCAGACTCCAGTCGGTATCGCCTCCCCACCATCCGCCGACACGATTCCTGAAGCCTTTTGTCGTTCCGGAGAGAATGAAGGGAAGAAAGGGCGCAACCTCACCCTTGAGCAGGGCGTCCTTGACCAGCGGGTCTCCCCGGATGCCGGCAACGCCGCTTGCGGTTTCCTGGGCCGCGAGCTCGGCCGTGATGTCGATGCCCTGGATGAACCGGTGAGCGCTCCCTGTCGCCACTGTGGCATCGATGGCAGTAATCGCATCTCCGGCCAGTGCCTTCTCGAAGGATTCCGCAAGCCTCACCTGGCCCGGGTTCAGGCTGTCGGCGATGACATAGTAGGTCTTCCCGTGTTCGAGCCCTCCAATGCCGGCTCCTCCGCCGTTGTCGTATCTCACCTGCTGGCCCGTCATCAGTCCGTGACCGGCGCCGAGATCGAAGACACCACCCGTCACGGCCGCGGCCGGATCGAAGACCGGCAGCACGCCTTGTGACATCAGGGTCCCGCCCGCCTTGGCCAGGATATCCGCATTTGAGAACCCCAGCCCGACCGCGACCCCTGCCAGTCCGTCGTCATAGGTGCCTGTCTCGGCGCTGGCTGTATTCGTGCTCTGTCCCCGGGCGTGGACAGCGACTGTGCCGCCTGCAGTGACAGACGATCCCTCGGCCACGGTTGCGTGAGACGTGGTGTCTGAATTTGCGATGGCAACGGAGACAGCGATATTGTTGCGGTTGGAGGGCCCTACGCCCAGGTTCTGGGACGTGCGCGCCGTGGCGCTCGCCGTAGCGGAGGCATCGGATTGAAGCGATACATCGCCTGTAGCGCCGATGACGACGCCTGATCCGACCTCGACCTTTGCGGTCGCCTCAGCCTTGCTGTAGCCGACGCTGAAGATGTTGGCGACCGGATTGTTCGTGAGCGGGTCGATCCCGCCGCTGATCGCCTTCACCGTTCCATCCGCAGAGGAGAGTGCGCTGATGTTCACGTTTCCGCTTGCGTAGATAATGGTCTGGTTCGCCGGATCTTCGTTGATCTTGACTGAGGCTTCGGCGCGTTTGATCATGACCGCAGCCGGCAGTGAGATGTTGTCGTCGAGCAGGGTTTCGAGCTCTCCGAAGGTCCAGTTGTCCTGGATGGTGGGCGCGCCGTCTTCCGGGTTCGAATCGCCGGCCGAGGCCCTTATGTCGATATTCCTTCCCTTGATCGTTGCGCCGTCGATCGTGATCTTCGCTGCATTGCTTTCATTGCCCGCCAGCCTGATCAGCGGCGTTTCCTCGATATCGACTGCCTCGAGCGTGATGTCTCCGGCCTGGTGGAGACTGCTGTCTTCAACGTTCGCAAGGAGCTTCGAGCCTGCCTTAAGAATGATTTCCGGGGCGTTCAAGGTCAGCTTCCCGGAGTTCCCCAGAGAATCGTCCGTGAGGAGGTCCGCTCCGCTGGATACGTTTCTCGTGGAGATGACGGCATCCTCGTGCAGGGTGATGGACCCGCCTGCATTGATCTCGATGTTTCCGGCATCGACGCCTTGAGGACCGGAGTAATCGGCCGGGTCGGTTTTTATGGTCCCGCTGTGCTGGACATCGCCCAGTGCGCGGATGTAGATGTCTCCGTTCTCGATCGAGAAGGCCGCGCCGTCTTCGACCTCGCCGGTGTTCACCACGTCGCTGAAATCGACGTCGTCCCAGTCGAAATAGGCGCCTGTCGTCAGAAGGCCGGTTCCTGCGATGTCCACGCTCCCGCCGAGCAGGGTGATGTCGTTTATCGCATTGACTGTTCCTTGGATGGAGATGAGCCCGTTTTCCCTGATCGGCACGGTTCCGGTGAACAACATGTTCACCGATGCAGGTGAGGGATCCCCGGGAGAGTCGAAGAACCCCTCCATGAAGCTCGCCGTGGGAGTGATAGCGGTCAGTGAGCCGACGTTCATCACGCCGTGGCTCCCCACCACGAACCCATGCGGATTCAGGAAAAAGACGTTCCCCCCGGTTTGGCCGTTCTGTATGGAATTCAACAGGCCGTTTACCGTCGTTGCCTCTGAATGGACCAGATTCACCAGGTTCAGTGCAGTGCCCGGAACATGGAGATTGACGATATCGCCCGAGTATACATTGAACTGGGAGAATGAATTGAAGGCATTGATACCGTGGATGGTGCTTGTGGTCACGTTCGTGACGTTATCAACCGGCGCGGATACCTGGGTGCTGGTCATGCCGTCCGTTACGATCTGCGCGGCAAAGACGATATTCGAAAGGAAAAAAGAGAAAATGGTCAGGACTGCGACGATCGGCCTGATCGTGTTGGATTTCCTGTGGAACCGCCGGAAAAAGCTCCAAGAAGAATTTCTTCTAGTCATGTGCTCCTCCACGTGAGCCTACACATAAAAGGATTTTTCTATCAATCGTCTTGCAAAGACCGATGGGGACATGAATGGATTCCAAGGAAGATCCCTGCCCGGAGAATAGTTGAGATGCAGTTTCGCTCCCGGAATTTTCCGCATGCCGTCGATTGGCTCGATCTCTCCCGGAATCTCTGGCCGTATGAGCCGGACATGATTCCCGCCGATTCATACGCAATGGGCCGCAAGGATGGGTGGAAATGAGAAGGGATGTCATTTGGCCTTCTTCAGAAAGGGGGTTTTCTCATATTCGACTTCCGCTTCAACCCTGCGATTCCTCTCTCTTCCCTGTTCTGAGGTGTTGTCGGCAACTGGCCTGCTCTGTCCGTATCCCATTGTCGCTATGCGGGAGGCATCGATTCCTTCCGACACGAGGAAGCTCTTGACGCTTTCGGCCCGTTTTCGGGAGAGCTCCAGGTTACTCTCGGCATTGCCGACATTGTCTGTATGCCCCTCGATCGTAACCTTGAGGCCGGGATGATTCTTCATGACGCGGGCGAATCGAACGAGTATATCGCGATACTCTTCCCGGATGGTGTCCATGCTGGTATCGAACCGTACGTTCAGCGTTAATCTGCCTCTGAGGACAATGGATGTATCAGCTTCAGGGGGAACCTGGTCCGGAGCGGATGCAACGGCCGCAGTGTCGGCTTTCCCTGCTGTTTCAGCCCCTGCCGGGTTTCCTGACTGATTGTTTTTGCCGGCCGGCTCTGCATACGATTCAAGCGTCCGGGGGTCGAGTCTTTCGACGGATGCCGTGACATTGGAAATCGCGGCTTTGCCGCCGCTTCTCATGCTGCATCCGCAGATGAACAGAAAAATGAGAGGGAGGAACAGCAGAAGTGCACATCTTTTCATGGTATGCTCCAAATTGGCACCATATATTAAAATGTATTAAATACATACACATATCATTGCTTTCATGCAAAACCATTACCATGTTACCACACCATAACATAATGAAAATACGGAACTAATAGGTTCAGAGCTGACATGTGTGGAAGGTGAGAGAAAAAAAATTCCAGAAATTGGGAACTATTTCTCCTCTCTCTGTTTTTTATTGCTTTCTTCAGGGAGCTGCTCATATAATCCGCCGCCAGATATTTTTCGGCTTTCGAATCGGTTGATGCCGGCCGACCTGACGGCCGTCATGAACAAGAGACAGGAGAATAGAAATCGCGCCCTCAAGCGGGCGAGACAACATCAGAAGGAGCAACCGTGGAAAAACCCAACCCGTGCCTTGCATGTGGAGCATGCTGTGCGTATTACCGGGCGTCGTTTTACTGGGCTGAGGCCGATGATGCGACACCGGGTGGAGTTCCGGTACATCTCACGAGAAAACTCAATGAGCACAGGCGCGTGATGATCGGATCCGAAGGGAGCAGGCCGCGGTGCATCGCGCTGGAAGGGACCGTAGGTGAAAAGGTCTGCTGCTCCATTTATGAGAGGCGCTCCTCGGTGTGCCGGGAATTCGAGGCCTCCTGGGTCAACGGAAAGCCCAACGAGCGCTGCGACGCCGCACGGATCGCGTGGGGCCTTGCACCTCTGCAGCCGGATGCCTGGGACTTTCCGAACATGCCCAAGGCCGCCTGAGCAGAAACAATGTCAGGAGGCGATTGCGGGGATGTTTTTCCCCCTATGGACGCTCCGCCGGGTCATCAAGGGTTCGCCTGGCTCCAAAACCTCCTGGACCGCACGTAGTACCACTTTCCATACATGTTCTGATAATGCCATACCATGCGGAACAGAACGGGAAGGCAGGGGATCCAGAAGGACGGAGTGCACTGGAGCGAGGGGCCGACCCTCCCCAGGGTGATATCCGCCGCGATTACGCCTTCGCCTTCCTCCTGCTTCATACGCGCTGCGATCTTCCCCGATCTGTCGATTATCTGGGTTTCCCCGAGATAGTGTGAATCATAGGGAATACCCGGCATCAGAGGCATGGATGCCCTGAACTCTCCGGCGTGTGCGGCGTGGACCACGGCCACTCCCAGGAGCCGTGAGAGGGTGAGCGGCGTGATTGCCATGACACCCTGATTCTTCCGGTGGTGCAGCTGCCAGAAGGGCTTGAACGGCCAGTTCATGGGAACCGACCACCAGCACGACCCTCCCACGACGCAGTCCACCTTTCCCAGGAGCCTCTGCACGGTACGGGCGCGGATGAACTCCCAGCACAACACGGCGCCCAGGGGCCCCAGGGGGGTGTCCAGGATGCCGTTGTCGCAGCCCGGGGCGTAGTAACAGTTCTCCCACATGGTGGGCAGGTCCTTGTCATGACTGGCCGTCGATCCGTCCGGCATGGCGAGCACGAAGGTGTTGTACCGCTGCCCGTCCCGCTCCTCGATGTACGAACCGCCCACAAAGGCCTGAAACCGCCTTGCCTTGGAGACAAGAAGCTCACGGGCCTTGCCGTCCGGTCCGAAGGCCGCGTCGAGCAGTGCAGGGTGAAAGGCCATTGCGCTCGGGAAGAACTCCGGCAGGATGATCATGCGCGCGCCCCTGGCGGCCGCCTCGTCGATGAGGCGCGATGCCTTGTCCAGGTTCGCCGCAATGTTTCCCACTTCGGCGCACATCTGTATTGCAGCCGCTTTGATGGTCCGGTCCATGAACGTTCCTCCGGAAGAGAGCCCCAGGCCTATACAGAGCCGATTGGCACCGCATGCCCCGGGGGATAAGCGCGCCCGTAAGGGTCGACCGACTTGCCGTTCTCCCAAGGCCGGCCCTCTGGCGGGCGCACGGGATTTCTCACACCGCCTTGCGTGAAAGTTTCTTCAACCTGTTGATCTTGCGTCGGATTATGCGTGCCCTCGGCTTCTCCCCCGCCTCTCCGGCGGATTTCTTTTCAGCACGGAGGCTCTTGATCTTCTGCTTGATCTCCTGTCTGGTCAGGGCCGCCTTGGGCTTCACACTCTTCTTCTTGGCCGGGGCGGCCTCCGTTATGCCTCTGGCTTTTTTTATGAACGCGATGAGCTCGTCCTTTTTCATGTCGCTGACAGCAACCTCGGTGTGTTCATGAGGAATGGCCAGGGCGATCTCCTTGAGGTCTTTCACCGTCATCTTTTCAAGGGGCTTTCCTTCTTTGGATGGATGATTCTTCCGCTCTTCCGCCATGCAATCCTCCTTTCTTATGATAATAGAGTCCCACAGATCAGACCGCGCGTCTCCAAGTACCCGGCATAAGTGCACAAATGCGATAATGAAGGAAGTGTATATGATTAACGCATTGCGGACAACTCAAAAAAGACGGACCGGGCGTCATGAGCGGTCGTGCCATTCCGATGCGCAGGCGGTGGGACGTTATCGGAGCTCCACATCTAAGGGTTCGTTATGGATCTCATACTCGAACGACAGAAAGACCTGCCTCGGCAGGAAATTATAGATGTGTGTCATGAACTGGTCGGCTTTTGCCAGAGATGTTTTCGGGACGAAAACGATATCGTGCGCTCTGAGCCGGTAATCATCAAAAGCCAGTCTGCCTTTGAGCGCCCTTTTCAGGTTCACTCTTCGGGCTACGGGTCGCTGGTCCGGTCCCCGGCTGATGATGACTACGCTGGAAACATCGGCATCGGGCTTGAACCCGCCCGCCATGAAAACAGCCTGGAGCGCGTTCATCCTCTCCTTCAGAGGGATGACCCTGGGAATATAGACCTCGCCGCCGACATAGATTTTCTGATCGCTGAAAGAACGGACGAACACGGTGATCATCACCTGGTTGAGCAGAAGGGAGTATTTCTGGGTAAGGATGGTATCCAATTGGGATGGAGTGAGCCCTGCGGCCCTTACCTCGTCGATCATCTGTAAGGATATCATCCCGTCCGGTCTGATCGTGACGACCTCGTTGAGCTCGGCGTTATTGAAGAATTTGATCTCCAATGTATCATACGGCTGGAGCACATATTCATCGATGAGACCCGCCCCGGGGTAAGGTGGGGGCAACTGTGGGGGAGGCGTCTTGTTCGCACACCCGAAGAGACAGAATGCGGCCGCGGCAAAGCAAAGAACGGCTGGACCGAAGCGGATATATGTCAGCGGGGATATGCCGATTATCGAATTCATGAGTTTCATGCCCTTCCTCACTCTTCTGAACGAGCAGGGGCTCTTTCTTGCAGGACTGCCGGCTGATGCTCATTCGCCTGTATCCAGAAGACGAACAGCCTTCACGGTGACGCCTCGCTCATCCACTGTCTGAAGTTCCTGTATCGTGATGTGTTATTGTGTGATCACAGGGATATTCCATTACCATTATAAGTGGGTACATCATGAGCCGATCTCAAGATGGCTTACCGGAAAAAATTGTTTCCGCGGTCTGTTGACTTCATAACCGGCGATAGGGCCTGGAAGGAGATCGTATAACGATGCCGGACGATTCCGGAGAGCGTCAGCCTGCGGAAAAGGCCTTCGGTCCGTTCATCGCCCGGTGAGGGTGCTTCGGGATATTGCAGTCGGAGCGTTTTAAGAGACCGGTGACATGCTCAGGCCGACAGCGCCTTTGCCATGGAGTTCCCGAGCCGCACGCATTCGTCGAGCTGATGCCCGTCGGCGGCGCATTTGGCCTCGATGACCGGCTCGATGAGCCTCCAGCCGCTCTTCTCTGTAAAGGACCGCAGGTTCTTCACCGCTCCACCGGTCCAGGCGAATGACCCGAAGATACCTAAGACCCGGTCTTTCAAGCCCTTTTCCTGAAGGAGCTCGACGAGATTTCTCATCGCCGGGAAAAGCCCCATCTCATAGGTGCAGCTGCCCAGGACGATCCCTTTGTACCGCCATGCATCCCGTATGATGGATGACGGGTGGGTTCGCGCCACGTCATACATCCGGATTTCCTTTATCCCGCCGAGCGAAAGCCCCCTGCTCACTGCTTCTGCCATTTTCAGGGTGTTTCCGTACATGGAGGCATATGCCACCACGGCCCCTGTCTCGGCTATGTACCGGCTCCAGATATCGTATTTGCCGATGATGTACTCCGGTGAGGTCCTCCACACCGGCCCGTGGGTGGATGCGACGACCCTGATGTCGGTGCCCTTGAGCTTGACCAGGGCCTTCTGCACCATGGGGCTGTACTTGCCCACGATGTTGGAGAAGTATCTAAGGATCTCGTCGTCATATCTCGATCTGTCGATCTCGTCGTCGAAAATCCCGCCGTCAAGGGCTTTGAACGAACCGAAGGCGTCTCCCGCAAAGAGCACCCGGGAGGATCGCTCATAGGTCATCATGGTTTCCGGCCAGTGAACCATGGGGGTGAGCACGAATCTCAATCTGTGACTGCCGAGGTCGAGCTCGTCGCCGTCAGTGATGGTCGTTACGCCGGCAGTGATGCCGTAGAACTCCTTCACGAGGTCGATTGTCTTTTTGTTGCCCACGATGTTCATCTCTGGAAAAAGCTGCTTCATGATCGGTATCGCACCGGAATGATCGGGCTCCATGTGGTTGATGACCAGGTAGTCGATGGTCCCGCCGTCTCCGGCAAGCTTCCTGATCTTCTCCACATACTGGCTCAGATGTGTCTTCTTGACGGTGTCGATGAGCACCATCTTATCGCCTGTAATCAGATATGAATTGTAGGAAACCCCCTCGGGAAGCGGCCACTGGGCCTCGAAGAGATCGGTTTCATAATCGTTTACACCTATCCAATAGATATTCTTGGCAATTTCTATCGGATCATGCATAAGCTCAACCTCCTTTTTCTGCATCGGCCGGCAATGTGCGGCGGAAACGCAAGAATGGTTTCTCACCGCCTTGTCTTTTCAGCCTGTCTTTTGAGGAATCATTTCCTGGATCACTTCTGTTACATCACGATCAGCAGCTGAATGTCGCACACATTCGTGTTTGTGGGGCCTGTGACGAACAGCCCTCCCGCCTTCTGGAAGAAATGATACGAGTCGTTCTTTTCCAGATACGCGCCCGTATTCAGTCCTGAGCTCCTGACCCTGTGCAGCAGACCGGGGCCTACGAGAGCGCCCGCCGCGTCCGTGGGGCCGTCGGTGCCGTCGGTGCCGGCGGAAAGGAAATGAATGCCCTCCATATCGTCCTGAGCCTCCTGAAAATCATTCAGGAACGAGAGCGCCATTTCCTGATTCCTCCCGCCTTTTCCGTCGCCTTTGACGGTCACCGTGGTCTCTCCTCCGGAAACCACCAGGGCGGGTTTCGCGAAATCGGAGGTGCACCGGCGGATGTCCCGGGCAACGGCTGCGAAGAACCTGGCCGCTTCCCTGGCTTCACCCGTGAGCATCGAGGTGAGGAGAAAGGAGCGGTACCCGAGATACGTGCCGTGGTCACGGGCTGCTCTGCACGCCGCGAGGTTGTTGCCGAGAAGTATGTTGAGCACCCGGTCGAACACGTGATCTCCCTGCTTCGGCGTGTCGGGGTTCTTCCCCGCTTTGCCGGATTCGAGCACGCTCACCACCGAGGCAGGGAGCACACTGCGGATGCGGTATTTGTCAACGATGCCAACGGCCTGGGCATAGGTGGTGTCGTCGGGCACCGCGATCCCGGATGCGATGCTGTCGAGGCGGTCTCCTACGACGTCGGAGAGGATGATGTTGATCATCCGGGCGGGGAAGGCGGCATGGGCGAAGCGTCCGCCCTTCACCCTGGATATGTGCTTGCGGACGCAGTTGATTTCCCTGATGTCCGCCCCGGACTCCAGGAGGACCCGTGTGGTTTCCTGCTTGTCGCCGAGGGTGACGCCTTCCGCCGGGAGGCTGAGCAGTGACGATCCGCCTCCCGAGATGAGATTGATGATCAGTGTGTTCTCGTCAGCCCTCGAGGCAATCCGGTAAATGGCTTCGGCTCCGGCCACGCTGTTTTCGTCCGGTATCGGATGCCCCGCCTCAATGACCTGAATACCCTTCAGCCTTTCGGCGTGACCGTACTTGGTGACGACGATGCCTCCGGAGAGTCTCTCCTTCAGGATATCTTCGACTGCGGCTCCCATCTTGGAGGAGGCCTTGCCGATGCCGATCGCGACAATATCCCGGTATGCATTGAGGTTCTCGCGCAGCGTCTGCCCGTTGTGGGAGATGACGAGGGTGTCGTCTTCGACCGCAATCGAGTTCTTTATCATTTCATAAGGATCGACCCGTTCGAGCGCCCGAGAAAAGATCGCCCGCATATCGTTTTCCGGGTTCATGGTTCCTCCCTGCCATGGATCGTTTCAGCAGATATGCTCCTTCAAGACAGATAAAGGCAATGCAATTGTTATTATGATATACCAGCGCCCAAGCTCAAGACAATACCGGATGGAAATTTTTAACAGATCGAATTCACAAGGATAAACAATTGTTTTTCAGGTTTGATCTTTTTGTTATGGTATTCGACGGGGAAAAAAGATCCCAGCAAAAGGGTTGTGTGTGAAAAAAAAAGAAAAAGAGGCTGAACTTCGACGTACAGGCGAGCGCCGGGTGCATACCAACGGGGTAGAGATCGTCTACGAGACCTTCGGCGTCCGGGGCGATCCGCCGGTGCTTCTGATCATGGGGCTCAGCACCCAGATGATCATGTGGGAGGACGAGTTCTGTCAACGGCTTGCGGGCAGGGGATTTTTCGTCATCCGCTTCGACAACCGGGACGTCGGTATGTCCACCAAGCTCGATATGTCGGCCGTGCCTGATTTCAATGCCATTTTCCCCGGCCGGCCCGCCGGTGTTCCCTACACGCTTCATGATATGACCTATGACACCCTCGGACTCATGGATTCGCTGGACATCTCACGCGCACATATCGTCGGGGCATCCATGGGCGGCATGATCGCCCAGCTTCTCGCCCTGAAAAATCCCCTGAGGGTCCATACCCTCACGCTCATCATGTCGTCATCGGGCAATCCCTTTCTGCCGCCTCCCAAGCCAGAGGCGCTTCGAGTGCTTTTGAGGCCGATACCTCTTCAGCGGGACAAATACATTGAGCATTTTCTGGAAACATGGGGGATATTGAACGGCGCAGAAATCCCGATCGACAGAGCGCGTCTGCGCAGGCTGGCCGAGTGCTCGTTCGAGCGCGGGGTGTCTCCGGGCGGCAGTGCCCGCCAGCTCGCGGCGATCCTTTCCTCGGGAAGCAGAAAAGGCATGCTTTCCGCCATCTCCATTCCGACCCTGGTGGTGCATGGTGACGCGGACCCGCTCTTGCCGATAGAATGCGGCGTCGATCTGGCTGAAGGCATACCCGGATCGCGGCTCAAAGTGATCAAGGGCATGGGACACGCTCTCCCCCCAGCCGTGTGGAGCAATGTGATCAACGCCATTGTCCGCCACATCCACGCCCGCAGCAGGTAGATATCTCACTCTCCGGGGCTGCCGGTGCGGAAACAGGGCGTCTGAATCCTTGATTCCCATTCGTTTTTCTCCTATCACATACATGAGAACCCTTCAGAACAGGTGGGAATAGAGTATGGGAAAGATTCGCAGCACACTCGATATTGTCATGGACCGCACGAAGAACCTTTCCATGACAAGTGAGGAAAGGGAGAACCTCAAAAGAAAAGAGCTGTCCGATACGGTCAGGGCCTGGGTCCAGAGATACCTGGACGGAAAGATGAACCTGGATGAAATGAGGGCTCGTGTCGAATCCTCCAAGGACGACAGGCCGCTTGAGCTTTCTCTGCTGAAGAGCGAGCTCGTATCGGGAATTCTTCTCGGCGCCGACAATGATAAACTCATAGACGCCCTGGACAGGGTCTGCGGTATAGACAGGGGGAAGATTTCAGCGATCATCGACGATCATCAGGCAAAGCTCGACGCGCTGATGAGCCGGAATCTGGAGCACCTGCGGCTGCAGCTGGAAAAAGAGGGCATCAGGGGGTCGTCGGTCGTTCCCAACCTTGCCAGGAGTGAATCCTGGCAGGATAGCGCCCGTAAGGTTCAGGACAGTCTTACCAGGGAGATCACAGGTATTTTATAGGTACCTGAACCAGTAGTCCTGGATGACCCTGAAGTTCTCCTGCACCGGTTTTTTCCCGGCGATGACGCCGCCGTGGCCGCTCAGGAGGTATTCGATGTCCAGGTTCATGACCTTGAGGATGCTTTCCTTGAGCCGTCCGCTGTCGCCGCCCGGAAAATCAGTCCGGCCGACACCCTGCGGGAACACCAGGTCTCCGGAAAAGAGCACTTTTTTCGCCGGCCAGTACAGGCATATCGAACCGGGGGTGTGCCCCGGAGTCTCGATGACTTCGAAGTGATCATCATCAAGGTCCAGGCCTCCCTCCTGAAGGAAGATGTCCGGTTCGGATTTCCTGGAGGTGCTTCCTGTCAGCTCGAGGATATAATCGTATTCCGTCCGGTGCATGGCCAGCCGGGACGTGTCCCGCATGAGCAGGGCCGCCTCCAGGTGATCGGGATGCCCGTGGGTCGCAAGCACGATATCGATTTCGCTCAGGGACATTCCAAGAATATCGAGGCCTCGTTTCACATGCCCGAAGAGATGTGCATGTCCCGGGTCGATGAGGATCTTTTTCGACGAATCGATGAGATATGTGTTGCAATTGTTCTCTGAGTAGTCGTCCCAGATAAAGCCATACAGGCCGTCGATCACCTTTATCAGCATTTCGGGTATCCTTTCACATGAGGTCGCTGCGGCACGCTTTGTCCGGCTGCATCGGTTTCAGCGGATATGCGGGCAAGAAAAAACGCCGCCGAAGAGGTCGCGCCGCAGATTTACTGCCCTTCGCCTTTCAGCCCGATCTGTTCCGCCGCCTCTCTCATACCCATAATAGTGTCTTCGATAAGCGACGCCACTTCCACACCGAGCATTTCCGCTCCCCGTGTGATAATCGATCGGTCCACCCCGGCGGCAAAGGCCGGAGATTTCCATTTTTTCATGACTGACTTGGTGTTCAGATCCAGCACGCTCTTCGATGGACGCACCAAAGCGCTCGCAGCCACAAGCCCGGTCAACTCGTCGATCGCATAAAGGGTTTTCTCGAGCCTGGTCCGAGGCTCAACGTCTGAGCATATTCCCCACCCGTGGGAAACCACCGCCCTGATATATTCTTCGGGCCATCCTCTCTGCTCGAGAATCTCGCGGGTCTTGATGCAGTGCTGATCCGGGTACATTTCGTAATCGAGGTCGTGAACGAGCCCGATGACTCCCCATTTTTCCTCGTCTTCGCCCGCTTTGCGGGCCATGTAGCGCATAACCGCCTCTACGGCATATGCATGTTTCTGCAGATTGTCTGTCTTGGTATACTCATGAAGGAGCTTCACGGCATCCTCCCGGCTCGGAACATGTGCAGACATGCTGACCTCCTCGTGTGCTTGGAGTTTTTTTCAGTATGGGTATTTTGCCGGAGCCTGGCAAGAAGAAATTTTCTCAGGTGATGTTATGAAAAACGGGCCGGGAGAATTCCTTTTTTTATGGCTCTGCGGCCCCATGGGTAGTCACATTCATAGTGCATGCCCATAATGCTGTTCAAATACAGCATAAAGTATAACTATTATTCCACTAAAACTCGGCAAAATGGGTAAAAATATTCTCTCCGGAACCGGAAGAGACGGGACCGCAAATGTGAAAAGAATGCTATAACAATATGATAATATTATATAAAAATATAAATAATTCAATTGGCATGGCTCTTGAATAATTATAGTCTGATCGGGCATTCCACATATCTGAGGTGGAACATCCGATATAAAAAGGGGAAAAAGATGAGAGCACCAATTTTATGGGTTACGGTTATCGTGGGTATCGTGGCCGTAACCCTATTTTTTATGCTGGCGCAGGAAAGCGAAGCACGGATGTCACGTGCGGAGCCTCCGTATCATCTCTATAAGCTGCAATACTCATATAACGGCAAGATATGGCACGATCTGATCGTCATTGAGAACGGGGATATCTCCAGGCATATCAAATACCTGAGAAAAGAAGACCGGGTGCCGTCTCTGAGATACTGGCATTCGTACGTGGATGAAGAGGGGATACGGCGATATCACAGCATTCCGCTCACCATCGACGGGAGGCCGCGCCTCCAGGCGCAAACCGGGATTGAAAAGGGAAAAAAGGGATAATGCGCCGCGCCGCCGTCCGCTGAGAGGATATGAATCAGTAAGCAGGTACCGCTCTTATACGGTTTTTTATCCTATTCCTCCTCAGGCCGCAACCTTGGCTGCAATTCAGGGTTGCGGCCTGCTCCCTCAAGAAAAGAAAATAGATTTGCCAATCGGGGATGTCAATGAGCATGCCATACACGGTAACGCCTCAGTGCAGAGCCCCTTGAGTGGCGTCCATTCTATTCGATCACTTCTACTCTGAGTCCGAATTTCGAGAGCGGCTCGCATCTGTCTTTGCCTATGAGGATAGGGTTTTCATAGCGGAAGCCGATATCTTCCTGGGGGCAGGCATACTGCATGGCGCAGATGACGATCTCGTTTTCCTGATAGGTGTGGTCGGGATTGGTCCAGTAGGGGATAGGGCCGTCGTTCATGCCGATCCGCCATTCGTCTCCCATCAGTCCGATGCCGTGCTCGAACCCCGGGACCATGTACTCGGCGAATCCTCTGGTTTCGGCGAAGTCCATCATCTCTTCAGCGATGCTCAGAGGCGATGCCCCGGCTTTGTACGCCTTGAGCGTTCTTGCTACGATATCGGTGAAGTTTTTCGCATGCCAGAGCTGGCGCTTCGAGGCGCAGCCGATGAAATAGTTGTGTGCATGGTCTCCCAGGGCGAGCTTGAACATGGCGTGGATATCCACCATGAGCCCTTCTCCAGCCTTGAGCTTCCGGGCGGTTGCCGGCGTGCATGCCCCGCCTGCAAGCCCGGTGCGATAGCCGCTTGCGATTTCGTTGCCGCCGGTAAATGACCATTCCCACACACTGCCCGCCCTGCGCATGGCCAACGCCGCGATTCCCGCAATCTCGGTCTCTGTCATGCCTTTCCATCCGCCGTTCGAGATGGCCTCCTTCACCGCCTTATGCCCCTTGTCCACGATCCGGGAGGCCTCCCTGAACCGGTTGATGGTGCCCTGGTCCTTGATGAGGGAGAGCCGGTCGACGATGTGATGGGCGTTCACCAGGTCAAAGCCCGGCAGAGAAGCCTTGAAGCTCTCGTGCTCGTAGTGGGTGAGATTGCCCTCGGGAAGATAATTGGACATGCCGTTTTCCACGCCGATGGGGCCTTTTTTCAGCCCCAGGTTGTCTTTGATGAAATCGGATATCTGCGTGATCTGGTCCATCCCTCCCATAGGGGCGTACCCGAGGACGTGGTCTTCTCCAAGCCATGACTCGTCTGCCACCCGTGCCGCGTCTATGACAAAGGTGAACACCGTGGGCAGTCCTTCGGCGGGTATCACGATATAGGATCTCCAGGGGCAGAACGCATCCGTCACCCACGACAGGGTCCGAAGCCGGGAGCCCAGGTATACGTCGATATTTTCCCGGGCCATCATTTCCTGTATTTGCATCAGGCGGTGCGCGAAATCGATGAAATAGGGGTCGTTCTTCTGTCTCTTCGCCATGGTCTCAGGCCTCCTTCTCAATATGTTGCGGGGATCTGCGACATGATCTTGTTGATGCGGTCCGAAAGCGATGCGAGCTTCAACGCTTTGACCATGTTTCCCTTCAGTTTGAGCTTCCCGCTCATGAGCGCCCGCTGTGACGAGACTATGCCCTGGGTGACCTTTGAGAAGAGATCGTAGCTGCCGGTGATCATGAACTCGGCGCTCGGCGGTTCGCCGAAGCCCACTTTAATCTCGGTGATTACTCCGTCTTCGGTTTTCAGGTAGAGATATCTGTCCGTGCCGCCCGGACAGCCGGTGTAATTGAACGAAACCGAGGTGGTGATGAACTTCATCTTCTCAGGGCTCAGCTCATCCCTGAGACGCTTCTCCACCTCATCCCTCCATTCACTGCTCAGATAGGCGACTTTCCCGGTCATCGGCATTCCTCCTTTCGGGCTGAAACGTTCGAGAGCTCCGGTACGAAGAGATACTGCCAGCTGCAATTCACCATACCATGGAAAACGTCATCCATGCAATGAAGATATGAACAATTAATTTATTCATTCATATCGGAGGCAGTTACCGCCCGAGCTCTGTGCCATCAGATTTATCCTTCAGGAACGAAACATAGCGGTGCGCGGTCACCTTGGGGAGCTCGAGCATGGGAAGATGCCCGCATTCTTCCAGGATCACGGTCTCGAGGTGCGGGATGTGCCGGCGGTAGACGCTCACCGACGAGACATGAAGGATCCTGTCTCTGTCGCCCCAGACGAGGAGAACCGGCATGTCGAGCGCCCCCAGATACCGGGAGATGTCTTCCCAGTGACGATGGATGTCTGTCCACATCTTCTCGTTGAAGGCGCTGCGCTCCACGTACCGGTCTGCCAGCACATCGGCGATGGGCCAGGGTATGAAGGGCCTGTTATGGAAGCCGTAAGACAAAAGGATGTCGAAATCATCCCTGGACTTCGGGACGAGCGGGTTTTCCCCGCGCTCGACGGCCAGCTGGAGATCGCTCGGCACAGGAGACGCGGCCCCGGCGGGGTCTATGAGGCATAGAGTCAGCACCTTGCCGGGGTTGTGAGCACTGTAGAGCACGCCGACGTATCCGCCCATGGAGTTTCCGGCGAGATGGAAACGTTCGAGCCCGAGCTCTTCGGCTGCGGCGGCGAAACCCTGCACAATGAATTCGATGGTATAGGTCGTTTGAGCATCTCTGGTGCTCGAACCGTGGCCGGGAAGATCGATTGCGATGACCCGGTATTCCCCGGGCAGACGGCGCACGAACCTGACCCAGTTGTCCTTGTCCGCTCCGAAACCGTGGAGCAGAACGATCGTCTCTCCAGTGCCCGTGCGCTCAAGGTAGGAGAAGGTGAGTCCCCCTGCCTGCAATGTTTTCGGCTGAAGCTTCGAGAGTCTGCGCTCGATGGACATGGAACACTCAAAGAGTGATTTCTGAAAAGAAGAACACCCGCACAGCAGACACACAGCACAAAGGACCGCAGCTGCCAGGAACCCTCTTCTGGACATGGTACCCCCCTATCAAAAGAAAATAATCCTTCTCATGAATGCCGCCGCTTCGTGATCACTGAACACTCTGCGGTCTGTTCTCAGCCGTTCCACCCCGGAATTGCGTGCGCAACCGGTGAAGAGGAGAAAAAGCTGCTCGCCGTGCGGACGAACGAGCCGGGGGTGGGAGGCTGCTTCCCTTCGAGGTAAATTCCCAGGGTCTTGATCCGGTCGACAGGCTCGATTGATTTGTCCGTATCGCAGCCGCCCCGTTTGTGAAATGCAATCACCCGCATGACCATGGTGTCCGTCACCATCCTCCTGATCTCGGTTTCATCCCGCAGGGCCATGATCTCCTTCCTGATCCGGTCCTGATTCCGCTCGATAAATGTCTTTATCCGTTCGTCTTCTCCCTGCATGGACAGAAGGATCCTGGCAATGGCGAGGGCGAGCAGTGATGCATCGTCCTGTTCATAGCGCTGAACGTATTTGACGTAAAGGCGCCCAAAGATCCCCGCAAATACCTGTTTTTCGGCCCGGAAGAGATCCTCGTTCGACGGTATGACATGCTTTCGGTGCATTGATGCAGTGTTCTCCTCTTATCGCTCAATATTCATGCAACAATGTAGACAAGACTGGAAGCGATGGCAACTGCATTTCATTCGACTCTCACACGAAAGCCTGTTCAGTACGCCTGTCGAACGGAGCGTGATGCCCCTATAATAAGTGATGTGAACCACGCACGGCTGACAGGACGGGCATGAAAGACAGTCTTGCTGTCCGTGCCTCAGGTGAAGCCAGAACACAGGAAAGGAACAGCAGTGGGAAAGAATGTCGAACATATACTCAGCTTCATCAGCGGCGTATCGCCGTTGAAGCCGGAGCGGAATACCGATGCAGCGGAAGTCAGAGAGGATGTCGAGTTGCTCGATGCATATTCCAGGGCTGTGATATCGGTGGTGGACCATGTAGGTCCCTCGGTGGTGAGCGTGTCTGCGGGGATCAGGAAGGAGAGGGCCGCGATGATGGAGCCTCAGGGCTCGGGTTCAGGCGTCCTCCTTACCCCTGACGGATACGCATTGACCAATGACCATGTGGTGAATGACGCACGTCACTTTCAGATTACCCTCACCGACGGGACGAGCACCACCGCATCCCTGGTAGGGAGCGACCCGGCGACGGACCTGGCCGTGATCAGGGCCGACGGCTCGAACCTCCCGTACTCAACGCTTGGAGACTCGTCACAGCTGCGGGCCGGCCAGCTGGTGATCGCCATGGGCAACCCGTTCGGCTTCCAGTCCACCGTATCCACCGGCGTGGTGAGCGCTCTGGGAAGAACGCTTCGCAGCCGGGACGGCAGACTCATTGAGAACATTATCCAGCACACCGCCCCTCTGAATCCCGGTAATTCCGGGGGTCCGCTCCTGGACTCCGCCGGTCGGGTCGTGGGAATAAATACGGCCATCATATTCATGGCACAGGGGATCGGTTTCACCATCCCTTCGAACACCGCCAGATGGGTATTTTCCCAGATTCTGACCCATGGAAGGGTCCGGCGGGCATATCTCGGAATAGCCGGCAGGTCCCGGCCCATCGGCCGCAAGCTTGCACGGTATCACGGACTGTCCGGAGAGAGCGCCGTGGAGATCATTTCCATCGAGCCCGATGGCCCCGCAAGAAAAGCGGGCCTCCACATCGGGGATGTGATCATCTCATCGAACGGGGTGCGGGTGGAAAGCATTGATGACCTCCACCGCTTTCTCTCTGAATGGCCTGTGGGCGATCCGGTCAGGCTGGGCGTTCTCAGGCGTGCGGAGATGCTGGACGTCGAGCTGATCCCGGCAGAGGCCGACACCAGCCGGTAATGGAATTCACGGCGGGCCCTCCGGTGTTACAGCTGGAGAGGCTCTCCGCCTGCCGGGGAAAACCTCTTGGTTTCCGGGGCGTTCCCGACCTCTTCTTCAGGGGTGAAACGTGCATGAATAATCACTCTTGAGATTCTGGCTGCATGTGGTATAGCCCCTTCTCCAGAGGATGCGTATGGATTTTTCAGCCCTGTGGAGTGCGGATGTTTATGCATGGTGTATACTTCCGGTCCTGATTTTCCTCGCAAGGATTCTGGATGTGAGCCTGGGCACCATCAGGATCATTTTCATCTCTCGTGATCTCAAGTACTTTGCCCCGTTCATCGGCTTTTTCGAGGTCCTGATCTGGCTTCTGGTCATCCGCCAGATCATGCTCAGCGAGGGCAATAACGTGATCTGTCTCATCGCATATGCCGCCGGTTTCGCCAGTGGAACTTTTGTGGGCATGTATCTCGAGAACGTACTGTCCTTCGGGAGGGTGCTGATCCGGATCATCACCCGCAAGGAAGCGGGCGACCTTGTGGAATATCTGAAGGAGTCCGGCTACGGCCTCACGTGCGTGAATGCGACAGGGGCCACCGGGCCGGTCAAGCTGGTGTTCTCCGTGGTGGAGCGCCATGACATACCGAATATCGTAAGCATTATCAAGCGTTTCAATCCGAACGCCTTCTACACCATCGAAGACGTGCGGTTCGTGAGTGAAAATGTTCTGCCGTTTCGGATCAAGGAATCGAGGATGCCCATCTCGGCCCTCTTCCAGCGGAGGACAGCCAAATAGCAGTTCGCTTTACCATCTCTGCTTCGGCTGGCCGGCAGGCCTGCCCGCCGGCGTCCCGCCGAACGGGAGTGACGGTGCGGGGCAGGAAGGTTTTATCGGGAGAGGCCTTTTTCCAAGCCGATATTGGTATATTTGATCTTGACAGCTCGGGTGCGATAGTCACTTACTGATGAATGCTCTCATGTCCGAGCCCGGCAGGGCAGAGACATCGCGGTTTTGGGCCGCGGTATCCCGATGCCGTCTTCAACGGCGGCCGGTCATATCCGGGGGCCTTTCCGGCGTACCGGTGAAAGAGCGGGCAGGGAGACCATCGATCTCACGGAGGAGGTATGGTCCGTGCCGCACCCTTATCCGGAAGCGGCATAGGGCTTCACTCCCCGATATGTCCGCTCAATGGCGGGAGAGCGAATATGAACTACGTTGATGGAGGCTGTATGAAACTGGACCATCTCTTTTCGCCCTTTACCCTCAAGGGCATGACACTGAAGAACCGTGCCGTCATGCCTGCCATGGGCACCGGGTACGCCGGCCCCGACGGAACGGTAACGGATCGTCTCCTGTCGTATCTTGCCAGGCGGGCTGCAGGCGGAACCGGCATGATCATCACCGAGGTGTGCGCCGTGGACACCCGCGGCAAGGGGTTCCCCAACGAGCTCGGCGCCTGGAGTGACGAGCTCGTCCCCTCCCTGGCGCGTATCCCGGAGGCCCTGCACCGCTTCGGTGCAAAGGCCGTGCTCCAGCTCCACCATGCGGGCAGGGAGACCTTCCCGGTAGCGGCGGGCGGCATGCCGGAGGCCCCTTCTGCCATCCCGAGCGCGATTCTCGGCCAGCCTTGCGAGGAGATGAGCATCGCGCGCATCGCCGAGGTGGTTGAGGCCTTTGGAAAGGCGGCCGGAAGGGCGAAGAGGGCGGGGTTCGATTCCGTGGAGATCCACGGGGCGCACGGCTATCTCCTTACCCAGTTTCTCTCGCCTTTTTCGAATCAGAGAACAGATGCCTATGGCGGGTCTGAGGAGAACAGGTCCCGCTTCGTGCTGGAGGTCATCGAGTCCGTCCGGGCGGCGGTCGGGCCGGATTATCCGGTGATTATCCGCGTATCGTCCGACGAGCTGATCAGGGGCGGATATGATCTGGAATTCATGAAAAGACTGTCTCCCCGCCTGGTCTCAGCCGGCGTGGATGCCATCCATGTATCCCTGGGTGTCTATTCCACGCCCGGGAACTTGAGTATCGCGTCCATGGACACGGACCCCGGGTTTAACCTTTTCCGCGCCAGGGCCGTCCGCGATGCCTCGGGCGTCCCGGTCATCGCGGTGGGAAGGATCAGGCCGGATATGGCGGATGAGGC
>Ga0255344_1001004_pt1 | contig 40510 bp, 47 predicted proteins | sample wastewater_treat_5_FD_192414 | JGI IMG/M metagenome (GOLD analysis project Ga0255344, IMG submission 192414) | Wastewater microbial communities from Lulu Island WWTP, Vancouver, Canada - plant18 | ecosystem: Engineered > WWTP > Wastewater > Unclassified | place: Canada: Vancouver, British...
ACTTTATCAACTATAATTCAACATTTAGTTTGAGAATATTTTACATTTAGTTTGAGACCGAAAAAATAGGTATTTTAGCGAAACTTTGTTCTAAAAATACCACTGGTTTTAAAAATTTAAATATCAATTAAAGACGTTTTAAAGATGTTTTAAATTCTAACTACCTCCGGGCGCAGAAATATTCAATTTCTCTGCTCCTGTTGTCCTTATTATCTCATTAACATGCTCCGCCTCAAAAGAGGCCATTGCCGTCAGATTTTTCACTCGATTGCAATATTTCTTTTCTCTCGGTTGTATTCTTGCCCCTTCGGTAATAAGCTCAGGTATATCGAGAACTACAGCAGGGAAAGCCTCTACCTCTGGAAATTCTTCCCTTGTAGATATAGAATCGCTTATAATACGAACAGGTTCCCATTGCTGTAAATTCACAAGAACTCTCTGAGTCTCATTATATGCCTCACTTGCTATGTAAGCTTTATATTCGTCTGAATTTTGAAGAGACTCCCAGGCTTCCTCTAGCGCTATTTGCTCAGGTGTTTTTACAGAATCTTCACCTATTTCATCTCCAGCAAATACCAACCCTTCACAATTTAATATAGCCTGATCAAACATATCCTTAACAGAGCTTTCCTGGTAAGCAATATATTCAGGGCTTACTTCCAATGCTGTCTGTGCATTTTCAAGTGCAGTCTGTAGATTTTGTCTTTCCTGTTCGTTTTGCTGTATTAAGGACTCTACAAATTCCCTTGAGTCTTTATCATACTGGTTATATAATACGTATTTTTGTATTCGTGCAGGTCTTTTTGCTTCTACTATTTTGCCCACCAGATTGACGTCATTTACAAAAAAAGTATCTTCTTTTGTATTATTATCGCCTTTTGTTACAAAGGAACCGTCTTTGTTTATCTTTATAACCCTGTGCATTATATTCTGTCCGGGATTAGAAAGAGATTGATATATAATTATATCTCCTTCTTTAATATTTTCTGGAGCAGCTTCTTCAATTTGAAGTATATCTCCAGCCCGAATCGTCGGACTCATTGAATATCCTGCGCCGACGTAAAAAGATATTTTTCTTGGCAGAACTTCTTCCGCCGGGATTTTATCGGATACGGAATCCATTAAATCACTTCCTCTATTTTCTTACAGAATTGATCTTTCTTATTAAATTTAAGGGTGTAATATTTTACAGAATTCCTTAAATTCCAGGTATTTTCAAATATTTGTTTTCTTAATTTTCGTAAATAACATCTCGGCTGGTATTTAAAATCAATCTGATTTAATTCCTCTACAGAGCGCAAAATTCTATAAATAGCCTCATCGCCACGTATAGCCTCAATACAATTTTCTTCCGCATTCTTCTCCAGGAAAAAAATTGCCCTCACCCGTGAACTCTTCTGACTCTCCCAGGTTCTTTTACCAGGCCGGTCTTTTTTGTGCATAAAATACGACCAGGTAGGAAAAGGGAAAGCGAAATAATCAGACCGGCCCGGTAAAATAATATTTAAATCATCTGCTCTTGCTTCCCATTGATCAGAAACAAGAGAAGATGCCGTAGATTTACCCCCGGAATTGGCAGCAATCAGGAGAACGCCTGAGCCTTCTTTTTCTATTAAAACAGAATGAAGAGGAAGTCCGCCTGTAAATATTATTTGTTGCCATAGTGGATAAAAGAGATGTTTTAAATTCATATAATCTTCTTTATCTTTAAGGCTTATAATAATATCCCTGCTTACATCATGGATAAGATATCTTGTTATCCCATTATCCCGAAGACTCCATCCGAGTTTGAAATTAAAGTATTTTTTAGGTATTTCCTGAAGGTCTTCCCTCTCCCGGAAAACCATTATTTTATTCTGTGACGGAAAATCTGAAAGACACATAGCTTTTTTAAGCTTTTCAAGAAGAGGCAAGCTTCCTTGATTTGCCATAAATTTCCAGTTCAATTTTTTAGTTAAAAATAAGGAAATCATTATGTTGGCCCGAAATGATTTATAGGTATGTTAATAAGATCTGTTGGTATCTTCTGAAAGAATATATTCTGAGATTTTTTCCCAAAAGAATTTGTTGTAGTAGAGGAAAAACGGGGAATCCTGCACCAGGTAAGTCCGCCATCTTCAGAAACTGCCAGGTGTCTCTGTGTATCTGTTTCAGTCGTTTTTGTCGGGGAAGTAGATACAAACACTTTGTTCCCCAGCACTCTTTTAAACTCTGCAATTTCTTGCTTTGTTCGAAAAGTAGTTTTAAGTGTCCACTTATCGCCCGAATTTGTGGACATCCAGACTTTCCCTGCCTGATCTCCGGCTAAAACAACCCCGGAACCGAGATATATCATATCTCTGACTTTTTGGCCAGAAGTCAGGGTTGCTTTCGCAGTCCAGGTATCACCGGAATTTGTCGATTTGTAGATTATCCCAGCTTTTGTTCCTGCTAAAACCACACCTCCGCCGAGATTGCAGAAACTTCTTACCAGGGTTTCCCCGGATCCTATAATTCCCTTACTTACCCAGTTTTCACCGTAGTCTGTGGATTTATATACCAAACCTCCATTTCTTGTTCCTGCCAGCAGCACACCTCCGCCGAGATTACATATGCAGCATACTCTCTCCTCTGTTCCCAGGGTAGCCAGAAGTGTCCACAAAATTCCATAATTTGTAGTTTTATATATCTTTGCATTAGCTACCGTTCTATCTCCTGTTCCTGCCAGAATAGTGCCATTACCGAAATCGAGAAAACATCTCACACAGGAGGAGGTTCCGAGTTGCCCCTGATCCGTCCATGAAGTCCCCCAGTTTTCAGTATAGTAAACCTTACCGCCTGTTCTGGTTCCTAAAAATGCTTTCCCTGAATAAGTTCCATCCGGGCTTAAAACAGGAGTAAGACAATAAATATAATCTCCGACAAGGGCCTTCTGGTTATCCGTAACATCATAGCTAAAATCTTCTATTGTAATGACGCCTGCTACCCCTCCAGATCCTCCATTTGCCGTTACAGAACCAGTATTTACAAAAGTGCCAGTGTAATAGATATGAACAGTGCCTCCATTTTTTCCGGTATCGCCATTGGCGGAAATTACACCGTCTGCGCCAATATTTACATTGCCTTTTACATAAATATTCAAAATCCCTCCATCTCCTGGCTGACCTCCAGCGGCAACAGTAAACTCCTTATGCTTCCAGTTAAAAGAAGTATCCTCGTCGATCTTTGCCCCGACAACAACAGGCAAACTCCCACCGGAGCCATAAAAACCGAATATCTGACAGAGAATATCAGATGCCCGGTTTATTCCTTTTGAATTCATTGATATAGTGCCATTCACGGTCAAATTGCCGTTCACAATAATATCCCATCTTTGGCAGCGATTCGTGAGGCTCCATGTGGCACCTGAATTTATTGTTATATTTTTCCCTCTGCTAATTACTGCATTACCATCTAAAACTGAAGTTATAGCGGTATTTTCAGTAATAATTATATCTTGTAATTCCAGGTTGCCAGGAAAGGAACTGATATTATTAATATAGCTCAAGGCCAAATCTTTAATCTGCATTTTCTTATCTCCTTAAGCCAGGGCATTGCAATATAAAATATCATTGATAATGCCTCGAATATAAATATTATAGGGATCTATAAAATAAAGCACACGAATCTCACCGGGAGAGAGGTAATCTGAATTGTCCCCATTTATATTCGCATCTCCATAGTAAATATCTCCATTGTTATTTCTGTTTGCTCTTAAAATTATTACTCTTTTTGTCTGGGTGACGACAGCAAGTCTTTGATTTGTACCTGTCGCTGCAATAATTGCCTTAAAGTTAGAAATAATCGAATACGAAGCATCTCTAACATCCAGGGGATATCCATCCTGTGTAATAATTCTCAAGGCTTTCTTCTCATCGTTGAATGCAATATTTAATACCTGACTTTCTGTTTTGTAAGAACTCATTTAATCATCTCCTTTACTATATTATTTGTTTAGTATAGAACCGTAGAGCAATAAACCACCGACTATCGATATGGCCGGTGGTTTAAGTCGCAACTATGGGAGGATCTTCTTCGTCTTCAGAAGGACTTTTTACAGAATGAAATTCATATACCTGCTCGTCGGGTATCTCATAAGGAGACCTTGCAATAATCTGCGGTAAATATGTAGAACCTTCCGGCTTTGCGTAGATTACATTATCCCCTTCTTGAAGAGTCAAATTTGCCATAGGGGAAACAGGAATCTCTCTCAAATACTTTGAATTATTCCAGGAGAGCAGATCACAGGTATTGTTATCTCGAACCCTGTAAACCTTCCCCTGCTGGTTCTGAATTCTCTCTCTTATGCCTCTTTCAATCTGTTTATTAAAAAAATCTACCTGATCCTGCAATCCCATTAAACTGTCTCCTTTTTTAGTTTCGCTGTAAAACTAAAGGATTGTCCTTTAGAAGAGTTTTTTATACTTATACTTTCTACTCTTACAATTTCATCAAAAAACCACTGAGAAACCTCGACGCCTACAAAGCTGCCCGGTTCCATGTAAAAATAAGGGGGGCATCCGAATTCTCCCTGTATATTCCTGGCTGTTTTAAGTATTTCATGTTCTCCGATTCTCTTCGCAGAAGCATCATCAGGTATCATAGGGTTAATTATGTTTTCATTTCCTCTGACTTCCGTATATCCCCGCTTTTTTTTGTCGTCTATATCTACACACTTCCAGTTCAACCCCTCACGCCTTACCGTCATGATGTCTATCCATTCTTCTCTTGTCAAAGGGGGTTCTTCTGGTATCTCATTTGCGATAATCTCCTCGTTAGAAACTTCTTCTATTTTTCCCACAGGAGGAATGGAAACTATCTGCTCATTGTTTGTAACAGGAGGAGGTTCTATATAAGTCTTCCATTCAATTCTTGCCATAATAGAAGATGGGACATATATATAATAGGTAAGATCAGAAAACATACTCCGGACGCTAACCTGGTCGTTGCACTGTACCTTGTAATTAAAAGTAATTGCCTGACAGGTCACGGTGCTATCTTCTTCGGTTTCTTCGTCCATATAAGAAGCCAACCCTACTGTTCCACCCTTTCCCGTACTGCCCGTAACAGCTATTTTTACTGAGCTTTTTATAGCCTTCTGATCAAGAGAAACCCCTTTGTTTCCCGAAGTATCAGGAACGGGGCTTGCGGGATTATAACCCTCTCTAAACTCGCTACTATATTCTATCTCTTTAAAAGGCATATACTAAACCTCTACAGTTATTCTTTTCTTTGCAGTTTGTAAGACAGACGGCCTGATTACGTTTATTGTATTTACTCTTTTTATGTTTGTCCTCGATAAGGACGCATCGCCCCTCATTAAAGTCGGGGGAATGCTGAATTCCGGAGCAGAAGGATATTCACTATCTAAAACTACTTCTCTCAGCACCAGAGAAAGTCTATCTCCTACAGGTTTTATAAGCCACTCTCCCGGTCTTGCTCTTAAAATATCTTCAATAACTCTTATGGGTTCTATATTCTGAATAGGGATATTATTGTAGATATTAAAATCCAGGAAGTTAATCTCTAAAGGGAAGTGTTCTTTTGTGATTATAGAAGGCTGAGCGTTTACAACATTCTGACAGAGGTCTTTTATTATCCATTTAGCACTTAAAGGATTACAGACTACTACGGGAATACCGTCTTCTATATCAGCCCTTGTTGTCCATATTCTTGTAGAAGGATCATGGGCAAAAGGAGTTGCTCTCTGGTAGTTCACCAGGAATTCGGTATTAAAATTGTATTCGTTCCGGGTAAGAGATAAAGACTGAAATCGTCCCGAACTGCCTTCTATGGGAATCAGGGTTTCTTCGGGAGTGTAAGTATCCAGATCCATTTGCCTGAAAAGTAATTCTGAAATCTCATCCACACAGGAGATATGCAGGGTATATACCCCGCTTACTTCTTTTATTACTAAACGGGGAAATCTTAAAAAAAGGAATTGATTGCCACAAAAAGAACACAATTCTATCTTAATGAATTTCCTTGTGCTTCTTGCGTAACAATAGGGGCCTTCTTCAAAGAGTCCGTAGTAATCGTTAGTCTTGTCATTTGTCGTATATCGCCTGTTGTAATTCTGGAGCGTAAAGCCTGCAATAATGGGTTGATTTAATCCCCACAAAACCTCCAGGTCGTCACATTCAATCTCATCAAGAAGGTATTCCACGCCTAACTCAGGAGCCTGGAGATAGATGCGGGCTGTAAACTTTGAATCTCTTTCTACCAGGGAAGGGTCTAAAGCGTAATTAGGATCAAAAGAATTAAAATAATCTGCTTTTATATATTTTGATTTTATTTTAGTGTTGGGACAGAAGAAATATAAAGGATATCCATATCGGGAAGTTATAGGAGTGTTTTCCTCTACAATCCTTACAGAGGTAAAATTGCTTGTTATAGGAGTGTTTCTCTCTGCAATCCTTACAAAAGTGAAGTTACTTGATATTCTTACGTTATTATTATAATTCATAAGCGAAAGCTTCAACTTCCCTTGTGTTATCGTCTGTATCTACAGATACATGGGGAGCCTGTTTTAACCAGAAATAACCTACTTCGCCAGAGGCTATACTTGCCAGAGTAAGATCTGAATTCTGATAAGTCCCCGGCGAATCGTCTAAGTCAGGAGCATACCAGGTATATTTTAAGGCGTCTGAAATCTCAATAAAAGCCTGGTTTAACTCCTGGACGTTATCTGTAAATACAAGCTCAAGACCGTCTATAATATTTGTGTGTATATATTTTCCATCTGCTATTATCCCCTTGACTACACCTCCGTTTACCTGGCATGTGGAATCCGTCGGAAAGTCCAGAGTGTACTCTCCCGACTGGGGAAGCTTGTAGCTATATTCTCCTACTATGGAATATGTAGGATTTGCCGCTATAGGGTTATTATCAAAGACTACCCATCCGAGATTAGGGTAATCGTAAACAATGTCTCCTGTAATGTCAGTATAGACAGGGGTTGTATCGTCAGATTTTGTGTAAATATCAGCACTTCCCAAAAGGAAGTGATGAGGATAATTATAAACCCATGTCCAGTGTAATACATCACTTTCCGCCCGAGTTGTTCTTGTCGAACATTCAACCCTTATCCAGAACATTCTGTAACCGTTTATGGTAGTTTTCTTCCAGAGAGTCGGAGTAAGAGCGCCTAAAAAAAGAACTCCGTCTCCTGTAAGGCCTAATGTTCCATCAACGGCATCTATCGGAAGAGCGGTGAAGGCGCTTCCGTCTTCTACTGATGAATATTTAAAGGCTACTCCTGCATAACTCCCCGGTGCAGCAAATTCGAAGGCGATATTTCTTACGATCTCATCTACCCCTATATAAAGATAATCTAAAGCCTCATCCATAAAAAGGACATTACCGGTAGAGTAATCAACATAAGTATTTGCAGAGTTATCCCAGAGGAAACACTTGCCTCTATCATCTCGAAGGGTTAATACTGCTCCCACATCTTCCTTTGTTACATCTTCTTTTTTTTCTATCCCCCCGGCCGTAACCCTCACAACCCTTACTGATCGAAGGGGATTACCTATGAGATTAGTAAATTGCCCATTTTTTACTCCCGGCCAGAAAGCAACGTCAGGAGTGGATGCGCTCTCTGTTAGATTTTTTATTCCGTATTTTTTGGCAGTGTTTTGCTTGCCAGGTCTTATTGCTCCTAATTCATCAGAAGTGATTACGTCTTCATTTGAGTCTGTAATAAAATAATTGTATCCCATAATAAACTCCTTTTTATGGCTCTAAGATTATATCCCTTATAATAAAATCCATTGTCCAGGGCACGTTATAAGTTCCAGGATGATAATCGGGGAAAAAGGAAAGCCAGATTACCTGGTAGATATTCCCGGTTTTATCGTCATACAGATAATAATCTTCAGGCGGATCTGCATAGTATTTATTTTTAAAGCCTTTAAATTTCTTCTCTGTCATGTAATGGTGACTGGCAGAGAGTTTACCGCCCTTTTGATTGGCCCCGAAGTTCAAGAAAGAGGGCTGAGGCTTTATTATTCGAGGAGTGGCATCTGTGGTATGGGCAGGCATAGAAAGAAAACTAAATACCACTGTATCATTCCTGGGGTATATAGTACAGATTGGATTATATTCGAAGTATTCAATTTCTGTTCCGTCTGTTTTTGAAATATAAGAAACGCCCATTACATGCTTCTCCTCTGAGGTAAATATTTATCCGCAAGATTTTGCATTACACTTCTTACCTCTCCGGGGACAGGTCTATCCATACCGTTTACACTGAAGGTATTATAATAGTTTACTGTTCTGTAGGAATTCTGAGTGCTGTATTGATTGGAAGTCGTTCCTCCGGTAATATTCTGTACGGAGGAGACCATGCCGCCCAGCATATTGGCGACCATATCTTTCATGTTTTTAGTTATAATAGGGATGGCGAATTCGCTGGTTAAGTTTTCCATTGCCTTAAAGGCCATAGAGTCGTGTTTGGGGTTATCAAATCCGTACACCTCAGATATTCCGGTGCCTATTTTGATGGCATCTTCCGGATCGTATCCTAAACCCTTTGCATAGCTTGCATATTTAGCGCTTATTCTTCCTCTTTCTTTTTCGTCCTTTGTGGCATAATACGCTTCTGAGTAAGCCTTGTTTAGCTCCTGAACTTTCGAAGCAGAACCTTTAGTGTCAGCCTCTGAATAATACATCCCCTTATAACCCTTTCCCGGCTCGCTTGCGGGTGTTTTCATGCCTCCCGAAACGTCAGACGGATTTACTGTGCCTTCATTACTTCCCTCGCCTCCTCCGCCTCCGGCTCCACCACCTCCGCCACCAGAACCCACGGTAGCGTTATATTTCTCTGCTTCACTCGTAGCTTTCTGTATTTTCTGTATCTCTGCATCCCAGGGGGAACTTTTGGAAATTGAAGAATATTGATTCAGAGTGTCTCCCAGGGCAGTGTTAAACTTATTTTGAACCTCTAATATTTTATCCTTAATGTCTCTTTCTTCTCTAACCAGTGTATTATATTCCTCTTGTTTTTTTGCTTTTTCTTCCAGTAGTTTCGTTTCTTCATCTTCTAATTTTTTCTTTTCTTCAAAATAGACTGCGTAAGGATCTAAATGTGGAGTTTCGCCGCCTTCAGCGTATATCCCAAGAGGTTTAAAGCCTTCCATTAAGGAAAGTCCGGATAAAGGATCGGGTTTTTCAAGTTCTTTCTGTTTCTTTTTGTTTTCTGCTATTTTATTGTCTATTTCCTGTATTTCCTGGAGAGTCTTATTTATTTCCTCTCTTTTTTGCTTTTCTTTATCCACGAAATCAAGATATATATCTTTTTGAATATTTTTTAATTTTTCACCTATCAGTTCTTCTATTTTGACCCTGTCAACGCCTGATTTTTTTAATTCTTCTTTTTGCTTTTGTATATCGAGAACCATCTGTTTATATTTTGCTTCTTCTATAGCAGTGAAATTCTCCAGATCTTTTTGGCGAAGAGATTGGATTTCTCTCAGGGCGGCTTCTTCTGCAGTTTTCCTATCCGCACCGGCATTAATTAAAATACTCTTTCGGCGTTCTATGTGGGCCAGGGTGATTTGATATTCTTTCTGTATGGCCTGGATGTTAGCTTCCGCTATTTCTTTATCAAGTTGTCTTCTTTTTTCTGCAGCTTCTTTTTCTATTTCCTGAAGCCGGGCTTGTTTATACTTTGCCAGAGTTATTTCATCAACTCCCTGTTTTCTATAGGCTTCTATCTGCTTATTTAATTCAATCTGCTTTGCTTCTGTTACTTTCCCTTCCGATAAAAGGATCTGTTTATTTATTTCTTCTGTGGCTTTCACTCTTTCTTCTTCTTTTTTAATAGCTTCTTCGACCTGTTTTTTATGCTCTTCAGTTTTTTTCTTAGTTTCTTCTTCGTATAGTTTAAGGGTTTCTTTTTGAGTTTTCTTCTGATCATCTAATATTTCTTTATTGGTTTTTTTCTGATAGGCTGCAATTTTATCCTGATTCCTGTTTATTTCAACCTGAACCCTGTCGCTCTGCTCCTGTGTGGAAGCGTATTGACGCTTAAATTCCTCCAGAGCTTTAATAGTTTCACTTGCCGAGGCTCTTTTTGCTTCAAGGTTTAACTTAAGGGCATTGAAAGAGTTATTAAATGCCTGTTCTTCTTTACTGGCTGCCTGCTGCTGTTCAGTGCTTACTTTCTGCTGCAATACATTTATCCTGGTCAGGGCTTCTAATCTCTGAGCCTCAGAAAGAGCATAAGTTGCCATGATTTTTTGAATATTTGCTATTTCCTGAGCAGCAGATTGCTGGCTTGCATCTGTCAGGGTTTTTTGTCCGTCTATTAATGTTTTAAATGCATCGGCAGCAATTTCAGGGTGAAAATCGGAAGGTTCCGGGATTGCATTCATGGCATTTTTAGCATCTTCAATTCCTTTTTTAAGCTCCATGTTATATTTGGTAAGCTCTGCCCTTTTATCTCTTATCTTCTGCGCATGGTCAAGTTCTAAATCAACATTGGCCTGAATAGCTGCTTTTTCTTCTTCGAGAGCTTTTATTTCGGGTTCATAATATTCCCCGGACTTCCGCATAGTTCTTATTCTTGCATCAAGTTCTTCTATTTTCTTACGATTTTTTTGGGCGGCATCATAATAATTCTGCTCTTCGATTATTGTGGCTTTTATAGCTTCAGTTACTTTCAATTGCCCGTTTAACTGCTGTCTTAAAGAATTAACCCCTTCTTTTATTACATTGTCTACATTTTGAATAAGGCTCGCCTGGTTACCATAAAGGGCGTTCAGGTTTGTCACAGCAATCGCCCTGGTTTCTAAATCATGGGTTATTTTTTGCTGTTCCGCTCTTGCGTTTGCTTCCTGGACTTTCAAAGTAGCAGCCGCCAGAGTGCCCAGGGCAATCGCTGCGGTTCCGACTATAGCCGCCAGACCTCCAACTGAAAGAGCAAAAGCTCCGACAGCCTGCCCCGCTGCCGTAACAGATTCAATTACACCGGCAAATCCTCCGCCTTCTATAAAAGCAGATCCCACTCCTTTTAAAACCGTCCCTGTCTCACTTGCTACTTTTCCCAGGGAAACAAACAAAGGAATGACTGTCTTTATTGCTCCTCCCACGGTCCCTACAATACCCACCGCTGCCGTAAGTCCCGTCCCCAAAAGCAATACACCGGCAGTGGCAACTTTAACTCCATCGGGCATTTTATTTAAAGTCTTTGTTAGTTCTAAAATCTCTTTGTTTACTGCCTCAAGAGTGGGAAGCATTAAAGTTCCGACGCTTTCTTTAAAGAGTTGCATCTGGTTGCCTATCTGATTTTGCAGGCCGCCGAGGTCATTTGCTGCTTTTTCTGATGCTCCTGCTGTATCACTCAGTATATTCATTAATACTTTCTGTGTCCTGGAGCTTTCTTCTACAATTTCGCCGGTAGAGGTTACTTCTGCTCCATATTCTTTTAGTTTTTGTTTTGTGATTCCGTATTGAGTGGCAAGAGCCATAAGACCGCCCCTGGTTCCAGTCATGGCACGCATGAAGATTTGTGAGGCTGTTTCAATATCTGTTTTATAAGCCGCTGCGAAATCTGCTATTTTAGGAAGAACTTCCTCGACATTAAAGCCGAATTTTGCTATGGTAACACTTGCCTCTGTGAGTTCGTCCAGCTTAAAAGGAGTTTTTATTTTACTCAGGAAATCTAATTTTTCTTTTGCTTCATCTGCTGATTTGTATATGGCTGTTAGCTGTTTTTTGTAAGTGTCCAGACTGAGGGCTCCTTTTACAAAATCTCCTCCGACTTTATTTAACTGTTTTGAGATGTTTAATATTACTCCACCGAGTTCTTTCATGTCATTGATGAGTAATTTTGTACTCATCTGTTTTATGGAGGTGTCCATGTTTTTCAGGACTTTAGTACATTCATCTGCGCTTACTTTCCCATCTTTAAAAGCCTTCTCCAGGTCTTTCCCCATTGAAACGATAGCTTTTTTATACTCATCGGAGCTTATCCTCCCGGCCTTAAAGTCGTCTTCAATCTTCTTTAAGCTTTTTTCGAAATCTTCAAAAGTAATTCTTACTTCCTGTTTTGCTTTGCTCCCATCAGCAGAAATTATCAATTTTACTTCAGGATTATTTGGCAATCTATTTTCACCTCCTTTCTAAGCTTCAATCCTGTATCTCACGCAGGAATTACCGCCTCCTTATGACAGTTTCCCACCTCCGGCATTTATTACCAGCGCCATCAGTCCATTCTCTGTAATTTCGTGCATCAGCGGGGACATCTGAATTTCTGATGCCCCCTGATGCTTTTTTGGTTGTCTCTTCATTTTGAAGCCATAAAATCATTTGCCTTAAACTATAAACCTTTCCGGCAGAGGCAGGATCTATATGAAATACCTCGGCAAAAACCTTTACTATTTGAATACAGGATTTGTACAGTGTTTCAATATCACCCTGCTCTTTTTTACTTTCACCACTGCCTGAAATCTCTTCTTTATGGATGCTTAAAAAATCATTTAAAAACCCTTTAAAAGACTTTTCAGAAGAAGTAATTTCCCTTCTTTCTTCCACCGGCAGATTCAAGGCGGCGAAAAACTTTTCACTGTCACCTTCTGCTATTGCCTTAATAGCAGCCAGGAATTCTACTGCAGATAATTCTACAATTACCTGGCTGTTATATTTAAAAGATTTCCGCTCAAAAGGGTTAAGCAATATTTTCATCTTCCCAGTTCTTTTCATACAACTGTTCGCCCTGGGGTCTTGTATGATCTGCCTGGAGTCCGAATGCTACTGTATTGCTCGGAAATCCTTCACTCGGATATACGTCTTCATCTTTACCGGGAGGAGCTACTTTGTACATTTTTAAAATCTTTAAATCTCCGTCATCTGTTTCTTTGTAGTGTTCAAAATAGTAGGTTTTTGTAGTATTGGTTCCTCCAAAAACGAATTTCCTGTATCCGGGAATATTTGCGGTAAAACCAACTGTCACCTGTCCTCTATTGGGTATATCTCCGTCAGATTTTCTTCTTATGGCAAGCATGCCTTCCTTTTCGCCTATAGCAAAATCACCAGAGTCGTAATTGACCGGGGTTGGATCTGTAGAGGCAACGGTAAAGTCAGTTGTTGATAGAGTAGAGTTTGCCTTATGACTCACTCCGAGACTCTCCCAGGCAGTACCTGTTAAGGTTTTAGTAAGGGATTTCGATACCCCCGTCCGGGCAGCCACTTCAGAAATAGTTCCAGCGCCAAGCTTAAGAATTTTTTCTTCTGCCACATCTTCTCCGAGAACACATTCCCACGTGCCTTTTTCACGATTACATATTCTTTTCACCTCTACTACAGGAGTTCCGTCCTCTATAATGTCCCATTCTCTTTCTGCGGTAAGCTTACTGTCTTTTACCATTCCTACGTCTACCAGGGCATTATAAACACCGGTATCATTATACTCTTCATAAGCCCATAAACCAGAACCAGAAGTAATCTCTTCTACTTCTTTTACTGTTACTGACATTTAATATCACTCTCCTTAGTTTAAACATATTTTTAAATAAATTCTTTTACATAAATAATATAAACAGCAAACATTTTAACTTTGATTTCTATCCAGATTTCTATCCATAATATGCTCCTGCAGATAAGACAAAACCCAGCTTTCGAAACCCTCCTTTCTGGCGCCTGTGCAAAACCCTTCATCTTCTCCGCCATATCCCCATTTACCGGGGAAATATCTAATTTGTTGATTTGAAAATATCCGTCTGAATATTAAAACCACTGCCCCTGTGGTTTTAACTTTGAATAAATCCCCCGGTAGAATATGTCTTTCCTTTGCAGTTTCTTTTAAATCAGCTTCTACCTTCCCGCAGGAACTTACAATCTTCCAGCTTTCTTTTTCGGTATATCCAAGAAGATTTAATCTATAAAGAAGATCGTCTCTATCAATAAGCTTATACAGAAAAGGTTTTAGTTTTTCTGTATCTAATTTATTTTGTAATTTTTCAATTACCCTGTCTGTAATTATTACAAATTCAAAAGGCAGAAAATTATAAGCGTTCTTCTTATCGTTTTTCACCAGAGCTGCAATCATTTCTTTTTTTTGTTCCAGGAGTCTATTAAGGACGTCAGGCTTTACGAGTATGTCGCTGTCTATAGAAAAAAGATAATCCGCCTCGGTATCAAGCCAGGCAATATTGAGTATCAGGTTTCTTAAGGCAGATAGTGCCTTATAAGAATATTTCCATCGGGGATAGCCATTTCGCTCTCTCCCCCGCCCCTCTTCTGCCAGATCCGGGGGGTAGTTAAAATTAACTTCAGAAATCCTCACATATCTATATTCTTTTTCCATCACCACCTTCCAGGTCTGGAGTATTCCCTTGCTTCCGTCTGTGCTATCGTTTAAGACAAAATGAAAGGCAAGTTTATCTTTCGGATATTCCAGTCTCTCTAGATGGGAGAGATATTCCGGAAGTATCCAGGCACGATTTCTTATGGGCGCTGCTATAAGTATTTTCATTAAACCACCTTTATCTCTGGCAATGGAAAGATGAATTTAAAATCTCTTTCTTTATGCCTGGCAAGGATATTTTCTTTAAAATGCCACGGGAGGACAAGAAAGAAATCAGGTTTTGTCTCTTTTACCTTTCCTTCCGGAAGAACAGGGATACCTGTGCCAGGTGTCACAGAGTCAAACTTGTCTATATTTACCTCTGCTATACAATAAACAAGCTCCGGGCTTATACCGCAGAACTGCAATAATACATTTCCCTTTGTAGATGCCCCGTAACCTGCTATTTTATAACCAGAACCTCTTAAAATTTCCAGAAAAATCTTTATTTTATTTCTATGAGATACCACTTTTTGTTTAAACTCTTTAAAAACTGCTTCGTTATCCCATTTTTCTTCAAAATATAAAATAGTATTAATCAGGTTTTTGTTTTCTTTATAAAGAGAGTCCTTTTTTGCAAGCGTTACAGCAAAACTACCTCCATTAATATCGTTAAGACTTACGTCTATTATCTTTAAGCCTGCATGGTCTGCAATGAGTTTAATCTGCTGTAGTCCATAATATTCAAGGTGTTCATGGCAGACTGTATCGTAAGCCAGGCTCCTAATCATAGAAGGAAGATAACTCTGCTCTGTAAGCCAGATTCCATCAGGAGCAAGCAACTCTTCTATATGCCTTGCGAAACAGACAGGATCCTCCAGGTCATAAAAACAGGCAATGGAGGTTATTACTTTTACTTTCCTCCCCTGGAGGTAATCTGATAGATTTTTAGAAGGGAAGAATTCCGGAAATACTTTTATGTCCGGCTTATAATGCCCGGCGAATTTTTCAGCAGTTGGATCTATTCCTATTTTTTCTCCTGTACTATACTGCGCCAGAGTGGTTCCGTCATTACTTCCTATATCCAGGACTATATCCGTATCAGAAAGATTGCTTCTTTTTTCTATATTATATACTACCTCTTTTAAGTGATCGACCATAGAGGAGTTCAGGGAGCTTCTATAGCCATAACCATAACCATACATTTCTTCTAAATTGTAAGTATGTTTTAACTGGACAAGTCCACAGGAAGGACACCTCATTAATACAAGGGGAGATTTATTTATTTCTTCACCAGGGAGGGGGAATATGCCCGTTAAATACTGCTTCCCCAGATTTAATATCTCTTTTAATTTTTTACTCTTACATATTCTACAGGCTTCTATTTCTTTAAACATTTCTCAAGCAACTCCTCGTACACATCTGCAACCTTATCCCATATATTCTGAAGGGCGAAATTATATTGAAATTCATGGGGATTATGAATGGTTTTATGGTCAATCCAGAAATCAATTAAATTTGCTATTACTTCCACATTATTACAGTAAAAAGGAGGAGCAGGCATTAGCCATAAATAATCCTTTTTAAGAGTGTTGCCATATGGAGATATTACAGGTCTTTTGTTTATATAGCTTTCTAAAATCGTTAAATACCCGGAGCAAATAACTATATCTGCTTTTTTTATATATTCATCGGGATTTGTAACAAAACCGTTAAAATTAACATCTAATTTTAACTTTCTGGCTATCTTTTTTATTTTTGACTCTAATTTTCCCGAAGCGCATACTTCGATATGATATTTTTCTTTTGTTTCCCCGAAAGCCTCAAAAGCTATCTCAGGAGCCTGATCAGGGTCTAATCTTCCAAGATAAAGGATTTGTTTATTTCTCGGAGGGTCTACCGCTGAAATCTTATCCACCCCGCCCCAGATTATTTTATCAGGATTATGGCCGTACCACTTCTTTAGATACTCTCCCACGCAGATAGTAGCAGAGGATTTTTTCTCTACTTCCAGCCTTCTTTTTATAATATAATCCAGGGGAGGAATATTGCCTTCGTAACCATGAAAAACTGTAATCTGCGGAACAGGACAATTCTCGATAAAGCAGAAGAAATCATGAGCTATTACAATCTCAGGCTTAAATCCAGAGAATTCCTTTTTTGCTTCATATGGATAACGCCATATAACTTCGTGACCTCTGCTTTGAAATTCTTCTGTTGTTTTAGTGATATGCTTTTGAACCCCGCCTATCGGGACGGAGTCGGTGGGAGTATTAAAATGCCCTGCTATCATCATTATCTTCATTTTAAATCCTCCAGAACACCCGATAAGAGCTTCTTATAAGAATAATTTTCTTTTACTTTCTTATATCCAGCTCTGGCTATTTTTTCTCTTTCCTTATTGTGAGAGAGATAATAATTTATTTTTTCCGTAAGCTCCTTAAGGGAATTAAATATCACCAGCTCTTTGTCGATTTCAAACAGTCGATTACTCTCCGGGAAGTCTTCACTTAAAAGGAATTGTCCTGCTCCTATTATTTCTATTACACGATTTTTAAGACATCTCACGCTATTACTGGGCTGATCTGAGAAATTCAAATTTATCTTACTTTGATTTGCAATCTCTATCATCTTAGAAAAAGTCACCCTGTAAGGATAAGTCCAGAGTTTATTTTTACATCCAAAAAGATCTATATTTTTGATTTTAGATATATAGTTCTGGGTTCTGTTATGAAAACTGCTTCCTACAAAACTCGTATCAAACTTCTTAGGCAATTTTAAATCTTTATGAAAAACCGGGTCGTAACCAAAAGGGAGGAATTTCGCTTTTATTCCGAGTTTTGGATAATGCCTGTTTATACTTTCTATGTTTGTACTGTAGACATATTGATATTCCCGGCATTTTCCCCGGTGGATTTTTGAATTATTTGCATGAAAAAGAAGGAACGGATCGTCTACGTTCCATATAACGGTTTTTATCCCCCTGTCGTTCAATGTTTTTATTGTATTAATGCCTATAGCCTCTGCCTGAATTGCAAAGAGTATATCAATTTTAAATTTACTGGCTTTATGAAGTATGAGTTCATTATAAACAGAATAAGGGAAAGAGACATCTCTGGGGCAATATAGAGCTATTGATTCAATGTCTTTTATCTGGCGAAAGCCGTTAACTACCCCTCTGTGGAAATTCCCCGGTTCCAGAGACTCTGTAATAACAAGAACTGTTTTCATTTCCATACCTCCCGAAAATAACAAGAAGAACTTCTTACCCTTTCTAAGTCCTTACCTAAATAAACTATATAGCTGAAGGGATTTTTTATTACAAAATAATTACCGAACTTTACAAAATCTTCTTTACACCACTGGGTTTTATGTTCTTCAAATTTATTGCCAAAAGAATCTTTTTGCACGCCTATGTTTTTAGGGGTAGAAATAATTATATTACGGGAAATCTGAAGAAACTTTTTTATTACCCTTTCCCCTTCTTCTCTTGTAAAGTGTTCTAAAACATCAATAAGCAAAACGAGATCATATTTTTTGTTAATATCTTCAAGGATTGTATTTATATTATTAATATAAATGGTGTTATACACGTATTCATGGACAGGGGTTATATATTCAGAGAAAGCTTCCACCGCATCGATTACGACATTTCTATTTTTATAATCATTTACAGGAGTTTTCCCATCCGGCATATACCAGTAATTAAGGCGTTCAAAACAAAGGACGCCGAATTTGCCGAAACCGCATCCTACATCAAGGATTGCTTTTGGATTCGTGAGTATTACTAATTCCATTATTTCATTCAGTTGATAAGTGTGACTGCCTGGCATTTATTTTTTCTCCATTCTTCCAGGGTCTCTGTTTGGTAAAGGGAAAATCCGGAGCAAAACCGTTATTTTTTTCAAGGAAATCTCCCCATTCTTTCATGAATGCCCGTCTTCCGGTTTCTATATCCAGGGAATGTCCCTGTCTTTCGGAAGGGTCAAGGAAATGCACTACTTCACTTTTAGGACAGTATCTTACATCAAAACCTGCTCTCCATACCTTCATCCCCCACCCCGTATCAGACCAGTAAATTTTAGAAGGGTATTCCGGGAGATAACCAAGCTTCTCAAGCAGATCCTTCCGGTAAAGCCCCAGTCCCGCATAGGCGAAGTTTGCCACCTGCCTTACCCTGATGCTATCCGGATTCCACATTGAATAACAGCAATGAGTGTTGCCTTTTTTTGTTATATTAGCACCATGCGACTGAACCATGCCATCACCAAAAAGAACAAGTGAGGCAACATGGCCGATTTGCTTATCATTTTCAACCATATCAATCGCATTTCTTAGCCAGCCAGGGCGAACAAGGCAGTCATTATTTAATAAGTAGATATAAGAAGTGTCACAGAGCTTCATTACTCTGTTATTACTTTCTGCGTAAGTAGAAGGGTTTTTCTCGAAAATAAGTTCTGCCCTATCAGACCATTTTTCTTTTAGATATTCCCTGCTTCCGTCTGAGGAACCGGCGTCAATAATATAAAGTTTATAATCCACATCTTTTGTATGCTCTTCTATAGATTGAAGGCATTTCTTTAGGAGTTTTATTCTGTTTTTATGCGAGACTATTACACTGGCTTCCATTATATTCTTCATCAATCATGATCCTTACAAGTTCTTTAAATTTCACTTCAGGCTTCCAGAAGAATTTTTCTTTTGCTTTAGAGTAATCTCCGATTAATACCTTTGTCTCTGTTGGCCTAAATAATTCCGGGTCAATTTCCACAAGGACTTTTCCGGTTTTTCTGTCTATACCTTTTTCATCTAAACTCTTACCTTCCCATTTAATATCATAGCCTGCATAATTAAAGGCTTCCTCTGCAAATTCCCGTATTGTATGGGTCTCACCTGTGGCAATGACAAAATCATCAGGTTTATTCTGCTGCAGCATAAGCCACATGGCTTTAACATATTCAGGAGCATATCCCCAGTCACGCTTTGAATTTAGATTTCCTAAAAATAATTTATCCTGAAGGCCTGCTTTTATCCTGACTACAGCCTTTGTGATTTTCCTGGTTACAAAATTCTCTCCTCGCCTGGGAGATTCATGGTTAAAAAGTATTCCATTACAGGCAAATAGATTATAGGCTTCTCTATAATTTACTGTTATCCAATAAGCATAGAGTTTTGTACATGCATAGGGGCTGCGAGGATAAAATTTATCCTCTTCATTTTGTGGAATTCCAGGGGCGTTTCCGAAGAGTTCGCTTGTTGACGACTGGTAGAATTTCGCAGTAGTACACCGGTAGGTATTTTCCCTTATCGCATTTAATAAATTAAGAGTGCCCTGGGCGTTAACCTGGAAAGTATAAACAGGTAGTTTAAAAGAAGTTTCAACATGGCTTTGCGCTGCTAAATTATATACTTCATCGGGGTTAATTTTTCTAATAAGAAAATTTATTCGATTACAATCTGTCACGTCTCCGTAATGGATATTTATATTATTAAGAATATGTTTTATTCTCTGTGTATTACCTGAAGAAGAAGAACAGCGAACCAGACCATGAACCTCATACCCTTTCGACAAAAGAAATTCCGCAAGGTAAGATCCATCCTGTCCTGTTATGCCTGTAATTAAAGCAACTTTATTCATAATCAGGGATCGCCTTTCTTTTTAACTCAAAGATAAAAACATAAGTCCATATTCCGGCTTCTTCTCCTGCGAATTTGATTTGCTTTGGTTTTATTGGCCTGCAAGAGGAAAGCACATAACCAGTAAGAGCCTGTCTGATTTGTTCTATATACTCGTAAGCTCCCGTATGGGTTCTGAGGCCTCTTACGGAAACACTCATAATAAACTGCAGGGTCTCCTGCTGGAGAATGTCTTCATCAGTAAGAGAGTCGGAAAAGTCTGAAGAAAAGAATTGAACCAGCACCACACCTTTTGGATGAGTAAGCACGTACTCGTCGGGTTTTTCAGGAAAACCCTCAACCTTAAGGGTCGTTATCTTCTCCTGCAGTCTTTTTATAATTGCCTGCTCTATATCATTAATCGTCATTTAAATCGTCTTTAAATCCTATTTAAAACGTATCTAAAACGTTTTTGGCAAATATCCTGTCGTTAAAAGTTTTATTAATCCTATATTCTCCCTTTCCTGAAGAAGATTTTATCTGTGCTATCTCAAGAAGAAATATACCTTTTTGAATTCCTTTAAGCCTTTCTATTCTATCTCTATATCTCCTGAGAACTCCTTCAGGCGCGGCACGCTCCGGTCTTCTTATCCAGAGATAATAAATTGCAAGGTCTATGGATATATCTTTTATTATGGCAGGAACTGTGTCCAGGGGAAGAGTGTACCTTCCCCTTATAAAACCGTCTATCTCGTTAGACGCTTTTAATATTGCTTCGTCAGTATTATTTTCATTTATCTCAGTAGGATTGCCGCTATCATCAGACAGTTCTATAATCCTCTCTTTCGGCAAAGCCTTTATTAAATCAGAAAGGGTACAGTAAGCCATAAATAAAACTCCTTTAAGAGCGTAAATCTACAAGAATCCACCCTGCAGTTACAGGGTAATCGCCAGGGTCTCCTGCAGAATAACCGTTTATTGCAATTAAGTCTGCCGTATAAATCGGAGTGGTCGCTTCAGGTAAGGATGCTTCAACTGCTTTACCTTCATTGTCAGAAGCAATAGCCTGACCAGCTGCGGTAATAGTTCCTCCTACTTCTACGGGGACAGTTCCGGATTTTACAATTCCCGCCTGGTCTCCTCTGCTATAATCCCTTTCTGTTACCCCTACTGCTTTAGCGTTTGCGCCGCAGACATCGCCATCAAATCCGACAAATCGAAATTTAGTTAAGCCCGCTGCCGCTTTTATAGTTCCAATAACACCCGGCTGATATGTGGGTATAGCCATTTTTCTTTCCTCCTTTAGTGAGTATCGTTTATAATATAACCAGCTATAATCTTGTCGCTGCCGTCTATTCCTACAAGAACAGGAGCGAAGTTGTCTGTATAGTTTACCAGGGTTAGCTTAGGATGGGGCTGGTGTTGGAATACAAAGGGATTGCCCTCTCGTCTTACTGTATATCCCATAGCCGGCTCATACACAGAAGCTTCTTCGCTTGCACCCGTTTTAGGAACATAAGCAAGGATTGCATTATCAGACCATAGATCTGTAAAAGTAGTTCCCGTATCTGCTACATATACACTTTCACCTATGTAAATATCTTTTATATCGAAGATTTCTTTCATAAGCTCTTCTGTGATAATACCCTTCATTGAATATTTGATTTTATCAAGCAGAGCAGGATGTTCTTTTAAATCAAGATAGCTCTGATAACCCAGAAGCAAGGTATTGGGTTTCATTCCTATTGCAGAGCGGATAGCGTTTTTACCGGTTTCTATATCAGAAACCGGATCTGAATGTTCTTGATCGCTCCATTTATTAGCCCCTGTAAGAGTAGTCTGATTACTGGCATTATAATTTGAAAGGGTCTGAAGAAGTGTTGCGATTTCACATTCAAGTTCCATCTCTACTGCTGCCTTTGCCCTGAAGGCTGCATGTTTCTGCAGGTCAAAATTAGCTTCTTTTTCCTCCAGATAATCTATGGGGAATTCTGCATCATGCTCAACTGTTTCAACTGTCTGCCAGTTTCGGTCATCTACAGGCATACGATTGGAGTCTGCGCCAAGTCCTCTTTTAGTTTTATATCTTCTGAAAGCATCCATACCGTATTTAGGGATTTTAACCTGCATTTTTGGAATTGTAGCAAAAGGAAGGAGTTTAGTTCCCACCTGTCCTATGGGTTTATACCCCCACGCCAGGGAACTTATTACCTCTAAAATTTCACCTCTTAAATTACTCAGTCTGCTCATTATTTATTTTCACCTCTTACTTTCTGAACAGCTACTTCATAGCTTACGTTGTGTTTTTCAGAATAATTTAAAGCCTTCTCATGAAGTTCTGACTGTTCTTCGTTTACAATAAATCCTTTTTTTTCAAATTCTGAAACTCTTTTTGAGGGTTTGTTTGACGCTTTTTCTTTTGTTGCAATCTCGCCGAATTCAACCTGTTTTTTTAAGTTTCTTTCAAGGAAATCTTTAAACTTCTCAAGAGTGTTTTCTTTTTTGCCTTCAGAGAATTCATAGCTCCCTGTATTACGGCAGATATCCATAAAGCCTATTACAAGGTCTTTGTCTACAGGCAAAAGTTTATCTCCCAACTTTTCACAGAAAGAATTATATTCTGCCTGTCTTTTTTCTGTTTCCACCTTCAAAAGCTGTGCTTTGAGATCGGCAATTTCTTCACTCTGCTGCTTTTCCTTTTCGGAAAACTCGACATCTTTTGTTTTGATTTGTTCGATAAATTCAGAGATTTTTGTTTTTAATTCCTGAATTTCTTTGTCTTTTTCATCCATTTCATCTCCTCCATTGTTTTCAAAATAATATATTATCTCTTCTTCTTCGTCTTTAAAGCTTATATCCGAAAGACCTTTTACAGCAGGGGGCATCGCCCCCAAAAGCCCTACATGTCTTAGTCTTCCATCAGGGTAAAAGGAAACTGATCTCTTTTTCCATCTGCCTTCTTTTATGGCACTTACAATTTCATCAGGTACCTGTTTAAATTTTGCAAGAAGTTTTAAGCCTTCTCTTTTTAAACCTTCCACCCAGCCGTAAGCAGGCGAGTTGTGTTCAGGATGTCCTATTACAAGAGGGGCTTCATGGTGAGAAGGGTTATAATTATTAACAGCAAAATCCAGATCTTTATCAGAGTAATACTTTTTCTTTCCGTTGCTATCTTCCCGGTCTCCACCTTCAAAAATTTCTATCCAGTCGCTAAAACCTGACATGTCTTTCTCCTATTTCGATTTCTTCAGAGCATTTACAACCGTAAATACTATATTCATTAAAGGTACCATGTAATCAGTAAAACCTTCTCCGCTCTGGAGAGATTCCACTATAGCCTTCCCGGACTGGAAGACTGAAACAAAAGTGCCTGGCTTATTAACCCCTTTAATTTTAAAGCTAACTTCAACTTCTTGCTCCTTGCCAGAGTTGTCAGCTACCAGGGAAGCATTCCAGTTGTAAACTTTCAAATTATTTTTATCCATCATAATTCCTCCTTAAGCATATAGCCTGATTGTAATGCTTATTAATATTATATTCTCTTGACATTGTCAGGAGAATAATAACTGCCCTCAGAGTAATATTATTACTGGGTTATTTATCAATTTTTCAAAACAGGCCGTTTAAAAAAGAAAACATTCGAATCGAGGGAAATGGCATTTTAAAAAATTGAATGCGTTTTGAACGCATTTGAATGGGTTCTAGAGCGTTTTAGGAAAGAATGGTACCTTAAAAAGAGAGGTAAAATCATGGCAGAAAATACATTAGTGGCAGAGCTAGCAAAAAATGTGGGCTTCCCCATATTGCTATTCATTATCTGGGTCGTATATCATCGTGCAACTATGCGGATATTCGAGAAAATAACAGAGACCCAGTATAAAATACTGCGCGACTTGATTGAAACAAATAACTGCACTGTCGGAGCTCTGGCAAGAATCGAACAGAAAATCGATTCTAATACCTGGTGTCCGTACGCCAGGGAAAGAATGAAAGAGGTGAAGAAGAATGAATGAAGAGAGACTTCTTTTAAAAGGGAAGCTTGGGGAATTAAGCAGGAAATACCTGGAACTTAAAAGCGAAGGGACTGTAATTTTAAAACAGTTATCCAAAGGGTTGAACCTGCACCTGCATAACGGAGAAATATCTGACATTAACATAAACGAAGTCAATGCCCTTGCAAACAGACTTAACAGCATTCATGAAGAAGTCAGGGAAATAAAGAATACAATGAAAGAAATCGAAGAGGAACTCCGGTGAGTAAGAAAGATGTTTTCTATAACGAAGCAGAAAAACTCTATATTCAGGACCAGCTAACCATATCGGAAATAGAGAGTCGTCTCAGAGTTTGTGAGAAAACCATAAGAACATGGAAAGCGAAAGGAAGTTGGGATGAAAAGAAAAGACGATATCTGCAGGAAAGAAGTTCTTTCCATGAAGAGCTTTATTCTTTTTCACGGACTCTTATGAAGAAAATACAGGAAGACTGGGAAGCAGGTGAAAAAGTTGACGCCGGGAGGCTTTATACCTTAACCAGAATGTTACCTATGATAACCAAAGTAAAGGATTATGAAGACGTAAAAGCATTAAAAGAAAAAGACACTACAGTAAAAGGGCTTACTGAAGATATTATTAAGAATATAGAAAAAGAGGTTCTTGGAATTGAATGAGAAGAAGTATTTCCTCCCATATCAAATCAGATGGCTCAAAGATAAAAGCCCTATAAAAATCTGGGAAAAGTCTCGTCGAATTGGAGCCACTTACGTCCAATCCTATGAAGACGTAAGAGATGCCATCTCTAAGACAGTGCCTTCTGTATGGTTTTCTTCTGCAGACGAATCTGCTGCTAAAGAATATATTGAATACGCTGAACAATGGACAAAACTTTTTAATGTGGCAGCAAAATTCCTGGGACAGATTGTTTTAGATTCCGATAAAGACATTAAAACTTTTTCTATTGAATTTGCTAATGGAGTAAGAATTAATGCTCTTTCCTCTAATCCTAAAGCCTTTAGAAGTAAAGGCGGTAAAGTAGTGCTTGACGAATTCGCCTGGCACGAACAGCAGGATAAACTCTGGTCTGCTGCACGCCCCTGTATCACCTGGGGGTTCCCTATGAGAATACTTTCAACTCATAACGGTAAATCCTGCAGGTTCTTCAGATCCATAGAGGACATTAAAAAAGGAAATCTCGACTGGTCTCTTCATACAGTACCGATTCAACTGGCAGTAAAAGAGGGCCTTGTAGATAAGATATTCGGAAGGAAAACATCTCAGAAAGAAAAAGATGATTGGCTTGATGAACAGAGAAGAAGCTGCGCAGATTCCCATACCTGGCTTCAGGAATATTGCTGTGTTCCTATAGATGAGACTACCGCTTTTCTTACCTATGAGATGATACAAAAATGCGAAAGAGAAGACCTTCTTAAAGACCTTAAGGATATTACAGGGGATTTATTCGTAGGAATGGATATAGGAAGAAAAAAAGACCTTTCTGTCATCTGGGGACTTGAAAAAGAAGGAAGAACTAAAACGACGAGGATCTATAAAGTCCTGGAGAAGGCTCCTTTTAAATACCAGAAGGAAGTCCTTTTTGAGATATTAAAACATCCTAAAATGAGAAGAGCCTGCATAGATGCCACAGGCCTTGGAATGCAATTGGCAGAAGAGGCTCAGGATGTTTTCGGTAAATACAGAGTTGAAGCAGTTACCTTTACTAATCCTCTTAAAGAAGAACTTGCTTATAACTTAAGGATTGCCTTTGAAGATATAACAATACTCATCCCTTCTTCTCTGGAAGTCAGAGAGGATTTTCATTCCGTAAAAAAGATTACTACTGCATCAAACAATATCAGGTTTGATACTACAGAGAAAACAGACGGCCATGCAGATCGGTTCTGGGCTGGAGCGCTTGCAAATTACGCATCATTAAATAGTTCGGGAGATATTTATGTCTCAACTGGCGGAAAAAGGAAAATCCTTGAACTTACAAAGAAATATACTGATTTCAGTCCGAGAAATTTAAAATATATTTACTGAGGAGAATCCTATGAATGCAAAATGGTCTATTATGGAAGAGTTTGCCACAAGAGGAAGGAGTATAAATTATTATTCTTTAGGAATGCAGCTTTCTAATCCTGACCCTGTTTTGAAGAAGATGGGAAAGGATATAGCTATATATAAAGAACTTCTGATAGAGCCTCACGTGGGAGCCTGTGTGTTGTCCCGCAAGGCAGGAGTCCAGTCTTTAGAATGGGGGATTGATAGAGGTAAGGCGCAGTCTGCGCAATCGAAAATAATCGAAAAGGTTTTTAATAATTTGGATATATACAGGATTATTTCTGAAATACTCGACGGAACTTCTTTTGGTTATCAGCCTTTAGAAATCCTCTGGGAAAAGATAAATGGTCTTATACTCCCAAAGGACATACTCGGAAAGCCTGTAGACTGGTTTTTATTTACTCAGGAAAACAAGCTTCGCTTTAAAACAAAAGAAAATTATTTTGATGGAGAAGAATTACCTGAGAGGAAATTCCTCTGTCCCACTTATCAGGCTTCTTACAATAATCCTTACGGAATTCCTTCTTTAAGCAAAGTCTTCTGGCCTGTTACTTTTAAAAAAGGCGGCCTTCGTTTCTGGTCTGTATTTACTGAAAAATACGGTATGCCTTTTATAGTGGGAGAGGTTCCTTCTGTAACTTCAAGTGATGAAAAAGATAATCTTGCTGAGATTCTAGAAGGTATGATACAGGATGCAGTGGCAGTTATTCCTGATAATTCAAGTATTAAAATAATGGAATCTGCTTCAAAAAGCGCATCTGCTCAAATTTATAAAGAGCTTATAAACCTCTGTAATGACGAAATATCTAAAGCGATCCTGGGACAGACTCTTACTACTCAGATAGGAGACACGGGAAGTTACGCCGCAAGCCAGACACATATGAAAGTAAGGCAGGATATATTAGACTCAGACAGGAGACTGGTGGAAAAGACTTTAAACCAGGTAATAAAATGGATTTATGAATTAAACTTCTCTTCTTCAGAGATGCCGGTTTTCTCTATGTGGGAAGAAGAGGATATGGATTTAGAACTTGCCCAGAGAGATAAGGTTCTAATGGAGACAGGGGTTAAGTTTACAAAGAATTATTATATTAAATCTTACGGACTGGAAGAAGGGGATTTTGATATAGCGGAACAGCGGCAGAACACATTCCCACCGGCGTATTTTGCTGAAGCTGCCCAGGGCAGTAACCCCTTAAACGAACTTGAAAAAGCCGTAACCGATAAGGAATTACAGCAGATTGCAGAAGATTTATTGAGACCTGTAATAGAACTGGTTAAAAACGGAAACACTTATGAAGATGTTCTTGAAGCTTTATCGGAACAGTATCCGCTGATGGACACCAGAACAATGCAGGATCTGTTCGGCAAAGCCATGTTCATAAGTGAAACAAACGGGAGATTGTCAGGTATTACAAAGTGAGGCGATAGAAACGAACGATAAAGAAATGGTTACAGACGCAGGCAGTAAAACAAATCTCGGCTTCATTATAGGTCTTCCCCCGAAGAAAGCAATCGAGTATTTCCAGAAAAAAGTTAATACTCCCTCCTGGAACTGGTATGACACATGGCAGAGTGAGCATGATAAAGTTTTTGTCGTAGCTAAAGCCACAAAAATGGACATCCTCCAGGACATCCGGGATATGGTTCAAAAATCCATCGAAAGCGGTACAACCTTCCGTGATTTTCAGAAAGAACTTGAACCAAAATTGAAAGCTAAAGGTTGGTGGGGAAGGCAGACTATTGAGACTGAAGACGGCGAGAAAGAAATTCAACTCGGTTCTCCTTACCGCTTAAGAACTATATATCAGACCAATCTTAATACTGCATACCAGGCCGGTAGATATAAGCAGTTAATGGATAATGTAGATAGACGCCCGTACTGGCAGTACTGGGCAGTTGAAGATTCCAGAACCAGACCTGAACACAGAATACTTAACGGAAAAGTTTTCCGATACGACGATCCTTTCTGGGAAAACTTTTACCCTCCGAACGGATTTAACTGCCGGTGTAAAGTAATAGCTTTAAGCGAAAGAGATATGGAACGGATGGGGTTTAAAGTAGAATCTTCAGAAGGAATGCTTTCTATGGAGAATAGACTGATTTCCGAAAAGACGGGTGAGGAAAGACCTGTCACTGTGTATAAAAATCCGAATATAAGGAATCCCTCTACGGGAAAAATCATAGAAATGTCTCCTGATGTCGGATGGAGCTATAACCCCGGCAAGGCATCCTGGGAGCCGGATCTGAGTAAGTACCCGGAGGATTTAGCAAGGCAGTATAAAAAAGAGACGCTCAATGCAGAATTATAAAATATGCCGGATAAAAAGGATTCTTCATCTGAAAACAACACGGAAAAATACTTGAAAGACGCGACCGGTTACACTGAAACCGTAAGGCAGGTAATCAAAGATACATTCAAAAAAGATTTCACAGGCGATTTGAGATTTGCAAAAACCGAAGAAGAGGAAAGAGAACTCTTTAAAGATATATCTCTCGATGTGCCGGGATATTAAGATATTAAGGGCGACTATATTGCATTCAGGCAGATTGTGGCGAAAAACATATCGGAACAATCGGATAACAGTGCAATATACCAGTGCATGGTACTTCACGAATCCGGTCACGCCATAGATAAAGGGGTTTCGGGGTGGTCGAAATTCACCGAAGAATCTTCTACCGAGTTGATAAGCGAACGATTGACTGTGGATAATATAGACGGCGTAAAGGCAGAAAGATTTTTACGCGAGGACTGCTCCTATCACCCGCAGCGCATCAGCGCATTATTACAATTGATACCTGTCTATCAAACCCCGGATGCTTTATATAATCAGCTTATCTTTCTAAAACAACTGGATACCACCGAAGAAAAATCAAGAGAACTCAGGCGGGATTTTGAAAAAGATCTAATTATTCGCTCCGGGATAACATCACAATCAAAATTTGAGAAATTATTAAAGAATATAATAGATAATCAGGACTTGAGAAATATCCCGGATAATGATACAATAATAAAAGAAATAGAAAATCACTTTGCTAAAAAAACCTATGACAAACAGATACTGCACGCCCAATTGCTGTTATCAAATATAGATAACGAAGTAAAAGAAATAATTCAAAAAGGTCTCTCGGAAAAAGAAGCTGTCAAATGGGGAGAGGGAAAGAAAAGAGTTTATAGAGAGCTTATAAACAGCTTGAAGGGAAAGAAAGAAAAAGATGAAATAAATAGAGATAGCAACGAAATAATAGAAATTCAAGTAATGAGGTGGTGGTTACGAATATGATTTTAGACGAGGATATGACTTTAGATGAAATGGAACTGGAACTATCAATACTTCCCTCTATAAGCGATTATATAATAGAAGAAAAAAAAGATTTGGAAACCGTAGAATTATTCGTGAAATGCTTTCTCATTAGATACCCGATGGAAAAATACAACTATCTCCATGACGCCCTAAATCTTGCAAAAGGCTTACCTGTAGATAAAAACTCATTATTAAAAAGTAGAGCATGGGAATTTATTGACACGAGATTATACACAAAAGCTGAAAAATTACGGAATGCCTCAGCTGAAGAAGAGAATATATTCCTGGATAAAGTAAAAAAAATTGTTAACTTTATGGATAACAAAGAACAGGCATCTTATTTATCTTCTATAAAATTAATGCTTCATCCGCTCATGCCGTAACCATTTCAATAACATTTCGCTCCCGACATTGTCGGAAGCAAAATATCCCGCCCTGCATTATTATGAAATCAAAAGGAGGGGTGTTTTTATGGAGAAAATATTTATCGATCCGGGACATGGAGATATCGGAAAAGATTTCGGAGCAATAGGAAAAGACGGAACACGGGAAGCAGATATAGCCCTCAGTATAGGAAAGACCGCAAAAACACTTCTTGAAAAAGACGGGTACAAGGTTTACATGTCCAGAGAAAAAGAGATGTCAGGTAATCCCCTATACAGTCAAAGCCTCGGAGATTTACCTTACAGAACAAAAGCAGCAAATGACGCGGGATGCGACCTGTTTATTTCAATTCATTGTAACGCCAGCAGCAATTCCGCCGGAAACGGAACGGAAATATATCACTGCCCCGGTTCGACGGAAGGAAAAAAGCTTGCAAAAGCAATATTAAACGAGGTGCTGTATCTCCAGAAAGTTAAGAAGGAAAAGCATAAAACAGACAAAGCTCTTTTAAAACTCTGGGATTTTACCAATCGTGGAGTTAAAGAAGGTAATTATTATGTTTTAACCGATACGGATATGCCCGCCGTATTATGTGAAACATTGTTTATGTCCAATCCGGACGATTTAAAATTGCTTAAGACTTCAGAATTCCAGACAGCTTACGCACAGGCAATCACTTCGGGTGTCAATAAATATTTTAATGTAAAGCCAGTTGAGAAACCGGCGGCAACAGTAACAGGTAAATATTCGGATTTGATAAAGAAGTATTCAAAGCATTACAGCCTTGACGAAAAATTTATAGACGTAATAATCCAGCAGGAAAGCAGTTACAATCCGAAAGCCGTGAGTATTCACAATGCAAAAGGATTAATGCAATTGCTCCCGGAAACTTTTAAGGGGTGTTTAAAGGCTCTTAAGCTTCCCGAAAATTCGGATCCTTTCAATCCTGAAATTAATATTCAGTGCGGATGTTATCACCTTTCATACTTAAAATCCATCTTTAGCATTTCAAAAGGAGATAACAGCCGGTCAACGCAATTACTCATTGCCTGCGCCTATAACGAAGGGCAGAATACAGACGGCATGAAATATGCAAGAGAAGTAATCGGAAGGATGAAAAATGGTTAATCTTACGATTGAAATTCAAGACAAGGCTATTCAGGGTTATCTCAAGCAGGTTCAAAGAAAACTCGGAGACCTTACCCCTCTCATGAAAATCATTTCCGAGACTATGCATACTGCAGTTCAGAGGAATTTCCAAACGGAAGGGGCAAGGCTTCCAGGAGGGAAATGGCAGGAGCTTGCAGATTCTACAAAAAAAGAAAGAAGTAAAATCGGCAAATGGCCTGGTTCTATATTACAGGTAAATAGGAATTTGTTAGGAGGCATCTCACCTGAACACGATTCAACGACTGCGGTAGTAGGTTCCAATATGCCATTTAAAAAAGGCTATGCGGCCATTCATCAATTCGGAGGGAAAGCAGGAAGAGGAAAGGGTTTTACAATGCCCGCCCGTCCTTTCTTTGAATTAGCAAATGAAGATCTGGAAGACATCCAGCAGGATGCTATGGATTACCTGAAAAAATAAAAACAGGCGGGGAATGCCCCGCCTGAATTGTACCTCATCAAACCTTCACTCTTCTTCTCTTCCTCGGCAATTTCTTCCACCAGTTATTCCTCTGCTTTTGAGCTTCCTTCATTCTTTTATTAGCTCTTTCCATTTGAGATTTCAACGGTTCTGTATCTATAGTCTTTACAATTTTAGCCATTACAGTAAAGTTAAGCTGCATGCTTTTCGCCTCCCTCTTTCAACATATCCAGGGCAAACTCCAGTTCCTGAATTTTTCTGTCACACGCCTTAAGCTGTTCCCTGGCTTCGTTTAATTCTTCCTTTAATTCTCTTATTTCAATATCTTTTTCGTTCTCTTCTATGACCATCGCAGTTGCCGGAGGTTTGAATTTCCCCCTGTGCTTATTACAGATTATCTGCCGTCTCTTTATCAACATTAAAGTATTTTTCATATAACCAACCTTTGCATTTTTGAAATGAGGGTTTTCTTCTTCCAACTCTTTCAAAACCTGTTCATCTATAGCTTTTTGTTCTTCCATAGAAAGATTATTGTATATAACATCAGGATCGAAACTCATAATCATTTCTCCTTTCTTTGCGGGTAATAATCCTGCCCGCAGGAATGACAATGATAATAGTCAAAATGTTTTCCTGATAAAAAATCAGGGTCTGCAGTATATTTCGTATTTTCCTTTGAAAGCATATCCGAATTGCATCTCGGACATGTTTTTTTGGCAGGTTTCGGTATAGAATATACTGTCGCATTACTACCTCTGCCACCTCTGCCCTTTGCAAGCATATACTGAAAATTCAATCTGCCTTCTTTAACCAGACTTTTTAGCACCTGCCTGATTTTGTCATGGTTAAACCCATGTTTAAAAACCTTTTTCAAAGCAAAGAAATCTCTAATTTCTTGATTTTCCTTCTTTGTTAAATCCGGTGCATCTTTATTGCAGTTATATTTGAAAGTTGACACACCGCCCTTATTTTTTATATACTCAATTATGGTTGATTCGATTAATCGTGAATTATCCTCATGAAGCTTCTTTACCCATTTTTTCGTCTGTTTTTCAGTTGCCTTATCAAGAAGCCCTCTGTCTTCAGGAAGTACATAAATAAAAGGTTCGCATCTCATACCTCTCTTCCTGACAACCAGGGCTTTATCAATCAGTCCCCGCAGAGCTCTTCCTATTACCTCTTTTGCCCTGGTACCCAGAAACTGTTTTATGATTTCCGATTCTTTTATCAATTCTTCCGCATCGGTTTTAATATTTCTTGTGTAATACCTGAACGTGCACGGCTGATTTTCCTTTATGTATAAAACAATCCTTTGTTCCACTGCCTCAATTAAATTTTCAGAAAAATCTCCTTCGTTTTCCTCTTTTTCATCCGGCTCCTCGAAAGCTATACCTTCCGGGATAAAAAGCGGAGGCTCAGGAGATGTCTCTTTCAGTTCATAACCGGGCATATATTTAATACCGGAAAAACTCACTATCTCTCCATCTTGAAAATCAAAAGTAAAAGACTTAATCCCCTCGACCATTACACTTGTTCCTTTCCATACGATAGCAGGCATCAGCAAACAATCTCCTCTCTTTTGAATATTAGTCTCAGTTTTCATCTTCACTATCTCCATTATCATTATCAAACATCTCTATCTGAATAATCTCTATATCACCATTCCGGGGTTTATTTACCTTTTTACCTTCATGCAATATTCTATAAACCTGTTTTTCAGAATAACCGGTCTTTACGGCCAGCTTTTTAACATTAGATCCATTGTAATTTTTACGGATATAGTCTTGAGCAAGCTGATTTACACTGGACTTCGGAATATAAATTGCCATAGAGGGCAACTCTTCAATAAGTTTAACCGCGATGTCTATCCCGCAGTATTCAGCCACCATCTTCATATCCTTACCCGGTAAATCTTCGATTGTCAGTTCCCGTAAAAACTCTTTCATTTACCCGCTCCTTTTTTCAAACCTCTCCTTCTGGCTTCAGACATCTTCCGCCTGGTTTCCTGCGAAAGAACGATCCCTTTTCTAGAGTCGCTCATTTTTCGTCTGGTCTCTTCAGTTTTACGCATACCCTTGATCTTTTCGCTGATTTTATCCCTATGTTCTTTTGATAATTTGGAGCCTTTGTGGATTTTACTGATTTTCCGCCTGGTTTCTTCAGTATGATGATTACCTTTGTTCGCATTGCCAATTTTCCGCCTGGTTTCTTCCGTTGTTACATGCCCTTTCAGAAAAAGAGACATTTTCTGGTTATCCCAGTTATACAACTCCTGATTAATAGATACATAGAAATCAACATAGTGTCGCTTTCTTTCTCCTAAAACATCGACACTGCAGTATTCTACGACTTCAATTTCAAACAATTCTTCTCCGAAACAATTAAAGTCAGCCTGCAAATCCTTATTCGTAAAACTTCCTTCTCTTAATGAACTAAAATAACTGCTTCTTACCTTTCTCCAGTCCGACGCCTGTCCGATATAAATCTTGCCCGTCACCAGGTTTCTTATTGCAAAGATACCTGTTTTCCTATTGTCTTTTTCTTTTATTATTTCATCCTCTATCTCAAAATCCATTACCAGATCCATCCTCCAATCAAACTTTATTACCCTGTCTCTTCATGGCAGTAAAACAGTTAACCATTTTCCTGACATCTTTTCTCTCAAGGAATCTTATATCTTCGACCTTTACAATCCTTAAGAGCATACCTCTCAAACCTTTCTCTCTTTCTTTGGTAGTCGTGGCAGTGGAAATATCTTTCCACATAGCTTGTAACATTCTTATCTGTCTGGGAGTCGCCATATCTTCCCGGTCGGAAAGATCTTCGTAATAATCTTTCGGGGTTTTCCATACTCCTGCAGAAACTGTCTGACGCTTGAGTATATCTATATAGCCTGATGCCTGGTGATACGTTAAATCTTTCGAAGACTCCACATTAAAGTAACCGTGCAGATTATCCCTGTACCATTCATCTTTCCAGCCCAGGGCGCTTACGAGAGTATGTATTTTTTGTATCTGCCGGTTGGTCACTTTTGCCACATTACTTACCATAATCACACCTTCTTCTTACCTTTATACTCTCTTAATTTCCTCATATCTTTCATTGCCTGCACGGTATTTACCGTCCTGCAGTCGCATCTATACACAGTCTTTCCTTTTTCTATTACTATAACTTTCCCGCATCCGAGACACTTGGGATTCATAAAATCATTTCTCCTTTCATCTTAATCACTTCGCACCGATCCAGTAAAATAGAATTATTATCCAGATAACCACTGTCGAGCAGTCTGCCGGACTGGCTACGACATAAAGCCAGCCCGACAGTTTAATAATAGAAATTATATAGTAATCGCCCTTTTTGCCTCCCTGATCATAGCGGGAGTTATAGGTTTCTTGTTTAAATCCGAAAGCCTCAAGGTTCTAAGAATAAGCATGCTTAATATCCTGGTATTACCCTCGCATTCCGTAAAATAATCTTTAACAAGATCCTCGCTTTTAGGAACACATGTTGACACTATTGCACCTACATCTTCTTTATTAATCGCCTTAAGTTCATAAGATATGCTCGAACGAGATTCGAGCTGCTTTAAGTCCCCGTTTCCTTTTACATTATGGAGCAGGCGGGGCATGCCAACTAAAAGAATGCCGATACCGGCAAAATCATAAATGCGTCTCAGTAAGTTAATAATTGTAGAATCGAGATTTTCAGCTTCGTCTATTATGATTAATCTGCCGCTGCCATTAAGCCTGGCCACAATTTCATCCACCATATCGTCCGTGCTGCGGCGCCCGTCGAGACCAACCTGAAGATGGATTTTCCTGATAATAGTTCTCGGTGACCATCCCGGACATGTTTCTATTAAAATTACGCTTGGATTTAATCTGGCATACTCTTTCACTGCACGCGTTTTACCTAATCCGGCATCCCCGATAACAGTTCCCATAGCGCAATCAAAATGACACATGTCGGCAGACTCGAATATACGCGCAGATACCGAAGTCTGTGTAAATTCGATTTTGGCAGTTGTAAACTTGGCCTTTTCCTTTTCACGCCTTAAAAAAGCCTTGACATCGTTCTCGATTTTTTCTATACTACCCTCATTGTAGTGATCATTTAGCCATTGGCACAGGGACGAATGAGATCTCCCTAAAGACCTTGAAACCTGAGCCTGGCTAAGTTCTTTTTCTGCCATAAAATCTCTTAATTCTTTTTGCAGTTCTTTATTTGGCTTCTGCATTGCTCCCTTTTCCGTTGCTTTCATAAATAAATTACCTCCTTTAATCTTCGATTTCCATTTTTAATAAATTCATCCCTGTAACATATCCTTCCGCAGTAACTACACTGAAAAATACTGTCATCACTGTCTATATAAAAACCATCATCAATATAAACAGGAAACCAACTATTACACCCACATACACAGGGAAGATATCCATATACCTTATCTTTCACCCTTGCCATCTTTCCTCACCTCTTTTCGTTAAATCTTCAAATGCCATTTAAACGGCATTTAAATACCATTTAAATATTTCATTACCCCGCTTCCGGGGAGTCTTCAATTTCATTGACAATAAAATCCATAGCCTCGGAAAAAGCTTCCGACACATCATTCATTCCGAGAAGAATTTCCGGTAAGTCGCAGATAAGGGAAGAGAAACGATATTCTTTCGAGGCCATATATCCGTCTCTGTTTACAAAAACAGGCCCTACCGGATCATCTGAACCGCCAAACCTGAAACTTACTTCAACCTCGGCGCTGTCGTAACAGTATTTACAGAACTTTTGCAGGGCATTTAATATGTTTACGCATATATCATCTATTTTTGCCTGGCAGAATAACCAGTCTTTTAAAACTTCACTGCCTTTTGCCCCGTCTTTAAGTTCTGCTATCTCCAGCGCCCTCTCTGCGTTCAGCTTGTCGAATTTCAGAAGAGTGATTTGAATTCTATCCGTCCGTGTCTTATTTATTGCACATTCGAGAGAATTAATCTGGGATTTACGCTTCTGCGCCCGGAACTTAAAAAACTCTTTACCTGAAATACATTTCTGTATCCAGTATTCATCTCCGGGAGTTTCCCTGTTAAGCATTTCACCCTTGCCGGTCAAGAGCCAGTTCAAATTGATATTGAAGTTTTTATTCAGTAAAGCAAGAGACTGTCCGCCGGGCATAGTTTTTTCCGATTCTATATCCGCAATGTAACCGGTAGAGGTATTTAAATTTTTCGCCAGATCCTTCTGAGTAAACTTCATGGCTTTCCTGAATTCCCTTAATCGGCTCCCTATCATTACCGTCAATCCTTTCTATTGATTTTCCGCTTTTCTCCTGGCTTTTTCAGCCTTTTCCTTTAACCATTTATCCCGATCGTATTTAAACAGGAATATAGGATCTTCATCTTCATCGACAATAGGCCCCGGCTTGTATATATATTCCGGTTTCGGCTTTTCTGCTTTTTCTTCCTTAAGTTTCTTTATTACTTCATCCATAGGAGTACGGACAACCTCTGTTATTTTCGGACCTTCTCCGGATGGGATATATCCTCTCTCTTCATTTTCAAGCCTTACAATCTCTTCCATATTGGCAAGCCTGTCCTGATAAGAAATCTCTTTCCCTCTTATCTCGACATCCTTTGCGATCTTTAAATCCCTCCGCTTTCTGGCTATTTCTTCCTTTAATTTGCCCCTCTCTATGTCATCATCGGAGCTGATAATGGCAGATACGCGTTCTTTAATTATCGCTTTTCCGAGATAGCCGAAATCCAGGGCGCCGAAAGCAGCTTCTGCGTCAAATACATAAGCTTCCTGATACTTCTTTACATCACGCCTCATGTAAACTTTCCTGCCCTTAAGAGGAGACATCCATTCACCCCAGTAATGGAACCCTGTTTCAGAGTCTTTTATTCCGATACGTCCTATACTTACCGTGCCGGAACTTCTCATACAGAACAGCTTTAACGATTCCAGAGATGTAACTCTTTTAACCTGACATTCTTTTTCCCAGAGTTCATCAGGACACATTCCTTTAAGAATTTTTCCATCAACCTTCTTCCTGTTAAATCGTTCTACTATAAATTTATCAAGAAGATCCGAGAATTCATCCCACTTTAAAATTGAACCAGATTCGATTTCTTTCTTGAGCTTTTCAGGGCGTTCTTTAATATGCCCGCCGCGATATCCGGGAAGATTCTTAGAGAACCATTCCTTGACTTTCAGGAAATCACGCTCTATCGGTTTAGCCTGGGCATTAAAGGGATCGCAGAAGTGAACATTAACGCCGAGATAGGACAGGACGGAACGGGCAACGCGCTTACTTTCTTCCGTAACTTCCGGTTTTACGGTGGTGCTTCTTACTCTGCCGCCAGAGAAAGCATGACAGCGATAATCTTTTCCGTTATCTATAACTACATGAAGAGGGATGCCGAAATTTTTAGCGGCAATATAGAAGCTCATAAAGATATGATCCGAATTCGGAGCTTCCGGGTGAAGGAGCCATCCAACCCATTTACCGCTCTTTAAATCTCTGAAGGCTGTTACCCAGGGGAAGCATGGTTTTTTACCTTTAGCAACTTCCACCGCCACATCTATCTGGGCATGGTCGGACACATAGCACATACCGGGATATACATCGCTCATGTCTCTGTCTACGTAGTAACCGAATTTTTTATTCCATGCGCTGTAACCGTATCTATAGAGGTAAATTGAAGATTTGCCGACTCTGGACTTCAGGGCTTTATCGAAAGTAGAAGGAGACGGGAAATTATTCCTGACCAGATCTCCTTCTGTTTTTCGGGCTTCCATAAATGCCTGTTCCCAGCATGTATTTACGGAGCGTTTATCTTCAGTCAGAAACAGCCCTGCGTAAACCTTTAGCCATTCTTCCTTTACTTCCGTACGGCCTGCTCTCTTACCGTACCCGGGAAGAAGAGACAGCTTGCCTTTCTCCCGGACTTCTTTCTTTCGCCTCATAATGGACCCGTAAGAGATTTTATCTTCGGGATATTTTTCTTTATAAGCGTCTATGTATATATCAAGCTCAGTCCTGCTCATTCCCTCGGTCTCGATAAGGATATTATTCCATCTGTCATAGAACTTCCTCGCCCATGCCGGTTGTCTGGAATAAATCTCCAGTTCCGTTTCTCCTATAGCCATATGGAACTGCGGTTTCGGTTTATCGATAGAGAGTTTTTCCTTCCAGTATTTTTTTTGTGCCGATTCCGGGAGAGAAGAGAGGAGAATTCTATATTGGAGGCCGCCGTTTCCATGGACTTTCTGGGTGATGTATTTGCCTTTTTTGCAGTAATATTTAATAGTTCTTTTTGGAGCGTTTAAAAATTGCCCAGCTTCATGAACAGAAAGCCAAATATCATTTTTACACAAAGCCTTATTATTATTAGGTTCTTTATTAGGTGGGCAACTGTTAAAATCTTGCCCACCTTTTTGCCCACCTTCCATCCCTAAGGTGGGCAACTTTTTCCCCTTACTCATACCACTCTACTCCCTCCAGGTTAACCTTAATCCAGTTATTAACTTTATCCGAAGTTCTTTTCCCTGTTATAACCATATTGACAAACGCAGGTGTATAGCCTAATTCTTTAGCTATTAATTTTTGTGTTATTCCTTTTTCCAGTAATTTTATTTTAGTTTTTAGAGCTTTTATGGCTTGTTTTTTATCATTCATTATGTTATCCTCATATTAGTTAATAGATTAACTTTCTCTTTACTTATTATAATCAAAATTGGTTAGTTGTCAATATATAAATTACCAACAGTAAATGAAACAGATACCATACAGCCGGTAATAAAGAAAGCAAAAGCCCTTTCCGATAAGATAGTATTCCAGAATGGCAAAGGGGAAATAATGGAGCTAAATGAGAATGTAAGCGTAGTGGGAACCGTGACCTTCTGGATGCCCGATATTCGGGGGGGGGGAAGATGGGATTCTCGCAGCAGATGCTGGAAAGAATGGGAATGTAGCAGGGAAGACTGGCAGAAAAATAAAAAAGGCTAAACGGAATAGCCTTAATAAGGATAATGTTATGTAAAGAAAGCCCTGGGTCGAAACAGGACTTTCTTTTTGATCTGAGATAGGGATTGTGACATAAGGGATTGAGACAATTTAATATCTGCACATCCTTTTACCGCTGAGTGGGACGCATTATATAAATCGTTGACCTGACGAAAAAGGGATTTACAATATTTATTATAGCCGGGATTTATAAGTGTTTCTCGTGACAATGTCTGTAATAATGGCGAAATGAATGGATTTGAATGGTCTTGAATGGAAATCGTTCGGGATCATTCAGGAACATTCAAAAGGCGTTCAAATGGTGGCATATTCAGTATTTCTAATGAAAAATAGAAAGGCAGATACGTGAGTAAAGAAAAGCCTGCCAGATTAAATCCTAAAGCATCAAGAATATTTATATGAAAATGATGAAGTTTTATGCTCCACTGTCTATTCATTTTCATATCTGGTTGTGACCGATACGGTCATGCGTGTTAGATGAAATTTATAAAAACGGAAATAAGAAAATAATAATCATTCAAACTCCATTCAAAACATTCAACACGTTCAAAAATTTCTAAAAATCTAAAAAATAGACATTAATAAAACCCTTACTATGTAATATTTTGAACACTCTAAAACGTTTTAAATCTCACTTATTCAAAAAGTGTACTGGGTAGCAGACTGACAGTAAAAATTATCACAGAGGAACGAATTTTCCATAAAATTCCGAAGGCCGGTAAAAATTAACAAACTATTGGAAGATTTCGGTAATAAATCGGTAAAATCGGAAAAAAATCTCAGACCAGAGTCACAGCATGGAAACCAAGATGTCATAAGACTGTAGCCCTGATCTAAACACTATCATGGAATTCATAAACTACCTCTAAAGATATAATAGCCGTAAGAATTCTGGAGGACATAGAGGAATCTGTTAGGGGGGTAGAGGAATCCAGAGGAATCTGGCACAGGAGTAGAGGAATCCAGAGGAATCTGGCACAGGAGCAGAGGAATCCAGAGGAATCTGGCACAGGAGCAGAGGAATCCAGAGGAATCTAGCAGAGGAGTATATGGTATGAAAAGACTCTGGATATTTTTTAAGGTATTTTAGAGTTTATGTTTTTAAGGTGTGTTAAGAGTATGGATGAGTTAAGACAGATGAGTGTTTTAAGTGGTTTCCTTCGTTGTAAAGTTGAGGAGAAGGGCTGGAGTATAAAGAAGTTTGCAGAGGAGACCGGGTTAAGTGATAGTTA
>Ga0255344_1001025_pt1 | contig 39966 bp, 45 predicted proteins | sample wastewater_treat_5_FD_192414 | JGI IMG/M metagenome (GOLD analysis project Ga0255344, IMG submission 192414) | Wastewater microbial communities from Lulu Island WWTP, Vancouver, Canada - plant18 | ecosystem: Engineered > WWTP > Wastewater > Unclassified | place: Canada: Vancouver, British...
ACGTCGGGAGTATATTCGACTTTGCCGTCATTAAGATAGCAGAAAGCGTCTGCAACCGAGTCCCAAAGAATTTCGTTGCCGGTAGCCTTAGCGTTAATTCTCGCAACGATATATCCGCCTTCTACAGTGGCATCAAGGGCGGATTGCATTGTCTTGTGCTCGCCGTTGATGGCTTTATCTTCTGCAAGAACTGTGTTCAGGTTGCGAACAAGCTGAGTATCAGCAGAAATATTTGCCTTTTTGATGATACCTGTGAATGTAGGAATAAGTACTGCTGCCAAAATTGCAATAACAGCAATGACGATAACCAACTCAACAATGGTAAAGCCACGTTTGTTTTATTTTTTCATTTTTTGTCTCCTTTTTCTTATATATGAATTTAATTTATATTCTATGTACGCATATATGTAAGTCTTTTTTCTTCCTATACCCTACATACACATTTACATTTATTTCCTAGTTTAACTTTTATAAGTTAACCTTTATCAATTTAGTAATTTACAAAAATGTAAATATATTTTTTTGGCAAAGTGCCGAGTTCCTGTAAAGTATTCGTAAGTGACTTTTCTTTCTTTGAAAATCACTAATTGTTTTTTAGCTTCGTTATAAACTTCTTTAGCAACTTTTACAGCTGTTACAGCTAAAACAACAATACTTAAGAACAATAATAACATTTCAAGTATTATAAATACACTAATCTCAACCGAATAAACTCTATACTTAGCAAAAAGTGATTCTCGGAATGATGAATAATATACATCTCCAAGAATATTCTTCATTGCATTAGTAATGAAAGGGATATCGCAAAGGAATAACAAATAAGTCATTAAGAAAATAAACAAGATACTGTGGAAGACTGCAGCTATCTTCATATGTTTTTCTAACCATCGTGCAATAACAACTGATAATACACAATATAATAACAACCAAAGCAAAATAAATCCCTCCCTTCAAGTAAAATAAATAAAAATTAGTCCCAGTATATATAATTGTGCTTAAAATGACTTTCTTAATAAAATTAATAAATAAATTATAATAATTAAATTTTCAAAATCAGATTAAACACAATAACTTTTTAATTATAAATAGAATCACCGAAAGAATATAATTACTTATTATAAACTAACGACAAAGCCATATTATTAATAGTGTTAACAAGAATAATACTGCTACACCACAAATTAAGAAACTACCAATCAAAGTAGATACTCTTTTAAACATTAAACCTTTAAAAGATTTATCTGGAGTTTTTGATTCTTCTTCTAATTCTTCTTTGTTAAGAGGTTCGTTCATAATGATCTCCTTTCGTAATTATGATAAACTTACATTCTGTTTATTAGAAATAATCCTACAATTCCTACTAATAAAACTTAAATTATACTAATCAGTTGGTAAATTATGGATGTAGGACAGTCCAAAATACCATTACTAAAGAGCATACAATTAATCAAATCTTTATAAAATTAAAGAATATTTAAGAAAATAATTCGTAATTTTATGTCGAGTAGATATAATCTAAACATATTATAACATTAATTTTTTTTAATTCAATACTTTAATTATTTTTTTTTGAATATATTTCCTTTATTTTGGATATATTGTCATTATATATTATTTAATAGCTAAAAAATATTGTTTTTTATTATAATATATTGTTTTTTATTGGTAATTAATGGTTATTTTACTAAAAAAAATATGTTTATTTACCTTTATTTACAACTAAATATTTTCTCATTTTCAACTTGTTTTTTTATAGTATGTTAATAAAAAATAGATGTTACATTTAAAGTATATTTTATTAATTTATATATTATGTTTATATAAAAATAATTACTTTTTTTATTGTTTCTATGGTGAATTAATATTGACTTTTTTTGTCATCAATGATATTATTTTCTTATATTAAGGAGCATAATTTAAAATAATGAAAAAAGAATCAAGAAAAAAATTATCTGAAGTTTTTGATGTAATTGGAGAGTTATGTGCATTTCTTGCAATTGCAGTTTTAGCATTCATTTGTGTTAATGGGGTCTTTGAATTTATTACTGATCCAGACACTTTACATATTCTTCAAATATGTAAACTTTATTCTGGTTTAGCATTAATAATTATTACTGGTTTCGAAGCTACTGTAAAGAGAAGTTTACTTGTTAGAATAGTCTTTTATGTTCTTGTAGCTATAGTTATTGTCTTCCAATTCTTCCCTGGAGCTTGGGATGCAATTGTTGGAGTAATCAAATAAAATATTAATAAAAAACTTGTCAAAAAAAATTATTCTATCTTTATTATTTTTTTATCTTACAATTACTGCAATTCCATCAGGAATAATTGTTACATTTTTCTTTCCACCAACTAGTTTTTCAGCCATTTCTAAAGCTTCATTTAAACTCTTAGCATGCATCATATGCATATCAGTAAATAGTTTTGGATCGCAATGATTACTAACTACGATTACTCTAGCTTTTACTAGAATTCTTGATAATACTTGAGCTTCAACTATTCTGTTTCTTGGTTTAATACTAAAAACCTTATTGGTTGGACCTTTCTCTTGCGGTCGCTAAAGTCTCAAAAAATCCGAATATTTGAAACTATGTGTTTTGAGGTTTGAAACCGCACTTTTCATTTTCCGAAACTACAACTTTCAATAGGTAAAACGTAATGTTTCAACGAATTTCCGTTCCGAAGTAGTTCGTACTAATGAAAATTAGTTTTCGCTCCAGCTCCAAGTTGTAAATCCAGGATTTGTTGTGGTATCACTAACAACTTTACCATCTCCATCAAGATATGTAACCATTCCTTTAACTGTTGTATTGGAATCTATAATGACAGTTTCTCCTTCAAAGAATGAAATGTAACCTTCAATAATTGAATTTGTTATTTTAATAGAGCTTCCTACGCCTATTGCATAATTAGATTCTTCCGGGAACATTAAATGACAATTATCAAGAGTCATTTGTTCGTCTGTATTATTATTAAATGTTGAACACTCATGTCCGCTATATTCCTTATATTCGCCGTTCACAGGATCAAAAATACCAGTTGTACCATAGTACTCGATTGGAATTTTTGTCAAATCAAATGTCATGTTTTCAGCACTGAAATTGATGTAATTTTGTAATGCCATATAGAGACCATCTACATCCTCTGCTGTAGTTAATGTTCCATTTTTTAATACTACTTTAGAATTTTCACCTTCAAAGTGCATTGCTTGAGATGTTGTTCCTGTACTACCAACGCTACTTGTAATTGTGTATGAATGCCCATTAAAATCAAAAACAATATTTACATTTGCTTTATTAATCCACAAACCACTATCTTCAATATCTTTTAACAAAGTAATTGTATGGGCGCCAGAGATATCATAACCAATACCATTACTCAAGTCTGCTTTTTCAAAAGCGTCCCCGATAGTTTTATAATATCTTCCATCAACTATAATTGCATTAATTTCTCTTGCTTCTGCATTATAAATAACATCTGCAACAACATCTTTTTCTTTATTAGTTTCAAAGCTAGGTGTCAAGCCTATATTGCCGTCGTAGTCAAATGTTACGCCGTTAGTTGTCGCGTTAAGTGTGTTTGCATCTTCTGTACTATAAGCGTAAGCGTGATCAACAGTGTTTGGAGCTGCGCTTACGGTAACATTTGCAGCTTCAGATACGTATAACAATTCTACTTCAGCAGTAGCACTTGTTTTATACTTTCCAGAATCAATTTGAGTAAATGCAGCTTCGCCGTTTTCTTCATAGCAGTTAGTTTTATCTACTGCAATAACGTGAACAGTACCGACTTTATCAAAGTGCTTTACAGTATCATTTGGAGCATTAACTACTAATTCTGTTTTTGCAGTATTGGTATGAATAACAACTTCTTCAAATTCAATAGTATATTTTATTAAAATACTAGTGCCTGGTATAAATGAATAGAATGGTATATCATCATCATCTATTAAAATAAAAACACCATCATTATACAAATAATATGAAACTACATTCTTATCATTTACATATTTAAAAACTAAATCATCTTCTCAAACTGGATTATAATCTTGATCGTCTGAAGCATCACTAAGATATTTTGTATACGCACTTTTTAACTCAGATTGAATTTTTGAAGCTTCTGCATTATTCACAACATTTGTAAATGTTGGAATTAGTATTGCAGCCAAGATTGCAATAACCGCAATAACAATAACTAGTTCTACAATTGTAAAACCGTTTTTTCGTAATTTTTTAACCATTTTATCCCTCTTCCTATTAACAAAGTTTACTAAATTACAAATAATTAACATAATTTTTAATCTCAATTTCTCCAACAACAATATAATTTAAATATTTTATTTGTTTGAATAGTTTTATTTGAACAGTAATATTTATTATCTTTTTTTATTTCTTCATTTCTTGCAATAAATAAGATAAAGAATTTTTCAAAAATAAACATTCCTACAATTGCTGCACTTATTATTAACATTACCAACATCACCAAAGAAACAATACTAGAAATACTTAAAGTGAAATATGAAATATTTGTTGAATCATCTATTACTTCTGAAATATATGTATAAATATCCTCAGAAATAAAAAACTCTTTAATTTCTGAAAAACTACTATATGGAGGGAACAGTAAATACATGCTTAAAAACATAAATAAAATTACATGTGAAAGCGAAGCCACTCTCATATTTCTTTTATTTAAAAAACGAGATATTATAATGTTTTCAATTAAAAATAAAATTAAAAAAGGCATAATACTCTCCTTTATATAAAACTAAATAATACTTCATCATGTAATAAAACATCGTGTTTTTTTAAAATTTCAAGAATTATGATTTATAAAATAAAAACGAAAAAAAAGCTAATATGTTTTCAATCATGTATAAGAATAAAACAAGCATATTGAAAGCCTTTCCATTAGTTTTGTAAAAAAATTAAATAGTAATTTTGGAAATAAAATTATTAAGTATTTGCTAATTTTATAACATCAAGTAAAAAAGATTTACTTACATAAAGTAATTTTAACACTAATAAAAAAATAAGTCAACTTTTGTTTATTCTCATTATATAAATAATATTTTTTTATTCCATATATAATCCCATTAATTCTTCAATACTAGTAATACCTTGTAATACATAAGTTTTACCAACATTCCAAAGAGAAATCATTCCATTTTTCTTTGCCACTTCTCTTATCTCTTCTGCTGACATTCCTTTTACTATAGCATCTCTAATTTTATCATTTAAGTACATAATTTCATGAACAGCAGTTCTTCCTCTATAACCTGTTTGATTACAAAATTGACATCCTTGCGGTCTATAAATGCTTACTGGTTTATCTAATCCTAAAATGACCATTTCTCTAGCATTAGTTCTTCTTTTCTTTTTACAAGCTGGACACAATCTTTTTACAAGTCTTTGTGAGATAACACCAACTAAAGCATCAGCGACTAAATAGTTAGTTACACCCATATCTACTAATCTTGTTAATGCACCTGGTGCATCATTTGTATGAATTGTACTAAAAACTAAGTGACCAGTAATAGCAGCACGAATGGCAATTTGTGCTGTTTCTTCATCTCGAATTTCACCAATCATGATAATATCTGGATCTTGTCTTAAAATACTTCTTAAGGCTGTTGCAAAAGTTAAATTTGCTTTTGTATTTACTTGTGATTGATTAATACCATCCAAAGTATACTCAACAGGATCTTCAACTGTAATAATATTAACATTTGGTTTATTTAATTCTCTTAAAAATGAATATAGAGTTGTTGATTTACCACAACCAGTTGGTCCTGATAATAAAACAATTCCATGAGGGTGCGCTAATATTTTATCAATAACTGCATTACCTTCATCAGTAAATCCTAATTTAGTTCTTGAAAAACTAAATGCAGATTTATCTAAAATACGAATAACTATTTTCTCACCATAAACTGTTGGGAATGAAGAAACACGGAAATCATATTCAGTTCCATTAATTACTAAATTAATACGCCCATCTTGAGGAAGTCTCCTTTCAGAAATACTCATTCCAGAAACAATCTTAATTCTAGCTGCAATAGCTGGATAACTTTCCAAAGGAAAGACAGCTCTTTCCGATAGCTCTCCATCAATTCGATATCTTACCTTAACATTTCTTTCAAATGGCTCTATATGAATATCACTAGCTCTAAAAGGAATAGCTTCTTTAATAACAGAATCTACAAATTTAACAGCTGGTGCATTTATAACATCACTTTCAGTCTCAATTTTAAAGTCTTGGTCTCCCATGGCTTTACTAATTAATCTTTTATCTTTATCTTTATTTAAATTATCCAAAGCATCTTCAGTATATTTTACAGCTACAACAGAATCTACATAAATATCAATCTGAACTCCTGGAACTAAAATAAATTCTATCTTTCCAGAATAAAATGTAGCAATAGATGATAAAGCATTAAAGTCCAGTGGTCTTGCAACTGCAACTAACATAATCCCATCATTATCTAAAGAAACAGGAACTATTTTCTGTTTCTTTAAAAATGGCAAACTGAAATTATCTACTAAGCTCTCATCAATTTCTAACATTGGAAGCTCTATATATGGCATAGAATAAAATTCGCCCATAGCAGCTAATGCTGTAATTTCTGTGCAATAATCTTTTGCAATCAAATATTTTTCAGCAGGCATCTTTAATCTTTCACATTCAGAAAGTATTTCATTAATCTGTCTTCGTTTAATTACTTTCTTATATGCAAAGAATTGTAATAATTCAAAATTTAAATTCATTAAAGATCCTCCTTCTTTTTACAAAATATTTATTTAAGCCCAGTCATAATTGATAACATTGGTGAATAAATAGCATAGAATATAACTCCAACAGATAATCCCATTATAAGTAACATAATAGGTTGTAATATAGTAGTTAGTCTTGACAAAGATCTTTCAACAAGATCATCAAAAAATGCACAAGATTTTAATAATACTTCATCTATTGAATCTGTCTTTTCTCCAATTGATATCATCTGTATTAACATATCAGGAAAAATTTTTTCTTCATTTAAAGCTGAAGTCAAGGTTTTGCCTTGAGTAACAGCTTCTGCTGAAACTTTAAAACGTTTTTCAATATTTTTATTTCCTAAAACAATTGAAACTATAGACATAGCCTCAACTATATCCATTCCACTACCAATTAATAAACCAAATGCTCTTGCAAATTTAGAACTAGCTTTATTTACTTGAATATTTTTAATAATTGGTATTTTTAATTTTATAGTATCATATACATATCTTCCTTTTTTGGTTTTACCAAACATAGAAAGTAGAAAAAAGATAACAAAAACATATAAAAATATTTGCATCCAATTAGCAATTAAATACTCACTAAAATTAAAAATAGTCATTGTTAATGCTGGCATTTCTACATCTAGTGAAGCTAGCGACTCTCTAAATGTTGGAATAACAAAAACCATCATTAGCATGACAACAGCAACTAGCATTACTAAAAGCATAATTGGATAAACCATAGCTGATTTAGTTTTTGCTTTTAATTTACTATCACTTTCATAATAATCAGCTAAACTTACTAATACTTTATCTAAAGTTCCACTCATCTCACCAACATATGTCATACTTCTAAAAAATTCTGGGAAAGCATTTTTATGCTTTTCCATCGCTTCAGAAATTAATTTTCCTGCTTTAACATCTTCATGCATTTCTTCTAAGACTTTTTTAAAATATCCTGAATAAGATTGAGTTTTTAAAACAGACAAACAATCAATTGCTAAAATCCCCGAACTAACCATTATCGAAAACTGACGACAAAATGTCGTAAGTTCTCCGACTTTAACTTTCCCCGAAACAGAGAAAAAAGAATTTGGTGGTTTTACAGAAACTGCCTTTGCTTTTACTAAATATAATTTTTGTAAAATCAATTGTTCCCTTAAACTTTCTTCATCTGCAGCCATAAAAGTTCCAGTGAATTTTTTCTTATCGGCATTTATCGCTGTATATTTAAACTTCTTCATTCTTTTCCTCCTCTATTAAAATAGTGAGATATACCAATCTATAATATATGTTCCAAAAAACATCGCAAAAGTCATTCCAAATATTAAAAAAGGAGCAAAAGGATATTCTGTATTTTTTTTATCTTTTTTCTTTTTTTTAACAATTAATAAAACAATACTCGCTATAACACTAGAAACTAAAATTGCTAAAAACAAATTATAAATACCCAGTAACAACCCACAAGCGGCAACTAACTTAACATCTCCAAATCCTAAAGCTTCTCGTTTTAAAATTAAAATAGAACCATAACGGAAAATTAAGAAAAATAATCCTCCAAAAATTAAGCCACCAACTCTTTGTTCCCATGGAATTCCATCATTTAATAAAACATTATCTTTAAAAACAAGATTAGCTATTAAAGCTACAACTCCTAGTAACAATATCATCACATTAAATCTATCAGGAATTATTTGATGTTCTAAATCAATAAAGAAAACTGCTATAAAGGCAACAATAGCAAGCATTGCTATTCCTGTAAAGATGTAGCTTTCATTAATAAATCTTAAAACAACAGCTAACCAAAGTAACATCGTTACAACTTCAACAATAGTATATCTAATAGATATCGGCTCTTTACAAGACCGACATTTGCCTCTTAAGATTAAATATGAAATAACAGGCATATTATCATACCATTTTAGTTTATACTGACACTTTGGACAATGAGATCCAGGCTTAACAATACTCATTTCCAAAGGAACTCTATAAATTAATACATTTAAAAAACTCCCAACGCAAAGTCCGATAATACCCGCAAGTATGTAAACAATAATTAGTGTAGTAGTTGTCATCAATCTTTTTCCTCTCCATATATCCAAGATGTAATATTATCATTTATTTTTTTAACAGTAAGTAAAACTTTATTATTCTGTTTAACTATTATTCCTATTATTCCTGTTTCTTCATTTTCAAACCAAATAATTTTATATGTTGGATCATAATTTGTATAATTTTCTGAAGTAATTTCTCCAGAGAGAAATTCTTCTCCAATTTGATCTAAACTAATTCTTTTTTCAAACTTATATTCAGTTAATTTGGCTAAAGAATTATTATATAAAGTAACTGATAACATAATACTAGATAATGCCATTACTACAGCCATCATTGTAATTACATAAAAAAGAGACATTCCTTTTTTACCATTAATTCTATTCATTTAGGAACCTCCTAAAACATAAGGATTTTCCATTTGGTAAATTTTCTTACCGTTATTATCATATGCTGTGGCACTAATAGTCTTAATACCAATATATAAGACTATTTTATAATAATAATTAGAAGAATCATATAATTCAAAATCTTTATTAAATTTTAATTCTTGATTATTCTCGAATTTACTAAATCCATAATATGAATAATCCTTAGCTTTGTAACAAGTAATAATATTATCTATTTCATTAATCGCAAACATTTTCTTTTCAGCATTTTTTGTTGCTTGGTTTGTATACATAATTGTTGAAAGAACTGCCGTCATAATAATAGTCACAAGCAAAATAGAAATAACAGCTTCTAGTAAAGAAAAACCTTTATTAAATTTCTTTTTATCTTTCTTCATATTATATACCTCTATATATTAATATATTGAATTTTTAGTAATATGCTTTCCTAATTTACTTCCATATAAATCTAAATTTTCCGAAACTACTTGATTATTAACATTCTCTGTTGAGAAAAACCTTAGTTCCAAATCTTTATTATTCTCTGGAACAATTTTTTCGTTTAAGAACATAAATTGTTCCGGTAAATGTACTAACACATAATCAACATCTGGAAGATAATCACTAAATTCACAATGTTTTGCATATAACAAAATTCTCTTTTGAAATAATCTAAAGTTTTCAATTATATATTCTTCTTCAGATGTTGGTTCTTCTCTTTGCATATACTTAGGATATCTTTTAACTTTCCTTGTTAAAGTCTTTTTACTTTCTTCAACCTTAATATCTTCTAATTCTAAATCATCATCTTCTAAATCTTCTTCTTTTGTCTTACTATCCTCTTGCATTAATTTCACAAATTCATCTCTACTTAATTCTGTCTTAGAAGTTTCCATAACTTGAGGGTCAGAACTTACATCTTTACTTACTTCTTCATCTTCCTCTAAATCAATCGCCATTGTTAATGATTTACTCTTAGCAGATTCTTTAGCATTAATAACTGCTAACTCTGAAACCTCATTAAAATAAACCATACTATCATTAATAACAGAATCTTTTTTTAAAACATCATAACCAAAAGGAAGAGAAGAAAAACCATAAATAATATCTTTTCCATAAAATACAATTTCAGTTTCTTCTTTTTTTATATCAACAATCATTGTATTATGTTTACCAACTTTTGGTCCAAGTGCAATTACAGCATCTGCAGTTGCAGCAGCAGCAAAAGTTGTTAATTTTAAATTTAAATTATATTTATCCAAAACATCATCAATATCAGAAACAATTTTCTTTTGAATCATTGTAACTAAATATGTTGTAGACATTTTAGTGCTTTTAATAACTAAACTCTTACTTTGTAAACTAGTGTGGTTCTTATATAAAGTTTTAAATTCTGTTGAATAAACATCAGCAAGAACTGACTTTTTCATTGTAGGAAGAGTTATTGCATCAATAGCAACTAAATTATTAGGTAAAACCAAAGTAACAGAAGTTGATTTAAAATCACCATGTTCCTTAACATATATAGATAAAGCAGACTCAAACATTTCTGCAATATTTCCTCTTAAAGCAAGTTCATCATCAAAAGGAAGATATTCAACAACAATTTTTTCAACTTGTGATTGTGTTCTCATTAATTTAATTCTAGAATTTTTTACATCAACACCAAAAATCATAATATAATCCTTTCAATTTTAATTATTACTCACTCTTCTATTTATCAAGAAACTAAATTCTTGATCATCATGTAAAACAAAAGTACATTTAATTAATTTACTTTCACTTAACTCTTCAAATTTTATATTTACAATATATTCTAAAATAGTAATATTAGTAGTTCCACTTTTTAAAGTTCCCTCATTAAACTCTAATAATAATAATTCTTGTTTTGGTTCACCAATTTTATTAATAGTAACTTTATTTTCTTCTAGCTCAACTTGATATAAATCTGTATCATATTCCTCCGTATCATATTGCGAAAATTTATTAATAATAATTTCTTTAGAATCATTAATTTCCCTCATAGTACTTGATATTATATTTTGTTCTTTAGTAAAATTACTAGCCATTACTACTAATCCAGTAATTAAGGTTCCAACAATTGCAAAAACACCAAGTGTAATTACAAGTTCTATTATAGTAAACCCCTTATTTGTTTTTTTATTTACCATAGAGAACTTACCCCCTTATAAAGAAAAAGGATGATAATCATATCTGATTATTAATTCCTTTTTATTCTTCATATTATATTTTACCACATATTTATAGGTAGTGTCAAGAAGTTTGTGTAAATGAAATGAATTAAAGGTTTAGAACTCTCTTTAGTGCTTTTATGGTTTTGAAGCGCGACGTTTAATTGAACATTTCATTCAGTTCAGCTGTAACAAGTTTAAAACCTTTATGGATTCGCATTTGAAATCTTTGGTTATAATCACCCGCATAAGTACCGATGAACCTGATGAGTGAATCCTCATTGGGGAACTGTTCCTTACGCTTCGTGTAACGCTTCAGATGCTTATTGAAACCCTCGATGAGATTGGTCGTGTAGATGGACGCTCTGATCTCTTTAGGGAAAGACAAAAAGGTGAATAAAGATGGGTTATTCTTTAACTTCTCAGTCACCTTGGGATATCGTTTATCCCAGGTGTTGATAAACGTGTCTAAAGCAGCTTCAGCATTCTCCAACGTGTCTTGAGTATAGACAGTCTTTAAATCATTTAACACGTCAGATCTATCTTTCACCCTCACAGAATGCGCAACATTTCTAGACAGATGAACCCAACATGATTGGTGTCTAGCCTTAGGATAAACATTTGATATCGCATCCTTAATACCCGCTAATCCATCCGTGACAAACAGCAGGGATTCCTCTACACCTCGAGCTCTTAAGTCGGATAAGACGATCTCCCAGTTATGGGCTGACTCGGTTGGAAACAGGCTGTACGAAAGGATTTCTTTATAGCCTTCAGGCGTTATACCTAAGGCGAAGTATAGAGCCTCTTTGGTGACCGTATCACGTCTGACAGGGATATGTGTAGCATCCAAGTAGATGACCGCATAACGACTGGATAGTTTTCTGTGATTGAAAGCTTGGATATCACCGACCACAGCAGCTGTGATGTTAGAAACCGTCTGTTTGGTGTAGTGATGACCGTACATCTTCTCAATCATTCTGGAGATTTCTTCGGTCGTCATCCCGTTGGAATAGAGATGAATGATCATGGACTCTACGGTGTCGTTCTGTCTCTTATAGGGGGTGAGTGTTTGATTCTCAAACTCACCGTTTCGATCCCTTGGAATCCGGAGGGATAGATCACCGTATTCGGTTTTCAAGGTGCGTTCATAATAGCCGTTTCGGCTATTTCCCGAGTTGAATCCTTTACGGTCGTACTTATCGTAGTCAAGGAATTCTCTGAGCTCGTATTGAAGCAGCTGATTGACTGCACATTCGACATGGTATCTAAATATTTCTGTGATATCTTTACCTTCGAGTAGCGTTTTTAAGAGTTCTGTTGTAAAATCATTCATGAGGTATCTCCTTTGTATAGTGGTTTTTCGTCAACTCTATTATACTAAAGTGAGATTCCTTTTTAAATTTTATTCAGTTTTTCATTTACACAAAATATTTTACGCTATGTATTTATATATAATTGATAATATTTTTTTATAATTATAACTGGTATCAATATTATAAATAAAATTAAAGATATTATATAATATAATCTATCATATTTAAAACAAATTGTCAATTTAGCAGAAAAAAACACAATATAATGTAAATATTAATATATTTTATAAAAAAAGGCTTGTCTTTATAAAATCAATATGATATACTCAATTAACAATGAGGAGGAATTCTAATGAAATCAAAAATGGTTGAACGTATTTTCACAATTGGAGTAATTGTTGAAGCTGTTTTGTTTCTTGCTGTTGTCATTACTGCTGCAACAAGTTTGGGTGGAGGAAATCTTGCAACAATTATTACTTTCTTAACTATATTCTTGATTTTAATTGAGGTTGTAGCAATTGGCCTTTTAGTTTATTATTTAGTTTTATTTTTTCAAGAAAAAAGCGTAGAAAGTAAAGAAATTTAAATAATACTATTTGCCCTATAAAATTATTAAAACTTTAAATATTTTATTTTGGTGTAAACACCAAGTTTTAGTATGCATTTGTTATTATAATAACAAATTATTATTTTTACAAAACACTTCATTTGGAGAGTTCCGATAGGGATTACCCAAAACGCTAGAAAAATAGCGTAGTTATCGAATTTGGTAGCTACGCTTTTTCATTTGTCTAGCTTTATTCCCTCTAGACCATTAAATATTACATCAATTCTTTGTTGTCTTTTACCATCGATTTTTTCAACTTTATACACAAGCACTTTACTAACTAGTTCTCGCAATACTTCACAATCTAAGGTTTCTATGTGGGTATATTTTTTAACCGCAGTAACAAATGATTCAACATTAACTAGTTTGTTAGTTTCTTCATTAATATAGATGTCTAGATCTTTAATTTTGCTTGTTAAATCAGCTTGCTCGATTTCATAATTTACAGAGAGTTTGCTAAATCTATCATCGGATATTTTACCTTCAATGTTATCTTCATATAAGTGTTGAATGATTGAATCTAGTTTATTTATTCTAGCCATTGCAATCTCATATTCTTTTTTAGCTTCTTTTAGTTTTCTATTTGTGTTTTCCTTTGTTTGTTTAGTAACAAGTTCAACAAACTCACTCTCTGAATTATGTACTAAATTGATCATATCGTTGATTCTTTGCAAAATTAACTTTTCCAATACTATATTTCTAATTTGATGTGATGAGCAGGTTTGTTTAGACTTTTTTCTATATGAAGCACAAACCATATAATGCTTATCATATGTCCAACCATTACCACGAACTTGGTAAAGTTTAGCACCACAATCGGCACAATATACCATTCCAGAAAGAAGTGGCATTTCTCCAAGATTAGTTCGAGTTCTATGATTATCTCTAATATGCTGTACAATATCAAAAGTTTCTTTGTCTATAATTGTCTCATGTGTATTTTCAAATACTTTCCATTTTTCAGGTGGGTTATAGTAGGTTTTGTGATTCTTGAAAGACTTTTTATATGTTCTAAAATTAATAGTTTTACCTAAATATTCTTGTTTAGATAAAATATCGCTAATAGTTTTAGGATTCCAAAAGTATGGAGCACTATCTTTGGATGCACGAGCAGGACTTTTTAATCCTAACTTTTCCATATGAGCGACAGGTGAGTCTGTTTTTTCTTTTGTTAGTTTATCTGCAATCTGTGATGGACCATAACCTTTAACACATAATTCAAATATTCTTTTAACAACAAGTGATGCTTCTTCATCAACAATCCACTTGTTTTTATCTTCTTTATCTTTTAAATACCCATAAGGTGGAACAGTTGTTAATGGCTTACCAGATTCACCTTTGGCTTTTACAACAGCTCGTATTTTTCTTGATGTGTCTTTGGCGTAATATTCATTGAAAATATTTATAAATGGAGTCATATCATTTTCTGTTCCATTAATACTATCAACACCATTATTGATTGCGATAAACCTTATATCATTGTTAGGAAAAACCATCTCAGTATAAATACCAACTTGAAGATAATCTCTACCAAGACGGCTCATATCCTTAACAATAATAGTTCCTATAAGACCATCATCTATTTTAGCATTTAATCTTTGCCAATCTGGTCTATTAAAATTAGTTCCTGAATATCCGTCATCAACAAAGAATTCAGTGTTTTTATGTCCATTATCATCAGCATACTTTTTTAACATTTCCTTTTGATGAATAATTGAGTTACTATCACCTTGAAGTTCATCATCACGAGAAAGACGACAATAAAGTGCAGTAATCTTTTCATTATTTAGTTGTAACATTTACATCGTCCTCCTCGTTAGATTTCCTTTCCATCTTTGCCAAGTACTTTTATAGAATCAATAGTGCCGTTTTCAAACAACTCAATCACATAAGCACTTGCTTTATCCAATGGCCAGTGTAGTGATTCCTGATAATACTTAAGCAAGAATTCAATACCAGAATAACTGGTGTTCGTTTGTCTACAAATTTCTTTTAAATCTTCTAATGTTTTACCCATTTTGATACCTCCTTTAGGTGTGTATATATATCACTCTAAAGGGGATTTATATCAAGTCATTAGGCGGATGTTTTTTGTTTGTTTTCCTTATTTTCAAGATTGTTAAGTATTAGTTTCTTAACCTTGTTTTTAATAACTTTTATATCATCCTTTGAGGGTATAATGGAACGAACAATGTATGTAGTACCATTTATAACAGTAGAAGCTTCATATATTAAACATTCATCCATAATCTATTGCACAAACCCAACTGGGAAGCGTTACACTCCCCAGAAAGGCCCGAAATACGGCTTACTGTGCGTTTATTCCTCCTTGTTAATAACTAATACCTTGATAGCATTTGACCTCACAAGCTTTGAATCTAAGCGTTCATTTGCAATGTAGCCACTGTCATTTGTTTCAGCATATCTTTCATTTAATACACTAACAGCAAGTGGTTTTCTAATGATCATCCAGAAATAAGTTAAGTCTCCGAAGATAATAGGTTTTTCAGCATCTTCCATATAAGGGCTGATGACGACTTCTTTACCAAAGATAGTATTATTAGAATGATTCCATAATGGATTGCCATCAGCGTCTTTAAGTTTTCTAAGAGCCATAGCAGTTTCATCACTCATAATAAAGATAGCGTTAGTTCTATATTCATTTTGAACACTGAAATATAAATCTACTACCTTATCATAAGTAAGTTCAGTGGAAGTTGCTCCAGTTTGAGCAGTGTTTAGAAGTCCAAGTGGCTCATTGATACCAGTACCATTAAGGCAGATATCTTCTTCAGCCTTACCAAAACGTCTAGCAAATTCACCTGATAAATATGCTTTTACATCAAAGTTTCTATCATAGATAAACCAAGTCTTGATTTTAGTAAGTGATCCAATCTTATATGAACTGAATCTTGCTTCACTAAATTCATCATTCTGTTCTGGATAATTTCCATTTTCAGGAATGATTGTAGCTTTAGTATTAGATACCGTTGCAACGATAGTACCGCCATTCTTGAAGCAGTTAAGTACTGTTGCATGCTTTCTAAATAAGTTGTCTTTCTTTAAGATTTCATCCTCAATAGGAAATATAAATGAATTTGCTTCTGAGCTTCCTTCTTGAAGAAGTGAAAAGTCTTCAGGTTTTGCACTAGCTCTTAACATATTGTCTAATGCCTTTAAATAATAATGATTGATTTTCATAATTTGTTAATCTCCTTTAATTGTTTTCTTTTCTGCAACGAATGCAGGTGTATACAGTGACTTCATTATCACCAGTAATTGTTGTTGGACTCATTGGCTCTCCACAATATGGACATTTGATATCATTGTTTTTGATTTCATCCATTGCTTTAGAGTGAAGAATGAACTGAGCCTTACTTACTTCAAATATATAGTGTTTGAACTTGTCTTTGATTGCTTTACTAGTGAGTGATGGAAATATTGGTGTGAATTCATTATCATCACTTTCAACTAGTGGATAGAACTTAGGATTAAAATTACTCATTCTTAAGTACCTCCGCATAACCAGCAAATCTTTCTTTGACAAAAGTTTCAGCACTTTCTAAATCTTCAAAGAATGTCTCACTTAAGCCACATGTAACTCTATAAGGCATTTCTTTTCTTGCTTTGCTTTTACAAATACCAACTAGTCCTTTGTCACTAGTCTTATAAAGCTTGATGCATTTATATTTGTTATCTGAAAAGCGTCTTAAATCGTTTTTATATAAGTGGTTTTCTCCACCATAAGTAACATGTAATTTCATGATTTTTTATCTCCTATAATTGTTTTTTTGGATGAAGGGTTATACCCCCTTTGATTTCGCAATTTTTTCGCGAGAAACCCCACGCCCGCTTCCGAGCCTCTTTAAGTTTTAAGATTCACATCCCCTAGGGGGTTAGAACACGCGTCTATCACCTAGAGCAATGTGTCTTTTGTTGTGACATGAATTACAAAGAGCAGCTAGATTTTTCCATTCATTTGTACCTCCCATCCTTACAGGTAAAATGTGATGGACTTCCTCAGCAATAACCATTCTTCCTTCCTTCAAGCAATCCTCACACAGTGGGTGTGCTTTGATGTATCTGTTTCTGGTTCTTTGCCAATTGTTCCCGTATTTATGTTTTAGCTTTGGATCTCTTTGGTAGTCGTTATAGTCTTTGTTTGTTTTCTTTTTGTGCTCATCACAATACATCCCGTAGGTTAGATTAGGACATCCTGGATAAGCACATGGTTTCTTTGGTTTGTATGGCATCCATGTCCTCCTTTCAGGGTATGAAAAAAGGCCAGCAGCGCTAACTGTTGACCTATGTTTTCTTTTCGGGTTTCCCCATTATAATCATACCACAGTCAATACCCTGACATGTACTGACATCGACTGACATTGACTGACATCGACTGACATTGACTGACATTGACTGACATTGACTGACATCGACTGACTTTTTTATATCTCAAGAACATCAAGTGCCATTCGGTGCCACCTATAGATTGTTCTTTCTGTTGTTTCTAAAGCGTCAGCTATCTCTTCCCACAGCATATTATTGATGTAGCGGTAAGTAAGAACGCTTTTATAATCTTCGTTTTCTATTTTTTCAATGGCTGAAACAGTCTCACAAAGAACCTCATCATATTTTCTTTTCTCATTCTCAATCTTTTCTTGGATTTCCATTAGCTTGTATATCCATTTTAAGAAAGGAGCGTCTTTGCTCTTCGTGCCGTCAACTCTTGGTGTTTCATAATTAGGACTCGAAGGAGATGAGGCAAGCCTATCATATTCTGCGGCTCTTTCTTCCATGCGTTCGATTTTCTTTTTTAACTTTGACGGTCTGTTTAGGAACTCTATTTTTTGGTTTATAGTAGCATTCATCGCCTGCTTCCTCCTTTAATTTTTTTAGTATTGATGTTCCAGAGAACTTTCCTTGACATAGCATGTCACACCATTCTGATTGAAAGAACTCCTCACATCTTTGGATTTCAAGATAAGCTTTATAGTTTTCGTGGTTTTTCTTTAGCCTCGTAGCAGCTTTTCTGTAATCCTTCACAGCGTTAGATACAATCGCAAAGGCTAATCTTTCATATGGATCAACTGCCATTGTTAAACTCTCCTTTGCTTTTTCTTGAAGTTATCTTTATCTTCCTTCCTGTACTTTTCAACTTCCTTCATAATCTCAGGTGTTGATTTTTTGTAGAATGGGCATTTCTTTCCATTAAAGTATGTATCGGTTAAAATATCGCATTGACCACCAGATAATCTTGCAAAGCAATCTTCACAGCCAAAATGCACACATGGTGGATAGTTGTCGTAGTATTTTTTCATTTGAATTTCCTCCAGTTAGATGTTTGCCTTCACAGCATCAATGAGGGCTGATTGTGTTTTATCTTTATTTCTTAAAGCTGATAGGATGCTTTCATCTATCGTGCCTTTTGTGATTATGTGTTGTATAACAACAGTTTCAGATTTTTGGCCTTGGCGGTAGAGCCTTGCTATTGTTTGCTGGTAAAGTTCTAAGCTCCAAGTAAGCCCATACCAGACAATATTTACTTCAAAGATACTTTTCTAGATTTATTAGCATCTAGGGCAACCGGTGCTAATACAATTTAGCACCCTATCGAATTTTTAGCACCCCATACTCAATGACAAATGTATGAAATTATATTTCTTTGAGAGATTCAAATATTACATCAACAGCAAGACCGATATCGATCATATGAATCAAATCTTTTTCATAAACTTCAAGGATCATCATATCACCTTCAATAGTTGCTCTTCCAACTTCAATCCAGTAAAAACAAAACATAAATTCACTAGGCAGTTTATGCTCTTGAGGCATCTCTAACTCAACAAGGATTGGTGTAATTGGCTTCCAATCCTCGATATTCTTATTATCAATATCCTCTTTAATACGTAATGAATAGACTCCATTTCTGAAAAAGTAATCTCTTGACTTTAGTTGGTTCTTTTTGAGATAAGAGATCAATTTGTTGTCATTCGTAATGGTGACAAAGTCTCCTTCTTCTCTATAGAAAACGTCAGTGTACATGCCATTGATTAAATCAACAACATAGTCTCCATCACCATATGGTTCTGGATGTGGGTAAAACTTTCTAATCAAATCTCTTGGTACAATCATTTCTCTAGTTTTCATGAACTAGACCTCCTGGCTTATGCCATTCTATTTACAGGATTTTCCTGCATTACCCTTTGTACCAAGATTTTTTTTATTCTTTATTATATCATTTTTAAATCTCACGACGGATTCTTAAAACACTATTTTCAACATTATCAAGTTCAAACAAGACTATTTTGAATAATACACCTTCACTCTTAAATTGAATGCCATCTTCCAAGTACTTACTCATTTCAAGATCATTCGGATATATGATTAAAACTTTTTGCGAATTATATTTTTTTGCATATGCATACATTTGATACATGTCAGACTGAGATATTCCATAATTTTTACGCTCGTCATCTACTAGCACTTTCCACTTAGTATCAATAACAATAACAGTCCCATCAGTTTTCTTAACAATTATATCTGGTCTTAGTGAAAACTTCATTGGCTCGTCAAATAGGTAAAAACCTTTATCTTGTGTTGTGATATCCCATGGCATATTTCTACAATTCTTTATAAGCTCTGATGCTACATATGCTTCAAATACCTTTTCCATTGGGAAAAGTATAGCTCTCGCTGTTGTTGTACCAGAAAATGTCGTAAAGCTTTTATTGTATAAGAAAACTTTAGACCAATTCATTACAGTCTCATACTCCTGATTATTTCTACTAATTAACACTTTAGAAAAGTCTTGATCATAATTAATGGATTTATCAATATGTTCAAAGCTAATTAGTAAACTCTTAATCTCAGTGATGTTTACAATATAATTTGACAATGATTGTAATTTCAGTAATGTTTATTGTATTTACACTAGGACAAATATTATTTAAAAGGCCTTATGTAACATTTTTATTTAGTTGTCACCAAAATCCAGAGAGATCATTAAAATATTTAGGTAAATATTTGGGCATTTGTGCTAGATGTACAGGAATATTAATAGGCATATTTATTATGCCTTTTATTACAATTATTAATTTCAATTATTTATATTTATTGTTAGGTTTAATTCCTTTAATAGCAGATGGTTCTTTTCAACAATTTACAAAATATAAAAGCAATAATCTTAAAAGAATTATTACCGGCATTTTGTTTGGTTTTGGGATGATTGTTTTTATAAGTTATTATTATTTAGTAATTGCTAAGATAATTATATATTTTATTTAAAAATATTATTCAACACAAAAATTAGAGAGATTCATATATTATTAATAAATTTATTTATTAACTTAAATTTAAAAATATGACAATTTTACTTTTGTAAACTCATCTATAATAATAATTAAAGAGTATATTCTAATTTTTTTTATATTAATAAATATATCTATGTAGATAGCTTGTGTTTTCTAAAGTAATGGTGTATACTACTAATGTGACTAAGGTCATAGATTAAAGTAAAAGGAGTATTTAGTATGTTAGGAAAAGTAAAATGGTTTAATTCTGAAAAGGGATATGGATTTATCACTACAGAAGAAGGCAAGGACATTTTTGTACATTTCAGCGCTATTCAAACTGAAGGTTTCAAAGCACTTGCAGAAGGCGACCAAGTAAAATTTGACGTTACAGACAGCGATCGTGGCGAAACAGCAGTGAACGTTGTAAAATTATAATTTTTCAATGAGTCTTAGAAATTAGGGTTCTCTTACAAGAGAACCCTTTTTGTGTGGAAATAAAATTAACATCAATTTCAATTATTTGAATTTTATTGGTGATATTTATGTAATAGAAACGGAACAAAGAAATAAAGATATAGTTTATTTTTCAGAATTATTTTCAATTAAAAACAATTTGAATGATATGATTTCAACATATTCACATGGAATGAAACAAAAGCTTGCAATTATTTCTGCTTTTATTAGGCATCCAAAATTAATGCTTTTAGATGAACCTTTTGTTGGATTGGATCCTAAGGCAGCATATCTTATGAAAGAAGAGATGAAAAAATTATGTGATAGTGGAACTTCAATCTTTTTTTCTACTCATGTTTTAGAAGTTGCTGAAAAAATTTGTGATCATGTTGCGATTATTAAAAATGGTAAGATTATTGCTAGTGGAACTATGAGTGATGTTAAAGGCGATAAATCACTAGGGAATAATTAAAAAGTGCAAGAAAACCTGTGAATAATTAAATAGTGCAATTTGACTAGGAAATAATTAAAAAGTGTTAATAGGTAAAATAAAAAGGCTTCAATGAAGTAAACTAAATCACTCACTGAAGCCAAATTATCTTTAAAATGAGGTATAAACCCCATAAATCAACACGTTTTATGCTATTTTCCCCTTAATACAACCGAATTTATTGTATCAAAGTAATTGTTCTTTTATGTGTTGCATGACCTATATTGATACAATTACGCACCCCTAGCAGAATTTACGCACCCTTGAGGGTAAATCACGCACCCTTAACTAGTTTTACGCACCCCTATTTTAAATTTGAAAAAGCACGCCAATTTTAATACAAATGCGTACACCTGCCAATAGACTGAAGAAATTTGCGTACCCCCTTATAATGATGAAAATAATTAGCTTTTATATATGTAAAACATATTGTATTTTTATCAACAAATATCTTTTAAGTTTTAATTTTTGCTTGAAAATTTCTAATTCTTATTTCCTCTAATAATTATAATAAATTATTAATGCTATTTTCGGAGAACTTCCCACTTATTGATTTTTTTTAGATTAAAAAGGTTCCTAACCATTTTGTATTCATTGAACTTTTTTAAATATCCTAAGTAGGAACTAATATTTTTTTTATTTCTATTTTTCAGTAAAAGGCTCGTCAGATCCAACTGGTGAAATTAAAAATAAAATTGTTATTATTGATGACCCCGTTACATCAATGGATAGTAATGCACTACTTATTATTTCGACTCTCATTCGTGAACTCATAGGTATTTGTGAAAACAACTATAAGCTTGAGGATGGAATAACTAAAGTCGATTACATCAAGCAAATATTCCTTCTTTCTCATAACCCATACTTTTTCAGAGCAACAACTGATGAATGGATTGATGAATACACCTATGTTAGTTACTACTATGTACACAAGGAAGGAAATCAATCAGGCATTAATTTAATGAAGGCAATAAATCCAAGCAATCCAACAGAATACACTAATGCCTTTCCAGTTAAAAATGCCTACAATGCTTTATGGGATCAATTCAATAATCTTGCATGCGATTCTGTCTCATTAATGAATGCAGCAAGACAGATATTAGAGCATTACTTTATTCAAATATGCAAAACTAAAAGTACAAAAATCAGAAAAGAGTTACTCGAAGTTCATAAGGATGACTTTATAACTGTTGATGAGTTTGGCAACGAAGATACAAGCAACTATAACATGGTTTCCAGCCTTCTTAGCTGCTTAACAAGTACACTTGATGACGATTTTGCTTTTGATGTGTCAGCATTTAGTACTGACTCAATAAGACAAAATTTCAAGCAAATATTTATTATAATGCGACAAGAAGACCATTATAACGCAATGGCAAAATAGAAAAAAGCCACCATACCAGCAGAGCATAATCGCCCTGAATAGTATGGTGGCTATTTTTGTTTTTATTTAGAATTTGCTAGATGGATTTTACTTATTATTTGTTTGCTTTTTTCATTTTATGGTCATTTTTCGCAAAAAACCATCAATCCCCCATTTGAAAAACGACTCACAGCATATCAATAATTCACAGGAAAAGAAAAACAGAAAAAGAGATGAGACACAGTAAATAGCACTGTGCCTCACTTCCATCACACGCCCTTCGTGATGGACATTTTGATTATTTGTTTTTTTATTCTTACCTTATGAAGTTACTACTGGAGCACCATAATATGCCTAAATATGGGCTATGATGTTTATTTTACAACAGAATATTTATCTGTTCGGATGATTGCACTATTAATTTAATGTGTTTTTTATGATTACTAATTATTCAATATAGAATATTCCAGTAAATACTCTTGTACGATCGTTTGTTGCATTTGTTGTTACAACAACTTCATATGTAAAGTAACCTTTACCATAATCAGAAATTGATTTCTTTCCATCATAAATACCATATTTGATATCACCTGATTCAGCTCCTTCATCAAAAGCAACTACTTTACCATTTTCATCTTTAACTGTAATTTGATGAGATGTCATGTTTTCGATAGCACCAGTTACTACACCAACGCCCCATTTATCCCAACTTTCATTAGATGTATTTTTAGCTGATTTCCAATATGTACTATATTCTGCTGTAACATCTAAAACTGCACCTTGTGTTTTGCTCCATGAAGTAATACCATTAGCTAATTTTGTTGGAACAACTAAATATTCTTGTGCATCTGCATTTGACATAGATGTTAAATTTCCTTCTTTGTATAAGAAATAAAAACCATCTTTTTCAAATACCACATCATCTTACATAACATAACCAGACATTGCATGTACCATTTCAATTTCAGTGATTTCTGTTCTTAATAATTGGAGAGCTTTTGATTGATTAGCTCTTGTGATTACTGTACTAAATGTTCCAATAAGAACACCGGCGAGAATAGCAATAACTGCAATAACGATTACGAGTTCTACGAGTGTAAAGCCTTTTTTCTTCATATTTTTCATTTCGAGTATTTTCCTTTTCTTTTTTATTTTTTGATCACCCACTGCATTTATCCACCACCCCACCTGACGCTCTTTTATGCTCTTCAAAGGGGAGAGGAAGAGCACAATATAATGAGTGGAGCGCTGGAAGGGTGCGTCCGGGGAGATAGACACATGACGGGTTTTCGAGCACATAAAAAGGGCTACCAAGCGTGGCCTGATAACCCTCATTTAATTTTACAGATTTTACTCACCAATTAGCGGATGAGCGCGCTTTTTTTATAACCATTTATAGGTTTTATTGTTGTTTTTCCCTTTAGTAATAGGGGAACGGTCGTACGAAATCTTGCATTAATTGCCAAAGAATGCACGTGCATCTGCAACTGAAACATAATATGTTGTTGATCCAGATGCTAAAATTGTTTCACCATTAAATGCTGTAACTGTAATAGATACCCATGCAGTTTGAGAATCATTTGCTATTTGATCTTTGTTAAGAAGTGCACGATACTCTTCATTATTTGCATATAAGAATACTTTTCCATTTACAGATATTATACTCAATGATGAATTAGGTGATCCAAATAAATAATTATCTTCTGTAAGTGAATTAACATCTAAACCTTCATAATAAATACCTTCATATGCAACTGGTTTATCACTTACTGAGTGAAGTTTATCATTATTATTTTCACACAAATAAATCTTATCAAATCCAAATGATAATTGTCCATTAGAAACTAAATCAGAAGAATATTCTTTTGAAACACCAAGAGGATAATTTCCACCCCATCCTTCCCATCTATCTTCATAGTATTGAGTTGAAATATTAAATGTAACTGTATATCTGGTTGCACCAGAAACAGCTGGAACAGAGATATTTCCTTCTTCTGGAACACTAATTGTAATTTTTCCAATTGTGTTTAATGATGCTGTTGAACCTTTAATATTTGCTGTGATTCCGTTTACAGTCTTTGTTGTTCCTGTGTCACCATATGAGAAATGTCCTGAAGTATTAAAACCATAAATCTTTCCGTAATTAATTACAGCATTTTCATCGGCAAATCTAAAATGATTATTTGGTGCACCTCCATCCATTCCAACGAAACCAGATGCATTTTTACCAATAATAGTTCCATAGTTTTTGCAGTTTTCAAAGAAAATTGGTGATGCTGTTGACATACAATGTGCTCCAAATGGATCTGCATAATCAGCAGTTGTATTCATATTAGTATAGTTTGTTACATTTCTAAATGTTACTGAACCATATTGTTGATCTGCATAAACTGATAAGAAACCACCACCACAGAAACCTTGCAAATCTCCAAGAGTTGTTATATTTTCAAATAAACATGTTCCATATGTGCAGTTTGCAATTGCTCCGCAATAAACAGCACTTGAACTATCCCAATTAATATTAAAATTAAGGGTTGCATTTTTAATTGTAAAGTTTCTTACATTATTAAACAATGTTTTTTTCCAAGTAAATGAAGAAATATTAGATAATGTGTGTCCATTTCCATCAATATATGGCATAACTGTATCACCATTAATTGGTGAGTTATCGATTGTAAAATCAGTAAAGTCAATGTCTGCCATAAGCTTAAAATATTGAACACCTTTATTATTTACTGCCGCATCATGAAGAATTTCGTATATTGTATTCCAATGAGTTGGTGTTGAAATTAAGTAAGGTTCTGCTTGAGTACCTTTACCTCCGGCTGTTTTAGCTAATGTATTTGCTTGTTTTTGATTCATTCCGTTGTCTTCCACATATGCTGTAACATCAGCATTAGAAAGTGTTCTTGTTTCAACGTTTTCCCAAACAGGTTCAGATTCTCCAGTCCAGTTATTAGCAAGCTGAACTGCAGCAACAGATGTATCACTATTCGCATCAGATGAATCAATCCAAACCAATTCATCAGAACCTTGATCCGCTACTTTGATTTGCTCGTAAAGACCATTTTGGAATAAGTAAACATCCTTTGCTTGATCAGTTACGATTGTACATACTTTAGTTCCGTTATTTTGATCTATAACTGTTTCATCACGTGTGAAAGTCGGAATATTTGCGTTTTCAGTTACTGTGATAATAACTTCAGAATATGTGTCAGGTGTTGCTGGATCGGCATTAGTTGGTCTTTCATTTTTCTCAATATGAATAACTTGAACTTCTGATTCACTAGTTAATTTTATATTTCCCGTTTTGACATTAATGAAAGGCACTGTTCCATTTTCTGTATATGATGAAGTCTTAATTGCCTTAATATCCACTTTATCAGCAAATCCATAGTGAATAAGTTCATCATTTGGTGCATTAACAGTAAGTGTTCCACCATTGGTACGAATAACAACTTCACCAATTATAGGAAACAAATGAATAATTCCTTGAATTTTAGCCCCGATTTTAGCCGAAAACTATGCTTTTACCTATCAAAACTAATGGTTTTATAATTTTCGCTAATTTTGAAAAGTATGGTTTCAATACTCGAAAAGTCAGGTTTCAGATTTGCTTATTTTTTGAAAAGTAGAGTTTCAAAAGCAGAGAAAAAGCCCACCAGAATTCTCATCCCGGCAGGCTCAAGTATCTGCTATTTTTTTATTCATCCACTGTAACTCGTTGCATGTTGTTCATCATGTGACGCTTGTGTTCTGTCATAGAGTGGGCATAGACGTTCAAAGTAACATTCGCATTTGCGTGTCCTAAAATGTCTGCTAAAGTCCTCACATCCATTCCGTTCTCTAAGGCTCTGGTAGCAAAGGTGTGTCGTAGTGCATGGAAGTGATGAGGCTCGATTTCCAGCTTCTCAAGCATCTCATTGTATCTCCAGCGGTAAAGCTTGGTGCTCATTCTGCTGCCGTCATTCTTACATACGACCATTCGGCTGATTGCTTTGTCTTTGAGTTTCTTGAGCCTTTTTATAATCCAGTCCGGAAGCGGAATCTCTCTGTTGGATGTTCTGGTCTTTGGTGTGTCAATCACTGTGCGCCATTCGCCATTTTCGTTTACGGTAGTGAACACTGTCTTGTTGATGCACATGAAGCCTTCTCTTAAATCTATGTCTCCCCATTCAAGTGCAAGCAGCTCACCGATTCTAAGTCCTGTGTAAAGGTCAAGGATAATTCCAAAATACTCATCGTTGTTGGTTTCCTCGACAAACTTCTCAATCTTGACCTGCTCCTCTTTTGTAAAGGCTACAACTCTTCGTTTGTCTTTTGCCGAAATGCCCCTGACTCTGGAACACGGATTTGCTTCTAATAGGTCAAAGTCTACAGCGTACTCAAACATCATGTTCATAAGCGTTAAGCACATATTGACTGAAACATATCCGAGAGGCTTTCCGGTTCTTTCACTTGTTCTGGTTTTTATCTTGTTCATCACCACCTGCATCTCACGCTTTTGTAAGTCCTCAATGTTGCGCTCCCCTATAAGCGGTTGGATGTTGAACTTGTAGAGGCTTTTGTACCTCACATAGGTTTGGATCTTGATTTGGTCTTTTTGGTAACACTCGATCCACTCGTTGAATAATTCGTCTACTGTCATTTTAAATAATCCTCCAATTTTATGAATTCTTAGCAAAGGATGCTATATTTCCTTGCCTGTTATATACATCACTCTAAAGGCTTTTTATATCAAGTCATTTGAGACGTATTTATCAGAAAGTTTTTATTTGTTGCCGATTCTTTTAAGTGATGTCATGGCTTCTTTGTTGAACTTGAAACTCTCTTTATAAATATTGATGATGTTCCCGGCTTCAGCATGTCCTAATATCTCTGAAAGCGTCACCACATCCATACCGGAATCTATCGCTCTGGTTGCAAATGAATGCCTTAGTGAGTTAAAGCTCAGTTTCCTTATTTCAAGCTTTATCAGAATCTGCTCGAATCGCCACCTTAAGATTTTAGCGTTCATCGGATTACCTGAAGGAAGCGTGAACACATAGCTCGATTTGCTCCTTTCCTTAATTGCCTGTAAATCCTCTACTACGAATTGAGGTAAAGGAATTATCCTGCCGGATGCCTCGCTTCTTGGTGTTCCATCTTCCGGCTTCCAGTGACCGCTATCATCTTTGTTTACCGTTTGCGTCTTGGTTACCGAAATAGAACCATACTCCAAATTCACATCATCCCAAGTAAGTGCCACCAGCTCTCCTATCCTTATTCCGGTATAAAGCGAAAGCAGAATGCCGTAGTTGCCATCCACTCCTTCAGAGAGCACATAACTTTCGATAGCCTTTTGTTCATCCAGTGTGAAGCTTTCAGCTGCTTTCTTTTCTTTACCGAACGGTGCGAACACTCTCTTTGCCGGATTTGTTGGTATCAGGTCATTTTCCACCGCATAGTCAAAGGCAAGCTTCAATACCGCAAGTACGCACCTGACAGATGATGTAGATAGTTCCTTTTCGGTTCTTTCGCCAAGAGTCTGCTTCAAGCCTTCCACATAGCCTTGTACCGTCTTTTTGGTAATGTTCCTGATTTCTTCCTCTCCGAGTGAGTCTTTGATGTAGTTGTTGATGCAGCACTCGTAGCGGATGATCGTTTGTGGCTTGATTTCCTCCTCTCTGTGAACAGTGAGCCACTCGCTTAAAAGTTCGTTTAGTTTCATAAAAAAGTACCTCCGTTTAATTTTGGTAGTACATATATTGCTCTAAACGAAAAAAATAGCAAGTTAATCGTGCCAATATAATAGATAATTTTTTGTGAACTTGAGAAATAAAAAAAGAGCCCACCAGAGATGTTGCTCTCCAGTAGGCTCAAATGGCTTATTCGTCTTTAGTTGTAAGCTGTTTAATAACCTGATTAGTACCCGTTGCAGCAAGACCGGAAGCGGCACCGACAATGATTGCCACCACGATATTTGCTTGCGGAATAACATCAGGAATGAAGAAGAAACAAATCACTCCGGCAATGGCACCAAGACCTAACGCAATAAGCGGTATGAATCGTAGTACCTTTTCGTTGTTGTTTGTCACTTTCTTCAAAACTTCTATCAAAGCATAAATCGCTCCGGTAATAGCCGGAACTGCAATAGCTGTTAAATAGTTCATTTTGTTTTCCTCCTTTTAATCTTTATTTGCGTTTTGTTCGAGCAAGTAGTCATAAAGCTCGTTTGTTACTTCCGAGTATGCGGAAATTGCCGACTTCATCTCACCATTTGTTTTACCGTCTCTTATCGCTACGGAATTGGCATAGGTAAGTTTACCAACGGCATCGATACTCTTTAGAATCAGAATGTTTTCTTTTGCTCTGGCTCTGGCTTTTTCTTCATCCTCTTTTTCCTTCTTTTCAAAGTATCTCTTCAAAAAGAAAAGCACCATGCCACTCACGATGCTGGATACTAAAGAAAAGATAATTGCTAATGCGTCCACTGTTCTATCCTCCTTATTTCAATTTACCCACTCTCGTTAGTCCATTCATCATTTGTCTCTTGTGCGCTGTCATAGAGTGAGTATAAACATTTAAGGTAACAGCGGCATTGGAGTGGCCTAAGATTTCAGACAATGTCTTGACGTCCATTCCGGACTCGATTGCTCGTGTGGCAAAGGTATGACGAAGAGCGTGGAAGTTTAAGTGTCTGATGCCTAAATCATCCAGCATTTTATTGAATCGCCACCTGTAGAGTCTTTGTGAGATTGGCTCACCGTCTTCATGCGAAAGGATAAACTCTGAATTGCTTCTTTCTTTCATTTCCATGAGCATCAGAAGCATGTCATCAGATAGCGGTATCTCACGGTTTGAAGTTCTGGTTTTCGGTGAATCGGTAATCGTCCTCCAGTTGCCGTTTTCATCAAGAGAGGTATAAACCGTCTTATTGATGTTCAGGATTCCGGAGTCGAAGTCGATATCGTTCCAAGTAAGCGCCATAAGCTCACCGATACGAAGCCCGGTGTAAAGGTCTAAGATGATGCCTTTTTGCTCATCGCCCTCTAAGCCTTCTATGTACTCTTCGATTTTTGCCTGTTCTTCAACAGTGAAGCACTTTACTTTGGATGTCTTATTGTTGGTAGCACCTCTGACCTTAAGTGTCGGATCGGTTTTCAGTATTTCAAAATCCACAGCATAGCCGAACACCATCTTAAGTACCGTAAGACACATATTAACAGTTGAGCTTGAGAGTTTCCTTCCGGTTCTCGGACTTTCGTAGTTTTTTAGCCACGTCATATACTCCTGCACGCTTCTGCGATCAAATCTCTTTATTTCTTTGTTTCCGATTGAATCACGGATATAGTTGTTGATGATACATCTGTATCTTACATAGGTCTGAACCTTGATGTGATCCTTCTGATAAGTTTCAAGCCACTCATCGCATAATTTATTTAATGTCATAATATTTAATCTCCTTAAAATTTAATGAAAAAGGAGGGTGAGTGGTCTTACTTCCACCAAATGTCCCCTCCAATAAAAAAAGCCCACATTCCGTGAGCTAAAAAGTATTTAGTTTATTCTATTCCCGGATATGGACGAGGCGGTATCGGTCCTGAGCCACTCGGTCCTGTCTGGTCTATCTTTAATGTAAATAAAGCATAGTTTCTGGAATACTGCCTTGCCGTTAAGTAGTAGGTCTGACCGGCTTCCAAAGAATAATAAATGCTGAAGTTATAGTTTGTACCACCGTCATCATTGGTTGTAAGCACTACTTTATCTGCGTTATACAGTGTTCCGTAGGTGTCGTAGTCGGATTCCGTGTACATATAGAAATAACCACTTTCTCGTGGCTGCAGTCTATAGTATTTTTCCGGGAACTCCGTATCTACTTCTTGGTCTGTTAAGGCATCTCCTGACGCACCAAAGTTTATGACAATGGCATCATCAAAGCTTGTACCACCGCCCGTACCGATTCGCATTGATACTTCCGTTGAGAACTTGTTTCCTTGAGCGATCGCTTTAACGCTTAAGGTATGTCTTTCATCTTCCCCAATAAGAGAGGCAAAATCAAAGGAAATACCCGAAACAACTCCTGCAAGCTCTCCGTCCATTTTCACTTCATAGTTTTCTGCGCCACTGATCACCTGCCAAGAAAGCACTGTCCCTACATATGAAAGAGTCGGTGTTGCAAGTCTTGTAAAGCTTATGGTGTTAGATAACGGTGAATCTGTTCTGCCGTCCTTATGTGCTTTTACACCAATGGTATAAGCTCTGAAATCTGAACAGTAGCTGAACAGGCTATAACCAGAAGCCGTATATGACAGATTGGCGATCTTAGTTCCGTTTACATAAAGGTAATAAGTCGTAGCATCGGTAATCTGCTCATCTATATAGAACTTTTCGCCTTCCTGATGAATAGTCGGTGTTCCGAGAATTCGCTCAAGCGTATAAGTAATAGGCTCAGACGGATTGGATATCAGTCCGGACTTCTTTGCAGTTACCGTAATCTCGTATGTTCCGTCATTGGTAACAAGCGATGCCATGCTGTACCTTAGTGCCGAGGTGTTCTTAGTAACCGTTGTACCATTGCCCGTAGCAGTAACGTCATAGCTTGTTGCTTCATCTACGGCACCCCAAGTAACATAGTCACCATCCATTGCTACAACAGGAGTCGGAAGTCTGGCGTTTTCAATCATATAGAACATCGAGCTTGGCTTTCCAACCTTCAGTGTTAATGGCGAAGTTAAAGATGATCCAGAAAACGAGCAAGCCGCAAGAACACAGGATACATTCGCCATATAGGTTTCTGCCTGTTCAAAGGTTCTCTGTGTGCTTCCTGAGTTTACATAGATATCACTATCGGACGGATAGATTCCGGCAATGTTTGTAGCTGCCGATCCATAAGTTTTAGAACCGTTCGTCCACTGTGTGCTATCAATCAAAATAATGTAATAACCGGAATTGAAACAGAATAAAAGCGGCATCGTGTAGTCATTTGCCGTACTTGTTGATGTAGATCTGCTGAAAACTCTGTAATCGGTATTAAAGGTAATGACAAGCCTTCCGGTGCTCTTATACTCAATAGTTGCTCCTGCCGTATAGTAGGTGTCGTTTGAAGGTATGGTATAAGTCGTACCCGGCTTTATCTCAATATGTCCAGTGTTTAATAGTCCGCTTTGTGTGTTTATAAGGTAACCTGTGCCACCTTTGTATGAGCTTGATGTAGTACCGGATATCTTAAAGATAACAACATGCGCATCAGATGTTTTCACTCCGGCTTTCAAGTAAATATTATCCACTACCGTTCCTGCCGGAATATACGCTCGTCTGGTTGAACTTGATGCCGCACTCGAATAGAAATAACAGGCAAGTCCCTGCATACCGAGCCTTTCAAGATATCCGGACTCTTCACCCGTTACCTTTTTAATGGTTACTTTCTTGAGTAGCTTTCCTTCGCTTGGCCTTACCTCATAAGTCTGAGATGTTCCCGTTACAGTCTTTTCTTCGGCTTGGATATACACAGTATCTGATGCCGCACCGGGAATATCTCCTCTTTCTTTGTAACCGGCTCTGGTAACCGTTCCTCCCGGAGTAAAGACTACCGGATACTCGGTTTCATTTCTTGAAAGGTATGGATTTGACGGAACCGTAACATTCGATACCATTGCTCCGTCATCAAGTGTGCCTGTTTCCAAGACCTTGTTTTTGCTGACATAGCGTTTGCCTCGCCTTACCTGTTCAGGCTTAGCAGTTACTTTGGATACATCGGCATAACCTTCCTTGACCTTCTTGATAGCACTGTCTATCTGTTTTCCTGTAAATATTAGTTTACTCATTGCTCCACCTCACAAAGAACCGATCTGCCGGAGCCGTAATTGAATGTCATTCTCGGAAACTCGCCTCCGCTTTTCTCTACGTCCGAATACCAGTAGATGTTAGTCAGGTTTCCAAACATACACTTAGGTTTTGAATAGTCATGGTAGCCTATAGTTTCATTAAAGTTCATCTGGGCATTGTTCGGACTGGCATAAATACCCCCGGATGAAACTCTTGTGCCATAGCCGACATAACCATGCGAGGCTCTTGAGTAATCTACCAAAACAACATAATAAACACCGTTATTTAAAAGGATCATCGGACAGCTTGAAAAGGAACTGCCAACAGTGAATGATGATGTATGGTAGAACTGAAGTCTGCCGTTTTCTGTAAATCTGAGCTCACCACCCGGTGTATAAGTCGATGCGGTAGATACAAAGGTATCTCCTTTATGCATTATGATCACTCCGTTTACAAGCCTTCCGTCATCGGGATCAACTACTCTAACCAGTATCTTTTGCCTGCCGACATTGCTGCTTACCGGAAGCAGGTAAACGACATCAGACACTGAGACGTTGTCTTCCAGAGTTCCTGCAGTCAGCATTCCGGCATAACCGCCATTGGTTTTCATTTCGTTTATGTAAAAATCATAGATAGGCACTCGTTTTACCTTTGAGACAAAGTCCGGTGTCTTTTCCACGATCACTTTCTCAAGGAATTTATTCTCATCGACTTCCAGAACCACGTTCTCGTCATAGCTTGGCGTGCCTTGCTTGACTTCGGTTTTGATGTATCTGGTCTCAGTTGCTCCCGGAGTAAGCGAATCTATGTAGCCACCCTCTGTCACTTTAAGGGAAGCATTACCTGTTATAGGGTAAGGTGATGGTGTGTCTGAAACAACACTGCCGGAAACAGTAACCGAAGGTGTAGCACCAACACTGCCTATAGTGCCTGAGACGAGTGTCTTGTCTTGCGTCATGATTTTAGCGCCTTCAATCACATCCGAAGCTACCGCATCAACGTTTGAACAGTCCGCATAATCTTTATTGACTTTTCTGATAGCTGCATCAAATTCCTGTGTTGTATGATTAAGTTTGCTCATCCTGTACCTCCTCTATAAATTCATCCATTTCTTCAATGGTGTAGTCACTTATATAATCTGTAAGACCTATAACCCCGACATCGGAATCTTCCAAATCTATGACCTTCAGCTCGTTTGCATCATATAAATACTTTTCAGATACTTCAGTCAGGCTCTTGATTGTCATCGTGCCGGAAAGTGCTCCATTATAGGTTATGGTATGCGTTAAAATCAGTGCGGTAATAAAAGGTCCATAGCCCGTTTCAAAGTACAGCGCATCCAGCGGCTCAAGCTCCGGATTGCCACGGTATTTCACCGAGTGCGTTAAACGGAACTGCAGGTAGTTTGCCGCATGATATATAAGCGATGACTGCATACCAAAGTCGGTGATCAGCTGATTCTTTTCGCTGTCTGTTGAGCCTCCCGTATTAAGAGAGATGACAGCTTCACTTTTAGATACCGAGCTATTGACCTTTTTGCCGTAGACCTTCACATAATAAGTGCCGGTTCCGATGATTTTGAAATCTGCACTCCTGCCATAAAAGACAACGTCTTGTGTCTCGGCTTCGCACTCTATCCTTTGCTCTGTAGATAAGGCATACTCTATATGGCATTCCGCTTCCTCATCTACATCAATGCTTGATTCAAAGACAACTGTCTCCGTCTCTTCTTCGGTGTAGGTGTAAAGGTCGGATTCTACTTTGTATAAAGTATCAATCTTAGAAACCGTGTCACCGTTAAAGGCTATGGAACCAAGCTCCATAATAAAGTCCGAAGATAAATCATCCATTTCAAAAGGTGCAATAGTTATAACTCCACCCACTGTTCTTAAAGTACAGCAACAGGCATGCGCTATAAGCTGCAGACAATTAAGATGCGTTGTGATTGGCAAAGGTGCATCGGTATAAAGCTCTTGTAAAGAATCGGAAATGTCATAGTCCGTAATCCCGGCATCGGTTAAGACATCCTCGCAAAGTTCATAAAAGCTTTTATGTTCAAATGTCCCTTTATAATAAGTTTTTGTAAGAGAACACAAAACGCTCCTTGCCTTAAACGATGCAATGCCGGATGAATAGGAAGGTCTGCCGGAAAGAATGAAATCATCTTCCGAAAGCCACTCGATATTGCCACCAATAGATAAACCGAACTGAATGGTTATCTTGGCGTTTTCATCAAGAGCGTGCCACCTTCCACTGGGATTGGACGGACTGTACCTTCCGTTAAAGTCATAAATAGAAAAGGAGAGCTCTTCTTTAGGAACCCTCCTTGTTAACGGATCAATATCGCTGTTTACGGTGACGTTTGCAATCTCATCATCCAAGAACTCATATGTTTCACTGCCGGAAGTAAGAGATATCTTTACATGGGATTTATCCCTGCACCTTTCCTTCATGGCAAGAGCGTATGTATCGCTTGTCTGTTTCATGCTTACTCACCTCCCATATCGATAATTGTCAGTTCGCAATTTTGTAAGAACCTCGGCATTCCATAGTTTGCACTATTTGGATTACCGTTCGGTCTGTACGGTGTGCAGGTAGGATTCTCGGCATAGAATTTCTTCGTTTGCCAAATCCCACGATTGAAATTAAAGTATTTACAGAAGAAAACCACACCGTTCGTTTCCAACCAGTTATTGATCTCCCACCACTTTTCGGGATCCATGATCTCCCATGATAATTTCTGCTTGTCTCGGCTTCTGCCTATAAGCTGAAACACCACTGAACCATCAGCGGATTCCTGTGTCTGGGATTTACGGGAGGTTTCAAAAGTGCCACTTGTAGGATATGGCAGCTCTAATGAAAAGCTGTCTTCGGTTATCCCCCAGTACATAAATCCCGGTTTCATGTTAATATGCATTCTTAAAACCTCCCTCATTTACCATTAGTCCTCGTTTACCTTCATAGCGTGCATTGGCTCTTCCGATGTCATCATCCGAGAAGATAACCGATAGATCTTTTTCAAGTATTGCTCTTAATATGGAGTTTTGCTCCCTTAATAAACTCAGCTCTTCAGACCTGTTAAACTCCGTTTGTTGTCTGTAGTAAGTATCCTGTTGTGTATATCCTTGAGGCTTTACAGGGCTTGTCACTACACTATCCAGTCTTGCTGTGCCTTTGATATCAAAGTCGGTAGGTACTGCTTTGGTCATTAACTCTTCGGCATTCTTCATGGAATCTATAAAGCCACCCTCAAGTCCAAGACCTAAGTTTTCACCGATTCCGGCAAATAGTCTTGAAGGAGAGTGAATTCCGAAGAAGTCCTTAATACCTCCGACAATGCTGTCAAAGAAACCGCCGATCTTATCCTTAATCCAGTTACCGACCGACTTGATGCCTTCCCACAAACCTTTTATTAACTGAACACCGATATTGGCAAACTGCTCAGGTCCTTTGGCAAATGCCTGAAGTAGTCCGCCTATGATTTCCGGTACTGCTTTTATCAGTTCAAAAATGATAGTAGGAAGCTTGGTAATAAGGCTTGTGAACAGCTCAATACCACATTCAATAATAAGCGGAATGTTTGAAAGGATCGCTTCGATAATAGACTCTATCAAATCCGGTATTGCATTGATGATTTCAAGGATGATAGTCGGTAGGTTATCCACTATGGAAATAACCAGATCTAAGACGGCATCTAAGATGTCCGGAAGGCAAGTAAACACTGCTTCCAGTATGCCGCTTATAAGCGCAGGTATTACCTCAATCAAGGAATCCAGAATAAGAGGCAAGTTATCAACGACACTGTTTACAATCTCAATCACAGCACCGATTATCTGTGGTACTGTTTTAAGAATTGCTTCGACCAGTTTCGGAATGATATTCCCAATAGTGCGAAGTAACTCCGGTACCGATTCAAGGATTGTTCTGATCACTCCTTCTATGCTTTTCAGCACTGCATCTAAGATTAAAGGAAGCTTTGAAGCAATGGTATCTACAATCCCTACAATCGCAGAAAGTACTGCAGAAAGTAATACCGGAAAGCTATCCGTGAAGGTTTGCGTTACCTGATTGACGATCTCAATAACCAGATCCAAGAACTCCGGTAGTCTTGCCACAACTTCCGAAAGTAGGGCACTTACAGCCCCACTGACCGCTTCTAAAAGATAAGTGGCGTTGTTATTCAATGTTTCCACAAAGGCGAAAACAGCCCCGATTACGGCCTCAAGTGCGCTCGGTAAATTCACTGCAATAGCGTCTATAATAGATAAAATTACTCTTGAAACTACATCGAAAACATCCGGAAGTGCAGCAGAAATCTCACCGATGAACTCGGATATAAACTCGTTTGCAAGAGCGATGATTTCAGGTAGCGATGATAGAAGTGTCGTTGCTACCGCCTTTATAAAGCTCTTGATTAAAGTGAGTAGCTTTGGCATGTACTCACCGAGCTTATTCAGTAGTTTCGGAAGCACCGATTCTATCGTTTCACCTATCTTTTTGAAATCCCCTCCGGCATCACGAATACCGACTGTAAGCTCGGATAGCATTTCTTTACCGTCTGTTGCAAGGGATGTAAGAATCGGAAGAAGCACAGTACCTACTGCGTTTTTGAGTCCTTCCGTTCCAACCTTTAAGTACTGGATCTGGTCATCGAGTGCGCCATAGGCATTTAAGGTATCATCACTTAGAACATACCCGGCTTCACGTGCTTCTTTGCCAAGTTCAGACATCTTATCTGCACCGGCTTCGATCAGAGGATTTAACTCCTGAGCCGATTTTCCGAGTATCTGCATAGCAAGTGCGTCACGTTCGGTTTCGTTTTCTACAGCACCTAAGGCATCTATAAGCTCCCAGTAGACATCATCAGAGTTTCTGAGTGTCCCGTCAGTATTGGTTACAGATACACCCAGCTTCTCATAGGCTTCCACCATAGCAGAGGAACCGTCCTGAGCACTCTTCATGCTCTTGATGTTTTTGGCCATTGATTTGGTTAAAGTCTCAACCGAAACATCTACAAGCTCGGCTGCATACATGTACTCCTGAAGCTTATCCGTAGCTATGCCGGTGACTGTGCTTTCAGTAAGAACAGTATCTGCATAAGCAGCACCATCCACTGAGGCACTCACCAGTGCTTTACCTACTTCAACAAGGGCAGCACCGATCGCAACAGCAGTAGCAGCTACGGCCGCAGCAGTGGCTTTACACACAGTTCCTAATGCTTCAAAGGCACCAGACGCATCTTTGGATTTATTCCCGGCTTCTTTTACCGAGTCACCAAAGTCATCCGATGCCTTGTCTGCTTTTTTCAGTCCTTCCGAATCTTCAGATAGAGCCTGCGTGTTTTGCTGAAGCTCTCGCTCCATTTTATTCAGTTCGGACTGAGCTTTGTTTAGTTGTGTTTGCCAGTTTTGTGTACGCTTATCGTTTTCACCAAAAGAAGCGGATGCATTTTGCAGTGCCTTTTGAAGAAGCTCGACTTTCTTTTTCTGCTCTTCGATAGCCTTTTGCAGTACTTCATTTCTTTTGGTCAGTGCCTGTTCGGATCTGTCGGTTTTATCAAACTCAGAGGCAACAAGCTCCATTTCAGAGCCGAGAACTTTCATGGAAGAGTTGATTTCACTAAGAGCACGCTTGAACTCCTTCTCGCCTTCAACTCCTATTTTTAATCCAAAACTATCTGCCATGTGTACTCACCTCCTTATAGCCCCACCGGAATGATGTCATCGATTGTGATATTGCGTTTTGGTTTACTCATTCCGTGGAATTGCTTATAAACCTCCCACTGGTCAAGTAGCTCGCCAAGTGGCATCAGCCATACTTCCGTTTCGCTCCTTCCCAACATGGTGGTTCCATAAAATATAAGCCAAGCAAAAATCTCTGCATCTGAGGTTTCAGCCGGCTTTATGTGTTTTTTGGTTTTTCTTCCTCGCTTTCAACTTCTCGCTTGGTGCCTTTAATAAGCGCTTCGGCAATGGCATCTTTGAATGTTGCAATTTCAAGCGGAGTCGTTAAAAGTTCGATCTCGTTTTCTGTAAGCAAGGCATCCTTAGAACCCGTTGTAAGGTTCTTGATTTCAATACCCTGATTGGCAAGAAGAGCTATGAGCCAGATTACTTCGCTGATTGCCTTGTCATAGTCTTCTTCCTTCATGATGCGCTCACCAAGCTTTGATAGACCACCGTATTTCTTGGCGATCTCTCTGGTTGCTTTGGTAGTTAAAATAAGCTCATATTCTTTACCGTGAATGGTTACTTTACTTGCTCTTTCCATTTATCTTAGTCCTCCTCTTCCTGATTGGGTGGTGTTGGCTGTGTGTAGGTAGGTTCATAAACCGAAGTGAACCATGAATCAAAGATTGTGGTATTGGAATCGGTTCCGTTGTCTGTTGCTTCTACCTTCCACGGATGTTTATCCGCTGCGTCAAGCTTGTTACGTCTTGAGATAGTACCTTCAATTGTTGGAGTTTGGAACTCAATCGAGTCACCTCTGGTTTTAAGTGCCGCACTCGGAACACCGAAAAGTACTCTGTAAAGCCAGAAATATCTGTATTTTCCGGTAGCAGTTTTTGCTCTGAAACCTACAGCTACAGGCTTTGATACGTCTTCGCCGGTTGAAACAAGCACTCCGTTAATATCTACCGTTGCACCTACAAGATCAGAAACCACAGAAGGCGCTAAGTCATTAACACCAAGAGATAAGGTTCCCGACTTGAACTCACGGATCGTAGTATCCGCACCGTCATCGGCATAGAGAATCGCTTCCAAAAGTTCAATAGAGAGATTGGCTTCTATAGCTTTTGCAAGAAGAGTCGGTGTGCCATAGGTTTCATTACCATTGGTACCTTCCGTAATCTTGGCATAATATAATTTATCAAGTCCTATTGTTGCCATTATAAATTTCCTCCTTAAATAGCATAATAATCCGCTACATCAATAGCGATTTGGTGATAACCTGTCTCATCATCATGAGTGATGTACCTGCGGTCGGTTATCGTTAAGTCCGCAAGCAGTATTTTTTCTTCAAGGTTCCTTTTGAGCGTCAGGTAGTTACCCTTAACAAATAAAGAAATCCTCACTTCTTCAATATTGGCATTCGGTTTATTGTCCGCATAGATGTCATAGGTATCTACAATCGGAGTTAAAACCGCATACACATCAGGAGCCGAAGACTCAAAGACACCTGTCTCAACCGGGATGTTCTCAGCTGTTATCAGTGTGTTTAATGTTGATAGTAAACTCATATCT
>Ga0255344_1001037_pt1 | contig 39590 bp, 60 predicted proteins | sample wastewater_treat_5_FD_192414 | JGI IMG/M metagenome (GOLD analysis project Ga0255344, IMG submission 192414) | Wastewater microbial communities from Lulu Island WWTP, Vancouver, Canada - plant18 | ecosystem: Engineered > WWTP > Wastewater > Unclassified | place: Canada: Vancouver, British...
CTTCGAATTGTACTGCATCATCTTTTTTGATGACGTCAAGTGTTCCTGATTTGTGAACGAAAACGTCCTTACCATCATCTCCGGCAATAAAGCCAAAACCCTTTTGTTCATTAAAGAACTTTACACGACCTGTTAAAATTGCTCCCATAATTGTTAGTATTTATCTGTTCTGAATAAGTCGATGATAAGAATAAGAAACATAGCTGCCAATCCTCCGGACCAAGTAAATGTCACATCAGCCATTTCCGGGTTGCCAGGCCCAATCCATTTGTCATAAGCCTCTTTGGCAAATCCAATAAGCAATGGAAGAATCGCTGCAATTACCATTGGGAGATTCGGACGAAGATGTGTTTCAGGATTTCTTTTTGCAAAAAGCAAAACAATCAGCCCACTGATTAGAAACCCAAATGCTGCATGATAGATTAAGTCCATTATGTTACCCTCCTACAAATTTTCTTTTGCACTAACTTATTAAAGGCTCCGCTCATTGCGTCCACTTGGTCCTTGTATGTACTATATGGAAAGAAACGAAGTTCCTCAATCAAATCGTGATTCCAATCTCCTCGCATCATCCACACGTTACCATTGTTAACTTGTACGGAGAACGGGTCGGCACGAAATATCTTATCACCCGTAGGCCGTTCGGCATAGATAGACCACCCGGCCAAATTCCTTATTGTACCCTCGGCTGATTCTTTTCCACCCGATCCCGGTTCCTGCTCTATCCACACAACCACCTCAGACGTGTCCCCCAGGGCGGTGCTCTTAATCCAACGCTCCCGTATATCCGTACCCCACTGACCACGTGTCATGTCTTCCATGAGCCATTTTCCATTGGATAAAGCAGACATTTTCCCGCCCGCAGTAAAGGCCCCGGCACCTTGTGAACCAGCCTTATCCCAATAACGAACGGTATGAATGCGTGAAACTCCGTCTGGAAGTCCATCTACGGTCATTATCTTGTCCACCTTAAACATGCCCCCTCCGGGCGGTACGGGGTTCTGCCCTATCTGCCCTGCATAACCATATTGACCTAAGTCCGCCTCCAAGTCTTTCAATACAGACCAAGGCATACGAACAGGATCAAGTAAATTGTCTTTATAATATCGTAAGAGTTGGTGAGGCTTTACCTGCTTCTTAAAATTAAGACTTTCTCCAGGTAAAGAAATATGCTTGACATTGAGTTTGTCTTTGGCAAGAAGGTGCCCAGAAGGATCATCCTGGTGCAATCTCTGCATTATAAATATGGTAGCGGTAATTGCTTTGTCAGTCTTACGTGTGGAAAGTGTTCTCTCACACCAATCGTTAGCCGACCTCAACAAGGTGTCTGACACGGCCTGTTGCGGATTCAAGGGGTCGTCCACTATCAGTATATCACCGTGGAACCCTGTCAACGTACCTCCTACTGACGTTGAGTAACGACTCCCCCCTGATAATGTCTTCGGCATGTACCCGGGTGTTGATGGAAGACGCTTGACAACCTTGAAGTTTGATTTCGTATCTTTATCTTCCTTGATGTCTATTTCGGGGTACATTTCTTGAAATGCCGTACTGCGTATCAAGTCGCGGCAATATTCGGCAGATTCCATCGAGAGTGCCGAAGAGTAAGAGGCACAAATAAAACGCATCCAATGCCAACGGGTCCAACACCAAGCCGGAAACATAATTGAGCAGGTAATCGTTTTGGTTGACCCTGGCGGTACATTTATAATTAAGTCATGTTTTCTTGGCAAATGCGCGGCAACACGCTCAGCAACCTGCTCAAGCTCGCGACACATCAACTCAATATGCCAGTTACCGTGAAATTTGTGTGCCGATACAACAGGCCAAAAGTGTTGTAGAAAATGGTAAAGGGAGCGATTGTTAAGCTCCCTGGTGACGGCGGTTGGGTTTTTGATGGCTTCTAACAACATTTCGCTGCTGGCTCTCCCCCGCCTTGGTATGGCACGTTTCTCAAGCGTATCCGTTTGACCCGGCATCTTAGTTCTCACCAGCATATTGCGTAAGTTGTTTGATACCTAATTTCTCGACAAGTTTGAGCTCGTCGGTTGACAACCCTGACAAGTCAAGTTTAAACACATTGACGTTGGTATTGATTGCCTCTGTCTTATGCACGTCAGCCCACAGGGCTCGTTGACGTATTGTCAACCACTTGGCAGCGGCCCAAGGATTGGGCGGGACAGTTTTCTTAATTCGCCGCACAACGGCCTCACCCTTAATCATTACCACGTGCTCCTCATAGTATTCGTACCCCATGGCACATTGAAGGAGGGCTTTGGCAACCTTGGCGTCTGTCATCATTCTCCCGCGATGGACAGCCTCCTTGAATTCCGGCTTCGTCCTAATCCAATAATCGATTGTCTGTTCCTTGACTTCGAAGACGTCTGCCATCATCTTATTGGTAGCCCCCAACAATGCCAACTCGTACGCTTGTTGCGGCCGCTTGTCGTTCCATTGCTGTGGTGTCTTTCTGTTCATTGGGGAATCAATTAGTGCTCCTTAAGTCATCCGAGCATTACTGCGTTTACGCAGTAAAGTTAAATGACATTTTCCACACCACAATGTGACACCCACAATTATTTTTAAATGAATTTTTACTTCATTAAGGCTGAACACGTTACACGGCCAAAATTTTTTCCCCCTCCCAGCCGTGTCAAGAGGTGTCAATAGCCGTGTGACACCTTGTCTATTTTTCCGAAATATTTTTTACAAATTTTTTCTGCGATGCTGCGAAGGCATCAAGCCTATGTCGCTTGTCAATTTCGCATACTCCTTGTGACACCTTTTTACTGTTCCCCTATATAAACACTTGTCGAGGGGGCTGACGGGCTTGTCAATAGGTGTCGCTACATTTGTCAAAGGGCATCAGGGCAACGGTGTCAAGGGGAATCGCGTTAGGTGTCGAGGTGTCAATGTCTAATGTCGTGTGTCTAATGTCAATGTCAAGGGGAATTGATGTCTTTATCAAGGGGAGTCAGGGCGGGGCTTGTATTTGAAAATGTCTAATTTTACGAAATAGATTTGGACAATTATCAAGGGGTACTTCCGCCGCAGCCCTGAATTACACACGTCAAACGCCCGGGGGGGTGTCAAGCCTCCGCCCTGCCTAAAGCCCTGACACCTAAGCGAATAGGGCAACCGCCCAGCAGCCACATGTCAATTGTCAATGGGCATAACACCTTAGGCATCAAGGCATTGTACCGGACACCTAATGTCATTAGAAAAGGCAGGGCACCATTCAGCGGCCCGCGCCCAGATCGCCCCGCCCCCTTGATGCCCTGACATTGACACCCACCTTGACACCCACCCTACCTTATTAGCCTTATACATGCCTTGCCTGTGACATTGATGCCTTTGTTGTATAGTGATACCTTAGTAATGTGGTATGCCATTACGTACATGGATAGATAGCCATACATTGATATACTGTCTTACTGTATTGTTATTGATAACAGGACATTAGGCAGGGATTGACACCTATTGAATTAGATATGAACTGCTTATGTCATTTGTTATTGGGTGAGGCAGGCAGTTGGGTTAGTGGGTAACATGTTGGGTGACAGGGTGATAGTGTGAGGTAGGCAGACCTTAATTTGTGCCTATCAGTATTGTTATTGGGTGTAACACCCTGTCTATGTGTGCCTTGCCAATGCCTTTAGACACCTTACCAATAGCCCATCAGTGTCGTATGTCAGTGCCTCACCCACCTACCTCATGTGTGCCTGTTAGGCTGCCTATTTCGCCTGTGTGACACCTTTCCTTGCCTTTTCCTTATGTTTATAGCCTGTTGCCTACTGTACCTGCCTTGACACCCTCGATGTGACTATACGGCATGGTACATAGCCTTATTAGCATTTAGACACCTTTCAATATTGTTTGATTATGTGTGTTGCTGGGCTGCTAGGTTGTGTGCCCTGTACAGTACAGCCCACTAAGAGCCTGGTAGGTGCGGTTCCTTGCCTTTTCCAGGGGTTTGGGGTATGTTGTACTATATTGTACTGCCGTAGGTGCGTGTGCCGATGTACGGCGATATTATGCGAAACGCGGTTAAGAGCGATATTTAGACACCTTTTCAGTACTTTTGTCTATTCCTAAACGTCTTAGACACCTGTTTTAGGTGGATTTTGCGACTTTTTACGCTTTTGTAACATACTGTCTTACAATACATTGTAATCTAATTTACAATTTTATTTAAAATAATTGTAATTTCTCTTGTTTACTAAAGACTAATTGTGTAACTTTGTTGTGTGAGATTCGGATGTTGTTTGACATGTTGTAAATACAGGGATACGGAGGTAACGTATTGAAAGTGAAAGGAATTCCGTTGTGAAACGAGTTTCCAAGTAGTGTACGAGCCAATGTACTAACTTCTAAATCAACAAGTTAACTGCCCTACGTCGTTCATAGCGTTAAATGTGCTACATTGGCACAGAGTATATTCCCACTTCTCGTTGAACATATTAGATAGACAGACAAGTCGACGCCAAACCTGTTGTGAAACAGTTGCCAGCGGCTGCTGATCGACAAGTACTGTACAATGTACAGTATTTCCGTAAATGAGAGACAAGACATTATGTGTCAAGTACTTTGGGGATGAAAGTACAATGGGTTGACAAACCGTTTTATTACCGAGCAGGGCCTCTAAAAAAGGCAGTACAAGGTACAGTGCGCGGGATGCGTATGTGTACAACACTGAGTCAGCGAGCGACTCCCTGTTCACAATGAGCGATATTGCTCAGTATCTAATCCAATAAACAAAATGGAAAAGAACATTATTGAAAACGGCGTTGCAAAAGCAACAGAAAAGTCAAGTGAAACCGCCAGCACAGCAGTTAATCCGCTGGGAAAGAAGGTTGTACCCCAGAACAGCAAATTGGCTGAGAAACCGAAGGCCGAAAAGAAGGCCAAGGCACCGAAAGCACCAGCCAAGCCGAAGCTCTCAGTAAAGATTGATGAGCTGATAGCCAAGGGCGGAAAGTGGGAAGACCTCATCGCAGCCGCAAACGAGTTCTGTGTTGCACAGGGGTTGAAAACCAAAATCAATGTGGCTTCGTTTAAGACACAGGTTTACTGGAGGACAAAAATTCAAAAAAATCCGGACTACCTCGGTAACATGGAGTTAACTGAGAAAGGGATTTTCAAAGTAAAGGCAGCCAAAGCAAACAAAGCTGCGTAATGTACTGTAAGTCAACAGAAAACTGGATGGAACGTTTAAAGGAACAGGGCTTCGGTCCTGTTCCTTTTTTTATGAGTATTATGTAAACATATTGTATAATCTTAAAAACTGGAAGCATATGAAAAATGTAATGATTAACGGTGCCATTTACAACTGGACGCCAAAAGAGGAAATTCAAATACTGAAAAACCTAGATGGTATGTGTGCTGATGTAAACAATGACCCTGAGGCCTATGAAGTCAATGTGACCTTCTATCACAGAGACTTGGAGTATTGTGTTGCTCCTCACACTGACAGACCTCGGGAAATTGTGTACACCATAACAAGGTTGTATCGTAACTCAAAAGGTGACATCATTGATGATGAGATTGTACACAATAGCAAATATGCAAGGACAATCTTACCAAGTATCATACGTCGTATGGTAAATGAAGTTAGACATACCTATTAAAAAAAGGACCTTCGGGTCCTTTTTTTATGACCTTTTGTGTCAGTATAGTGTACAAACAATCTAAATCTAAGAAATATGAAACTTGAAGATTTTAAGACAGCCCTGATCCACTATGTTAAAGAAATGGATGAATACTATGGAATGACAGAAAAAGAGACAGCAAAAACTGTTTCAAAAATTCAGGAAGCCAAAAATGCAGAGGATGCTTTTATTACTTTGTGTAATGAAAGCAATATTGAGGCATGTATGGAAACTGAAATACTGTTAAAGATATTTGTTCCGGATAATGATTAAAAATGAAGGCTCTTCGGAGCCTTTTTTTATGGATACTCATGTCTAACTAAAAAAATTGGAGGTAAATTATGACTGATTTAAAAGAACTTGCTAAGGCAATGTTTCAAACATCAATGCCCTCAAATCCTGTTCCTTTCCTCATAGGATTGGAAAAAGGCTGCAGGGAGAACCCTGACTTCATAAAAACAGATCATGGAAAAATGATTTTGTTTACTCTCTTACAAATGGCCTATGGTCAAGCATTCCTACTTGACTCTTTTGCAGAGTTTCAAAGGCTAATGCAATCAGCACTCATTTTTGATGAAACTGAAAAAGAGGAACAGAATGGAACCAATGCCTGAAGAAGCCCGTGAATGGGTTAAAATTGCAAACATGGCGGCGGATATTCGTGCGCGAATTCAAAAAGCAAACGCACCAAGGCCTATCGTTGAACCCAACCGACCTGTCTTTATCCTTCCTACAGGAATGACAGGACAGACCCTGAAAAAACTGAAGAGACAGGACTCTATGTTCAATCTCTTCCCGCATGAACATTAATGGAGAATTGGTATGTACATTCAAAAAGAAGAAAATCCAAGACGTTATGGCGTCTATTTTCCAAAGATGAACACACAGGTTATCTGCCAACTTGAACCAGATAGCCTTGATGGTCCTGATCGCATCATTATTGGAGAGGTCAAATACTCCAAACGTGCCAAAGCGGCATTAAAAATATTGTATGCCGCACCCCTACAGGAGTACCTTGAAAGGTTTGCTCCTAAGGGATTCAATACGGTGGCCAAGGCCGATACAACAAACGCAATTGAACGAGCTTTTCAAGTCTTTATTGAGGAAAGGTTCGACATCAAACCAGAATTAAGTAAATAAAACACCATTTCAATCAAATTATTAATCATCAAAAAAATCTAAGAAAATGAACAAAATTGAAGAGGCTGTCGTGACCTACAATCATGACGAAACCAGAGTTCTTGATGCAATTTGCATCAATGACAAGACATTGGCAAAAACCTTACAAAGCATCAAAACTGAAAGGGGAGATGAAATGGTAGCAGAGGTTCACCGTTTTTTAAAGGATGCCCTGGAAAAATTAACACTGCATGACCTGCTACTGGCATACGTGCAGTCCAAGAAAAATGACCCGTTGGCAATACGTCTGATAGATGAAGAGGTCACCTTCCTCTTCATTCTTGGTCGCATGTTTCTCCAGGTGACAAAAGGCATGGTTTTGACAAAACATCTCGCCCAAAGAATCATGGCCGGAAAAAATACGGGTGAAAATTGTCTTACAAAGACAATTGAAAACTTCGTTAAAAGCTACGAGGAAGGATCAAAGAAAGATCCCATACCAGAGGCTGTTCTTACAATCGTATTCGCTGCCTTAATCGGAGAGACAATGGATATGATGAAAGATCCGATGTTCCTAATTATGATGATGCTGGACAAGTGATGGAAAAGAGATTCATACAATTCCTAAAGGATGAGGGAGTCTATGACTCCTTCATCCATAACCTAAGTCACAGCCGCCCTGGCGTTACCTTAGAAGAGTACCTACTCACCTCCTCATACACCACCTCCCTGGTGTCTTGTGCCTTTATTTGGTATGGTACAAAGGAAGATCATCTGTTCTGGAAAGGAATAGATAAGAAATGGAGAAAGTTCTGTGGACAATTAACAGAAGCCTGAATCATGGCTGATAAAATCACTTCGACCACACAGATTGGTTATGCAAAAGTAACCTTTAAATCTGATAAGCACCATCATGAACTTCTTGACACAGAAGTCTATGTGGGGGATATCTTCATCTGCTCTATTGCAGGCTCCTCAATCTCTTTTTTCATAGAGGATCTTAAAGCACTTATTCAAAAATACAGAATCTGATTAAAAAATGGTTGATTTAACAGAAGGCAAACTTGACGAAGCACTTGAGTATGCCAAAAAGATTGGAGACGAGAGTCTTCAATCGTGCTTAGATCGGTTGAAAAAAACCGAGGAAACTTACGAATTGGATGGCAGACCAATCCAGACATACGTCTCGACTGATTTTGCCCCCTTATCCTTCTACTTTGAAAGACATGACAAATCAACAGGCATGTTCAAAGGTAATGGTGGAATTATATTCCACGGCTCACATGACGGCTTTGGTAGCGGTTCTGCTCCCACATTCTCGGTATCATTAGAACCATGTAGTGGATGGTCAATACATACTTAAAAAACAATCAAAAACCAAGAAAATGGAAATGAGTGAAGAAAACAAAAGAATCCTTCTGGAGACAGTGTCAAATGTACTGTCCTCAATGGAAGAAATTGAGACTTTGTCAAACAGATTAGATAACACTGATCTTGTGACGGATCTTGAAGATGCCAAAAGTTATGCGGATGATGCCTCTTCCGAAGCGGATAAGGCAATGTCAGCCGCTGAGAAAGCCCTCGGTACCGTGGAAGATGTTCAACAAGATATCCGAGCCATACAGGAGGAAATCAAAGAGGTACAGGCCTGGGTTCACACAATCATGGACATCATTGAACCTTTCCTGCCCAAGTCTCCTCTGGAAGTATTGGAAAAGTTTGTGAAAGATCACCGCGGCACAATCCGGGGCATGTACTTTGATTCGTACGTTGACAGAGGGCCCTTCGATGGTATTATCTGCTCCATAACCAGAGTGGCTGAAATATGGAATGTCAAGTTAGATCTCGACGCCATTGACAGGAAGGCCCTTGAAGAAATAACCCTTGAACTCTCACCAGCATGAAAGTAATCGAATTGAAAGAGGCATTAGAAGGGATACCAGACGATGCCGAAGTACGCCTGGCTATGCAACCATCATGGCCCTTTGAATACTCCATTGGGGATGTTATCCCTATAGAACCTGATGAGGAGGCCCCGGCCAATGAAGAAGTCAAAGTTGTTTACCTTACGGAAGGTTCCCAGCTTGGGTACTTACCAGGGGAGGCCTCCGAAGCAATTGGGTGGTAATTTGTTTTATTGTAAAAATAATTGTAAATTTACTTATTAATTCACCAAATACAAATCTAAGAAAATGTTAAAAAAAGATATTTATGAACAGATTACTCTTATTTTAAAAGAGACAGGGACTCCTTACCATCAATTTCTTGATATCTTGTTTGATTACCTGGACAAAGATACTGCACAGGAATTGCTTGATCATTTGATCTCTGAACTTGGTATTGTTTGAAGTTAGCAGCAAGGTACAGCCCGTGAGAGTCGGGCCAGTCGAAAGACTGCTACGCTCATTCGTTAACTAAAAACCAAAGAGATATGTGTTTCTTAACATCAAAATCATCAAGAGCAAAGATAGCAAAAGAAGATATTGTTTGCTACAAATGTCTGATGGGGAGTGTCTCTCCTGTATACTCGTTTCAATATCATAAAAATAAGATCACTCCGCATGTTCCGATTATAAAACAGTGGAGTAAGTGGCAGAAGAAATGGAAGATCATCCACGGATATCATTCCTACAAAACAAGGCGAATGGCGGAACATTCTGGATTCTTCTACAGCACAATACGAGAATTTATCATTCCAAAAGGAACTCGTTATTATTCCAACAGGACAGAATACGTCAGTGAACGAATTATAATGATTTAACTAAAAACAAAAAGAAATGACAGTAATTGAATTGAAAGAAGCATTGGAGCAAATGCCAGATGAAGCAGAAGTAAGACTGGCAATGCAACCATCGTGGCCATTTGAATATTCCATCATGGAAGTTGTCCCGCTCGAACCTGATGAGGAAGCCCCGGCCGATGAAGAAGTCAAAGTTGTTTATCTTACGGAAGGTTCCCAACTTGGGTACCTACCAGGGGAGGCCTCCGAAGCAATTGGGTGGTAATTTGTTTTATTGTAAAAATAATTGTAAATTTACTTATTAATTCACCAAATACAAATCTAAGATGAATGACATGAAAGATGTAGTCATGGCGCGAATTGCCCAGAAACTACAAAAAGGCATGAACAATGCCATCACAGCAACAACCCGCCTTCAGGAAGAAGGTAAAATCTCACGTGACTTTCTTTTCGACGTTGGCACCGAAAGGAAAGGTCAGCAGGAACTGATAAAGTTTCATCCCCATGACGGAATGGTTGGAGGAACGTTTCGCCTGCCACAGGAAGGCCCAACTCCCTTCCGTATAAACCGTCACGCCGTTGGTCAGTTGTCCGCAAAGTTGGGTATCCCGGGGCAGTATTTGACCTCGCTCCTCTTCGGAGAGGAGTGGCAGCGCAGTCTGGGGTACACAATACTCAACACACACAACGGATGGCTGGATCGCAGTAAAATGCTGGTGAGAACAGTTGGTCCAGAAGTCAGGGCATTTCTCTCAGACTCCTACCGGAGGCTTGATTCCGAAATGATCTTCGGCACCCACATTGATGAGGTGTTTCAGAATGGAGGTCAACTGTCTGACGGATACATGGACGACACACGTATCATGGTTGAAAGCATGTTGCCACAACCGATCGAAGTCTCAACTGAAAAGAACGGTATCATATACCTTGCTTTCGGTGTACGTATTGACTCCTCTGACTACGGTGTCAAAGCCCTTGAGCTCCGCCAGTTTATTATGCAAGGTATCTGTCTCAATGGTATGGTAAGACAATCCGTACTTCGCCAAATCCACCTGGGCGCCCGACTCCCTGAGAACATGGCACTTTCGCAGAAGACGTATGAGCTTGACAGTATGACAACTGCCAGTGCCATACGGGACCTGACAAAGGATCTGTACGGGGCCTCTGCCATAAAAGAAAGGATGCTTGAAATAAAAGCCGCCACAGACCAGACGATAGATCCTGTAAAGGAACTGACAGGACTGTTCAGGGCAGGAAAACTCTTCAAAAGCGAAATGGAAAGCGTAGGAGAACTCCTTATGCGTAATGATCCTATGGACGGGCTCCAGGGAGATGCCACTCTGTGGAAACTGACACAGGGGATAACCAGATATGCCAACCAGGAAGACGTCAGTGCCATACGTAGGATGGAACTGCAGGAAATCGCAGGAGACCTCTTCAACAGAATCAAAACCGAAGAATGATAAACAAGAAAGCAACTCTGGCAAAGAACCAACAGGGTGAAAAGGTAATTCAAATTGAGTTCCCGTACGACGTTGAAACCCTTACCAATATCAGAACGTTACCGGGAAGAAAATGGCATGCCGAACAGAAATGTTGGAGTGCCCCTATCTTTCCAGAAACAATCAAACAATTGGAAGAGTGGGGTTTTACCCTCGATGACACCCTGTTGGAAACTTTGTCCACGAAAAAGAAAGAAGAAAAAGCCAATGTCGCAAAAGTACCGTTGAAGCTGAAAGGTAACTTATATCCATTCCAAATGGAGGGGGTAGCTTTCATTGAAAGAAACAATGGAAGAGCTCTTGTCGCGGATGAAATGGGCTTAGGTAAAACGGTACAGGCGTTGGCTTGGATCGAAGCACATCCGAAGAAAAGGCCTGTCATTATTGTCGTACCAGCATCCCTTAAATTGAACTGGGCCAAAGAGGTATTGACATGGATGGCAAAACCTAATTTGGAAATACTGATGGGTACAACTCCATGGAAGGTAACAGGTGATATTATTATCATCAATTATGATGTTCTTCCAGCATGGGTTGAAACCCTGAAACGCAAACGCCCACAGGTTCTTATCACGGACGAATGCCATTACTACAAAAGCAACAAAGCACTACGAACGAAGGCTGTCAAAAAACTTGGCAAGGGTATCCCACATGTGATAGCATTGTCAGGCACACCAATTGTCAACAAACCAATTGAAGCCTACAATGCCCTACATCTTATCAGACCAGAAGTCTTTAGCAGTTCCCAATATTACATTCAAAGGTACTGTGATCCCAAGTGGAATGGCTTTGGTTTAGATACCAGTGGAGCATCACATACGCAAGAGCTACATGAACTCCTTACGGGTACCGTTATGATCAGACGTCTAAAGCGTGACGTACTGCCTCAGTTGCCCCCTAAAGTACGATCGTTTGTCCCAGTACAGTTACACAACAGAGGGGAATATCGCGACGCAGAAGAAGATTTTATAGGGTTCCTGCGTGAAACAAAGGGAGCGGAGGCAGCCCGTAGGGCTTCAAACGCGGAAGCCCTTGCAAAAATCGAGGCGTTGAAACAATTATCTGTACAGGGTAAACTGGCAGAGTCAATTGACTGGATCTCGGACTTCTTGGAGAATGGAGAGAAGCTTGTTGTCTTTGCCGTACATAAATTTGTGATAGATGCCTTGATGGAAAAGTTTAGTAAGATTGCCGTTAAGATTGATGGATCAGTATCACTGTCCGAACGAAACAAAGCAGTTGAGGCCTTCCAAGGCAATGACAAGATAAGACTCTTCGTTGGTAACATAAAAGCGGCAGGGGTAGGACTGACATTGACAGCCTCTTCCAACGTTGTCTTTTTGGAACTGCCATGGACACCTGGTGATCTTAGTCAAGCGGAAGACCGGTGTCACAGGATTGGACAAAAGGATTCTGTCAACATCTATTTCTTACTTGCTCCTGACACCATCGAGGAACGTCTTGCACACATACTTGACAGCAAACGAAAAGTACTTGATGCCGTACTTGACGGAGAGATAACAGCACAGGAATCATTGTTAACAGAACTCATAAAAGGTTATATATCTTAGTATGGATCACTTGAATCTATTACGCAAAATAGCTTGGACCTTCCACAAGAAAACCCGAGAAAACTGGGACGATTTATTTCAAGAGGCAGCCCTCGCTTATCTACAGGCACTTGATACCTACACCCCGGAGAAAGGTGCCATATCTACCTACGTCTGGCGATCTATCTGGAATCATTTAGAAGACTATCGCTGTCAACTACAACGGAAATACTATGGTAACGGCTTGGAATCATACGAAGATGTCTTTCGTTATGAGACTGAGACACCAGAGTTCTATTGGGAAGGCTTGACAGAAGATGCTTGTGAGATAGCAAAGTTAGTCTTGAAATCCTATAAGAAATTCGCCAGCATGCCTTCCTACCAAGCCTACCATCGTGTACGAAAGATGATGTTAGCAAGAGGATGGGATGAAACTAAAATAGAGAAAGGTATCGAGGATCTGGAAGCCGCTTTCTCTTGACTGTAAAATAGTACTGATATTCGTATAACATATTGTAACCCTTTTAAATGGACATCCTACAACTTTATCATGACTTTGGCATCTCCCACTTGACGGAGGGCCATAAGCATTGCCGACCTGGTTGGGTAAACTCACCCTGCCCTTGGTGTACAGGCAACCCGGGGTACCATCTCGGTTTCGATCTACACAATGAACACTATTATTGTTGGCGTTGTGGTTGGCACCCTATCGTGCCGACAATAGCAAAGATGATAAAGGTAAGCCCAGGAGAAACGGCAGAGTTGATAAAGCAATACGGTATCATCTTTGCTAAACCTAAAGAACAACTCACAGCGACTCCTACCAAGCCTCACCAAATGCCCTCTGGGACAGGACCTTTAGAAAAGAACCACAGGAAATATTTACTTGACAGGGGTTTCGATCCCGATCGTATTATCCGACAATGGAATGTCGTCGGTACGGGTCCTTATTCTACCCTGGATCACTTATCTTTTAAGCATAGGATAATTATACCTATACTGTGGGACAACACGGCAGCGAGCTTTACATCGCGGGATATCACAAACAAGAGTCCTTGGAAATATATTACCTGCCCCAAAGATCGCGAAGTTATCTTCCACAAACATATTGTCTACGGTCGTCAAGACAAATGGAGAAGTACAGGTATCGCTGTCGAGGGCCCTACTGATGTCTGGCGTCTAGGGTACGATGCCTTTGCCACTTTCGGCATTGAGTTTACTGCAAGGCAAGTCAGAGAGATTGCCCGACACTTTACCAGGGTTGCCGTTATGTACGATGACGACCCTCAAGCAATAAAGCAAGCCAACAAACTTGTTGCCGAACTCAAGTTCCGCGGGGTTGATGCCTTTAGAATTGATATCGTTGGTGACCCTGGTGGGTTGTCGCAAGAAGAAGCCAATTATCTTGTAAAACAAATCATATGAAAAAGCTAAGATTATTGATTACGAAAAACTGCAACAAAAATTGTTCCGGTTGTTGCAACAATCAATGGGACCTATCTAAACTGCCTGTCTGTACCAGTTACGCAGGGTACGATGAAATCATGATAACAGGTGGAGAACCTATGACAGAACCGCTGCGTGTACAACGTCTAATTCGTGCAATACGAAAAGAAAACACGTTTGCCAAAATAATACTGTACACGACAGACTTGGCAACTGTTTTGTTCTATTGTCTTGACTGGATGCTTGACGGGCTCACAGTTACGATACATGACAGATACGACGCCCGTCACTTTGTTGAGTCCGAAAGAGAGGCAGACTTTGATGAGAGCCTTCCGCTGCGACTAAACATCTTTAAAGGTATCTCGATATTCCCCTTGAAACACAAATGGAAAATCAAGGAAGATATCGAGTGGATAGAGAACTGCCCACTGCCCGAAAATGAAGTGTTTATGAGAACTGCAGATGCCCTATGAATTCCATCAGAAAGAAGACGGTGTACGTCACGATGCCTCAGGGTAAACTCAAGAAAGAATTGGTTCCTATGTCATTCACTGACACTGATATAATTCGCTTTTTACACATGAAATATGGAAGAACTATGTGGGTAGACTACCGAATTATGAAAGTTGCGTGAACAACATTCATTGGTACAACTATATAAAAATCAAGTGAATAAATGTTCTCAAAAATTTTTCGTATAATATGTTTGTAAATATCAAAAACGGTCTTTATATTTGTTGTTTGCACGATAACTAAAACATGAATAGGCGGATCATGAAAAAGATATTTTTGTTTCCAGTTTTCTTAGGTTTGTATCAGAAGGGAGTACCCGCCGCCTCGGGGAAACCTTCTGATATTTTCACAATTAATTTGCGACATGCAACGAACGAAATTTAAAGAAAAGAAACAAGATACTACCTTGACTGTTGATGTGTACTTTTGTCAAGAAACAGGAGATGTACATATCAAGATACCCTCAAGCAATTTTCGCACCCAAAAGTCTTTTAGCAAACTCGAACGATACATCTTCGACACCGTCAATCGGTTTCGCACCCAAAATCAAGGGCAATCAATAAACGTCAAGGTGTCAAAAGATTTATTTTTATATTTACTCTTAAGTAAGGTCTTTGTTGGTACTTTTAGTACCAAACATAAAGACCAGAAAGACCTAACCTTTTCTATTTCTTCCAAAAATATAGACAAAGTAAGCAGCCCCTCCATTAATCAAGGTGTGTCAGTAGCCGCCAAGAGAAAGCCTAAATCAAACGGTTTTCCTTTCCTTGAAAAGACAATACAAGAATTACCGCCAAAACCAAAGCTAACCAAGGAAGAAAGAACAGCATCTTACCTACCATACGCGATACGGTTGCGCGACATCATAAAGAAGAAAAAGAAAATCAATCCTACCCACTTGATACTTCTACAATGGGCCACCGAGATTAGGAAGCTATCCGAGACAATGGGTGTCGAGATGGAAAGGATAGAAAAGGTTTTAGATTGGTACGACAAGAATATAGGAGGTGAGTATGTTCCAGTAATCGAGTCAGGGTACTCACTCCGCATGAAATTTATTAGATTAGAAGATGCCATGACAAGAATAGAATACGGGACCTCTCCAGGACAAAAGAAATTTGTTATTGATGACGGTATCAGATATAATCTCTGCCCTGATGGATATTATCGCGACACCTATGGCAACCTCTACATAGAATAGACATGATAGAAAGAAAGATACTGATCGGCTTAATCACCTCGACAGAGTTTCTAAAGAAGGTCAAACCTATTTGGAACATCTCACTTCTTGAGTCTGTCACTGCCAAGAGACTTGCCACTTGGATCTGGGAGTACTTTGACAAGTATAACGAAGCCCCTGGCAAAGGCATCGAAGCAATCTACTTGAGTAAGGTTCGCGACAATAAGATACCAAAAGACATTGCGGAAGAAATAGAACAAGATATTCTTCCATCCTTGAGTAAAGAGTTTGTCAAGGAAGGTGTTGATACCCAATTCTTGTTTGACGAAACGGAGAAGTATTTCAATGAAAGACATCTCCGTTTGTTGTCTCAAACCATTGAAGGTTTGGTAGGGGAAGGTAAGACAGAGGATGCGGTAGAGTTGATAAGAAGTTTTAAACCTATCGAGTCAGGTGGGGTTTCCTTGACAACGTTTATCAAGACAGCTTCCCAGATACGTCGGCACAGGAAGGACCCACCACGAATGCTCTTATCACCTTGGTTACGAGAAGGGCAGTTGACAATCATCTATGGGAACTACGGATCTGGTAAATCGTTGTTGACAATATCTATCGGGTACCTTCTTGGCCTAAAAGAGTTCGATCGAGAAGAATGTGATATAGGTACTTGGCAAGTCAAACATAACACGGGATGCTTGTATGTTGACGGGGAGTTAGGTGAGCAAGAGATGGAAGAAAGGGTTACTCAGTTTGAGTGGTTGGGTAAGCAACGAAGTGACTTTCGTATGCAAATTTTATCAATACCGGAGTATCAGTTAGCTACAGAAGATTCGTTCTACCTTGCCAAACGTGAAAATCAATTGAAACTTCTACGTTGGCTAAAAGAGCACCCAACCTACAAGTTGATTGTCTTGGATAGTGTTAGCACCCTGTTTGGGCTTGAGGAAGAGAACAGTAATAGCGAATGGAACGTGAAAATAAGCCCCCTCTTGAGAGATCTCCGTGCGCTCGATGTAGCATGCCTTCTCCTACACCACTCTGGTAAAGACGGCAAAAAGGGCCTTAGGGGAGCATCGGCCATGGGGGCTATGGCCCATAATATCTTCCGATTGACAAATCACGCAAGGAAGAACCCAGACGCTGGAGAAGCTTGGTTTACAATCATGAAAGATAAGCAACGTGCCGGGGGCTTTGGTTTTAAGACGTTCTCTCTACATTACACACAGACTGAAGATAAACTCAACACGAATTGGGAAGCAACAGAAAACAATTGATATGAGTACAGAACAAATCATTCTCAAATTACAGTCAGTACGAGCTTCGACAAAGTCTGAGGCCAATAAGCAGTTACTGACAGAATGCTTGGACGAACTTCGTGAGATGCGGCAGGCGGAAACACAACAGCAACTGAACGCATCTCAGTTCTATGTGCGGCAACGATTAAAGCTCAACCCTGACGCCTTTGCTAAACTTGGTGTTGATATGACACCGGAAGGGTTTTCTATGCGATTCCTTGTCAATCGTATTGATGATGAAAATCATCGTTTATGGGTTGTTGATGAAAAGGGAATCGAAAAACCAATGTGGATAGACATGTCAGGTGTTATGCCAGCGGATGAATAACTAACCAAAAGATAGGAGGACAAGATGTACAAAATTAGAAAAGAATTTCATTTCTCAGCAAGCCACCAACTTAATTGCCTGCCTGAGACTCACCCGTGCAGCAGGGTACACGGCCACAATTATGTGGTGACGGTAGAGCTCTGTGCGAAAAAACTTAACGACACAGGTTTTATCGTTGATTACCGGGAATTGGACGACATCAAAAAGTTTATTGATGACGTGTTTGATCATCAACATCTCAATGATTTTTTACAGTACAATCCCACCGCTGAAAACATGGCTTGGGATCTGTTCAATATTTTCCATGCGATGCATTCCGAGGTATGTGCCGTGGAAGTAAGTGAGACTCCAAAAACCTCAGCCCGGTACGAGCCATGATTGAAGCGAAACAATTGATACGGGCTTTTCCTATTGAAAAGCGAAAAAGGCCAGAGCATGAAAATTACCTTCGTGTTTCTGAGTTCTTTTATGACTCCATACAAGGAGAAGGGATAAACCTTGGACACCCTTCGGCTTTCTTACGCCTACAAGGTTGCTCATTGGATTGCGTATGGTGTGACACCACTGAAGTTTGGAAACAAGGTAATCCGTACACGTTTGATGAACTATTTTCAATGATGGCGGATAGTCTAATCATACCAAGTCTAAAAAATGGACAACATCTTGTCCTTACCGGAGGTAGTCCATTACTGCAACAAGATCATTTGGTAGAATTTTTGTATCAGTTTCAAAAGCGTTTTCACTTCAAACCCTACACAGAAATTGAAAATGAGTGTAGTTTATTCCCGACCAGCGTTATGTCTCAGTACATTGATTGTTGGAATAATTCGCCAAAACTTGACAGCAGCGGGAATCCGTACCAGAAGCGATATAATCCTTTAGTCATTGTAGACGCTGCCAGTTACCGTAATTCTTGGTTCAAGTTTGTTATTACCAAACCTGAGGATTGGTATGAGATTGATTCAATGTTTTTAAAAACACGATATATTGATCGATCTCAAGTTATACTCATGCCGGAAGGAGCGACCAAAGCCGAGGTAGATGCTAATACAGAAATGGTTGTACAATTAGCAATCCGGGAAGGTGTACTGTTCCGCACACGTGAACACATTGTCTTGTGGGACAAGAAAATAGGCATTTGAAATAGAAATAGAAAACTTTTTCGTATAATACTGCGAACACTCTTTTATGTCTAATTTAAAACATTTGAAACACTATGCGTAAAATTGAAGAGCTGAGATCAGCGGCGAAAGAACTGGTTGAAACACTTGGTCTTGTTGACGAGAACAAGGATGACATTGTCATCACGAATAAGATGAAGGCTCCCGAGCTGGAAGCTATCATCAAAGATGCCGTTAACGAACCAGGTCTCATTACCCCTGATGATGAGTTCACTGAGGAAACTCTTGAAATCATCGAAGAGTACAAAGAAAAGCCGAAGTCAACTGGTAAGAAGAAACCGGCTCCTGTGAAGGAGGAAGAGGAGGAAGATCCTGAAGAGGAGGAAGATCCTGAAGAGGAGGAAGCACCCCCTGCCAAGAAAACCCCTCCGGCACCTCCTGCCAAGAAAAGCAACGTCAAAACCGAAGGCGATGCCAAACCGAAGTTCAAGCATGAGGGTTCCTTTGCCGCTTTCACTGATGAGGTGATACTTGCCGGTGGAGCATGGGACGAGATCCTTCCTAAGCTTGAGAAGGAGATCAAGAAACGTGGTCTTAAGATGTCAGCTAACCAGGGCCTGGTAAACAACCATATCAAGTACAGGATCAAGCGTGATCCGAACTGGCTTGGTAACCTCAAACTTACCGAGAATGGGATTGAGTAGTGAAGACCTGCTCAAAGAAATCTTACACCGTTTGGGGGAGGATCCTTCGCGAGAGGGATTATACGACACCCCCAAACGTGTTGTAAGGTCTTGGAGTGAACTGTATGCCGGTTACAAACAGGACGTGGCATCATTGTTCACAACCTTCGTAGACACGAATGGGTACAGTCAAATTGTCATTTGTAAGAACATTGAGCTCTATTCTATGTGTGAACACCACATGCTTCCATTTTTTGGAAAAGCTCATGTTGCCTATATACCAGGAAAGAAGGTAATAGGCTTGTCCAAGTTGGCTCGACTTGTTGATGTCTTTGCCCGTAGATTACAAATTCAGGAACGTATCGGTCAACAAGTTACTGAGGCGTTAATGGAATATCTACAACCAGAGGGTGCTGCCTGTATCATTGAGGCCACTCATATGTGTATGAGGATGCGTGGAGTAAACAAACAGCAGTCTACAATGACAACGTCGTCATTGACGGGGAGCTTCTTGGATGATGCCACGGCCAGAGCAGAATTGTTACAACTGATTGCTTTACCATGAAACTTGCAGTAACATATATGACACGAAGGTGTCCAAGAGACTGTGCCTACTGTTCTATTCGGGAAGGTAAAGACACCGGACCGGAATTGACAGAGGAACAATGGATTGAGGCATTTGATATCTTAAAAAGCATCGGAGTAACTTTCAACCTTATCTTAGGAAACGAACCCTGGTTGTTAGGTGAAAAGTTGGTTCCTATATTCAAGGCAAACAAGGTGCCATACGCCATGTACACCACGGCACCAAAGAAACTGTTTAGTAAGAATGAGCAGATTCTACTTGGAGATAAAGTTATTGACAACTTATCTTGTGGTGTTGATTATCCTATGGGAGCCAGGAGTCAGGTACGGGATGCCTCAATTGAAAAAGCGGCGGATGCCTGGGACGCCTTCTACCGAGTGAAAAAGTTACACCCGGAAGTTGACATGCAAGGTACAATTACGGTACACCGCAGGAACATTGCCTACATTGGTTTGATTGTACAGCAGCTGTCAAAGTTAGGCATTTTCGCTGGCATTAATCTTATCCATTGGAGTAAAGATCATCAGTATGATTTCTTTCCACCGGAGGAAGACATGAAAGATTACTTGTTTAAAGAACAAGATTATATCGTTGTGACTTCTGTTTTCAAGTCTCTTCTTGAGGAATCAAATTTACTAATATACAACCCTGAATACCTACAGGCAATCGTTGACAATCCCAAATTGATAGGGATGGGTTGGCATTGTCAGGGTAACCCCTATGATGGTCCTACAATTGATGCCGATGGTACTCTACGAGTCTGTGGTTACCGTAAGGGCACAAGAACACCAAAATTTACCATTTTTGATTTGCCTGAAAAGACAGAGGAATGGAAGGAGGCTGTTCGTCTTGATGCGATGGACTGCCCTGGTTGTATTTGGGTCTGTCCTTTTATACATCACTATTGGAAAGAAAAAGATCCTGCCATGGGGGAGAAGGTGTTTACCTCGCATGCCGGAGAACACATTGATAAATCAAAATGGTCTAAACGAAGAGTAGAATGAAAAAACTGAATCTTGGTTGTGGCAATAAACTGTTGCCTGACTACATCAACATTGACCTTATGGTATTGCCGGAAGAAGAATATAAAGGGCATAATTTCATTGAGGCTGATGTACAGGAACTGCCTTCCTTATTTGCCGCAGAATCGGTGGATGAGGTACGGGCTGAACACTTGTTTGAGCACCTTACGCATGCGGAGATAACCACACTCTTATTCAAAATATGGAGTGTCTTAAAGCCTGGTGGTCGGTTGATTATTATTACACCGGACTTTATCAAACTGTTGGATGAATTGGCTAACAGAACAAGTCGCGGGGACTTTTCAACATTGGACATCACCTGTTTCAAACTCTTTAGCACACCGGATGAAACATTACACCGTTCCATTTGGTATGATGCAGTTGGGCATTGGTACTTGGAGAGGGAGGATCTGTTCACTGTTGATAGGATAACCCACCCATCCAAAATTGAAATACAGTTCGAGGCTATCCGGAAATGAAAATACAAGAAATTGTAAATGATCCTGAGTGGCAGATAATACGTCGCTCGTTCCTTGGTACGTGGAAGCATACACCCGCAGCCAACTGCCAAATATTGAGAACATATTTACAGGACTTCTCCGATCCACTCAGGGTTCGGAGAGTCCTTAACTATTTGACTGGATCGGCTTTTAGATTCGGCCGAATACGACATCTTGAAATTGATAGATTATTACTTGAAATCAGAGAAAGGAAACAACATGAAAAAGAAACTTCTTCTACTCTATAGTGGTGGATTAGACAGTACTGTTTTATTGTGCCTGGCACTTGACTTGGGTTATGAGATAACCTGTCTTATTTTCAATTACGGACAACGTCATGAAAAAGAGACAGAGTTTGCCATGGAGCAATGTTCTAAACGGGCTGTCAAATATGTGTATGTTACAATACCTACACTCAGTGATTCTGTCTTGACAGGGCAGAATAAACGGTATGAGGGTGTATCTCAGTGGCACGTGCCCGCCCGAAATATGTTATTCACGGCATACGCGGCTTCATTGGCAGAGAGTCAAGGCATTGATTTAATCTGGTACGGAGCCAATTATGCTGATCGTGAAAACGTTTTCCCAGATTGCACACAAGAGTGGGTTTATCAAATGAACAAACTCTTACAAATAAATGGTAGCAGACCTATCAAACTTGAGGCACCTCTTCTTGGCATGCAAAAAGAAACCATAGAGAAACTTGCAGAAGCTTGTCAAATTGACAAAAACGAAATATACAGTGGTTATGGAGAATGACACCTTTACAAAACTGGTAGACAAACATGCCAGCCCCCTGCTCATACGGAAGTACACGCATTGGGGTTTCCCTATTTACGTCGGTATGATTACCGATGATGATCTCACCACACTTGACAATGTGGTTGTAGCCTTTATGAAGGCAAACAAAACTGATGGCTGGGTAAACGATATCCAGAAATTGCGTAACATGGCAGGAGCGTTGACGGAACACCTCAATGACACCTTTGAGAAATCAGAAGGTGTTGCCGTAGTGTTCTATGTTGACAAGTGCTTTATATCTTCTCTTCACGGAGACTTTATGAATCACACCGCCTGTCGTATTGAGTTCTACGGTTTACTCCAAATGAGCACCGGGGTATGAGAGACCATGTAATTATAGCCCCACATGCTGATGACGAAATCATTGGTTGTTACGAGCTATTGAAAACAGGGCAGGTGACAGATGTGTACTTCGGTTCTGAAAAGGCAATGGAAGAGGCCGTAAACTCAAGTGAGTGTTTTGGTTTCAGTGTACGGTCAATAGACAGTCTTCCAATGTTAAACAGGTTGACATACCTCTTCCCGGACCCCACGAATGAAATACACCCCCTACACCGACACCTTGGAAATGTAGGTGTGATTATGTTACGTGACGGGTACAAGGTAATCTTTTACACAACGAACATGAACGTCCCATACCTACATGAAGTGGAAACCCCTGAACTCAAACGCCGCGACTTAGAATACTGTTACACCAGTAAGAAAAGTCTGTGGCAGTATGATCATAAGTACTTCTTGTTTGAAGGTTACACACAATGGATAATGAAAATCTGATATGAGCCGACTAATTCTTGTACCACAATACCCCACCCCGATGCGTTATCAACAATGGTGGGCAAAAGTCTTCCCAGAACAGTTCTCCAAATACTTTGATAAGGTAGTGACTCTTGGAGTAACTGATCCTTCTGTTTTCAGTTCCTTACCTGAATCCAGCGGAATGCCCGGTAGTGTATTTGCTCCTATGGAAAATGCTATGGAGTTTGAAGCACGGCAGATTATGCAATATGCGGATCTTGTATTGAAACCGGATGACGTCCTTTTGCTTTGTGATTTAAGTTATCCTGGTTTGTTTGCCAATGCCTTATTCCACAAACGACCAAAGAAATGCTTTGCCATTTGTCATGCCACAAGCAAAAACCGTTATGATTATTTCTTACACGAACGCGGATTGAAATGGCCAATTGAAACAAGGCAAGCAGCCTTGTTTGATACTGTATTCGTAGCATCCCATTACCACCGTTTAAAACTCGGTTGGGGGAATACGGCTGTCGTGCCATTTCCAAACCCACCGTTCTCTTCGGAACTGCCAATGCTATTGTTTCCAATGAAAACCAGGACTTTGATAAATGTATCTCGTCCAGGTTTACAGAAAAGAAATATGAAGTTTGAAAAAGAAGTGTGCCGCCGATTGGGTTTAAAAGTTGAAACACCATTTGTGATGTCTTCTTGGGCCGCCTATTACCAATACTTGGCAGAATCCAAAGTTTTATTGATAACCGCCAAAGAGGAAACCTACGGTTACCAAATTGTAGATGCCGTACGCAACGGATGCGTCCCGGTGGCACCAAGAGCGTTCAGTTACCCGGAGTTGCTCCCAAATGAGTACTTATACGACTCAATTGATGAATGTGTAAAAATCATTGAAGGAGTACTTGCTGACAAGGTTTCTACACCACGGTTATTGACAGAAGGTCAGGCTGAACAGTTCTATGAAGATGTTTCTCACATAATGCTATATGAATGAAAACACCAAGAGTATTAATTGATTCCGGTGCCTACACGGCATACAGACAGGGTATCACCATTGACATTGATAAGTATGCCCAATTCGTTATTGAACATGGTCATGAGTTTGACGGTTGTATTAACCTTGACCATATCAACGACACAAAGAAAAGTTATGAGAATTGGAAGTACTTGAAATCCTTAGGAGCCCACACCATTCCTGTTTACCACATGGTAACCGGAGAGGAAGAGTACTTGAAAAAGTACCTGGACGAGACTGATCACATTGCCATCGGTGCCGTAGCTAACTTGAATACAGAACAACGGTTAAAAGGCTTTGATGTTATATGGAAGAAGTTCTTCCTTGACAAAGATAACATGCCCAAAGTTAAGATACATGGCCTTGGTTTGACACAGATTGATCAGATGCTCAAGTATCCCTGGTTCTCAGTTGACTCCTTTACTCCTGTCATATCCGCCGTATGGGGCAGTATCCTGTTACCAATAATACGGGATAACGAATTCAAGTACTTTGATATGTTTATCTGCCGTGTATCGGATCAGGCTAAACATGTCGTTGGTAATGAGACAAGTTTTCTTGGCCTGCCACCGAGTGCTCAAAAGGCATACGAAGGTTTGATAGTAGATGGTGGGTTTGAATTAGGAGAACTTCGTTATCAGGAACAACGCCCGACACGTAAAGACAAGAAGAATCCGAAGAAAGAACTGAAACCTGAGTTTGGTTACATAATCAAACCTTCTAACACCGAAGTTCGTACACTTGCCAATCACTGGGAAGAACGCATGAGGTGGAACTTAACGATGTGGACACGTCTTCAAAGAAGAACACCTGTGTATCCACGTCCGTATGTAGAAAATTTGATCAAGAAGGAAGAGATGATACAAGGTCCAAAGACCATCATGTACATGGGTGTTTCAACAACGACACACTTGGCAATCTTTGGCAAGGTACGGCCCAAACTTGATATCTTAATCAGCTACGCTTATTGGAGTGAGAACATTGCCAAAGCGGTAGCAAAATACAGAAAATAATGGATACGTTATTTCCGTTACCTGAAAAAGAACATGTCTTTGGTGGGGATAAAAACCTACAAGATATTGAGTTATTCCTACGTCCAATATTGGAAGAGGCTGGTTTCGTATTGACTCCTGTAAAGGAAGTTCCAACGAAAGAAAGCCAAATAGTTGGTAATACACAATGGATCACCTCAAAAGAATATACGGCGGTTCCTGTTAAATGTCAAATGTCTGTTGTTGATTACGTTAAACAGATACAAGGGCATGTTCGTTATGATATGCCCTCATCAATCGTTAAAGCCACGGCTGAAAAGGATCGTGTCAAGTATGCCTTAGAAAAATTAGGAGGAGAGGGGGTATGTGTTCTTTTATTCGTACGAACTGGTTGGTTTGTATTTTTCAAGTACGGAGATATCCCCACAAAATATTGGCACACATCTTATCGACACAAAGACAAGAAAGTAAACCGCATGTATGTTGCACCGGAATACCTGGATGGTACATTACTTCCTGTATCCAAGTTAAAAGAAACCTTATTAAACCATATGAAGAATGAAAATAGTAAAGGATGATCTAAAAACAGCTCTTGAAATTGTTAAGCCAGGTTTGGCAAACAGAGATTTGATAGAGCAATCAACTTCTTTTGCCTTTGTAAACGGAAAGGTAGTCACTTACAATGATGAGATCAGTATTTCTCATCCTGTGGACTTCCTCAATTTGACAGGGGCCATCTCAGCAGAGAACCTGTACAAGTTTCTTGGCAAGGTGTCACAAAAAGAAATTGATCTTGAAATTAACGATGCCGAAGTTGTATTGTCAGCTGGCCGAGCGAAGGCAAACTTCACATTACAAAGTGAAATCAAACTACCCCTTGAAGAACAACTCGGAGAGAAAGGCAAGTGGGAGAAACTACCTGAGGGGTTTATTGATGCCTGCCGTTTCGTAATGACTTCAAGCGGAACAAACATGAGTCAACCACTTCTCACCTGTGTACACATAAACAAGGACGGTTTCGTTGAGGCATCAGACGGCTACCGTATCACACGTTATACATTATCAACTGAACTATCCATTCCTACTTTACTTATCCCTGCCGCTTCGGTTGTGGAGATGGTTAAGTTGGCACCTACACGAATTGCATTGGGACAAGGTTGGGCCCATTTTCGTTGTCAAGGAGGTACAATAATTTCATGTCGTTTGTTTGCCGAAGACAAGTATCCAGCAATGGATCAACACTTACAGGTATCCGGTACAAGGGTTATCCTGCCGGAGGGGCTTGATGAGACACTTGCCCGTGCCATGGTGTTCTCCAAACGTGAACGCATGTTGGAAGAAGAAATACACATAACGGTAGACGATGAAGGCCTCACAATGGAAGCCACTTCGGATACAGGTCGCTTCGTGGAAACATTAGAGATGGAAAAGTATGAAGGAAAGAAAATAGCATTTGTCATTACTCCATATCTGTTGAAGGATATTCTGAAAGAAACTCAAGCCTGTGAACTAACAAGTAACCGTATAAAGTTCGCAGGTAGTGGCTGGGTGTACGTTGGTATTCTGAAAGCTCTTAAGAACAACAAATGATAGAGGGGTTCTTCACAAAGAAAGAGGTCGAGTCAATTACACGACCGGCGGGTAAGGTTGGCACCTGTGTAACTTGCGGCCTACACCGAACCTGTGAATCCCCACAAATGAAACCTTTCGGTAATTTCAAAAAGAAGATACTGAACATAGGTGAGGCTCCGGGAGAGGCAGAGGATCGTACAGGAAAACCCTGGCAGGGTAAAGTTGGCAAGCTTCTCCAAAAAACATACTCTTCATTAGGTATTGATTTGTTTGAAGATTGTGTTAACATCAACGCGGTTTTATGTAGGCCTGTAGATCTTAAGGGAACTAACCGCCCACCTTCTAATTTTGAGGCGGAATGCTGCCGTAGGTCAATACTTCGGACAATAGAGGAGTATTGCCCACATAAAATTATTATCCTCGGAAATACGGCACTATACAGCATAATAGGACATCGTTGGATGAAAGATCTGGGGACGATAAGTAAGTGGCGGGGGTTTACAATACCTGATTTAGATTTTAATGCTTGGCTCTGTCCTACATTTCATCCGAGTTACATTGAACGAGTCTCAGAACAACCTGACGTACAAGCCATATGGAAAAGGGATTTGAAACAGGCCTTTGCACTTGGTGCTCTGCCGAAATACAATGAGCCGGAGATTGAGATAATTGAAGACTTATCCGTATTGAAACGTATAAAAGGTCCTGTTGCGATCGACTATGAGACAACGGGTCTTAAGCCACATGCCGCAGGGCATCGTGTCGTTTGTGCGGCAGTTGCTGATTCCCCAGATCATACGTATGCGTTTTTGATGCCAGAAACAAAGGCCGAACGACAACCGTTCCTTGACTTGTTAGCCAATCCCAAAGTAGGAAAGATGGCACACAACATGAAATTTGAGGATACTTGGAGTGTCGTACGATTAAGACAACCCGTCGTCAACTGGTATTGGGATAGTATGCAAGCCGCACACATTCTTGACAACCGTCCAGGGATAACAAGTCTTAAGTTTCAAACCTACGTACAACTTGGTGTCGTTGATTACGCAAGTGAGATCTCTCCATATTTACATGCCGTTGATAATAGTGATGGCAATGGACTTAATCGTGTACTTGAACTTCTTACAGTACCAGGGGGAACTGAAAAACTCCTAACGTATTGTGCCCTCGATACGATATATGAATATCGGTTAGCAATGTTACAACAAAGTCAAATCTTATTACCTTTCTAATCATGGAAGCATTACCAACAATGAAACCTTTAGAGGTTGTAGTCTTAATTGGCTTGTTTCTTTTTACCATAGTTGTCCTGTGGTGGCATGGGAAGAACGAAGCTAAAAGAGTGCATAAAGTGTACGGAAGCCCTATCTATGCCAGGTTGTGCATGTTCGGGGATTATGTAAACAAATGTGGGATCACCGAGGAGAATTACAATAACATCGTGCATGAGCTCAAACTTATTAGAGCCCGTAGGGAAATGAGTGATCCTGTGTTTTGTAACAAAGCAGATGAAATAGTACGAACATTTGAAAAACGATTTAAAGAATGGATACCAGCCCACATAGTGAAGCCGCGTACCGTTTGATGCATCATGGCATCCTTGCCATTGCTAGAGCAGAACAACAAGGGCTTCGTGTTGACTTAGAGTACCTTGAACAACGTAAAGCCAATCTAACTTCCAAAATAAACAGGCTTGAGCGAAAGTTTAAGGCCTCAGATTTCTATCGGCATTGGGAACATTCGCGTGGTGGACGGGTAAACATCAACTCCAACGCACAACTTGCCCACTTCCTGTACAAGACAAAGAAGTTGGAAGTTGAAAAGGAAACGGAGTCTGGACAAGGTTCTACCGATGAGGAAACCTTACGCCAGTTAAACATACCTGAGTTAGACATACTGTTAGACATGCGTAAGTTGAAAAAGGTACGGGACACATACCTTGAAGCCTTTTCAAGAGAACAGGTAAAAGGATACATACATCCGTTCTTCAACTTACATCTTGTTCGTACGTTTCGCTCAAGCTCCGACCACCCTAACTTTCAAAACATACCAAAACGGGATGAGGAATCTATGCAGATTGTTCGCAAAGCATTGTACCCCCGTCCAGGACATCAGTTAATGGAAGTTGATTACAGTCAACTTGAGGTAAGAATAGCGGCATGTTACAACCATGATCAACAATTGATATATGACATTACGCAAGGGGATATGCATAGAGATATGGCCGTCCAAATCTTTATGTTAGATTCGTTTGACAAATCTAATCCAGCCCACAAGGTACTGAGACAAGCGGCAAAGAATGGTTTTGTTTTCCCGGAATTCTACGGTGACTATTACAAGAACTGTGCTACGTACATGGCTTGCAATTGGGGTAAGTTGCCTCCTACCAAATGGAAACCTGGACAAGGAATAGAAATTGACGGAGCCCATTTGTCAGATCACTTTATTGAAAAGGGAATCAAATCTCTTGATGCCTTTATCAACCATGTGAAAAAGATTGAGTCAGACTTCTGGGGTGTCCGTTTTGCTGACTATGCCGCATGGAAAGATCGTTGGTGGAAAACATATCAAAAGTATGGATATATTGATATGTACACAGGCTTCCGCTGCCACGGTGTTATGGGGAAGAATGACTGCATCAACTATCCTGTACAAGGTGCTGCCTTTCATTGCCTACTTTGGGCCTTTACGGAGATTGACAGGATATCTCAGGAAGAGAATTGGAGGACACGACTTGTAGGACAGATACATGACAGTATGATACTTGATGTACACCCTGACGAATTAGAGTATGTTGTGAAAGTTGTACATCGTGTTACCTGTGAAGACCTCCCGGCACATTGGCCTTGGATTATTGTGCCACTTGAAGTAGAAATAGAACTTTGCCCAGTTGACGGAAGCTGGGCGGAAAAGGATGAATACAAAATTAAATGATTTTTCGTATAATATGTTTTAAACCCCAACAGGATGAGCTTATATTTGAAATACAGACCAACCGACCTAACCCAAATGCGTGGCAATGACGAAGTGATTGCCTCTCTTGAAGGAATGCTGGGCAATACTGACTCTTGCCCACATTCCTTTCTTCTCCATGGCCCAACGGGTTGTGGCAAGACAACTATCGCAAGAATCATTGCCCGTAAACTTAACTCCAGCGGATCCGATCTAAAGGAAGTAGACTCAGCTGACTTCCGTGGTATTGATACCATCCGTGAGATACGTCGTACGAGCGAGTACATGGCAATGGAATCAGACTGCCGTGTATGGATAATTGATGAGTGCCACAAGATGACAAACGATGCCCAGAATGCATTGCTTAAGATTCTTGAGGATACTCCATCACATGTCTACTTCGTACTATGTACAACTGACCCACAGAAACTTCTACCAACCATAAAAGGTCGGTGTGTACAGTTACAGGTAAAGGTTTTGGACGAATCTCAGATGTTCAAATTATTGCGCCGTGTAGTCGCGAAGGAGGGAGCAACAGTCTCAAAGGAGGTGTACGACGTTATAACACGTGATAGTCTCGGACATCCCCGGAATGCCCTGCAAATTCTCGAACGTGTGCTTAGTGTTCCCGAGGACAAACGGATAGAGGTAGCACAACAGAGTGCCGCTGAACAATCACAGTCAATTGAACTCTGTCGTGCCCTGTTAAATAAGAAACCCTGGGGGGAAGTTAACAAGATATTGGTTGGCTTAAAGGATCAGGAGGCGGAGAGCATCCGACGTGTTGTTCTTGGGTATTGCCAATCCGTTTTGTTGAAGTCAGACATGGTACGGGCAGGACGGGTTTTGGAAGAATTCTTAACACCGTTTTACGATAGTGGTTTTCCACAACTTGTTTACGCTTGTTATGCAGTAACTAAAAATTGATAGATGGACTACGAAAGTGACATAAGAATTGATGATACTGCTCTCGATGTAGAGTGGTTGGAACAGGCAAGTCTTGCCTTGCGGTATGGTCGACATTGGGCGATTCGTAAAAGAGAATTGACCAAGGCTGAAGAGCGTATAAAGGTTATCCGAGCCGAATTGATTGCGGAAGCAAACTTAGACCCTGTCAAATGCTGCAATAAAGAAAAACCCAATGCGGCTGACATAGAAGCCTACTACCGTAATCATAAGCGGCACAAGGAGGCAAAGGAAGCCTGGGTGCAAGCCCAATACGAACTTGACATGGCAGAGGTGGCAAAGAACGAATTTAGCTTTACCAGAAAGGCCGCTTTGGAAAACTTGGTTCGATTACATGGACAGCAGTACTTTGCCGGCCCATCTGTTCCGAGAGATTTGGCTGAACAAAGAGCTGCCAGGGAAAAGGCCGTAAGTGGTGAAATCGGCAGAGGGCTATCACGGAAGAAATAAGCTATGTGGGAAGTAATACTATATGTAGCTCTTGGCGTACTTGTCGTTTATGTCCTATCAAGGATAGGAATGAAAGGCATACTCCATGAGATTGATGATTACCTTTACAAGAAATATAAACAAAAAATGAAACACAAACAAAATGGTACAGAAGAAGAGAAAAACTAATTTTGCGGAAGCTATCGATGATGCTATCCAAAAAAGTGAAAGATCAGGTGCAACATACGGGTACCTGCAACTACCGAAGGGTATCAGTGTGTACTCACCAGATGCAAAGGGATGTAAAGTTACCCTTGACATAATTCCTTATGAAGTTACGTCTGATCACCACCCAGAAGGTGCTGCCAAAGGAGATCTGTGGTGGAGACTCCCCTATTTCGTACACAGAAACATTGGTGCCTCAAATGACACTGTCGTTTGTCCCACCTCTATCAAGCAGAGGTGCCCAATATGTGAGTACCGTGCCAAGAGGATAAAGGCACAGGCTCCGCAGGAAGAGACAAGAGCATTAAAACCCTCTGAAAGGAACCTGTTTGTTGTTGTCCCACTTGATGACAGGAAACTGAAAGATCAGATTTGTATCTTTGACATCAGTAAGTACCTGTTCACTGAACTTCTGCTCAAGGAAGCAAAGGAGAACCCAGAATACAAAAACTTCGCCGATCTGGAAGAAGGGTACAGTGTCAAAATCCGTTTTGAAAGCCAGACAATCGGTAATAGCCAACCGTTTGCCGAGGCTTCCAGAATTGACTTTGTTGAGAGGGATCAACAGTATGATGAATCTATCCTTGAGGATGTTCCGGCACTTGATGAGATGCTTATAATGCTTTCTTTCGAAGAGCTTGAGGCCAAGTTCTGGGAGATGGAACATGAAGAGGACGGGGGTACGTTGAATTCAAGTAAACGTAAAACCAAACCAACTGAAGAAGAGGAAGAGGAAGAGGAGGAAGAAAAACCAGCTGCCAAGAAAACTTTCACTCGTAAACCTATAGGTAAACTGGCAAGAAAAACAGAACCTGAAGAGGAGGAAGAAGAAAAGCCAGGGAAGAAAACAACTGCGAAAGGCAAAGACACCTGTCCACATGGGTACAGGTTTGGCGTTGACTTTGAGAAGTACGACAAATGTGAAACCTGTAAAATGTATGATGCCTGTGCTGACGCAAACGAATAACAGACTATGCCAATCTTAGGTGTAAAAAGCAAGCGTGATGATTATAAACTCGTGGGGGTTCAAGTAACCCCCCGGGTTCATAATTATTTAACTCTCTACACACTGGCGAAAGGAATAACCAAAGCAGAATTGTTCTTAATGCTAATTGAGCAATGGATGGAACAAACTGATTCCAGTATGTCAGAGAAGGAACTGACAAAAGAACTCTTCGAACGAATAAATAAGGAGTGGAAAGAGTTAAAACTGAAGAAGCCAAGATCTAATTTTGATGAATTCAAAACAAGATTAAAATCTGAGCTTTTGAAAAAAGGTTTGGAAGAACGGCAAGTGACTGAAATAATCATTAAACTCATTAAATGATGGAACGAACAAAAAGACCAACCGGCCCAATCAGCCGACAAATGAAAAACAAGATAGCGTCGGATAAAGAAGAGGTATTTACTGAGTATGACGGAAATTTCTACAACACCGTTAGCACAGGTTCAACTCTTCTTGACTTAGCAATATCTGGAGGGAGAGTTCGTGGGGGTGGTTTACCAGCAGGGATTCTGGTAGAGATATTTGGGCCGAGTGGTTCAGGAAAAACAGTACTGCTTAGTTCAATTGCTGGGTGCATACAAGAGAAGGGGGGTCTTGTAAAGTTCCATGATCCTGAGGCCCGTATCAATCCTACATTCTCCAAAATGTTTGGTATGAAACTTGAGGACGGGGATTATTACCGACCTGACACCGTACCAGAAGTTTTCAAAACGGTTCGAGAATGGAAGCCTCCGCAAAAGGGAAAGATACATGGTATCATGGCGGACTCATTGGCTGCTTTATCCACTGATATGGAGATGGGGAAAGATGGCGGGGATAAGATGGGGACGAGACGTGCCAAAGAATTCAGTGAGGAATTGCGTAAAACCTGCCGTATCCTGGCTCAAAACAACTTCCTCATGGTATGTAGTAACCAAGTCCGCATCAACGTGGACGGGGGACAATGGTCACCTAAGTACACGACACCCGGTGGGGAGTCTGTCGGCTTCTACTCCAGCCTTCGCTTGAAAACAAATGTCTTGAAAAAGATTGTTAAGGAAGTCACTTTCCGCGGAAAAGAAATTTCACGTGTAATCGGAGTAGAAGTAGAAATAGAAGTGTTCAAAAGTTCTATTGACCGTCCATACAGAAAAGCGCCGTTGACAATCATATTCGATTATGGAATTGATGACATACGACAGAACCTACAGTTCTTGAAAACGTATGGCAAAAGTAAGACATACATTCTTGGTGACCGTTCGTTGGATATGTCAATGGATAAGTCTATCGCTATCATTGAAGAAGAAAACTTGGCGGAACGTCTACGACAGGAAGTCATATTACTTTGGAACAAGATCGAATTTCAGTTTAAATCAAATCGTAGACCCCGAAGATAATGGAAAGGACCCGACATACAGGCCGAAGATTAACCGGTCTTAATTTTGAAACAGGCGAATGTACTTTTCAAGAACCCACCATTCTAACCAATGATCCAAGCTTTACGGCCTGGGGCTGGGCCGTGTTAAGTACCCATGGTAAAGTAATTGCCACAGGTTGTATTAAGACTGAACCTGAGCATAAGAAACTCCGCACACGGGTATCAGATGATCGTGCCCGTAGAACTGCGGAGATTGCCAGGAAGATACTGTCTTTGGTTAAGACGTACAACGTACATGTTATCTTGACAGAGGCACCCCATGGTAGTCAAAACGCCAATGCGGCAGTAATGATAGGAATTGTCATGGGTATCATTACAACGATAGCTGAATGCTTAGGACACCCAATTGAATTTTATTCTGAGCAAGATGCTAAGAAGGCTTTACTTGGAAAGAAATCTGCAACGAAAGATGAAACAGTTGTTGCTATCAGTAAGTTGTATAAGTATCCCGCCACTGGTAAGAAGTATATTGATGAGGCTGTCGCAGATGCCCTTGCCGTACATTATGTAGCCAATCAACAATCCCCAATGTTAAAAATGATGAAACATGAACGCTGAAAAAGAATATAAAGAACATGTCGTATCCAAAATCGTTTTGGATGAGATGAGAATACGTCTCCACAAAAGAGTGGGGAAGTACACATTCCGTTCCATTAATGTAAATGTGTTGGCTGGTTCAATAGTAGATGAGGCTGTCTTTGAGGTAACGATGAAGATCCTGGGCCAATCCAACATACGGAAATATGAGGTCTTATATGAATTTCCAAAGAACTGGTGGGAACATTTGAAACATCAGTACTTTCCTGATTGGCTACTTAAGAAGTTTCCGGTCAAAGTAAAAGTACACACCAGAACCGTTGAGTTCGACCACAAAGCACTTGTCCCTAAGTGGGATCAGTTCCCAAAAGGACAGGAAGTGGTTATGTTTTCTCAACCTGTATCACCTGATGTAAAAGAATCGAAATGATCAAAAGTGTATCCATACAAAATTTCCAAAGTCATGCAAAAACTGAACTCGACTTTCATGAAGGAGTTAATGTCATCGTTGGGACGACAGATGGAGGAAAGACGGCTATTATCAGAGCTTTGCGTTGGCTTATTTGGAATAGACCTTCTGGGGACGCTTTACGATCACGATGGGGCGGTGCTACAAATGTACAGTTGGAGACAGAAGAAGGTGTCATTACTCGGAGCAAGGATAAGATTGATAAATACACGTTACGTCTCAAGGGACAGGAAGACATTGAATTTAAAGCTATTGGTACTTCAGTACCGACAGAAATCCAAAGGGTTCTTAACATCAGTGAAATCAATTTACAAAACCAACATGATGCCACTTTCCTGTTATCAGACACCCCAGGAGCCGTAGCAACACACTTCAACAAGGTAGCCCGCCTTGACCGTATTGATACAGCAACCTCTGCCATTAATGGATGGATACGTGGATTGAAAAGTGATGTCAGCCATTTAGAAACGGACATAGCAACTGAGAAAGCGAAGTTACCTCAATTTGAAAACCTTGAAAAGTTTGAGATTGAAATTGAGGCCCTTGAACAAATGGAGGGTAAGGCTGTCACAATGCGTAGCCGATACAGCACATTGGAAAAAGACATAGTACGAATCACAAATCTTGAGAAAGAGATTGAAACGTTAACTCCGTTGCTTGGTCTTGAAAAATTGGTTACCTCTGTTTTGGATGACATAACAAAACGAGATCAACTACAAACTCAAGTAGATGAATTACAAACGGTAATTGATGACTTGGAAGAGCTCAACGAAAAAGAGGAGGCAGCAAAGGAATTGATGCCACTTGAACCTTTAGTACTATCCTTACTTGATAAGTACAAACAATTGCGTGAGTTAAAGAAAACGAAATCTCAATTACAATACCTGCTAAATCAAGTAAATCTTGTTGATGATGATATTGTAACCACTGGAAACAATGTTACCAAGTTAGAAACAAAGTTCCATAAAGAGATGCCAGACATTTGTCCATTATGTGATACTATATTAAAGAAATGAAAATAAGACACGCCTACGGCCACACATACGAAGTAACAGACCGTGATGAATTAATTGTTTGGTTCCGTGGAACCTGGAAAGAATGTCAAAAATACATGGCAAAAGAAAATGCAAAGAACAAAAAATAGAAGAGCCCCAGACTTAATCTTGACGGCAGACTGGCATCTACGGGAAGATACTCCGACGGCGTTCGTTGGTGATTTTCAAGAAGAGCAATGGAATGCTGTCGAAGATGTAATGAAGCTGCAACGGCAGTATGATTGTCCTATTGTACACACCGGCGATTTATTTAATCATTGGAAACCATCACCTTGGTTACTGTCAATGGCGTTGAAACACTTACCAAACAAGTTCTTTACCATTTACGGAAATCATGATCTTCCCCAACACAACCTTGAGTTGGCAGACAAGTGTGGTGTGAATGTATTGAGAGAAGCTGGTAAGTTGACCGTCTTGCCAACTTGTCATTGGGGCCAAACACCTGACGGATTCTCATCTACATTGTTCAACATTCTTGCCTGGCACGTGATGACCTACCAAGGGAAGAAACCCTGGCCAGGAATAACTGACCCAATGGCTGGAGCTCTGTTGCGTAAGTATCCTCAGTATGATTTGATTGTAACAGGGCACAATCATTTACCCTTTGTAGAACACCATGAAGGAAGAATACTTGTTAATCCCGGGGGCATAACACGTCAACATGCCGACCAAATAGATTTCCGCCCAAGAGTCTATCTTTGGTATGCGGAAACGAATACCGTAGAACCTCATTTCCTTCCCTTTTCCGAGGGTTCTATAAGCCGAGCACATATAGAGGTTACTGAGGAGAGAAACGCCCGGATAGATGCTTTTATCAGTAGATTAGGAGAAGGCTGGGAAACCTCATTATCCTTTGAGGAGAATCTTGAGGCCTTTAGTAAAGCAAATCGCATTAATCCAAAAGTAATGGACATCATTTATAAAGCTATAGAATCATGAAAAGAATACTTGTAACGGGCGGGGCTGGTTTCATAGGTAGCCACCTATGCTCGACACTCTTAAGCTTGGGAAACCAAGTCATTTGTATGGACAACCTATTCTCGGGAGATAAGCGGAACATCAACCATTTACTAAATGATACCAACTTTGAGTTCATACGTTGGGACGTTACACAACCATACTCCGTAGAAGTGGATCAGATTTACAATTTGGCCTGTCCGGCATCTCCCGTACATTATCAAAAAGATCCTGTACAAACGATCCGTACCAATGTAATGGGGACGATAAATGCGCTCGACCTTGCCCGTAGGCTTAACATCCCAATCCTGCAAGCCTCTACGAGCGAAGTGTATGGAAGTCCAACAGAGCATCCTCAGCCAGAGTGGTATTGGGGCAATGTAAACCCGGTAGGAATTCGTTCTTGTTATGATGAGGGAAAGCGGTGTGCTGAAACACTTTGTATGGACTATCATCGGCAATACGGAACCCCGGTAAAGGTAGCAAGAATTTTCAATACCTACGGCCCTAGGATGAGAAAAGATGATGGTAGGGTTATAAGTAATTTCATTGTACAAGCCTTGAAAGGGCTTCCACTCACAATCTACGGGGATGGTAGTCAAACACGAAGCTTCCAATTTGTTGATGACTTGATTGAGGCTTTTATTCGTTTTATGCAACAACCTGATTTCTTTACTGGCCCACTCAACCTCGGGAACCCCGGTGAGTTTACAATGAAAGAACTTGCGGAAACCATTATACGATTGACAGGGGTAAAGGCTATGGTTGTTTACAAAGACTTACCGTCCGATGATCCTTTACAAAGATGCCCAAACATCTTATTGGCAAAGGCCGTGTTGGATTGGGAACCACAGGTTACACTTGAGACGGGATTGAAATTAACAATAGCATATTTCAAAGCATTACTAACCAAAGACAAAGAATTATGAGTCAGTTGAAAGCATTAAAAAGAGCCGTGCATGCCGTGCACAAAAATCTAGGTTCCGTAATTGAACAAATGGATCCAATTATTCTACTGCGTTATTGTAGCCCGGATGACCGTCCGTTTCATGCATCCCAACTTTACAAGGCTGGCTTCATTACGAAAGAGGAAGCTCGGGAGTTTTCAAAATTCGTAGGGGGGAGGCCTGTAGGATGACACCAATTGAATGCCTTCAGAAACAATTAGACGTGTGTAAAGGGGGCATTACAATCTTCCACAAAATGTTGTCAAATGGGAACCATTTCAGTTGTACAACACGTCGGACATAAGAAAAACCTTGACGCCTTAATTAAACAGTATGAAACAGCAATAGTCATCTTAAAAAAGAACCCTATAAAATGACGGAAAAAGAATTACTTGATCTGAAAGAAAAGATCATTGAAGCCAAGAATGAGTTAGCAGAGCTTAAAGGACAAAAGACAGCCCTGATGCGGCAGTTGAAAGAACAATGGGGTGCCACTTCTATTGAAGCTGCAAAGAAAAAGCTTACTAAAATGGAGGAAGACATTGACACACTTGAGACAAATATTGCATCAAGTATTGAGGAACTTGATGAAAAATACCCCGAGGAATGATGGACACCAAGTCTTTGCGGAGCCGGTTAGATAAACAGAAAGGGAAACGCCTTCAAATTGAAAAAGGCATTGAAGAGAAGGAGTTGGAATTGAAACAAACCAACCGCACTCTACACCGTCATGAACTTGCCCGAGAAGTTGTACGGGAGGTAGGTTTGAAAACGCAACAGCAATTACAATTCCACATCTCGGACATCACATCTCTTGCCCTTGAGAGTGTCTTTAATGAACCTTACCAACTGAAGGTAGAATTTGTACAGCGTAGGAATAAAACGGAATGTGATTTGAAATTCGTAAGAGAGGATAGTGAGATGGATCCGCTCACAGCAAGTGGTGGCGGAGCAGTGGACGTGGCTGCATTCGCCTTAAGGATAGCCTCTTGGTCAATGGCCCATCCAAGAACACGTGCAACTATAATCTTGGATGAGCCTTTACGATTTTTGAGTGTAGATAATCAAGAAAAGGCATCACGTATGATAAAAGAAATCTCACAGCGGTTAGGTGTGCAGTTCATTATCGTTACCCACGAAAGTACATTGGCATCATACGCTGACCGAGTATTTGAAGTAAGCATTCGTAAAGGTAAAAGTAAAGTGATAGCAACATGAGAAGAAGAGATTTTCTTAAAGGAATATTTGGAGCAGCCGCAGTGGCAGCCGTTCCGGCAGTAGTATTAAAACAAATTGATGCTCTGCCAGAGGAACCTATCCCACCAGTAGATGCTATTGGTAAGACTTATACAGGTCCAATTGAGCATACTATTAATGTCGATCCTGAATCAATAGATGTATTATATATCTATGATGAAAAAGAACAGCAGCTTATCGCTGCAAGTACAGACTTCAGAGTAGATATGCAATGCCGATATTATCCGGATGAAGAGCATTATAGAAAAGCTCCCCCTTCTTGGTCCGTATCCGCTCATAATATTGTATGGAAGGTAGATCCAGTACAAGTATTTAATAAAGGTAATGTATTGAAATGCCTAATGGCAAAGGATAACATAAAATTTTGTGGAGAAGTCTTTCTTGCGGAACTTGTAGGATCAGGTGCGTTTGCTGCTTATTTAGATCAGACATATGAGGCTCGATTTGAAGGAAGAAGAGAATTACTTATGACAATACAAAAAGGATGACAAATGGATAAGAACGGAAAGATTTGGGGGTACACAAGTAAGATATTCTCCAAGAATAACGTAGAGGTACATCGTATATTTGGTTGGGAAGGGGGCAAAAGTTCCTTACATCGCCACAAGGCAAAGCTATCCATGTTCTTTATAGAACGAGGAAAAATTAAAATTTTAATACAGAAGAACGAATACCCTCTTACTGATGAAACCGTATTAAAAACAGGGCAAAGCATAGTTATTCAACCAAATGAATATCACTCCTTTGAAATATTGGAGGATATGACAGTTGCTTACGAAATATACTGGACTGAACTTGATAGCAATGATATAGAACGTAAAAATTGTGGAACGATATGACAACAGAACAATTTGAACAGGCAAAGCCTTGTCCTTTTTGCGGAGAGGGTGCAACAGCAGAGGAGTTCCTGAAAGGATGTGAACATGATGGATCATTTATTCCGGTACATGAGGTTATAAGGTTGATGAATGCGTTTGCTGCATCTCAAAAGCAGCAGCCGACAGCCGAGG
>Ga0255344_1001040_pt1 | contig 39507 bp, 25 predicted proteins | sample wastewater_treat_5_FD_192414 | JGI IMG/M metagenome (GOLD analysis project Ga0255344, IMG submission 192414) | Wastewater microbial communities from Lulu Island WWTP, Vancouver, Canada - plant18 | ecosystem: Engineered > WWTP > Wastewater > Unclassified | place: Canada: Vancouver, British...
GTAAGGAAAATGCTTGTTTATGTTCCCGGAATGTCTCATGGAGCTGGTTATTTTAATGGTTTGTTATTACTTGAACAAATTGATAGCAAGTATGCTGTCGATGTTTGGTACCATACCTCACCTCCAACTACAAAAAGTGGTAATTTACAGATAGGACGAGAAGGGTGGGGATCAATTAATTCTACTTATATATCACCAACTGGTTTTCGCCAAGTAATTGATGGATTTAATTCCGGCAGTAATGATATTGATTACGTAATATTTGGGTGGAGTTATGAAGCAACATGGGGATCACCCCCAAGTTCCGGTATTAATCCAACATATAATGTACATTGGTATGGAGTTAGTGAAGGGGGACCAGATGGAAACTTGCCATGGGGATTAACGTCTGATGATTATCAATATACCGGCAATAGGATTTGCATGGATACTATTATTGGCGGATTCAATTATTTTAATGATTACTTTATTACTAAAAATTATAAGACCAGATTATTATTTTCAACCCTTCCTGTTGATGATGATCCCAGTTATGGTACTGCCGGAACCGAGGCTGGTTTTCAACGAGAGCTCAAAAGTCAATACATCAGAAATTATGTCAACAGAAATGAAGACATAGTCTTATTTGACTATGCTGATATTTTGCGTTACAATAATAATGGTGAATATTATCAAATAGCCTGGAATCAATCCGGCACTAATCGGTATTATTCTCAAATACATCCTGATAACCAGGCCAATATATCAGGCTTGAATAACGATCCTACGATGGAGGATCACATTGGAGGAGTTGGTGCGGTAAGAATTGCAAAAGCACTTTGGTGGCTGTTGGCCAGAATGGCCGGATGGGATGGCAACTAAACATGAAACTTACCTATATTGGTTTATAACCGAGTCACAATTGCGGATTGGCATAGCCCATTCCTCTTATAAATTGTCCAGTTTTTTATTGAGGTTTATAACTGTCAGATTAAGTCTTGACTAATTCAATTTAAAGTCTATGAACTCCAGCATTTCTACAGTAAACTTTGCTGCTCCTTTCTCATTGAAGTGCGATAAACCAATCCAGTCTAATGTTGGTTCAATGAATCTACAGAATTCGATCGAGTTGAAATTGTAAAGAATAGCATCATTTTTATTCTTGAAAGATACTATGTAAGGGCCAATGGAATCTGAGTTTTGCGTTTCATTTACGCCTGGTATCTCTATCAGTACAAGTTTTATTTGCTCTTCAGCACATGATGCGGCGATCTTTTCTATCCAGATTGCCTTTTCATATTTATGATAATTCATATGCAGATAATCATGCTCTGAATAATCTTCAACTATTTTGCTTCTTCTTAGCTGACCAAATGAAAGATATCCGCTTCTATATTCTTTTGATAGAGCCTTTTTAAACAATTCTGTTCCCTGCCATCTGAATTTCGATACTGGAATATCAGTGAAATCTATCTTCTGCTTCTTCATTGTAAATTCAACAACAGGATGTATCCCTTCCTGATCAAATGACTCAAGACATGAATTAGCCACCAATATTACATACTCAGGTTTTTGAGAATATTTCTCCAGGTATTCCTGCAATTGAATATAACAGGTTTTTACAGAATTCCCTACAAGGGCCATGTTATATGATTTTAACCCATGTTTTGTCATTAACTCACTATCAATACCATATTGCGCCAAACTGGATCCTAGTATTAAGGCATCATAGTCCGGACTGCTGAACCTTAAGGATTCAATTCTTTTCCGAAAATCCCAGTCGGTTTTTATAATAACCAAAAGATATATGGCATTTACAAACACAGAGAAAACTGCAAAAAATAAAAGGAATTGTAGAAAAGTAATTGTGATTTTCCTCATGATTAAAAATTTGCATAAATAAATTGCTGATTCTTAAAGCCTTCGATAATAAGAGCTGTTAAGATAATTGAGTATAGTGACCATCTTAAAAGCCTTCCTTTTTTATTTCCTCGTATTTTTTCTACCAATCCTAAATACAAATGATCATAGTCTTCCTGCAATAGTTCAATGATCCAGAAAAGTGGTATATAAATTATAAGCATAAAGGGATATGTACTAATTCCATCCAAAGGAATACGGAAATTAAGATGCATCAATTTTTTAAAGAAGGCTGTAACTGATGTCATATCTGGAGCGAAAAAGAAAGTGAGAGCAGCAGAAAAGAATAGATATGTTGATATCCGCCCAATCCAAAGTCCAAGTTTGTCAGGTATTTTCGAGAATAAATAAGCTCTCCATTTCTTAGTAAAGAACTCATATGCAATCACGAGGGCTTGAAGGAACCCTAAAAGCATGAATGTCCATCCTGCTCCATGCCAAATACCGAAAAGTATCCATGTAATAAGTAATCCTGTTAATGTGGCAAGAACACCCCACCTTCTTAATTTGAAGCTTAGCTGTCGAAAAACATAGTCATTAAACCAAGATGACAGGGAGATGTGAAATCTTTTCCAAAAAATTGTCATATTCTTTGAAAAAAAAGGCCGGTTAAAATTTGGGAGAAGGTCTATCCCAAAAAGTTTTGCAGAGCCTACTGCTATATCAGTGTACCCGGAAAAGTCGAAATAAAGATAAAGTGGCTGTATCATCATTATCAACCAGAGTGTATCATCAGGAACTGAATTGATGTTATTGAATGTATTAACAACATATGGAGATAGCTGATTTGCTATTACGATTTTTTTAAATAACCCTATCAAAATTATTCTTAAGCCAATAGTAATATTATTTTCATTGAATTCCTTCAGATCCTTAACCTGTTTTAAAAAATGATTTGATCTTTCAATAGGACCTGAAAGAAATTTTGGAAAGAAAATAATGTAAAGGGAAAATTGAAGGAAATTCACTTCTGCCTTTTCCCAGCCCATTCTCACATTTATTAAGTAACCAATTCCTTGTAAAGTGTAATATGATATACCTATAGGGAGTATGATTTCTGATATGAGAGAGAGTTTAAAACCAGAACCAAAAAAAACCAGTAATGGATCTATCGCAAATGAAGCATAACGAATTATCAGCAGTTGTGAGAGGTTAAGAATGATGCCAATATAAAAAAAGAGCTTCCCCCATTTTAATGTAGAAATTTTGAGACCCAAATAGAAGTTAATGCATACATAAAAGATTAGATAAAGTGGTAAATAGACATTCAAATTGGCAATGAATCCGCAACTGAGAATCACTAAATATAAAATCCTGAATCTTGAGGGAAGTTTATAATGAATGACAACCGAAATGACAAGCAATGCAACATATTTCAGAGAAGTTATATCCACCTGTGTAATTATTAATAACATTAAATATTAACAATTAAACTCTTAATCTAACGATTAATTGTGACTAAAAGATTTTTTATAGTACATCGTTTACACAAAATAAAACTAAAGTTCAAAATATCGAATATAGCTCCCTGGAGGGGCGCACATTCTTAGGAAGGCAAAATATTATTAGTTCATTAACATATTATTATTCAGTCTACAACCAATACAAATAGGAACACATGATGATTCTTCCATCCTGTTTCACTAAAAGGAAAAGAACCGATAATGAACTGAATCCCAGCAATTATCTCAATGTATCACTATTGGGGATTTTTTGATGCCGGTAAGTGTCGATTCTTTTCCATCATTTTCAATCACATCAATAATTCTATCAAATAGCAATTGAACTGCTTTAGATGCGAAAGTCTTATTCGGATGTGAATCTACTGAAGACATTGCATACTCGTCTTTGAAATAAATATCACCTTCAGTTTGAAGGCCATATAGATCCCACAAGAATATATTGTCATTTGGTATATCCCATTCCTCTGTAACCCAACTAAAAAAAGCTTTTGCCCTTAAAGCTTCTTCTTCCGAAATGTTTCCTTTCACTTGTGCAGCACCTGTAAACAAAATGAATTTTGTCTCAGGAAAAGCATGTAATTTATCTCTTAATGCTAAGTATTGAAGCTTATAGTTAGAAAGAGATGGGTATGCGGAATTTATATCGGGTGTGTCTCGTTCAGGCTGAATATTACTTACAGGATAGCAATGTTTAAAGATAATTACCTGATAGTCTTTCGTTAGTATTTCAAGAGTTGGTTCTCCCTTGAATGGTTCTTCACCTGAATTATAGACCCATATATTGTAGTAGTCAAAAGGATTATTATTCCATCCATATGGTTTAGCCTGAGGGAAAGCCTTTTCTTCTATAAGATAATTTTTCATGTTCACGTTACAGTAGTCTTTAAACAATAACTGCATTTGTGGTTTTGGACTTACCATCTTAGCTAATTTGATGTTTATTCTTTTTGCCGCTCTGGTAAGCAGGGAAGGCGGCCTGCCATTCCATAATGTCTCTCCAACACTATGATGAAGGAAGATTAATCTCATATCAGATTGTTTCAATGTATGATTACATGAGAATGTCGTCATAATAAACAGTATCGATAAACATATTCTTAATATCACTTTCATGTAGAATCAATTATAATTAGACGCCTTAAATATATTAAAAGTAATCCTAATAACCAATATGTCAATACTTAAAAATATTAACTAGTCTGCCCTTAACAATTCTTGAGATCGTTTTCATAATCAAGAAAATTGAGTAGAAAAGTATAATTTTAAGATATAAAACTACAATGAAAACCCGCTACACAAGACACACTGATTGGAACACTTCCTAGAAATAAAGCAAAATGAGTTTATTAGCCATAATAGGATACCAGTAAAAGGTGACACAAGGCCACCTTTCTACTGTATATCCGTTATCCTTATTGCTGGCGGATTGCTCTCCAGCATTGCCCGCTTACTCTTCAGGTTGAAAACCAAGTTTAATCCTCAATCCTGAAAAAATTACCAACTATTTTTGACCACATTACCAAAACGGAGAAAAAAAGAAGATAGTCTGTTCCTTCATTTTCAGGGGCATGAAAAGAGATACGGCACTTGCAGTAGCTGGCATTACCAGACATCAGTATTACTATAAGCCAAAGTCCGGGAGAAGGGGTAAGCCTCCCAGCCAGGGGACATTAAGAATCAATGGAGAAGATGTTGAGCGGGTTCCCAATCAGGTTGTTATTGAACAAATAAAAACAACACAGGCTGATCCTGACACTGATTACGGATATCACAAAATGACCTATGTTCTGTTGATCCTGGGTTATCTGATTAATCACAAGAAGGTATATCGGTTAATGGATGAGAGTGATCTTTTGAAGGACCGATCGCAAAAACCTTCACGGAGCTTTGTAAAATATCGGAGAGTCATGCCCTCCTCACCTCTGGAGATATTAGAAATGGACATAAAGTTTGTCTGGGTTGAAGAGTATCGCCGATTTGCTTACGTTCTTACTGTTCTTGATACTTTCACAAGGGTAGCTTTATGCTGGCATGTCGGTTATCAGATCAGGCAGGCTCAGATCAAAAGCATCTGGGAATATATCATTGTGCAGTACCTGCAGCCATATGACTGTCTTGGAAAGAATATCCAGATAGAAATCCGAAACGATAACGACAGCAGGTTTGTAGCCAAAACAGTTCAAGAGTTCTTCAGGGAGAACCAGCTTATGCAAGTCTTCACTCATCCTTACACTCCACAGGAGAATGGCCATATAGAGAGCTTCCACGCGATCCTTTCCGAAAGACTTGGACGGCAGAGCTTCTGGTCATTAATCGAACTTGAACAATGTCTGATCCTGTTTTACGAGAAATACAACAATCACCGTCTCCACAGCTCAACTTGCTATTTGCCCCCGATGGTATTCTGGAACCTATGGGAACAGGGGCACATAAAAAGTTGTCCGGATGAGAAGAAACGAAAAATCAAATTCCGCCTCCTGATACCTTATCATCAATTATCGGGAAATATGAACCTGAGAGAAGTTCCTTGCTCACCTGCGACAACCCTCGATGGGTTGGAGAAGGTGTCTGTATTGAAAGAAATGAACGGCGCCGTATCACTTCCACAACCATCGGTTTAACAATCACCTTCGGTCGTTCCTTGCTATGACAAATTTAAAGTGAAACTTTTATGTATATTTAACCGTCTGTAAAAAAGTCCGATTAATAGGGGTCCAAACCAATATTAATAAAGTACTCCCTTCTTTCAGACCACTGATTAACAAATATAAGTTTTCTTATTATGATGATGTAATCCAGTGTTATATAACCGGTAATAACTCGCAGAGTTATTCTGGTTATTAACACATTTTCTTTTTGGGTTACTTTTTTCTTTTGTTAACATCTCCGATTTCTGTTAATATCACGCCACAGACCTATACAGGCTTGCCGGGATCTTTCGACCAATACCCTGATGGCATAGCCGGTTGTTGTAGTAGTCAAAATACCCCTTCAGTCCCTGGTATAACTCAAGACCGTCAGAAGGCACCTTGATGTAAACGTAATCGTACTTGACAGATCTCCACAGTCTTTCTATAAAGATGTTATCAATAGCCCGACCCTTGCCATCCATGCTGATCCTGATATCTTCCTTCTCCAGATATTCAATCCAATCATGGCAGGTAAACTGACTTCCCTGATCCGAGTTAATGATCTCCGGCTTCCCATGCCTGGCTATAGCCTCTTTTGTGACATTAAGGCTGCAACTGGCATCAAGAGTATTGGATATGCCCCAGCCGACAACATAACGGCTGTAAACGTCTATTATCGCTGTCAGATAGAGAAAGCCCCTGGGCATAGGAATGTATGTAATGTCAATTGCCCACACCTGGTTCGGACGGATTATTTTCAGATCCCTCAGAAGATAGGGTCTGATATACTTCGCCTGACCAAGCCGGCTCAGGTTCTTCTTTGGGTAAATTGCCATCAACCCCATTAACCTCAGTAATCGACGGACCCTCTTATGGTTGGCAAGTATACCAAGGGTAAGAAGAAAATCACGCATCCTTTCTACTCCTTCTGAAGGATGTTCAAGATAATGCTCATCCATCAGTCTCATAAGCTTCAGATTATCCTCGCTCTCTCCCAGGGGCTTGTAATAAAAACTGCCCCGGCTTACACTTACCAGGTTGCACTGGCAGCGGATGCTCAATGGCTCTTCACGGTTAACCATACCACGCCGCTCAGCTAAAGACCCAGTTTCTTCAAGTTTTTTTTTAAAAACTCTCGCTCCATCTCTAACTGACCGATCTTGGCATACAATTTCTCGAGATCAGCATCTTCCTTCTTATCATGTCCCGGTTTGTCAAATAGCTCCGGAGCACGGTCCAAAAACTCCTTCTTCCAACGTGATATCATGTTAGGATGGATACCATACTTCTGGGAAAGCTCGCTTAATGACTCCCGCTCCTGTAATGCCTCAATCGCTACTTTTGCCTTAAAGGCTGATGAATGTTTTTGTCTTTTCGATTTCATAATGCACTGGTTTAAAGTTATCAAATTTAACTTTAACCAGTGGTCTCAATTCAGGGGAGTATTATATAATAACCAGTTTTCATTAATAATTATCTTCTGAATAATGAAACTTGAAAAGGAATTTATCGTTTACTCTTTATCGCTTAACTTGAAATTCTCATGACAACCACTAAAATAACAACACTGATAGCCTTACTCATACTTTCCGGCTTCAAGGCATCAGCACAGCATACCCCTCTCACCCCAATCTCCAACCGGGTGTTCACCCCCTTCATCATCAACCCGGCAATTGCCGGAAGTAAAGATTTCATGGCCATTGACCTTGCTGCCACTATCCAGGGGGAAGATTATTCTCAACTACTCAGCAGCAACAGCCGCATTGCGAAAAAAGGCCCCCGGTACTTCGGGGCTCCCGTGGGAAAGAGTTTTACCAGTATCGGTGTAGGTGGTGCTCTGTTCAATGATCAATTTGGTCCCTCAAGGAATATTGGTGCCAGCGCAGCAGCAGCATACCATATTCCACTGAATGAAAAGAATATTTCATTTATTTCAGCCGGACTGGCGGTAAAAGGCATCTATAACATAATAGATTCCATTGCTGACGCCGGCGCACCCCGTAAGGAAAGCATCATCCCGAACGTTGATGCTGGCATATATCTCTACAGTCAGAATCTGTACGCAGGAGTGTCAGCAACCAACCTCCTGGGAAGCATGATCGACAACGCTGATATGGCTCTTTACAATATCCCTGTCTCAAGACAATATTTTTTCCTGGCGGGATACAAGATAGTGCTGAGCAGGTCCCTGAACATCATCCTGGAACCCTCCCTCATCATTAACCTCGATGATTCACTGAAATTTGACAGCAAGGAATCATACAACCCCATGCTCAAACTCTACATGGATGCTTTCTGCCTGGGAGCTTACATGCACGACTACAATAACCTGACCTTCTTTTTCCAGTATAAATTTCCGAAACTCTACATCGGGACACTGGTCGATTTCCCCCGGAATGTCCCCTTCTATAAGAGAGATCTGACCGTGGAGATCGCGGCAGGATTCAATTTCGGAGGTGTAACTAAAACCTCCGGAAGCAGGTATCACTGGTAAATCGACAAGAAGATGAAAGCTTTAATAATACTCATTACCATCCTGTGCAATTATTCATTGCCGGAAACAATTACTCCGGAGACCGCCTCTCTAAGAATGCCGGAAATACAGGCAGTCGACTCTGTAAACACGAATGGCCTTCGTATCAGGCCGTTCAATCTTGAGATAATCCCTCCGTCATCCGGAGTCCAGTTCTATCGCAATGGAATTATATTCCTCTCGCATTCGAAGCTGGAGGAAAAAGTCCCCGAACGTCATCTTTCCTTCGGGTCGGTCAGAACCTATGCATCTCTGGTTTCAGATACGATCCCGGGAAACTACATGCCATTCGATCTTAACAGTACTGCATTATTTCCGAGTGAGGCAACTACGTTTTCAGGCGATTTCAACACGATGTATCTCAGCCTTATACCTGAGAAATCAAGCAGCGAAAAGATCTTCAGGGCCGAAAACACATCCAATGGCTGGAAGATAGAAGAACACCCGCTGGCAATATGCAACGATAATTCCATTTATTCTCACCCCTGCCTGTCTGCAGATGAAACATTCATGGTATTCTCATCAGACCGGTCAGGCACCAGAGGAGGACTGGACCTCTGGATCATCAGAAAGGAAGGTGAAGGGTGGAGCAACCCGGAGAATCTCGGAAAACAGATCAACTCCACAGGCAACGAACTCTTTGCCGCTCTGGACACCAGAAATAATCTTTATTTTTCTTCTGACGGCCACCCTGGCGAAGGAGGTTTTGATATTTTCGTGGCCGGATATAACGGATCGACATGGGATGTGCCTCATATTCTCCCGGATGTCATAAATACGAATGATGACGAACTGGCATATACGATCAACAAATCCGACGGCTCGACTGCATTTTATACAACCAGAACCCGCTCAGGCAAATTGAGGACTCAACTTTATGTAGTTGACCTCAACCAGGATCTGTCTCAAAAAGGAAGTCACAATCTCTGCGACCATATCCTCGCCCTGGCAGACATAGGTACTTCAGTCAATCAAGACAAAGTGGTTCCGTCTCCTGAGACCGCTCTTGCAAAAAAGGAAACAGTCTCAGCAGACAAACCGGCTCAGCCCGCTCCGCCTGCACAGGCAAGCAAGGAAATGACTTCCGTGACAGAAAAGGTAGAGGGAAATCCGGTGTCTGAGGTGAAAAATGAAGTGGCTCCACAACCAAAGCCAGCAACTACAATCCCAACATCAGAACTAAAGAAGGAGACAACGGCCACTGCCAAATCAGCTCCTGCAACTCAATCATCCGAAACAAAGAAGGACCAGGTAGTCTACAGGGTCCAGATCATAGCCAATACAAAGCCGGTCGGCAGCCAGAACATCACCGTTGCCGGTAAGGGCTACAAGTCATTCGAGTACCTGTACAAAGGCGGATACAGAACCACCATCGGTGAGTTTGCCAACCTCCAGGAAGCAATGCGGTTACAGAATACATGCCGCCAGAATGGATACAGCCAGGCATTCGTAGTAGCCTTCAAAAACAACGTCCGTTCAACTGATCCGGAGTTGTTCAAATAGGCCGGCAAAACCGATTAAGAAAACATATATCAGTGCAGCAGGCGTTTTTTAGTCCCGCTTATTATATGTTTCGTCAAATCCGGTCTAAAGTAAATTTGAAGAATAATCTGGCAATTCAAGCCTGTTATTCTCTGTTTATCATTTACTTACATACATCCTCCTGATCATCCCGCCAGTGATGGTTCCAATCTTAATAAAAAAGTCATCGTTTTGACCAAAATGACCTGTCTGAATGCCAAATGGTCCACAAAAATGACCAACGGCATTATCCGGGCTTTTTTCAATCTGAAATCAGTCACTGCTCCACTCTATCTGAGCTTGCTCCCCTGCTGATTAAATGTACCTTTACCGTGAATTTCTGAAGCCTGTGAAACCGGCAAAACAATGTTTTTGCAGACAGAAGAACATTCCTGCTGTCATACAGACTAAAAGCCGATGCAACGCCGTTTAACAGTAAACCAGGTTTCAGAGGCTGACTAAAATTGAAGAACTGCTGATGGATATTTTCAGTACATTATATCGTTTGCACATTATTCCGTTTCTCAAGAAATGGAAACTCCTCAATTTAATACTTGGGGCACTCGATATTCTGGCCATTTTCGTGGCGTTCGAATGCGCATACCTGATTGTGTACTCCGGAGCCGACAGAGGTTACTTCTTTTTCCTTGACCAACGGTTTCTGCTTCTCTTCGCGGGCATTACACCACTCTGGCTGCTGGCCATGTACCTGCTCAAAGCGACGGAAATACCCCGAACCAAGCAATACACAGCCATATTCTGGGAATACTTCCTTTCTGCCGGAGCCATTTTCATGCTGCTCATATTGCTTTACTTCATCTTCAAGCTCTATACAGTCTCCAGAACATTCATCATTCTGATTCCGGTTTTCGGATTCCTTTTCCTGTTTACACTCCGAATGATGGAGTACACGGTGTTCAAGCGATACCGGTCAAAAGGGTTCAACTACCTGAATGTGGTACTTATTGCCGACACCTCTTCTCTTCCTTTTATAGAGAGCATGCTTGAACATAAGGAGTGGGGCTACAAGATTGTTGCACTCTTCACCAGCTCCGAGGCAATCCGAAAGAAGTATGAAGAGACAATCATCATCCTCCCCGAGGACTTCATCGAGGTTCTGAATGACCTTATGGAAGTGGATATGATAGACGAGGTACTATATACAAAAAGCAAAGTCCTTCCCTCTGAAATCAGGAAGATCGTCCGCTCCTGCGAGGAACTTGGCGTTGTCTTCAGCGTAATGTACCGGGATGAGAAACTCACCCTTTCAAATGCTGTAAAAAGGGAAATTGCCAACTACAAGTTTCTCACCTTTATTAACGTCCCGCATAACACATACGCCCTGGGAGTCAAGAAGATCATGGATATCTTTGGCTCATTGCTTGGTATAATTGTTTTGTCCCCACTGATGATCATGATGGCAATCCTGATCAAGCTCAGTTCTGCCGGTCCGGTGGTTTACAAACAGCCAAGGGTGGGACTCAGGGGAAGACAGTTTGAACTGTTCAAATTCCGTACAATGGTGGCTAACGCCGATGAGATGAGAAAAGAGCTTGAGGAACTGAACGAAGCAGACGGTCCGGCGTTTAAGATTGCAGATGATCCAAGGGTAACGAAAATTGGAAAATTTCTCAGGAAGACCGGACTGGATGAGCTCCCGCAGCTTTTCAACGTACTTAAAGGCGAGATGTCATTGATAGGTCCCCGTCCACCTCTGCCGGAGGAGACCACCCAGTACGAGCGCTGGCAGCTAAGGCGCCTTTCGGTCAAGCCGGGATTATCATGCTTCTGGCAGGTCAAACCTGACAGAAATAGTATTAAATTCGAAAAATGGATGGAACTTGACCTGGCCTATATTGACAATTGGTCACTGCGACTTGATTTCGTAATTTTGCTGAAAACAGTTAAAACCATATTCCATAAAACAGGACTTTAACAAATCAACCAGAATAAAATGGGAATAAATAAAAGTGCATTTCTGAGATCCTCGCTGATAACACTGGCCATCGCAATAATGGCAGTATCATGTGTTCCAACCACTCAACTGAGCTATTTCAATGATATGGAGGACCTTGATCAGCCCACAGTCAACCCCAGAACACAGAAACTGATCAAACCATTTGACAAACTATATGTCAGGGTACTTAGCATTGATCTTCAGACAAACCAGATCTTCAATGCATCCGACGAGCTCAGGATGGGCTCATATGGTAATATGGCCGGTCTTATCGGGTACCTGGTTGACGAGGAAGGAAATATCAATTTCCCCTTTGTCGGGAAAATCAACGTTGTTGACCTGACTACAGCCGAAGCCGCAGACAGGATCCAAAAAGCCCTCAGCGACTACGTGCCCCAGACATCAATCATAGTAAAATACGTAGATAACCAGGTGACTGTAATGGGCGAAGTTCAGAGGCAGGGAGTTTATTCATTCTCTCAGGATAAACTCAATATATATGAGGCTTTGGGTCTCGGAGGTGGCATAACACGCTACGGTGACCGTAAAAAGGTGATCCTCGTACGGAACGAGGACGGTAAGGTAATGCACTACAAGCTTAACCTTTCCGATTCAAAGATCTCCAACAAGAGCTATTATTATGTGATGCCAAACGATGTGCTAATTGTGGAGCCTCTGAATGCCATCTCAACCAGCTATTCCAATATAACTTATACGACAATCTTGTCAACTATATCCACTGCAATTGCAGTGCTTCTTTTCGCAGGTTTAAGATTCTAAACTATACCCTTCGGATGACAAATAATCAAAATGACTCCCAGAGCGAAGCCTTCAACATCAAGGAATTTATAACAGAGGCTTTATCATACAAGTATTTCTACATCGCCAGTTTCTTCATCTGCCTCCTGATTGCATTCCTGGTGAACAAGTTCTCTCCCACTGTCTACCAGGTAAATTCTGTGATAGGCCCGGTGGAAGATAAGCGCTCATCCATGCTTGGTTCAAATGACCTTTTCAGTGGTCTCGGAGCACTGGCTGAATCGCGAAACCTGGAAAATGACATCAACAGCCTGAACTCATTCAGCCTTGCTGCCACCACGATCAGGAACCTCAACCTTGAAATAGGATATTTCGCAGGGAAAAACAGTCTGTTCCGCAAACCGACACAGGTCTATCTGGGCAATCCCTATACAGTCAGCATCGACAAATCTCATATCCAGCCGATCAATGCCAGATTCGAAATAGACATCCTGGATGATCAGACTTACAGGCTGACTGCCTCGGAGGATGAAGTGGCCTATTACAATTATATTGACAATGCCGTTGTAAGTGACAAGAATATTTTCCACCTTGATACCATCTGCCGCTTCAACGAGACGATTTCTTCGTTCAATTTCAAGTTTTCAATCGCTCTTAACAAGGAAATTTATAACCAGCAACTGGCAAAGGAGACAGAGTTCTCTTTCGTGTTTTATCACCTCGACCAGCTTACCAAATCATACCTGAAGAGACTTAAGGTTGAGCCCGTAAGCATCAGGTCATCTCTCATCAACCTGCTTTTCACCGGAGAAAACAGGAGGCTGACCATCGACTTCCTTAACAACTTCATCCAGGCCTACCTTGATGACAATCTGTCCAAAAAGAATAAAATCGCGCTCAATACGATTGACTTCATTGACTCGCAGATTTCTGAGATATCCGATTCGCTTACCATTTCCGAATCAAAACTGCGCGATTACCGGTCAGCTCACCAGGTAACGGACTTAAGCTATCAGGGACAGCAGGCTCTTGAAGCGATGCGTGAAATAGAAAATGAACGAACCACACTGCAAGTTCAGGAAAGATATTACAATTATGTCCTGGATTATATGGAAAAGAATCAGGATATGTCGAGCCTGTCCCCGCCTTCTGCGGCAAATGTGGTAGACCCGATCATGAACTCCCTCGTCCTGGAATTGTTTGCTCTGAATTCAGAACGGGCAACAATTTTGAGTAATAATGCCGAGAAGAACCTGTTCCTGGGACAGATTGAAAACAAGATAAGACTCCAGAAACAGGCTATAATTGAGAATGTTAAAAACAGCCTCAACACCTTGAACCTGACCCAGAACGAGCTGGATTACCGGGAAGGCAAACTCTCAGGTGAAATTTCCAGGCTGCCCCGAACCGAGCTTAATATGGTCAGCATGCAAAGGCAATTTAACCTGACCGACCAGATCTATACCTTCCTCCTTGAGAAAAAGGCTGAGGCAGCCATCGCCATGGCATCTAACTATCCCGACTATGAAATACTTGAGCCGGCAAGAGACATTACCGCCTCGATAATTGCACCGCGCAGCAGTTTAAACTGGATAATTGCCCTGTTTATGGCATTCATGATTCCGACTCTCTACATCATACTGCGCAACTTCTTCAACGAGAAGATCACCTCTGTCAGGGATGTGGAGCGGATCATTGGCCAGCCGGTAATGAACCTGATTTATAAAAATTACTACAAGTCTGAGTCTGTTGTTAAGGACTACCCTGGTTCGTCCATTGCCGAATCATTCAGGAACCTGCGAAGCAGCCTGTTCCTGAAGTTCAGGTCTGAGCCGCACAAGGTTCTGATGGTAACTTCATCTCAACCGCAGGACGGCAAGAGCTTTGTGTCAAGTAACCTGGCTGCATCCATCGCCAGTGTCGGGCATAAGACAGTACTGATCGACGCAGACCTGCGCAGACCAACGCTGCACGAAAAGCTCAAAATTGTCAACTCCGTGGGTTTATCCAACTATATGGTGAGGAATGTTTCCAGCAAGGAAATCCTGCGAAAAACTGATATTGATAACCTCTGGTTCATCCCTGCAGGTCCGATCCTTCCGAACTCTTCAGAGCTCATAGAATCCGGCGTACTGGATGAACTCATCGAGGAACTGAAGGGGAATTTTGACTATGTGATAATTGACTCAACACCTGCCGGTCTTGTGGCAGATGCCTCACTGATGGTGAAATATGCTTCATTTATATTACTGGTCTGCAGGAATGAATACACCCGCAAGGATGTGTTCACAGATGTTCTGAACCTCTTCCAGACCAACAACATTAACAACTTTGACATCGTCTTTAATGACCTCAACCTGAAGAAGAGCAGGTACGGTCGTTACGATAACTATTACAAACAATAGAACATTACTTATTCCGCTTAAATATTATAAATCATTACTTTATCTATGACAACAGATGTAATCGCAACACAGGAGAAAATCAAGAACTATATCGTTCAAACCTCCCACGCCGATGCAAATAAGATCAAAAACGAATCCCTGATCTTTAAGGAGGGTTTTTTTGATTCGATGGGATTCATCATGCTGATTACTTTCCTCGAGGAAGAGTTTGGAATTAAAACTGTTGACTCTGACCTTATTGAGGAAAACTTCGAGTCAATCAATGCAATAACTGAATTCATCAAAAGGAAAGCAGCAGCTTAAAAAATGTGCGGAGTTGCAGGGATAATAGACTACAGGGGGAAGTCCGACAGCATACCTGCAGTGGAGGAGATGCTACGCTCCTTCAGCTACCGCGGTCCTGATGAAAGCGGTATTTATCACTCACCCGTTGCCACCATCGGCAACGTAAGACTGAGCATCATAGACCTTGTCTCCGGCCAGCAACCTCTGTCGGACATGACAGGCAGGTACTGGATCGTTTTCAACGGGGAGATATTCAATTATATCGAACTCCGGAAAGACCTGGAAGACAAGGGTGTTAAGCTTACAACCCAGTCGGATACCGAGGTTCTGGTTAACCTCTTTGCCCTGTACGGGGAAAAGTGTCTGGGACTGCTTAACGGGCAGTTTGCCGTCGCCATCTGGGACAAAAAAGAGGAGAAGCTGTTCATTGCACGCGACCGGGTGGGAATCAGACCACTATTCTACACTGTGGCAGACGGAGTGTTTTACTTCGCCTCGGAGATTAAAGCCCTTTTCCGGAACGCTGAAGTTAAACGCGAACTCAATCCGGAAAACCTGGCCCAGATCTATACCTTCTGGACGGCAATAACACCCTCTACGGCATTCAGGAATATCAGCGAGCTCTCCCCGGGACATTACCTGACCTTCGGCAAAGAAGGGCTCACCGTTCGCAAATTCTGGGAGTTGAGCTTTAGCGGCAGCGATTCAGCTGTCTCGCCGTCAGATGCCCTGGACGGATTCAACGAGCTGTTTACCAATGCAGTGCGGATTCGCCTCAGGGCTGATGTGGAAGTAGCGGCTTATCTAAGCGGAGGGATCGACTCCAGTACAACTGTTGCCTATATCAAGGATATTGAACCTGGAGTTCTCAATACATTTTCCATCGGTTTCGAGGATAAGGATTTTGACGAAAGTAAATTTCAGGAAGAGGCAGTAAGGTACCTCAATACCAACCACAGGGCAATAAGCTGTACGTCAAAGGAGATAGCTGAGGCATTCCCCAGAGTGGTCTGGCATTCCGAGACCCCGCTCACACGCACTGCCCCTACCCCGATGCTGATCCTGTCAAAGCTGGTCAGGGACAATAATATTAAAGTTGTTATCACCGGGGAAGGTTCGGATGAGATCCTTGCCGGTTATGATATTTTCAGGGAGGCAATCATCAGGAGATTCTGGGCTTCGCAGCCCTCATCATCATTGCGGCCGACGCTGCTCAAGAAGATCTACCCTGACATACCGCATCTGCGCAATACAAGTCCCAACATCCTGAAGATGTTCTTCGGATACAAGCTGGAGGACACTGCAAATCCGCTGTACTCCCACCTTCTGAGGTGGAACAACTCCAATCATATCAAGAAACACTTTTCGGAACATATAAGGGAATCGGTTAACGGATATGATCCTCTGGCAGATCTTGCCGGCAGGTTGCCGGAATCGTTCATGGAATGGTCGCCACTTGCCCGGGCACAATGGCTCGAGACCACTGTTTTCATGTCCGGGTACCTGTTATCATCACAGGGTGATCGCATGGCGATGGCCAACTCGGTTGAGGGACGTTATCCTTTCCTCGACTACAGGGTAATTGAGTACTGCTCATCTCTCCCGGACAAGCTTAAACTCAACGGACTGAATGAAAAGTATCTGTTAAAGAAGCTGATGACCGGTAGAATCCCTGAGAGTATCGTTAAACGGCCCAAGCAGCCCTATCGCGCTCCGATCAGCAGCGTATTCATGGGCAGGGAAAAACCGGATTATGTGGACGAGATGCTGTCCGAAAAGATGACCAGACTTGCCGGTATCTTCAGTCACGAGTCTGTTGCCGCATTGCTGGCGAAGATAGAAAAGGCGGGCACAGCCTCGGAAATGGACAACATGGTGCTTGCCGCGGTGATATCAACTCATCTGGTTCACAGTCAGTTTATTGAAAATAATAATTCAGAGTTCCGGAACGGACCTCTGAGGAACCTGAGAATTATAGAAGAAAAACAATAACAGGTTACTCCTTCCCTGCCGGGAAATCACTTGACACGAGAAAAGGATATCGGGTCCGGGAGGCTGTAATAATTTATAAACAGAAGCATTATGCCAGTAAGAAAACCATTCTCGAAAGACATCATCCTGCTTGAAAATGTCGGACAGGTAGTTGACAATATTGTTGAACAGCTTCGTGAGGACGTACTGCTGAGGTTTAAAAGGCATGGGGCAGTTGTGGGCATAAGCGGAGGGATAGACTCCTCCGTGTGCCTGGCGCTGGCCGCTAAAGCCTTCGGTCCCGACAAGGTTCTTGGCATCATGCTGCCCGAGAAGGATTCCAGTCCTGACAGCGAGATGCTTGCCCGGGAACTTGCCTCCCGGTTCGGCGTAAGAGCCATTAAAGAAGAAATAACCGGAGCACTGGCGGGATTCGGCTGCTACGAGAGGCGGGACGAAGCAGTGAAACGGGTTTTTCCCGAGTATGATCCGAAAACATGGAAGATGAAGATCGGCATCAGACAGAGCGGATTGTTCAACAATATCCCTCCCATTTTTTATCTTACCGTGATTGATCCTTCCGGTAACGCAAAAGACAAAATACTGCCGGCCAATGAGTATCTGCAGATAGTTGCAGCTTCAAACTTCAAGCAGCGCACCAGGATGTCAATGCTCTATTATCATGCTGAAGCACTTCATTATTGTGTTGTTGGCACTCCCAACAAGCATGAGCAGGAACAGGGATTCTTCGTCAAATACGGTGATGGTGCAGGTGATGTAATGCCGATAGGCAATCTTTACAAGACACAGGTGTACCAGCTTGCTGAATTCCTCGGGGTACCGAAAGGAATTATCGGACGCACTCCTACCACCGATACCTATTCGGCAGAGCAGACCCAGGAGGAGTTTTTCTACCAGTTACCCTTCCATCTGATGGACAGGTTCTGGTACGGCTTTGAAAACGGTTATCCGGCTGCAGAGGTAGCAGCTGTTATGGGTGAAACCACGGAACGGGTTGAAGCCCTGTTCCGCAACTTCGAGCGCAAGCGTAAAACAACGGAATACCTGCGTATGCCGCCGATAAGGGATTATTATCACGGATAAACCTATAATTATGAATGCAATAGATTATTTCTTCGAGAATACTTACAGGCTTGATAAACCGTTCCTGGTCGGTAAGGAGGAAATAAATTACAAGGATCTGTATTCTTCATCTCTTCAGCTTGCCGCATGGATCAACGAGATGGTCGGTACAGACAAACATATTATCCTTTTATCGGTCAATAACCTGTTCTTTCTTAAGGTGTATCTGGCTATCATCAAGTCTGGAAACATCTGCATCCCGCTCGATCCCGGGATTGAAAGGGAGAACTATAAGTATATTCATGACCTTACGGATCCCAAACTGGTTTTTTTAACACGAGAAGTGGAAAAAAGACTGGAGCTGAATTCAGACCAGGCGTGGTACCCTGACACCCTGCCTTCTTCAGCAGAGAAAAATATGGATGAGATACCCGGCGGCGAATTTGACAGGGAGAAATGTGCAGAAATCATCTTTACCTCCGGTTCCACAGGAAAGCCCAAGGGAGTAATGATATCCCACAAAAACCTGATTTCCAACACATCATCAATTGTAGAGTACCTGCAGCTGACTCTTGACGACAGAATGCTGGTAGTACTGCCGTTCTACTACTGTTATGGGTTGTCTCTGTTACACACACACCTAAGAGTTGGAGGATCAATAGTATTTAACAACTCCTTTATTTTCCTGGGAGGAGTGTTGAAAAGTCTGGTCGATTACAAATGCACAGGATTTGCGGGGGTACCAAGTCATTTTCAGATTCTTTTACGGAAATCAGACTCATTTAAACAGACCAAATTCCCCGATCTGAAGTATGTCACGCAGGCAGGAGGCAAACTGGCTCCTATTTTCATCGATGAATTCCGGGAAGCGCATCCTGAGGTCAGGTTTGTGGTAATGTACGGACAGACTGAAGCCACAGCGAGGCTTTCCTGGCTCCCGCCGGAGGTGTATGACAGAAGAAAGGGTTCGATGGGCAAAGGTATTCCCGGAGTGGAACTAAAGGTAGTAAATGAAAAGGGAGAACCAATCAAGCCAGGCGAGACCGGCGAAGTTATTGCCCGGGGCGATAATATAATGATGGGATATTTTGCTGATGAGGAGGGCACAAAAAATGCCATCCGCAACGGATGGCTTTACACAGGTGACCTCGGCACTGTTGATGAAGATGGTTATATCTACCTCACTGCGCGTTCAAAAGAGATCATTAAAGTCCGGGGCAAACGGATCAGTCCCAAGGAAATTGAAGCAGTTATTTTAGCATTACCCGAAGTGATTGATTGCACAATTGAGGGTGTTGAAGACGAGATTGAGGGTGAGATGCTGAAGGCAACAGTCACAGTCAGAAAAGACAGTATCGGGTCCTTGACCAAAGACAGGGTCATTCAGCACTGCTCACAGCATCTGTCTCTGTTCAAGGTACCGCAGGTTTATGAATTTAAAGACGACCTGACGATCAGTGCAACAGGCAAGAAAATAAAGAAGGTATAAGACAACCACGACCTTAAGTGAATTAGTCAAGACTTAATCTGACAGTTAGGGATTAAACTATATTTGAAATTACAACAAGACAAATAAATGTTTAACCCCAAAAACTGTCAGAAATGAATACAGAAGTAAAATTAATCAAAAGCAAATTAGGGTTACTAAATCTTGCCGAAGAACTTGGCAATGTGTCACAAGCCTGTAAAGTCATGGGCTACAGCAGAGACACATTTTATCGTTTCCGGGAACTTTATGATACAGGAGGAGAACTGGCCTTGAAAGAGATCAGCAGAAGAAAGCCAGTGCTCAGAAACCGTGTGGAAGAACATATTGAGGAGGCAGTTGTCAAGTTGGCAACTGACAATCCCGCAATGGGCCAGGTTCGCATATCCAATGAACTCAGAAAGAAAGGATTGTTCATCTCTCCCGGAGGTGTTCGAAGTGTCTGGGTACGTCATGACCTGGAGACTTTTAAAAAACGTTTGAAAGCTCTTGAGACCATTATTGCTCAAGACGGTATCATTCTCACCGAGAACCAGATTGCTGCTCTTGAAAGGAAAAAAGTGGAAGATGAAGTCAAAGGAGAAATTGAGACCTATCATCCGGGTTATCTGGGCGCACAGGATACTTACTATGTCGGATCCATCAAAGGTGTTGGCAGGATTTACCAGCAGACCTTTATCGATACATACTCAAAAACAGTCCATCTGAAGCTTTATGATCGAAAGAATGCTTTGGTAGCAGCCGATACCCTGAACGATAGAGTAATCCCGTTCTACGAAAAGTATGAGATACCATTGCTCAGGATATTAACCGACAGGGGAACTGAGTACTGCGGCGCCAGGGAGCATCATGAATATCAGCTCTACCTTGCCCTTGAGGATATCGATCATACCAAAACCAAGGCAAGGTCACCACAGACCAACGGAATCTGTGAACGCTTCCATAGGACTGTCCAGAATGAGTTCTATGCCATTGCCTTCAGAAAGAAGATTTACACTTCCATAGAGCAAATACAGGAAGATCTGGACCGGTGGGTTGTTGAGTATAACAACGAGCGGCCTCATACAGGAAAACATTGCTATGGGAAAACTCCCATGCAGACTTTCCTGGATAGTATACACCTGGCCAAAGAGAAAATGCTGGATCTTCAATATGAGAAAATGAACAATGAAAACCATTTATCCGCTGTAAGCAAACAAAATGCGTCCGATGAGATTACAGCAAGGCCGGATGATTTATCATCCGTTCATACCAGCCTTGCAGGAATCGAAGAGGAAGCTAACTTTGCTGAAGCGGTAAATGGTTACTGAAAATACCCCTACTGTCAGATCAAGTACTGACTATTACACCTTAAGCAAACAGCGCCAGGATGAATATCATTTCGATTGGCCATCCCAGCCGGCGATTCTTGCCAGCATCCACCACATAGCCTTGGCTATCCGTAAAGCACCTGCCTCCCCGATATGGTCATCACCCAAGGGATCTCCCTGGCCATCAGCCGGGATCATTTGCCACAAGGAATTGTAGTCTTTCAGATTATCAGGATGAATCTGTGAATGCGGGCGATAAGTTCCGCCATCATTCCAATTGACAATATGCTTCTGCCCTGAATTATTATAAACTAAAATATCAGCATAGTCGAAAAATATCGTCTCCGGATGATTCTTGACATATTCCCTGATGTAAGTGTGTTTCAATTCCCGCTGATAACCATTTTCCGTTCCTGAGTTATCATCAACGGGGCCAGTTGTATATATTGTAAACGTTTTGTAATTGTTGCTTCTGGCATGAGCGTTGTATGTTTCTATTGCCGATAAATAGCTATCCATACTAAAAGGAGTTCCGGTCAATGACTGATCTTCATTGTTCAAACCCCAGCGACCTCCTCCAGCCGAGCCAGCCCAATGAACATTGAACTCAGGATCCAAGCCCCCTCCGGGTGAATTTACCCATGTCATGTCCCAGCACCATGCATAAAGAAAAACATTGTACGGATTATTCAGATTTGATGCCTGGTCCTTCAATATACCACAATACGCGTTTACATCTGAAGTCCAGGTATTGTCTCCACTTTGAAAAATCCGGCCAAATCTCATTGCCTGTGATGTAACGGCTGGCGGAGGATCTCCAAGATATGTAATTACCTGGTATTTAGGATCGTACTGTTCCAACAGGATCAAACCATGCTGATATCCCAATGAATGAGACATTCCGGCTCCCCATACGAGCATCTTTTTTACCTCGTCAATATAAAACTGGGGTATATCGTTGTACCTGTCTACAATTGTATGATCAGCTATGATCTGATTAACAGAACTGCCATTTGAAATGGAAGTAGTGAAAGTAACTTCATCTCCAAAAGAAGTCCCGTATTTGTTCGAGGCATATGCTCTTACATAATACTTTGTTGCAGGTATTAATCCTGTCAGACTACTCGAATACTCTCCCATGCCTGTACCGTTAATAGTTCTATCCGAGGTTAGGGTTGGTGCAGTATTCGTGTTCCAGCATACTCCCCTTTCATCTATTTTGGAAGAGCCTTCATCCGAAATGTTTCCTCCGGTCAAAGCTGAATTTGAAGTGATTTCAGTAACCGCCAAAGTGGTTAATGAAGGGACTTCACCGGAACAGTTCAGAAACAAATAAGAGTTTATCAATAGACCTAAAACCAATAACCTGGCTTTCATACAAACACATATAATAGAACTCATCCACTTCAATTATTTCAAAACAAATTAAATTATATATTGTTAAGACTAGACCTATTATTTTCAACAATATAAAAGGCTCATCCTGCCACTTATCATTTTATAACGTATAATAGTCAAAAACTAATATACAGATATCACCAATTTTATAAATTTACATCAAAACACCTGCCTTATGAACTCATTTTTTGAATCATTAACATACCCTCTCCGGATGTCGCGAAGAATATTGATTATTCTTGCATTTCTGCTGACGGGCCATTCGCTTTACGGACAATTGAATCCCGGGACAATCGGGAATGATCAGTCGATCTGTTACGGATACTCCCCGGCAGGTTTGTATTTCATATCAGCCCCAACAGGAGGTTTGTTACCCTATTCATATCGCTGGCAAAGATCCAATGACTTAGGGAACACATGGGCAGATATCACCGGAACCACTGCCTCACGCCTGACTTACTCTCCTCCTGTTCTTGCCAGACCAACAATGTTCCGTTGCAGGGTAACTGATGCCACTCCTACAACACGTTATTCCAACGCGGTTACCATAAATGTGCTTACTGGCCTGAGTGCCGGAAGTATCGGAACTGAACAAACATTGAACTATGATGAATTGCCTGCACCTTTGACCCAGATCCAGGCACCATCAGGAGGAGACGGCAACTATTCTTTCATTTGGCAGAGCTCGGCCAATAACCTTCAGTGGTCAAATATTGAGGGCAGTAATTCACAGGGATTTGCGCCTCAGCAAATGTTTACCACCACCTGGTTCAGGAGAATTGTCAGTGACGGCACATGTGGTTCGGTTGCCGGCAACACCGTGCAGATCAGTGTTGATCCGATTACTCTTTTCACTACCGAAACCCCATCTTCCAATAGTAATGATAGCAGGTATAACCTGGGCACTGAGTTCAGTGTGCTGGCTGACGGTTTCATAACCCATGCAAGGATTTACAGTCACCTGAATGAGCAGGGTCTTCATTTAGTAAGGATATACCGGCAGATGGATGACACGAATTATGAACTCATGGCTGGTCCCTTCGAATGGAACTTTGCCTCAGGTTTTCAGGGCTGGCGCGACTTCAAACTTCCAGTTGCCGTTCAGGTTGAAGGTGGGAGTAACTATATGATCTGTGTTACGAACGGCCTGGGCAATAACTGGTATGTTCAGAGTAATTCAAACTTTAACACTATTGAAAGCAATCCATATATTGACTACCTTAATAGTTATTATGGTTCTGTTGATGAGGTCCCAAGAGGCAATTATAATAACGTCTCCTATTTCCGTGACATCGTTTTCATACCGTTTTCTCCGGGATCAATTGGTTCTTCACAGACTATCTGTTATGGCATTGTTCCTGCATCTCTTACTCAGACTGAATCACCTGATGGTGGTTCAGGAATGTTTAATTATCAATGGCAGTCCTCAACAGATAATTCTACATGGATAAATATTCAGGGGGCAAATTCTCCGGACTACGCACCTGGCACATTATCACAATCTATGTACTTCAGACGACTTGTATTCAGCGGTGGGCTGGAAGCAGCAAGTAGCCCGGTTTTTATTACGGTCAATCCACAGTTCGTTTCTGCCACCCTGGAGGGAACAGCCACCGTTCTGAAAAGCACATCAACTACATTCACACTGAACATTTCAGGGGGTACACCGCCTTATACAGTCGAATATACATGTAATAATTTGCTTCAACCCCAGATTTTAACAACAAATCAGATTAATCAAATCAGCACCGGTCAGCTGGTTACTGGAAGGTATGCAATCAACATCGTCTCAGTGACAGACTCAAGAGGTTGTGTTCCTGAAACTATTGGAGATGGAATCATAATCACTGCAGCTGACCCCGGATTTGGGACCAGGAGCAATAATGCATTGCTTATTGTCAATTCCTCGTCATCTTATTACCAGGACTTTACAAAATATGTACTGCCATATATCGAATGGTTCGGTATTCCTTTCGAAGTATGCAATGTAAACAGTATGCTGATACCTGAATTATCTGACTATGGAGTTATTGTCTTCGGTCACCGTAATGTCTTTTCAGATAATTACCCGGTTAATAATATCGAAGACGCCGTTTTTGCAGGATCAGGACTGTACAGTTTTGATCCTCATCTTTTTGACTTTTCAAGTGACTTCAATGTTTCAGGAAATACTCCTTCTGTCACATCGCATCAGATCGACATAATAACAAGCCCTGAACATTACATTACCAGGCTCCATGTGAATGACGCTTTCAATTCAACAAATGATGAAATACCTCTGATGGTTATAAATAACGTCGCGATAACAATAACCCTAAACCAATCAGATTATACCCTGGCAGGCGGAGTGACTCTGGCAACTATGAGCTCCGGGCCGGCAAGTTCACCTCTTCTTCAGGTTGCATCACATGGTGCCGGGCGAATTGTTAAATGGTCTTCATATGAATGGATGTTTGATGAGCCCAAAGTGCTTGGACCTGTTTTTGGAATGGATGATCTGATATGGAGAAGCATGGTATGGTCAGCGAGGAAACCATTCGTAATGCAGGGGCTTCCTCCTATGATAACCATGAGGGTTGACGATGTGGATGGCACCAGATCATATTATCTTGACAACCTCAGGTGGCTTGAAATAAGTAATGAATATGGTTTTATACCATGGTGCGGAACGTTCATAGACAATGTTGGCACTGGTTTCTTCACCAAGCTGAGCGAACTGGTCAATGCAGGAAGGGCTACTGCAATACCGCATGCACTTACATATGATAATTTTATTTATTGCAATCAGCAAAATCTCCAAGGTTTTGACCCTGTCGCAAATATCACCTATGCCTGGAATACATTTGCAGCGAATTCCATCCCGGTTTCTAACTATCTTGTGACCCATTGGTACTTATTTAGCGCTGATGCTGTTCCTGCGGTAAGTGCCAGGGGTGTTGAATTCATAGGCACTCATATACCAACCTATGACCTTGTTTTCCCTGATGGTTACCCTGGTAACTGGATTAACTGCGGTCCCTATAAAACCGATCGCAACGGATTTGGAGGGAGAGGCGACGCACCTTACTTTTTCGCAGGTGATATTACCTGGGAAATTGACAATCAACAGTATAATTTCTTTAATGTGCTTACAGAAATACAGGATGACGGAGGATATGAGTGGTTCCCTGAGTTCAATGTGACAGAAGCAATCAATCGCGGTGTAAGGCATCTCAGACGGGCTATCAACAGCATGGCCCTGCCCACATTGTTTACCCATGAAGACCGAATCTGGATGACAGAGCCTGAATGGAGACAAACAATGAGTGGCATTACCTCCGGATTATCAGCGTACTATCCCGAATACAATCTTCAGTACACCTCCATAGATGATGCATGCACCTATATCAAGGCTAAGGAGGGTATTGAAATTACAAGTGTCAGAGCCGAACCTGGTGTAACAAACATCTTTTTCTCAGGAGATAATGATCTGGGAACAAAATGCTATCTGTTCACCGAGGCAGAAGGACAGATAGGGTTTGAACTGGTTGACCTTCCGCAGGTAAATGCATCCTCAGGAACTTCGTTTGTTACCGTATACGAATAATCTCAATACTATGATTATGAGACCTATAAATAGATTTATAATCCTGATCCTGACCTTTACCGGTCTGACACTTAAAGCACAGGAAGCCTGGAAAGCGGAAGATTCTGTTATCTCGGAAGATTTGAATGCTATACATTTTTATGATAGCAGTACGGGGTGGATCGTTGGAAACAACGGCGCGATGCTATACAAATCAGGAGAAAAGTGGCTGCTTTACCCGAAAATTACCAATGAGGATCTTTACTCAGTATTTCTTACCGGTAAAGAATCCGGCTGGGCCGTCGGGTCAAAAGGCACAGTACTTAAGCTGGAAGGCAGAACCTGGTATAATATAAGCAGTCCTACCAGGGCAACTCTTTATGATATCTCCTTCCTGGATTCGTCTCACGGCATGGCTGTTGGCGCAAATGGCACCATTCTTTCATATGAGGGTGGAATCTGGTCAATATCTAATTATATTACAAAAGGTATACTTCATGCTGTATCATACGGTAAAGACTTCAATCTGGTCTCAGGGGGCATAGAGTGTGGATCCGTACCTATTTACAAACATCGGATGAATGAACCAGAATCTTTCAATACATTTGATCCGGGATACTATTTTATTAAAGATATAGCCGTGCAGGATGATGGTCAGGCCTGGGCAGTCGGCACTGCCGGCATTCTCTTACATTTCAATGGCATTGAATGGATTAGGAGTAACTTACACACGAAAGTGCCTACGCTGAACAGCATCAGCTTCTATGATTCCACAGATGGTATAGCAGCAGGTTTTGGCGGAGCACTTATTAGATATTATGAAAGCGGATGGGAGAAAGAAGATTCTCCTTCAAACGTAACTCTTAACGGAACAGCTATTTCCGAGAGTGCATATTATGCAGTAGGTAACATGGGCACGATCCTTTCAAAATCCAGAATATCCTATACAGACGATTCTCTTGAGGGTAATTCTAAAAGTCTGTTAAAGGTAGATTCCTACCCTAATCCTGCATCCGATTATATTGATATCGTTCTTCCTGAGACAGATGATTTAATTGCTTCAGACTTATCAGTACTTAGCGCAGATGGGAGAGTTATCCTTAAGATGAGTATCGAACCCGGTACTGCGGGTAGTACAGTCCGGATAAATACATCATCGATGAGTAACGGAATGTACCTTATTCATTTAAGGTACAAAGATAATGAATCAGCCTACGGCAAATTTATGATTGCAAATGAACGCTAAGAACTTGTTCTTTGTTTGATTGTTATTTGAATGGGTAAAATTGTTACTTCTTCGTATTGCCAATAGTTTACTAATGCCATAACCTGATACAAATGCGATATGTTATTCCTTTTCTGATACTTATATCAGTATCTTCCGGCCTGACAGCACAAATTGGAAGTGGCACTATCGGAAATAGTCAGACAATCTGTTACGGTTATGCACCGGCAGGACTATACTTTATTGAACCACCATCAGGAGGATTAGCTCCATACTCTTACAGATGGCAACGCTCAAATGACGGAACTACATGGAATGACATAACCGGCTCCACGGGTTCCCGGACAACATTTTCACCACCTGTTCTGGCCAGAACAACATTCTTCAGATGCCGTATATCAGATGCCTTAAGTAATCAGGTAACATCAAATATTGTTACAATCACGGTTGCACCAGGCCTTGATCCGGGTGCAATTCAGGGAAATCAGACTGTGTATTCAGGGACCACCCCTTCCACCCTACAAGAATTCAGACCTGCTTCAGGTGGTAGCGGATCGTATTCATTCCAATGGCAAAGTTCATCTGACGGTCAAACCTGGGCCGATATCGATGGCGCTGACGAGCATATTTATACTCCCTCAGCCTTAATCTCTGATCGCTGGTTCAGGAGAATGACCAGTGATGGTTTATGCGGTATATCAGCAAGTAATTCAATTAAAATTACCATCAATCAGATAACTCTTTTTACAACAGAGACGCCTTATGTTATAAATAATGAATCTGTTCATTATGATATGGGAACCGAGTTCCAGGTTCTTGCAGACGGCTTTATCACTAAAGCCAGGTTGTACACTGATGAAATGGAAGCCGGGTTTCATGTAATAAGACTGTGGATTGATAAAGGCAGTGGTTTTTCATTGTTGGCTGGTCCGTTTAATTGGACGTTCCAGGGAGGAATGGAAGGGTGGAGAGAATTTGAATTGCCAGTCCCGGTTAGAGTGGAAGGAAGTGAGGATTACCGATACATGATAAGTATTACAAATGTCCTCGGTAATTTTTATTATTCACAGAGCAATAATTATTTTACCCCGGCACTTTCAAACGGTTATATTAGATATACTATCGGCCGGCATATTACACCTGCTGATCAGATTCCTTTCTTTGACTACTACCAATCAATGTATTTCAGGGATGTTGTATTTATACCATTTAGCCCGGGTTCTGCAGGTGTCTCTCAGACTGTCTGTTATAATTCAACGCCAGCTACTTTATCTGAAACTGTTTCCCCTGAAGGAGGCACAGGGGAATACTTGTTTCAGTGGCAGAGTTCTGCGGATAGTATTACCTGGACTGATATTACAGGAGCAGCCAGTTCTGATTATACTCCGCCCGAAATTTTGGAGAATACTTATTTCCGAAGAGTGGTTTCAAGCGGGAACATGACTGTAGCCTGTTCACCTGTACTGATTTCAACATTCCCTCAGGTAGGTAATGCACAATTAACCGGTAATTTAACTATCTATGAAAATACGGCTACGAATTTCAGTGTAACTATTTCCGGAGGTAAGCCTCCTTATACTGTTACTTACTCGGTTAACGGAACTCCCCAAACACCGGTTACAGATTATTACAGCGGAGAGGGGATTTCTACCGGTATTCTTAACTCCGGAACATATACTTATACTCTTATCTCTGTTTCAGACTCACATGGTTGTCAGGCTGATGATCTGGGAAGCACCATTACAATTACCGCTTCAGGCACTTATACCCCAACAGCTGTTACAGGCAAAGCACTTGTGCTGATTAACGCCAATTCACCTAACTATCCCGACTATGCAAATTATATTAAACCATATCTGCTGAATTTCGGAATTCCGTTCGATGAGTTTGACAGCCCTGTACATTCAGGCCATCCTCCCTTTAATAATTATGCCTTGATAATATTCGGACATCCAAATGTTTATTCTTACTCCGGCTATCCTGTAACAGATCTCATTAATGCATTAATTGGCGGAATAGGACTTTATAGTTTTGACCCGGTTCTTTTCCTGAATACTACAGGGACTATATCCACAGACATAGCAGATATATACCTGTCTGCAAATCAAATAGATATCAATAATACAAGCCATTTTATAACTGAATATCATCAATCAGACTCGTATGACCTGCCCCTGATTAACGGGACCACTCCCTATAGTAATAATTATGAGATCATAACTCTTAGAGATTTAATGCCAGTTAATCAGACCACAACCCTTACAAATGGATCAAACCTTGCCATTATTGCTGACGGCGAGAATTATGCGGCAATCCTCGAGACTTCTGAATTCAGTACCGGCAGGGTAGTTAAGTGGAATACCTGTAACTGGATGTATGAGAACTATCTTGGACCTGTGTTCGGTATGGATGATATTCTCTGGAGAAGCATTGTATGGGCAGCCCGCAAACCGTTTGTCATGCAGGGTCTTCCTCCTATTATAACAATGAGGGTAGACGATGTTGACGGTGCCGGTTCTGATATAATTGACAACTTCATATGGATAGAAATCTCTAATGAATTTGATCTTATTCCCTGGTGCGGAACATTTAATGACAATATACCGGCTTCTTATGTCAGCACGTTTAAATCATTGCTGGATAATAATCGCGCAACTGCCTCCCCGCATGCATTTGATTACGAAACCTTTATATATTACAATCACTACGGAGAATCGGGTTTTAATCCAGCGTACAACGTCATCCGGGCCCGAGATTACTATCTCACAAATCAGCTTCCTATGTCGAAATATGTTGCATCTCATTACTATGAGCTGGATCTTGACGCGCTGGAGGAAATGCACAATATGGGTATTGAGTTTATAGCTACTCATATGCCCTTCAGCTCTCCTTACCATGATTGGTGGCTGGAAATTGGACCGTACAGGACAAACCGTGATATGTTTGAACGGTCCTCTTCACCTCTTCCGGTATACTATGCTGACTTCGTATCCGGAGGAGCCTTCGAATTCTTCAACTGTGTCACAGAAATACGTGATGATGACGGGTATGAGTGGGTTCCCCGCAATGATGATATAATCAATTCTGTTGCACAGGGTGTACGGCAGTTGACCAGGGCAATGACCAGCATGGTTCTTCCCACATTGTTCACTCACCAGCAGAACCTGAGCATTACCGAGTCTAACTGGCGGAATATCCTTTCGCAAATACATACAGCCATGGAAAGATTCGAACCTCAATATAAATCAATGGATTATGCAGTCCAATATATAAGAGCCAGGAATAATCTGACCATAACCAACGTAACTGATGAAACAAACATAGTCAATATTACTTTCACAGGACAAAATGACATGAACACCAAATGTTACCTTTTTACTGAATCCGGTTCCGGAATAACGCATAAACTGGTAACTCTCCCATCCATCAGTTCAGGTTCATTAACAGTAAGTACATCAAAATAGACTGCCCAAAGATGAAAACGTATGCCAGACTGATCTGTACTATCCTATTCTCAATTCTACTTTCAGGAAAAGCAGTACCACAGTGGATAGCCGAGAAGGCACCTGTTACAGTTAATCTGAATTCTGTAGCTCTCTTTTCCGAAACCAGGGGTTGGATTGTCGGGGATAATGGAGTTATCCTGACCAGGACTCATGAAGGATGGATAGTATCTGATAAGATAACCGATGAAAATCTTTACTCGGTTGTACTTACCGGGGAAGAAACAGGTTGGGCTGTTGGAGCCCGGGGGACCATTCTTCGTATGGAAGGTTCAGCCTGGAAATCGTATGCCAGCCCAACCAGAGAAAAACTGTACTCATTAAGCTTCAAAGATGATAATCACGGATATGCAGCCGGTGCCAACGGTACGCTCCTCGAATACCGGAGCGGAAGCTGGAATATAATGAAAACCAATGTCAGGGCTAACTTTTATTCAATAGCCTACCATGGAGATTTCTTCATTGTGGGAGGAGGACAGGAATGCCGCAATATCCCGGTTATGAAGATCAATGAAAATGGTAATCGTAAGCTTGAGAAAATATTTGATCCTGACTTTACTGAAATAAAAAGCATTTCCGTGACACCTGAAAAACATGCCTGGGCCGTGGGGCATACCGGAAAAATTTTCTTTTATGACGGTAAAAGATGGGAACGGGCAGATGCTCCGGACGGCATTGGTTCATTGAATTTTATTAGTTTCTCAAAAAAAGACATGGGGATAGCAGTGGGACACAACGGTAGTATTTTGACTTACAACGGAGACCAATGGGAATGCGAAGAGAGCAATACTGCAACCCGGTTCAATGGCGCCGCAGTGACAGGTAACACCCTTTATGCAATCGGAAATAACGGAACAATACTTAAGTCTTTAAGAGTTAAAACAGATGATCCTTCAAAAAATGCTGATACGGAGTATCTGAATATTTCACCCTATCCCAATCCCACAACTGAATCGATAAAGTTCACTAAACCCGAAAACACTAATAATAGTGAACGAATTATCATAACTGTTACAAATGCCCGTGGCCAGGTATTGCTCAGTAAAAGCATAAGTGGCCTCGCTGATGACCAGGAATATCAATTGGATTTACCTGAGCTTGCAAACGGCATTTATTTTATTCATTTAAAATCCCCTTCGTTCCAGGCTTCCGGAAGATTTCTGGTAAGTCGTTAGAGGATGCTGGTCAGGATGGTTTCCCGAATTTATTAAGAGATTTTACCGGGAACACGAAGAGATGAAATAAAAAGAGGCTGCCACGTTATGCCTTGAGACAGCCCCCTGATATTTGAATTGGATCACATGTCAATGAAGGAGGACTTTTTCTACGACTTTTATGTTGCCTGTAAGCACCTCAACAAGAACAAGGCCTGAAGTGCGGGCATCCATGTTAACCATTTTGGTGTCGTTAGGACCATGCCAATCAACATTTTTCTGTTGGTAAAGTTTTCGTCCTGTCATGTCATAGACTGTGATGGTCCCTTTGTCACTCACTGGAATATCAGAGACCATACGGATATTGATGATCTTCCCGGGTGATGAGTATATGGCAAAACTCCTGCCTGAAGAAGAAATATCTGCTACCGCAGTTGCGGACTTATTGATGACAAGCACATACCTGTCAGTTATGGAACCCGGTGATGAAGTGAATTCTGCATATTCTCCGTTTCGCAGGTTGATTAACTGATTAGTGTAGCTATCCTTCAACAGGATTGAGTAGTTCTCAAGTTTTTTCATTTCGCTTAAAAGTAGCCTGAAAGTGCCGTTAAGCTTTAAGTTAATCCCGACAGGCACCTCAATTCCTGTCTCAGGGAATGGCAATCCGTTAATACTGTAGTCAGTACCTGCGAAGGTTGTCCAGATATTAATATCACCGGATGTCTTGCTGAATTCATAGGCATCATACTTTGCATCAAAAGCATTAGTTGCATTCTTGTTGAAACGGACCACCAGGTCAGTACTGTCATTGCTACCTCGCATTTTCAACCTTACGAAAGAGATAGTATCAATTGCAGAATCACCTGCCGTGCTTTTCTTCTTGTACCGAAGTTGTTCGACATTATGAACACGAGCTCCTTCTCTCAAGGACATGGAGGTGTTGGCTGAGGTTTTAATAAAGAACCCCTGCAAAGGAGGTATAGTACCAGTTCCCCCTTCTGATCCAATACCATTTACATAGGATGCAACTTTACCGTTTTGAGTAAAATAGATCGCATTATTTACGAAGGCTGGCTTAGGATAATTGTTAAGTAGTATATCCCAGTCAAGGCAGGAAGCAAAGGGATTACCGATGAGATTATAACCCTGATAGTCTGGATAACCTGTTCCGCACGTTAGAGTTAGCGCCTTATTCTGAACATTAATCTCACCGGTATAAGTTATAACTGCGGCTGATGATGCGTAGTAATTATATCCTTTGCCCACAGAAAGTGTATTGAAAGTACTACCAAGAGTAGCTCCTGTTGAATATTGATATCCGTCATATGCGACCCATCCAAAAGAATTATCAGAACCTGTGACAAGGTTTTCCATGTATTGCGCAAGGTTAAGGGTGTTGTAAGTACTGACAGTTACACTGTTAACAGGAGAGGCAATGTAGTGCCACTTGTAGTCTTGGGAAGTGGTTTGTCCGCCAGATAAAAAATGCCTGATAATTGTAACTCCTCCTCCTGTGTTGGTGTAACCATAATGAATCAGTGAGGCAGCAGCCAATTCATTGGATGCAGATTCCAGGATCAGGGTACCACCATTATATATTTCATCAACGGTTAAGCCTGTACCTGGATTAATTGAAACTGTGCCCGTGGACTCTATTGTAAGAATTCCGCCTGAATTAAATTCAACGATCCCTCCATAATAGAGTCCTGGCTTAATCGATAATGTAGCCCCGGAAGCGATGGTAAGATTTAGTACATAAATTGTGCCTCCCGGGTATGTATTGGGATACCAGTCTACGGTCCCAGAAACAGTCCCATAGTAAGGACTTGTAGATGTTCCTGAGCCATTCAGTTGCGGAAGCACTTGGCTTGTACAAAATATCAATACGGCACTTATTAGGATCAGCTTCTTCATTTCCTAAAATTTATAAATTCTTAAATGTAAAGTTACTATAAAATAAAAACCAAATGTGCACTTGTTTGATTTTCTGTTTCAACTCCTGTAAAAACAAGACTCTTTAAGGAACCAGGTAAGCCGGACTGAAAACTAAATGCTACCTTGTTGTAACTTATTAGATGACTAAATGCGGTTCGATCAAAAATAAATCAATATGTGCTTTCCGGAAATCTGATAATAAGCTATATTCACTATATTTGGTCTGACCTTTATGCTAAAATTTAAAAGTCATGAATAAAAAGATGACCTGTTATCTCATCATAACTGCCTTAATTACAATGCTGACCCTACAGTCATGTAAGAATCAAGATGAGAAACCGAATATAAATATCCTGTTCCTGCACCACAGTACCGGTGAGGTGATCTATAACGGCCGGGCACCTTCAATAATTAAGAAGATAGCTGGAAAGATCAGTAAACCACTGGCAGATAAGCTTCCCCCGAGGGCTCAGTTACCAGCATTAATAAAAGAATACAACAAAGAACAAGGAAGAAACTACTCAATAACTGAGCAGGAATTTCCCAAGGCAGCCCCCTACGGATGGAATAACAATCCCTATGATTATTATAACATATGGGTTTATAATGCAGGAGACAAACTTTTCAAGGAGGAGCCAACTCTTGAGATGCTTACAAAAGATTATCAGGTTATTATTTTTAAGCATTGTTACCCGGTAAGTAATATCAAACCTGATCAGGATTCTGCAGATGTTAATTCTTATTATCGATCAATTGCCAATTATAAGCTTCAATACCAGGCCTTAAAGGACAAAATACACTCCTTCCCAGATACAAAATTCATCCTGTTCACTGGAGCAGCCCAGGTAGAGGCTAATATTCCTGAGGATGAAGCCAAAAGAGCAAGAGAGTTTTTTACCTGGGTTATAAATGAATGGGACACTCCGGGTGACAATATCCATATATGGGATCTTTACAATCTTGAGACAGACGGAGGACTGTATCTGAAAGAAGATTATGCCGCATCTGCCAATGATTCACACCCTAACGGATACTTTGCATCCGGTGCTGTCAGACTTCTTTTCAACAGGATCATTGATGTAATTGAAACAAACGGAAATAATACAACGCTAAAGGGAGATAAAATCGTTTCCACAGAATAACCCGGTTAAACCGCTAAAGTCTGATTTAAGTATTTTTGAGTCTTAATTCGCTGCTAATGAAGAATCCTGATTACTGAACACTGTTTTCAGTAACTCAGAGGTGAATTTCCTGGCACCATACATATTAAAATGAGATAACCCTGCCCAGTCAGAGTCATCATTTATTAAATCACAAAACTCCATGTTATTGAAATTGAATAATGTAGCAATGCCTCCCATATCGTATTTAATCTCATAAGGGCCTAACGGAGAAATGTTTTGAGTTTCATTTATGCCAGGCATTTCGATCAAAATAAGCCTAATTCCATTCACGGAACAAAGCCCGGAAATCTTTCCTATCCAGTGTGCAGTTTCGTATTTTTGCAGGTTGAGCAGCCTCTCATTATTTTGAGATAAATCTGGGACATTGTAAGAACACTTTTTTTGACCAAAGGACACATAGGTTTGCCTGTATTTACTCTTAAAGAACTTCTTAATCAGTTCCATCCCAGCCCAGTTGAATTTCGATATCGGCAAATCTTTAATTCCATATCGATGTCCTTTCATGGTAAATTCAACAACTGGTTGAATCCCATCGTTGTCGAACCTTTCAAGAAATGAATTCATTCCTAGCAAAACATAATCTGGTTTTACCTGGTATCTGGAAAGATATTCTTCCAACTGAATATAATTTGTTTTTATGGAACTGCCGACGAAAGACAAGTTGTATGATTCTAAATTATTAGCCGTAAGCAGCTCAGTATCTATCCCATACTCAGCCAGACTTGTACCCAGTACCAAAACTTTATAACCCGGTTCGTCAAAATTAAGGGACTCCCGCCTCTTTATAAAGTCCCAATCTGTAAAGGCAATTATGAAGAGAAACACGGTGTTGATTATCACAGTAAAAAGAAAAAAGAATAATAAGAAGAATAATATCTTCCTTATCAGGATTTTCATATCAGAAATTTGCATAAACGAACTGTTGTGATTTAAACCCGGATATGTAAATTATTGTTATCATAAGTGAATAGAAGGACCACCGTAAAAGCCTTCCATACCTGTTATCAGCAAACCAGATTCTCTCCAGTCTCCGGCCTGTTTCCGGATAATCATTTTTTAAAAGTTCCAGAAACAATACCAATGGAATGTAGATCAGTACCTGAAATGGCTTTACACTGATATCATTGAAGGGAGAAGGTCCGCTCATTGCTGCCAAATTATTCAGGAATCCAATTCCCGATTTAACATCAGGCGTAAAGAAGAAAACAAGAGAAAGGCAGTAGAATAAATATGTAACCATTCGACCAAACCAGACACTTATAACAGAAGGGATATTTGAAAAAAGTTTTGATCGAATTTTCTTTGTAAAGAATTCATAAATAATAGCCAGAGCCTGGAGAAAGCCTATCAGCATAAAGTTCCAACCCGCCCCATGCCAGATGCCAAACAAAATCCATGTTATGAAAACAGCATATACTGATGCGTAAACCCCCCATTTCCTGTATCTGAAACTTACCTGTCTGAAGATGTAGTCATTGAACCAGGAAGACAAAGACATGTGAAACCTTTTCCAGAATGTAGATACATTCTCAGCGAAGAACGGCCGTTGAAAATTTGGCAAGAGGTTTATGCCAAACATTTTGGAAACTCCCAGAGCAATATCTGTATATCCGGAAAAATCAAAATAGAGATATAAGGGTTGTATTATGAACAGTATCCATGAGATGGATCCGCCAGCATGTTCAAAGTCATAAACACTCAATGCATAAGGAGCCAGCTGATTAGCGATTGCTACTTTTTTGAAGAATCCAATCAGGGCTAATTTCATTCCTTCAGTTACCTGGGATGTATCAAATGTCAGGGGTGCCTTAATTTGTGGAAGAAAGTGATTTGATCTCTCTACCGGTCCTGACAGAAACTTTGGGAAATAGATAATGTATAATAAAAAATCTACGAAATTCCGTTCTGATTTCTCCCAACCCATTTTTACATTAATAAGGTAACCTATGCCCTGTAATGTAAAATAGGAAATACCAAGTGGGCCAATGACTTCGGCTATTCTGGTAAAATTTATGTCATTGTTCAGCAAATGAATGAAAGGGTCAATAGCAAAACTTGCATATCTCAATAGTATCAGCTGAAGAATATTAACTGCTATACCTGTACGAAAAACAGCTTTAACTGATTTATTCCTTGAAAGCAATAATCCAAAGCAGTAATTGAACAGAGAGAAAATTACTACATATACTAATCCTGTATAAGTGTAAGTAGCAATAAATAAGACACTCAGGAGAGCAAGAAAAACACTGCGATACCTGGGATTGATCAGATAGAACAATCCGAGACTCCCCAGTACAATAAGTACGAATTTTAATGAAACAACACTCATACCTTATCAATAGTTGTCTTCCGAGACATTTAATCAATATTACCTATTGTCTTTGAACCTGTAAAGAAAAAAATGATGAATACTCTTTTGCTGTTGACCAATACATATCCTGTTAAGATGACAAAATTGCCCTGAAGTGCTTCACAGACACACAAGGAGGTATAATTGTGCCTTTCTTATCACTCGAATTATAAAAAGAAGACTTTTTTTCACGGAATCTTAAACTTGAATTTGTAGGCATTCTGGTGATTATTACGTATCTTTTAGGAGTTGTCATTATGTTATGACAATAAAATTCCTGAAACAATTTTGATTTTTAATCGTAAAAATGGGTATGTTTGTCAACATTATTCCTTCATTCGTCAAATATTAACAGACACATGAAAAAGTTGCTTACCCTTCTGTTTCTTGCAACATACACATATGCTTTCTCCAAGACCTATTATGTGGCCCCCACAGGTGGCAGTGACCTGAATCCCGGGACAATAACTCAACCCTGGGCTACATGGCAGAGGGCATTTGATGTTGCTCAGGCAGGCGATACTGTATTTTTCCGGGGAGGTGTATGGTATCTTAAGCCTGGTCAGACTGTAGATCTCATGAACAAGGATGGGGCACCCGGCAAATACATACATTTTTTCAATTATCCGGGAGAAGTGCCGATTCTTGACGGTTCTCAGATTGTACCTCCGAAACCTGCCTCAGGACAATTTACTTATAGCGGAGGGCCTTATATTGACGGTTCTAATTATATCCACTGGAAAGGCCTTACAATCAGGAACTTTAAAATGGTTTATGACAGGGTATTTGTGCAGGGCATCGTTGCTACAAACAGTAACTTTCAAATTTTTGAAAACATTACTGTTCATAACATTGAAGGCAGGGGAATCTACTACTCACCATGGTATGCCCCTGATTCAACATATTTTATCAATGTGGACGTGCATGATTGCGGTGATGTCCTGCCTTTGAATGATGAACTGGGAGGTTGGGGTGACGGATGGAATGCAGGTGTTGAAAAAGGTTCCTACATGCTGTTTGATGGTTGCAGGGCCTGGAACAATTCTGATGATGGATTTAATATATGGGGAGCCGGATTAATTGAAATGAAAAACTGCTGGTCATTTGGAAACGGTTTATTGAATGGCGATGGCAGCGGGTATAAGCTTAATCCCACTGAAGATGCAACTTACATGGGGCTGACAAGGGTTCTCACCAACAATATTGCTGCATTTAACTCCGGTAATACAGGTTGCGGATTCAATGAAAACAATATTGGCGCTGTTGCGCTCGAGGGAAGAATATATAACAATACTTCTTTCCAAAACAAGATTGGCTACATGACGGGAGGATTCCTGTCAGGTAACAAGAAAAACAATGACTACAGAAACAATATTGCCTATGCGAATACCGTAAACATAGACGAAAATGAATGGTCCGGCGGAACGTTCGTTACAGACATAAATAATACATGGACCGATGGGGTTACTTTCTCGCCGGATAATAGTGATTTTATCCTTTTAGATAAAACTCAGGCGATAGCCCAGATGACTGCACCCCGGAAAGCAGACGGATCTTTGCCGGATATCACTTTCCTGAAACTTAAAACAGGCAGTGATCTGATTGATGCCGGAGTGGATGTTGGATTGCCTTATTCAGGGAAAGCTCCGGATATAGGTTACTCTGAATATATTGATGGAGTCGTTACTCCTTCATCACCTGTTTTCCTGAGTGCATCTGTTGAGAATGCCACTCCCGCCAGGCTGGAAATGACATACAGCCTTACACTTGCAAACGTGCTACCTGCAGCTTCGGCATTTACCGTAAAAGTAAACTCCGTAACCAGGACTGTCAGCTCAGTGGCAATCTCAGCAACTAAAGTACTGCTTACTCTTGCCAGCCCCGTCGT